>Ga0214471_10000733_pt1 | contig 27067 bp, 22 predicted proteins | sample RVTome_5_FD_207665 | JGI IMG/M metagenome (GOLD analysis project Ga0214471, IMG submission 207665) | Soil microbial communities from uranium-contaminated site in the Upper Colorado River Basin, Wyoming, United States - RVT142D155 | ecosystem: Environmental > Terrestrial > Soil > Contaminated >... | reverse complement strand
ACCGCTGTCTCGCCTTGACCGGGGCCTTCGAGACCGGGGCCCCCATCCCTGAATGCTTTGCCGGCCTCTCGGGGGACTTCGACGGACAGGGGATGAGCTTCGGCGCGCTCCAGTGGAACCTGGGACAGGGGACCCTCCAGCCACTCCTTCAAGGAATGGACCGGAGCCATCCCCACATCCTCAAGCAGGTCTTTCACGAGCACCATCCAGTGCTGCGGACCATGCTCAAGGCCGCGCGCGAGGAGCAGCTCGCGTGGGCCCGGTCCATTCAGGATCCGAGGCGGTCTGTGCTGTATGAGCCGTGGCGGGGGCTGTTCAAGACCTTGGGGCGCCGGGAGGAGATTCAGGACATCCAGGTGGAGGCCGCCGATCGGCTCTACCGTTCGGCGATCGCCCTGTGCAAGCCTTACGACCTTCGATCCGAGCGGGCCGTGGCGCTGATGTTTGATATCAAGGTCCAGAACGGGACGATCAGCGAGCTGGTCAAGGCCCAGATCGAGCAGAACTTCAAGCGGCTTGAGCTATCGGGCCATTGGGAGAAGGACGAGGTCGCTCGCCTCCGGATCATCGCCAACCGTCGGGCCGAGGCCGCGGATCCCCGCTGGGTCGAGGACGTCCGGGCGCGCAAATTGACCATCGCCAATGGAGGAGGGGCGGTCCATGGGAACGCCTTCGACCTGGCGGAGCAGTACGGCATCCTCCTCAAGGCGGCCAGGACCGGTTGAGTTGGAGGTGGCTGCCAAGTGCCTTATGTGTTCTGGTGCGGCGCGAAAAGGACTTGACAGGGGGCGGCGAGATCGGATAAACGGGACCCATCTTGCGGATTGGGAATTATCAGTCGGGGATCTAGCGATGGACCCGGGGTAAGGCTGTCAAGATATTCCAGTCCTTCGCGGGGCTGGCTCAGGTGTGGGGGCCCTTTAGGGTAGTGCATACCCTAGAGGGCCTTTGTGTTTAAAGCGCCTTACCGTTTCCTTGCTATCCTGCAACATGGCACCCGTATCTCATTCCCAATTCTGTTCCAGCCCAAATCACGGGCCACAGGTCAAACGAGGGGGAAGGGCCATGGAAGGGCCTGTTCGTGTCCTCATCATCCATCGAAATCGTCTCTTTCGGGAGGGGCTTGCCTTTGTGCTGGCCCAGCAAGAGGCGATGACCGTGGTCGGCAGTGTGGCTGAGGTCGGTGGGGTTCTGGGTGGACTGGAGATGCTATGCCCGGATGTCGTTCTCCTGGACCTATGCCTCCCAGGGCGCGAGGGGCTGGGAGAAATTCGCCAGATCTGTGGGGTCCTTCCCAAGGCCAAGATTCTCATGATGGGCCTGACCGAATTGCAGTCTGACGTGCTCGCCTGCATTGAAGCAGGGGCGAAGGGGTATCTCCCTCAGGAGGCATCGCTCGAGGATCTCCTGAATCACATTCAGGCGGTAGCGGCAGGCGAGGCCCTCTGTTCGCCCACGGTCGCCAGTCTCCTCTTCTCTCGAGTCGCCGAGGCCGGGCGCGAAAGGGACCTCCGTCAGGTCCTGGGGCTGCCAAGTCTTACGCGTCGGGAGCTCGAGATCATCACTTTAATTGAAGGGGGGTTAAGCAATAAAGAGATCGCCGTTCGATTGCGTATAGAGGTCCAAACGGTCAAGAATCATATCCATAACATCCTGGAGAAGCTCCGGGTTGATGGCCGGCGGGAGGCAGTCCGGTTCGCCAGAGAGCGGGGGTTGCTGCTGAGTTTGCGGTGAATTTTCCATAACCCTGGTACCAAGTACCAGTACCATTCGAAGCAGGCGGGTGAAGGGTCTACGGAAAACGTAGGCCCTTTTTTTCTCCTGAATAGATACGAATCTGGAACCTGGGTCTATTGTCTTGTTTTTCTCTCCGCGCTATCGTCACGGGCAAACAGGAAAAGAGCGTCACGTGAAGAAGATCAGGATCCTCTTAGCGAATCGCCCTCGAATGTTGCGCGAAGTCGTCAGGGAAATAATCGAAGCGCAGCCCGACATGGAGGTCGTCGGCGAGGTATTGAACCCGGTGGACCTCCTCGTGGCGGTGAGAGCGACGGAGGCCGACGCTGTCATCTTGGCTCTTGAAGGTTCTGAGGAGCCCGGCCTCACCAGCCATCTCTCGGCCGAATACCCGAAACTGACCATTCTTGGTTTACCTGCGAGGGGGAAAACCGCCTTCGTTCGGCCAGGAAGGCAGGAGATCGTTGAGCCCACGGGGCCGAAAATCCTGGAAGCCCTTCGCCAGGCCATTCTGGCGCCCCCCAGCTCGGAGGAGTAAAAGGCGGAACGGAAATCGCCCTGATGGCCCTCTCTGTGTGAGAGACAGGCGTGAATCTCAAAGATATTGGCTGATGTGAGGCAATGGCTGAAACGGTGGAAGCCGTCTTTGACGGCACAGGGTTGGGAACGAGCGGGCTGTATATCGACAGTCTGATGCCGGCGCTGAGGCGGCTGGACCGCCTGCTGGAGCAGGCAGTGGCCGCAGCGCAGGTCACATACGGGCCAGAGGCGGCTTCCGACCCCTACCGAGGCCTGTACATCAGCCATAAAGAAGTGGACCGGTTGCTGGCCCGGGAGCCGGGTGCGCCCACCCTCCACGTGGATAGAGACGGACCCGAGGAGTCCTTGCCTGATGCTGGCGGCGATGGCTCGCGGCTGGCCTGGCTTAAGCGGGCCTTCGGCTTGTCTCCCTTCGACGTAGATCTGGTCCTGATCGTGCTGGCACCGGAACTCGACCTGCGCTACGAGCGGTTGTACGCCTATCTCCAGGACGACGTCACCCGCAGGCGGCCAAGCGTAGATCTGGCCCTCAACCTGCTTTGTCACTCAGCGGAAGAGAGGCTGGCAGCGCGCACCCACTTCGCCCCTGGGGCCCCGCTTATCCGGCACAGCCTCATCCATCTCATCCGCGATCCCAATCAACTCCAACCGCCACTCCTGGCCCACTACCTCAAGCTGGACGACCAGATCGTCCGGCTTCTTTTAGGGCAGGGGGGCTTGGATCCACGGCTGGTGCCATTCTGCCAGATGGTTGAGCCGGACGTCTCTCTGGACGAACTGCCGCTGAGCGCCGACATGAAGCAGGCCCTACAGGCGCTGGCTCTCTGGGCGTGGGAAGTACGCCAGCCGTTGAGGCTCTATTTCCATGGCCCGCGGGGCGCAGGCAAACGCCGGACTGCCGAGGCCTTGGCGGGTCAGGTCGGCGCGCGGCTGCTGGTTGTTGACCTGGTTCGGGCCCTGGACAGCAAAACGGACTTCGAGCAGGACCTGAAATTGGCCTTCCGCGAGGCTTGGTTTCAGGAAGTCATCCTCTATTTAGACGGATGTGATGCACTCCGGAGCGACGAGCGGGCCATTCCGCATCAGCTCCTGGTGGAGGCGCTGACCGAAGACGCGGGCATCACCGTCCTGACCGGTATGAAGCCGTGGGTGCCCGATCGATTCTCCAGTAAGCGCGGACCCACGGGTGTAGTTACCGTGCCCTTTGGCATCCCCGATTTCGCCATGCGTAGAGCTTGCTGGCAAGCCAACCTGACAGCAGCACACATCACGCTCGATCCGCACGACGTTGATGCCCTGGCCGGCCGCTTCCGCCTGACCCCAGGCCAGATTGCCGAAGTCGTCGCCACTGCCTCCAACCAAGTCCTCTGGCACAACGCGACCCTATCATCTAATCTTTCAACCTTCCAACGTGCGAACCCTCCGAGCACCAACGACTTATTTGCGGCTGCTCGCGTCCAATCGGGCCACGACCTGGCGGCGCTGGCGCGCAAGATCGAGCCAAAATACAAGTGGGACGACATCGTGCTGCCCGATGATGCTCTCTCACAACTGCGGGAGATTTGCCAGCAGGTGGCCCATCGCCACCGGGTACTGGGCGAGTGGGGATTCAACAACAAGCTGTCTCTCGGCAAAGCCGTGAACGCCTTATTCACTGGCCCCTCAGGCACCGGCAAGACCATGGCGGCCGAGATCGTCGCCAACGAGCTGGGGCTCGACCTGTACAAGATTGATCTCTCGGGCGTAGTGAGCAAGTACATCGGCGAGACCGAGAAGAACCTCGAGCGCATCTTCACCGCGGCCGAGAATGCTAATGCCATCCTCTTCTTCGACGAGGCCGATGCGCTGTTCGGCAGGCGCTCCGAGGTTCGTGACTCCCACGACCGCTACGCCAACATCGAGATCTCCTACCTCTTGCAGAAAATGGAGCAATACGAAGGCATTGCCATCCTGGCGACGAATCTGCGTCAGAACATGGACGAGGCCTTCCTGCGCCGGCTCGCCTTCATCGTCCAGTTCCCCTTCCCCGACGAGGCCAGCCGCCGGCGCATCTGGATCGGCATTTGGCCTGCGGAGACCCCCCTGGCGGACGATGTGGACCTGGACCTCCTGGCCCGGCAGTTCAAATTGAGCGGCGGCAACATCAAGAATATCGCTCTGGCGGCCGCGTTCCTGGCGGCTGAGGATGGCGGCGCCGTCAGGATGCAACACCTGCTCCAGGCCACAAGACGAGAGTACCAGAAAATGGGCAAAGTGTTCTCCGAAGGCGAACTCAATGCCATTCCTGAGGACATGCGACAGCTGGTGGGAGGTGTAAGGGCATAGGAGCTTCGGAGGCCGGCGGATATGTGGGCCTCAGTTGGCCGAGGAAGACGAGTTCGGCCGGTGCGCTGGGCATCTTTCATGACAGAGAAGCTGTACGAAATTACTCTACCCGCGGCGAATGGGCAGAAAGAAGCCGGTAATGGGCTCGCCGACCGTTCGGAGGTGGCGGCGGGCTTTCGCTACGCGCATTTTCGCGCCGATGCGAACACGTGCAAGCTATTGGAAATTGGCTCGTTTCTCTACGCGGCTATCGACCTGCTTAGCAAGAAAGGTCTGCTTGACCTCGCCGAGCTTGACGAGCACAAGAAGAAAGCTGCTACCAACCTGGTTGAGAAATTCGCTGATCGCGGCATGGGCGTCGTCTACCAGAAACCGGAGTACGACAAGTACAAATTCGAAGGTGAAGTCGAAATCGACTGTGAAAGCCGTATTCACCTCTGCCGCGCGGCCTGCTGCAAACTCCGCTTTGCACTCTCGAGGCAAGATGTGGAAGAGGGCATCGTCGGTTGGGATTTTTCAGCCCCGTATCTCATTGCCCGTGGCGTGGATGGTTACTGTCAACATTTGCACCGTGAGAAGAGGTGCTGCACGATCCACGCCCAGCGGCCAGTTGCCTGCCGGGCATTCGATTGCCGGAGTGATAAACGCATCTGGCTGGATTTCGAAAAGAGGCTGGTCAACCCGGCACTTGATGATCCGGACTGGCCGAAGTGTCTGGAGACCGAAGACGAGCAGGCTGTAAAAGAAGAAGGCTGAGATGCCGCGTCTGGCTCCCCCAAAAACCTTAGAGCGGAAGCGCCAGCAACAGACTGGAGAACCTTCACAGGCACCGTTCCTTCATGCCGCCTCGTCTGGACCCTACGCCAACATCCTGTCCCTGCAACGCACCGCCGGCAACCAGGCGGTCACTAACCTGCTGCAATCCCACGGGGACAGTGCGCCCGTGGAAAATGGAGTGCCGCCAATCGTGCACGAGGTGCTCCGCTCGCCCGGCCAACCGCTCGACCCCGCTACCCGCGCCTACTTCGAATCGCGTCTCGGGGCCGACCTCGGCTCCATCCGGCTCCATACCGGACGAGAGGCGGCACACTCCGCGGCGATGGTCGGTGCGAATGCGTACACAGTAGGAAGCGACATCGTCTTCGCAGCCGGGCACTATGCGCCGCACGTGACGGATGGCCGGGCCCTGCTGGCGCACGAATTGACTCACGTGCTCCAGGGGCCGGACGGCGGGTTGCAGATGCAGGCCGCGGCCCGCAGGGCCCGCGGCCCGCAGACCGAGTTCGCGCGAGAATTCGCCGCGCGTGAAGCAGAGCTGCGCGAGAAGTACGGCAAGTTCATCCCGCTCTTCCCCGAAAATCTGGCCGCCATGGATCTCGAGGTCGGCTTCGCTTCGGGATTCGCGGAGGCGCTCGCGATCATGGACCCCGCGGAAATCGATCAATTGCAACACGGGTTCCGCGATCCGCGGAACGCTGCATGGTTCGGGGCGGGGGAATTGGTCGGGATTGTCATCGGGATCGGTGAGGACATCTTCTGGCAGCTGAAGGGCCTCCTCGACATCGGTGCGTTATTGCTCCGGCATCCGGAGCTTCAGATGACGATAGCGATGCCATGGCTGATGCCCGTCGCCGCCGGCTGGTATTTGACTCGGCCTGGCCGCGTCGAATTTATCAAACAGGTCATCGCCGGCCTGTGGGAGTTCTACAAGGCGATGCAGGCCGACCCCACCTTATTGCTGGTCGTCGGCGAGGACCTCGGCCTGGAAGTGGGCAAGATCGTGCGCGACTGGTACTGGGACAAGGTCATCAGCGAGCCCGACTACTACTGGAAGGGCGTAGCCGTCGGCGAGGTAATCGGCATCATCGCCGCCGAGATCGCCCTTCTCATTCTTGCTCCCGAGGAGCTGATCCTCAAAGGCGCCGCCCAGGCCGGCCGCGGCGCAGGTGCCGCCGCGAGGGGGGCCGCTGGCATCCTGCGCGACTCGAAGTTCGGCCGGAGCATTCTCCGGGTCCTCGAGAGGATTCCCGCCTTCGAGAAGATCCTCACGGCTGCCCGCCAGACCGAAAAGGCGGCGGAAGGGGTGCGGGCTACCAGCGCCGCCGCCGGGGTTGTTACCGACGTCTCGAAGGTCGAGGAGACCGCAGAGGAGACGCGGCGCGCCGCGGCGGGGATCGAAGGCCTGGAAGGGGCGGGAGCTGGCGGCGGCAGGGGGGGCGGAGGAGGCCCCGGTGGCGGTGGGACTCCGCCCTGGCCCGTCGGCCCTCCAGCGGGACCGCAGGGCGACCCGCTCCTCCTGACCACGTCGGTCGAGCGTGGCGGCCGCATCCCTTCCTCGCCGCCGAACCTTCTCGCCTCGGAAAGCAATCGTCACCTTCATCTGCTCGATGAGCGGGGTCGACCGATGATGGCCGAGGGGTGGCTCTACGAAGTTCCGGCCTCGCGAGTCGAGGCGGCGCAGGAATTGGTCTCGGGCGGCACAAGGGGGATGATGCATGCTTCCCATCTGATCCCGGCGCGGTACGGCGGCATGGGTCTACGCGCCAATCTCGTGCCCTTACGCGCGGAGACCAACCTGAGCCCGATCAAGGTCATCGAAAACTCGCTGGCCGACCCGTTAAGGAACGGTGTTCCCGTCTATCTTCAAGTGTACGTCCGCTATGGCGATGAGGGGCAGATCCCGGCCGAGCTGACTTACCATATCTACGAGGCGCAGGCGGGCAACCTGGTGAAGGTGCGCGAGGTCAGCGTCAGCTTCGCGGGCGAGGTGACCCAGGTGCACTGAGCCAGAGTTCTGTCATGGGCGCGCGCTTGTAATAGCTATGGGACGTCCCATAGTCGTGGGAAAGAAGATCGAGAAATGGCTAGATATCGATGGACACTTCACACGTCGTCCTCCACTTGTCTCTGCCGCGACGGATAGAAGCGAAACATCATCTCAGCTTCTGATCGATGTTCCTTCACAATGGTGAGCGGCGATGTTGCACGACCTTGATGCGACGCTCAAGAAGATGCTCGACGATGCGGGGTCGCCTACAGAGCTTCGCAACGCCGAGGTGAGCTTCGAGACGCCGGACAAGACTTTTTCTCCGGAGCAGCCGACGGTAAACCTCTTCCTCTACGAGGTCAAGGAGAACCGCGAACTCCGGGATCCGGTGCCGATCACCGAGAAGCTGGGCGATATGTTTGTCCGTCGCCGGCCGCCGTTGCGAGTGGACTGCTCGTACTTGGTCACGGCCTGGTCACGGGCGACAGGAGCGGCCCGGGTGGCGGAGGAGCACCAGTTGCTGAGCCAGGGTTTCCTCTGGCTGAGTCGCTTTCCGACGATCCCCGCAGCGTATTTTGCGGGCAGCCTGGTGGGGCAACCTTTCCCTCCTCCAACTCTCGTGGCCCAGATGGACGGCACAAAAAATACCGGCGAATTCTGGAGTGCGCTGGGCGTGCCACCCCGACCCTACTTCAATCTGGTGGTGACGATCGCGATGGACTTGGCAGTTCAGACACCGGAAGGCCCGCCCGTCGTCACAAAGGACATTCGACTGGTCCTAGCAGGAGTCGAGGATCGATTCCTCGAAATCACGGGGACGGTCAGAGAGGCCGGCACGCTCGCCCCGATCGCCAATGCCCAGGTGTCCCTCGTGGAGCTGGAACGGGTGGCTTTGACCGACGCGGAGGGGCGATTCCGCTTGGCGGGTCTGAACGCCGGGAATTACACCCTCCGGACTGCTGCAAGCGGATTCACCGCACTGGATAAGGCGATCGTGGTGCCGGGAACAGTCCTGAATGCCTACGATGTCGCCCTAACACTTTAGGGGAGGGAGGCCAACATGCCACAGTATTTGTCGCCAGGCGTCTACGTGGAAGAGGTTCCCGGAACACCGCCAATCGTTGGCGTGGGAACGAGCACCGCGGGGTTCATCGGCGCCGTGGCCAGCAGCGTCAAGATGCCAGATCAACCGGGGAAGTTCGAAACAAAGCCGGACGGCAGTCTAAAGCTGGATGCCAATGGCAAGCCGATCCCCGTCCCATACACCGTTGCGCCGCTAGTCGTCCCTCAACCCATCACCAACTGGGAGCAGTTCAAGAACAAGTTCGGCGATTTTCAAGCAGGCAACAGTACCTTGGCCCACGCAGTATACGGATATTTCAACAATGGGGGCACCCGCTGCTGGGTCAGCCGCGTCGAGGATCTCACGAATGCTACGACCGTTGGAGATGCGCTGAAGAGATTTGAGGCCATTGATGAGATCGCCATCGTCGGGGGCCCGGGGGCGCTGACAGCCGCCGTGCAGCTCAAGGTAATTGAGCATTGCGAGAACATGAAGGACCGCTTCGTCATCCTTGACGGTCAACAAACGAAAACCATCGACGTCACCTCCATTCAGGGAACCGTTAGGGACAGCAGCTACGCGGCACTCTATTTCCCATGGCTCCAGGTCTTTGACCCCGTGACCAACGCTCCCATCTTTATCCCGCCCAGCGGCCACATGGCGGGCATCTATGCCCGGGTCGACCAGGAACGCGGAGTTCACAAGGCGCCGGCCAATGAGATCGTGCGAGGTGCTTTGGGAGTCGAGTACCAGGTCAGCAAGAACGAACAGGACGGATTGAACCCGGATGGTGTCAACGTTATCCGCGCGTTCGACGGCAATATCCGTGTCTGGGGGGCACGCACGCTTGGGGGGAAGGACAACAAGGAGTTCATGTACGTCAACGTCCGGCGGCTGATGAACTTTCTCCGCGAATCCATTGACGAGGGGACACAGTTCGTGGTCTTTGAGCCGAACGCACCTGCGCTGTGGCAAAAGATCATCCGGTCCGTGCGGGGATTCCTGACGAATGTGTGGCGAGACGGGGCGCTGTTCGGCAACACCCCAGAGGAGGCGTTCTATGTCAAGTGTGACGAAACGACTAATCCACCGGAGGTGCGCGAGCTGGGGCAGGTTGTCACCGAGATCGGTGTGGCCATCGTCAAGCCCGCCGAGTTCGTGATCTTTAGAATCTCACAGATGGCCGGTTCGGCAGCCTGAGAGATCGAGCCGGCAGGGGATGAAGCGCCAAGGAGGAGACCATGGCAACCGGGCAACGCGTTGATCCCTACCGCAACTGTAGTTTCCTGGTCGAAATCGATGGCATTACGCAGGCCGGATTCTCCGACTGCTCCGGATTCGGGGCCAGCACGGACCCGATCGAGTACCGGGAGGGCGGGGAGAACACGACGGTGCGGAAGCTCCCTGGACTCACCAAGTACACCAATATCACGCTGAAATGGGGGCTGACGGACTCCAGGGAGCTCTACAGCTGGTACCGCGACGTCGTGAAGGGAAAGGTCCAGCGCAAGAACGGCAGCGTCATCCTCCTGGACCTGGAAGGCCAAGAAAAAGTGCGGTGGAACTTCTTTAACGGCTGGCCCAGCAAGTGGGATGGCCCCGCCTTCACCGCGAAGGGGAATGACGTCGCGATCGAGACGCTGGAAATCGCTCACGAAGGAATTGAGAGGGCCTAGCGATGATTCAGACCGAGTATCAGTTCACGCTTCCGATCGGCTACCAGGATGAGGAAGGGAATCTTCACCGCGAAGGGACGATGCGCCTGGCCACGGCGGCGGACGAGATCCTCCCGCTCAAGGATCCCCGGGTGCAGGCCAACGAGGCGTACTTGATCGTCATCCTGCTGTCTCGGGTGATCACGAAGCTCGGCTTCGTCCCGCACCTTAACCCAAAAGTGATCGAGGGACTCTACGCGGGCGATCTGGCCTATCTGCAGGAATTTTACAACCGGGTCAACCGCAACGGAAAGGCCAGCGTGCAGGCTGTCTGTCCCAAATGCGCCCATGAGTTTCAGATGGAGCTGACCGCGGTGGGGGGGTCCTAGGCTACCCCCTCACGCAGCTCATGGGGGAGGTAGCCTTCATCGCCTATCACTTCCATTGGTCCCACGAGGAGATCATGGCGCTCGAGCATGCCGACCGACGGCGCTGGGTGGCGGAGATTTCTGCTATCAACCATCGGATGAACGAGGAATGAGAACATCATTTCAAAGCCGGGCGTCTGTGTTCGCGCGAGCGATCAGACGCCGCTACGAGGGCCGGCGAGTTGCATGGCCGCTCCTTGCTCTGGTGTTCACTCGGCTCCACCTCACGGTCAGATCGTGCCGCGTGTACAACCATACTCAGATCCATCTGACGCCACATCTGGAGCTGACCCTGGTCCAGCGTTTGATCGCTCGGGGGGAGCGGATCGAGGCAATGGGGGCGGCGGGGCTCTCGGTAGGGCCCCACCCAGGTTCGGGTCAGAGGGCATCGCCCAGGATCGGTGAAGGTGCGCCGTTGCGGATCACCGGGGCCATGGCGCAGCCGGTGTCCAGGGTCGTTCGCCGGTCGGGTAGCATCCCGGTCAGCCCCGAGGTCGCGCCTCCCATGCCCCCCGTCCGGCGTTTTGCATCCGACCTCGGGTTTCAAACAGCGGACAGCGGACGCAAGACGGTGGCTTTCGGACCGACCGACCTCAACCGGCTGACCGACCAGGTCATTCAGGCCATTGATCGTCGCATCCTTGCGCAGCGTGAGCGCCTGGGACGGAGCTGACGATGCCGCTGGAGAAAGCGATCATCACCAATACCGTCAGCGGCGAGCGCATCCCGGTGATGTTCAATCCGGAGGAATACACGGTCAACAAGGATATCAACTACGCTCAGACCGGGGTTCCTGGATTGAGCGCGCCGATCATCCAATTCGTCCACGGAAACATGCAAACGCTGGAGATGGAGTTGTTCCTCGATACCTACGAGGCGCACCGAGAGGGGAATCGCGTCCTGAACCAGGCCGGCAAGGACGTTCGCACCCTCACCCGAAAGATCACCGACCTCATGAATATTGAGCCCACCACCCACGCGCCGCCAGTGCTGCTCTTCACCTGGTCGTCCCTCTCCTTCACGTGCGTCCTGGCCCGGGCGAGCCAGCGCTTCATCATGTTTCTCCCCGACGGCACGCCGGTCCGCGCCCGCCTCCAGGTCACGTTCAACGAGTTCCGAAACGTGGACCTCGAGGCCAAGGAGATCAAGCGAGAGACGGCCGACTTTTCCAAGCTCTACATCGTCGCTCAGGGCGAGACCCTCAGCGCGATCGCCGGGCGATCATATGGCAACCCCGCGCTGTGGCGGCCCATCGCCCTGCGCAACAACATTGATGACCCCCGGGCATTGCCGGCGGGGATGCACCTGATCGTGCCGCAACTGCCCTTCCGCGATCCTGACAGCGGGGAGGTCTATCAGTAGCGATGGCAACCCTGCGCTACGCGCCTGAGTCCCAGATCAAGATCGACGACGAGCCGATCCCGGCGGCGCTGCGGGCCTCGATCAGTAGCGTCAGGCATCAGACTGGGCTCGAGGGTGCGGACCGCGTGGAGCTCAACCTCGTGAACGAGAATTTGCGCTGGCTTGACCATCCCCTGCTGGCTCTGGATAACAAGCTGACCCTGTCCATTGGCTACGCGCCAGACCCGCTGAAACAAGTCTTCGTGGGCGAAGTCGTCGGCCAGACGGCCAGCTTCCCCAGTAGTGGGACTCCCACCCTAATGGTGGCTGCTCAAGACCGCATGCAGCGGCTGCAACAGGGGACGAAAGTGCGCTGGTTCGCCATTCCCGTACCCAGCGTGGGTAATTTCCCCCTGCCCGATCCGGTCGTGACGAGCATCGTCAGCCTCGAAAACGGGTTTGTCCCCATCCCGGATCCTGTAGGTGCGGCGCTTGCCGTGCTCCTGGGCGATGCCCAGGCGGTCGCACCCGTGGGCGATCCCGACGCTATGCAAAAGGTGATTCGCAAGCAGGACTGTGAGAGCGACTTTGCCTTTCTGGCCCGGATCGCCCTTGAGAACGGCTGGGAGATGTTGATCGATCATACCGGACCACTGGGCGGTTACCAGCTCCGCTTTATGTCGCCCTTGGATCACCTGACACCGGAGGTCACTCTCAAATATGGCCGGTCGTTGGTGGACTTTACGCCGCGCATCAGCAACGTGGGCCAGATCCTGTCCGTGACTGCCTACGTCTGGGTGTCCCAGATCAAGACCGACTTTACGGTCACCGTCGCCTGGGACTGGGATCGCATGGCTCTGACTCTCGACATCCGGCCAGCGCGCATTCCCCTGAGAGAAGGGCCGTCTCATTATCACATCAAGGAACCGGTGACGTTGCTCTCGGCGCCCCGAAGAATCATTAGCGAACTCATTCCAAAGCTGAACCAGCGTCTGACCGGCTCCGGCAGCACCGTCGGCGATCCCCGCATCTTGGCGGGAACCGTAATACGCCTGGAGGGGCTCGGACGGCAGTTGGGCGGCCTCTACCGCGTGACCTCGGCCACGCACACGATCGACAGCGGAGGGTACCGGACCAGCTTCGAAGCCCGCAAGGAGATCTGGTTCGGCTCGATCCCGCTGACGGAACAGGGCGCTATCCCGGTGCGGGTGTCGGCACCGTTGCCGGCGTAAGGGAGGGTCGTCACATGCCCGATGGTCTGGTCGAAACCGCAGCCCAGCTCACGGCGCCCGTCGAGCGCCGCATCTACGGTGTCGCCGTGGCCCAGGTGATCAACAACATCGATGTGACGGGCCTCAGCCGGGTGCAGGTGCGACTGCCGTGGCTGCCTGGGATCGAACCCTGGGCGCGGGTTGCCGTCCTCGCCGCGGGAAAGAATCAGGGCACGTACTTCATCCCCCAGGTGGGGGACGAAGTGCTGGTGGCCTTCAATCAGGGTGACGTCAATGAGGCATACGTTATCGGAAGCCTGTGGAACGATCCGGACCGCCCGCCGGCGCTGGCTCCTACCGATGCCGTCACCAAGCGGATCGTCCGCACGCCGCTGGGCCACGAGATCGAGTTCGACGATTTGGCGCAGTCCATCACCATCACCAGCATCACCCTCCAGAAGATCAAAATTGACCGATCAAAAATCGAGATCGCAACCACCGGCGGCACGGCGACTCTTACCTTCGATACAGCCGGGCGCGTCTCGATCCAGTCGAAGATCAGTATCAGCCTGAAGGCCCCGCTCATTACCATCGAGGGCAGCGTCGTGGGCATTGAGAGCAAGGCTGCTACGCGCATCAAGGGCGGACAGGCCTGCGACATCCAGGCCGCCCTGGTGAAAATCAACTGAAGGACAGGAGGGAGCAAGCGATGCCACCAGCAGCAAGGGTTGGAGATCCAACCGGCCATCCGGGGACCATCACTGGTCCCGGGGTGGCCACCGTCATCATTGCCGGGATGCCCGCCGCAGTGCTGGGCGACACCCACACATGCGCCATGCCGCCCCTCGCCGGGCCCCACCCGCCGACGCCCATTGCCAAAGGCAGCGCCACCGTGCTCATCGGCGGACGGCCAGCCGCCCGGGTGGGTGACATGGCCGGCTGCGGAGCCCCTATTGTGGCCGGGGCGTTCAGTGTACTCATCGGGGGATAAGGGATAAGCGAGGAGAAAGTGGTGCCAGGGCCAGAGGATAAAGCGTTTCTTGGCAAAGGCTGGGCCTTCCCCGTCCGACCGGATAAGACCGGGGACGTGGCCATGGCTGCCTACGAGGAGGACATTCGCCAGGCGATCCATCTCATTCTAGGGACAGCCCGGGGCGAGCGGGTGATGCGTCCTGACTTTGGTGCCGGCCTCCAGGCCCTGGTCTTTGAGCCGGTCAACACCACCACGATGGCATTGGTCCGGCACAGGGTAGAAGAAGCCCTCATCACGTGGGAGCCACGCATCGACCTGCAGGAAGTGCGGGTGACGACGGACGGAGCGACTCGCGACCGCCTCCTCGTTGAGATCGCCTATCGGGTGCGAGCCACCAACACGTTCTACAACCTTGTTTACCCCTTCTACCTCATGGAAGGTGAGCGCCAGTGAATGAGAACGGAACGCCCATGCTCGATCGGCGAGATGCCGAGGCCATCGTGAAGGACTTCTTCTCTCGGCTGCCCGGCTATCTCCCCGCCTGGAGCCCGGCAGAGGGCGGTCCGGGCCGGGCCGTCGTCGAGGCATTCGCCAGGTATCTGCAAGCCCTGGCCGAGCGCCTCAACCGGGCGCCCGACAAGAACAGATTGGCATTTCTCGACTTGCTTGGAGTCAGCCTGCTACCGGCCCAGGCGGCGCGGGCACCGGTGGTCTTCCAGATGCTTCCCAACGCCACCAATAGTCGTGTGCCTGCCCGCACCCGACTGGGCGCGACCGTTCCCGGTCGGGACGAGCCCCTGATCTTCGGGACGGAGCAGGCAGTCGGTCTGGCCGCGGCCAAGCTGGCCGAGGTGGTTACGCTCTGGCCGGGCCGCGACGCCTACGCCGACCACAGTGCCGAGGTGTCCGGTGGCCGGCGATTCACGCTCTTCGAGCCACTCCAGCCAGTGCCCCACCTCCTCTACCTGGCCCACGACACACACTTCGCCCTTGCTGGGCGGTCCACCGTCGAGATCGAGTTCGAACTGACCACGCCGGCGGGCAAGAAGCTAGACATTGCCTGGGAGTATTGGGATGGGGAGGTGTGGCGTGGATTCAAAGACTTTCGCGCGGAGGATAAGTACGGTGAAAGCTTCGATGGCACCCAAGGGCTCACCCGGAGCGGAATCATCCGTCTGGCAGCCGACTGCGCCGAGACAGCCAAGACTGCAGTGAACGGCATTGAGGCTTATTGGATTCGGGGGCGGTTGATGAATCTCTTTCCCCCGGACCCCAGTTCAGAACTGCCGCTGGTGGCCCGTATCCAAGTGCGGACGGCGATGAACCGACAAGATGATGACCTCACGCCCGATACGGCATTTGCCGATGGGCTGAGACTCGATCTCAGCAACACCTTCTACCCCTTTGGTCAGCAGCCTCGACCCGGTAGCGTTTTTTTCTTTTCAAGCGAGGAGGTGTTTAGCAAACCGGGCGCTGCGGTCACCCTTGCCATCAATGTTGTGCCGCCCGAGGAAGTCGATCTGACAAACGCGCGATCGCTGACCGAACCAGGGGTGGTTTGGGAGTACTGGAATGGCCAGCGCTGGTCCGCGCTCTTAGGCAAACCCACTACTGATGACCCCCTCATGTTCAAGGGCACCGGGACGATTACCCTTACCGTGCCTTTCGATATGGCGCGCAGCGAAATCAATGATCAAGAGGGCCTCTGGATGCGCGCCCGCCTGGACAGAGGCGGGTATGGTTGGAAGCGATCAATCACCTGGACCGATAGCGCCTCTACGGAAACCAACAAGGTCACGGTCATCGAAACCGTGCCCCCAGCGCTGTCCGACTTCCGTATCGCCTACGCGTATCGCTCGCCCAAGACGGTGCCGGACCATTGCCTCACCTACAACGATTTCCAGTACGAAGACCATAGCGACGCCGTCCGCTGGCCGGGTCGGACGTTTCCCGCCTACCGGCCTGCGGCCGACAGTACCCCTGCCCTCTATCTGGGCTTTGACAAGCCCCTGCCTGTTGAACGTATCAGCCTCTATCTCGATATCCAGGGACAGGAAGGCGAGAACGAATGGCCGCCGCTCGTGTGGGAGTACTGGGACGGGGTGGCCTGGCGGGCGCTGGTCGTTGAAGACGAGACGGCCCATCTGCGCTTGCAGGGGATGCTGGCCTTTATCGGCTCCCCTGACAGCACCTTCCTGTCTCGCTTCGGCACCGCACGCCATTGGGTGCGTGGGCGGCGACAGGACGATGGCCCCCCGTTCAAAAGCCGCCTGGCAGGCCTCTACGTCAACGCCGTTTGGGTCGCACAGGTACAGACCATCAACTACGAAATGCTTGGCTCCAGCACCGGTCAGCCGAAGCAGGCCTTCTTCTTCCGCCAAACTCCCGTGCTGGAAGATGAGGTCATCGAAGTTCGCGAGCTGGAGCGGGCACGAGCCGAAGTGGAGTTGCCGATCCTCAGGCAGGAACTTCTGCGGCAGGGCCTCACCCAGGCCGACTTGCGCATCGTGACCGACCAGCGCACGGGACGATCCCGGGAGGTTTGGGTCCGCTGGGAATCCCGACCCCATCTCCTCTTCTCCAATCCGGATGACCGCCACTACATGGTGGAGCGAAGCCGGGGCCGCCTCCTCTTTGGTGACGGCATCCACGGAAAAATCCCTCCGGCCGGGGCCAACAACATCCTCGCCCGTACGTATCGGGCCGGCGGCGGCCGGGTGGGCAATGTGCCGGCTGGTGCTATCAACCTCCTCCTGGGGGCAGTGCCTTCCGTTCAGGGAATTGCAAATCCTTCGTCGGCGGAGGGCGGCGCTGAGGGTGAAACGATCGAGGCAGTCAGTGTACGAGGTCCGCGAACAATTCGCCATCGCCGCCAGGCCCTCTCCCTGGCGGATTACGAAGCCTTGGCCCGTGAGGCGTCACCTGCCGTGGCCGTGGCCCGTGCGCTGCCTGCCAGCCATTCGACGGACCGGCCAGCGCCGGGCTGGGTGAGGGTAATCATCATGCCCCAGAGCCAGGACCCCCATCCTCAGCCGTCTTTCGAACTACGCCGCCGGGTCCGGGAGTTCCTGTCGGCCCGGGCACCAGCCTCAATCGCCGACCGCATAGTCGTCGGCAGCCCAGACTACCTTCCCATCGGCGTGGATGTGGTCGTGGCGCCGCTGAATCCTCAGGATGCGGGACCAGTGGAACAACGAATGCGCCAGGCGCTGGCCGACTTTCTGCACCCGCTTACCGGCGGGCCTGAGGGGGAGGGTTGGCCCTTTGGGCGGGACGTCTACGTCTCCGACGTGGCCGCAGCGCTGGAGAGGGTGCCGGGCATCGATTATGTGAGCGAACTGAACCTCCTCCTTGACGGCACGCCCCAGGGGGAGCGGGTCTCGGTTCCGCCTCATCGCATCGTCGTTGCGGGCCCGCTTCGCGTCCGCGTCCACGCTGCCCAGCCAGTGTAGGGGTTGCTTCATGCCGTTGCCGCTGCCCAATCTGGACACCCGACGATGGACCGATCTGGTGGAGGAGGGGCGAGCCCTCATCCCTCGCTACGCTCCAACCTGGACCGACCACAACGTCCACGATCCGGGAATCACCCTCATCGAGTTGTTGGCATGGCTGGTGGAGCAGGCGATCTACCGCGTCAACCGTATTCCCGACCGCCACCGGCGCAAGTTTCTGGCCCTCATCGGCTTTGACCCGAAGCCGCCCCGTGCGGCCGTGACCGTGCTGAGCTTCAGGTCGGCGCCGGGGGCCGAGTCGGTTCACCTCCCAACCGGAACGCTGTTTGAGACGGTGGATGCCCAGGGCCGGCTGCTCCCGTTCCGTACCCTGGAAGACTTGAGGGTCGTTCCGGCCAAGTTGAGCACCGTCCAGGTGGATGATGGCAGCCTCGTGTGCGAACAGACCCGCTTCTGGCACGAGGGTCGACCCATCCCGGCGTTCGGCCTTGAAGCCCGCGCCCTCGGGCGGTCCCATATTGTCGCAGCCGGTGATACCGCGTCGAGTATCGCCCAGCGCAACGAGGCAACCGTTGAGGCTGTTGTGGCGATGAACCGCCTGTCCCGCGCCGACGTCGCCCTCCGGCCTGGTCGGCGGTTGGTCCTGCCATCGAACACCGCCCTCTATCTGGGCTTTGATCAGTCGTTGCCTGCCGGCAAGGCGGTGAGTATTTGGCTGCGCTTCGAGGGGCCCGGAACAGGCCCTGAAGATCGCGAACGTCTCCTTCGCGAGATGGCCGAACGCGCCAAAGTGTGCTGGCCCGTCAGACCTCGGGTAACGTGCGATCCGGCGGAGCCCACGCTGGACCCATGGTGCGAGCACTCAGGTCAAAGCTCAACGCCTGAAGGTCCAGGTCCGGAATCAGCACACTCCCGACTCGTCCACCACTCAGTCCGCACCGTCTGGGAGTTCTACGCCGATGAAGCGGGCGGTCGATGGCGGCCCTTGGATCCTGAGGCTGGCGAGATCCAGGATGATACCCGGGCCCTAACGCTGGATGGCGGGGTATGGGTCGCGCTGCCCGTGCCGATGAAGCAGCGGATGCTCGGCGACGTCACCGAAGAACGCTGCTATTTGCGCTGCCGTCTGGAGAGAGGGCAGTGCGACGCGGCTCCTCTCCTGCTGGATGCGGTTCTCAATGCTGTAGCTGCCGAGCAGGCGATGCCTGTCTGGCACACGTTCCCCATCGCCGCGGGGGTCACACCCACGGGCCCGCCACCGGCGCGCGGCGGCAAGAGTCCTTTACGGATGACGCTCGATATACATGGGGTGATCGAGGCTCTTTCCTTCGAGCCCGACATGACGGAGCTGCCCGCGCTGGAGGTGCTGGACTACCAGGCACCCACGCTGGACGCGAAGGGGAGCCTGACTTTGGCGTTGGTTTTGTTGGGTCAGAGCGATGGCTATCCCCTGCAACGCTTTACTCTGCGCCAAGCACCGGTACAGGGCGACACCCTGCGCCTGTGGACGCTGGAGGGCGAGACCTGGCGGACTTGGGAGCAGCGGGGAAACCTGGATGCGTCGCACCGAACCGACCCGCACTTCGCCCTCGACGCCACGACGGGAGAGATTGCGTTCGGCGACGGCGAGCGGGGCCGGATCCCACGCCAGGGCATCCCAATCCTCGTTGCCTACCGGAGCACAAGTGGTCACGCCGGCAACGTCGCCGCCGGCCGCTGGAATCTGGCCGATAACGTGCACAACCGCGCCATCCTGGGTGACTTCGAACCGGCTCGAGACGCTGTCGATAAGATCGCGAACCTCCTCCCGGCGGGCGGCGGAGCTAATGTGGAGACTCTGGAGCACGCCGCTGGGCGGGCCGTCGAGGCGCTCTGGGCTCACGAGAGGCTGGTAGATCTCTGTCCCCGGACGGATTGCGCCACCCTTGACCAACTCGAGCGGTCGGTTGTCTTGTCCAGACGCGCCCCTGAAAGGGCGACCACCCTCCTCGACTACGAACGCCTCGCCCTGGACATACCGGGCACGAGGGTAATCCGGGCCCGGGCTTGGGCCGGCCTCGATCCAACCTATCCGTGCCTGAGCGCGCCGGGCACCGTCACGGTCGTCATCCTGCCGAAACTGCCGCGGGTGCGTCCCCAGCCCAGCCCCGGTCTGTTGCGTGCGGTACGCCAGTATCTGGACCGCCGGCGGGTCATCGGGACCCGGCTGGTCGTCGTCGGACCGAAGTATCTGGAGGTGAGCGTTCAGGCGAAGATTCGGGCAAAGGCGGGTGCTAGCCCAGAGCGCGTCCGCGAAGCTGTTATCGTAGCCTTGAATGACTTTCTTCATCCGCTGCAAGGTGGTCCGGACCGCCGCGGTTGGCCCTTTGGACGGGACGTGTATCGCTCGGAGATCCTGCAGACGGTTGACGAGGTGCCTGGTGTGGACCATGTGCTCGCGCTGCAGTTGATCCCGGGGGAGGGAGACGCCCAGTGCGGCAACCTGTGCGTGGGCCCCACCTGGCTGGTCACACCGGGACAACACGTCATTGAGATCGTGTGAGAGGGCGTAATATGTCGACGCTGGGGCGACGAGGTGCACAACGGATTGGGTATCGCCACGAGCAGGTGCTCGCGGCCCGTGACTTACAGGAGGATGCGGCCTACGAGGCACGTATGCGCGGCCTGCACGTCCGGACGTTGCACAACACCTGGGGCGTGGCTTTGGGCTTCGAGGTGCATCTTAGCGAAGATAGGAACGCTGTGCTGGTCGGTCCCGGCATCGCCTATGACAGGGCAGGCCGTGAGGTCATCTCGGCCCGCACCCTCGTCGTGGAGACGCCAGCGGTGCCTCTCGGCAGCAAGGCTGACGCCTGGTGGTTCGACCTGGTTATCCGTTACAACGACCTGATCACGCTCATTGCCGGGCGCGAAAGGGACAGGGGTTGTTGGGGGCCTGGCATGCGGTCCTTAGAGGAAAGACCTCTCTGGCGCTGGTCGTTCGCCGGGGATGCGACAAATCCCTACGCTCCGCCGCTGACCCTCGCTGCGGATGTGCGAGTTGGGGAAGAGATCCCACTCGCGCGCTTCAGAATGACCGCGAAACGGGCGTTGAGCGATCCTGACTTCAGGGTGCGCCGCAACACCCAGGGCCTGGTGCGCCCGCACATTGCTGCTGATCAAATCCGCCAGGGGAGTCTTCCCATTCAGGGATCGCCCTGGGCATGGTCTGTCACCGTCGATACCTCCGCAGCTGGATTCAGCCGCACGCCGTTCTACCTTGCCAGCCTGGCGGATCACCCGTTGTTGAACCCTCAGTCCGGTTTCGCGGAGCTGCTCAAGAAGGTGTCGCGCGATCAGTTGGGGCGTGTCCTGGGGCCATTTGTGTCCATCCGATCACCCCACTCGAGAGGCTTCTCGTTGCAGGTGCGACAGGCGATGCCCAACCGGCGGGAGTTCACGTCCATGCCACTCGAGCTCATGCGTGAGGCACGTCTGACGTTGCCCGTGGCCGTCAGCTGGACCGGGATTGAGCCCGTGGCAGGCTGCCCGCCTCCTTTGAACCTCGTATCCCTGCGCTATTTGTCTGGTCTCGTTTACCAGAACACATCGATAGGCTTTCGGAACTTGCTCGCGATCCTGATGGAAGACAGCGTGATCCGCGGATAAGGAGAGAAGGCATGAGCGACCTCGACATCCCCATTCTGGAGCGGCCGGCGTTTTTCGACGGCCAGAGGCTGACGGCTGCCGACCTAGCCGCCGTGCAACAATTCCACCGCGAGCTACGCTGGTTACACAACCGCAGCCTGCACAACTGGGGCATCGCTATCGGTTGTGCCGTCTCTGGTGTCCGAGGCGAGCGGACTGTGCGTGTGCAGCCGGGCTATGCACTGGACTGCAAGGGACGTGAGCTTATTTTGAGTAAATCGCTAGAGGTACCCACGCCGGCCGTGGCCGGCATCAACGGCGGCCCGGCCACGTACTATCTCACCGCGTCATATGCCGACGATGCCGACCTGACGCCTGAGATTCGCAGCGGCACCTGTGGTGCCGCCGGCGCCGTACGGCGAGCCGAAACACCAATCATCCGCTGGCAAGAGCCGAATGATACGAATATTCACAGTCGCTACCGACGCGGACTGGACATCATCCTGGCCAGTATCCAGGTGCAGAACTGTCAACTCGCAAAGGATGTGTCCGGCGCGGAGCGGCGCGATGCGATGCCCGCTCAACAACCCTATATTGCAGCCGGGCAGACTCTTGCCGGCAAAACGTCGTGGCGCCTCTGGCCCGAGTGTAGTCCCATGGGTGTGGCGACCACTGTGGTCACGACTGCCGCGGGCTTTCGCAGCACTCCTCGGTACCAGGCGCACGTCGTTGGCAGCCGGATCTTCAATGGTCAAGTCGGCGGGAGCCGGCGCTCCTTTGTTGTGGATGGATACGCCCAGATCGCGAACGCCACCGCCTCCAGCTTCGAGCTACAAGTGATTCTGCCGGGCGGCGCTACCGCAGGCGAGTCGCAAATTGACAGGGTTACAAAGGATGACTATTTCCTCGTGCTCGAGCGGATCGCTGAGAACTGGAACATCCCGGAAGGGCATAGAGATACGTTCAAAGAGTACGTCTTGAAGTCATTTGGCCAGCGCCTGTACGTCGGGCAACGCCTGTCCCTCATCCGCATCATGCTCCCCCTCCCATCCCCTTTCTATATTGTCCAACCTGACGATTTCGGCGACGCCCTGGACGCGATTGCGGCACGTAACGGGGTTTCCGTCGATACACTCAAGGCAGTAAACGGCCTGACGCCCGAGACGATGTCCCTCACCATCTACCAGGACTTGAAGATCCCGGGCCCGGCTTTGGATCTCAACCCGCCCGACGTACTGACCGCCAGCTTCGTGACCAAGCTGCAAGAGGAGCTGGGGTGGTACGTGGTCTGGATGGGGGTGGAAGGCTAGGACGATGAGCGACCCCGGATTTCGGCACTTGAACCTCGAGAACACGTGGCCCCACTTCACGCTCACGGGGTTGGTCAGGCGTGGGGATGGCTCGCTGACTCTGGCTCTGGGGGCCTATGGTGAGACGGGCACCTTCGTGGCTGGCCCCTTCGCCGTGAGCGAGCAGCCTACACGCTGGCACCGCCTCAAGGCGTGCGCGGACCCACTGCCGGCGGGAGTCCATGCCCGCTTGTTCACCTACACCAGCCACACAGACGACCCGCCTCCCCCGTTGCCAAACCTGCCTCCGGACACCCCGGATGGAGAAGCGCTGGTACCCGCGGGACAGTGGCGCGCCGGTCCCCCTGACAGTCTAGACATCTTGGTGCTCCACGAGCCGGCCCGCTACTTGTGGATTGGCGGTCTGCTGCAGGGGGAGGGCACCTCTTCACCGGTCCTGCATCAGATGCGCCTGGAGCACCATCACGAAACCTGGCTGCGTTACCTGCCAGCCCTCTACCAGCGAAGCCAGAATGGCGGGGCATTTCTGGAGCGATCCCTGGCGCTCTTTGAGAGCCTGCTGGAGGACGAAGAGACACTAATCGAGGACCTGCCGCGCCTCTTTAACCCCTGGGCAGCGCCCAACGACAATCCACCCCGCTCCTGGCTCGACTGGCTGGCGGGATGGCTGGCCTTCGAACTGGATGAGGCATGGGGCGAGGCGCAGAGGCGCCAGGGGCTGGCTGAGGCCTTTGCCATCTACAGCCGGCGGGGCACCGTTGACGGTCTGCGGGACTTCATTGCTCTCTACACCGGTGCCAGGGCCCGCATCGAGGAGCCGGTCCGCTGTGCCAGCCTGTGGTCCCTGGGGGAAACCTCCGTGTTGGGATTCGACACAATGCTGGCTCCAGCCCACGCGCAGGGTGCCGTCGTCGGCAGCACCGCCACGCTGGACCAGTCGCATCTCATTCGAGATGAAGAGTACGGGGCACCCCTCTTTGAAGGTATCGCCCACCGCTTCTGCGTCCAGGTCTACGCCGCTGAACTGAAGACGCCAAGGGGGGTGGACAAGTTGCGGGAGGTGTTGGACCGCGAGAAACCGGCCCACACCACCTACCACCTGTGCCTCATCGAGCCGCGGATGCGCGTGGGCTTCCAGGCCCGGGTGGGGGTCGATGCCATCGTTGGGGGACCGCCGCCAGACCTGATCCTGGATGAACCCCGCCACCTGGGCCTGGATACCGTGCTGCCGGAGTCGCCGGGCCGCCCACCGGTGGGTGGCACGATGGGCCAGGATGCCCGGGTCGGCCGGCGAACGAGCCTGACGTAGCTATCCGAGAGGAGGTAAGACCGATGGCTGAACATCATGGTGGAGATGGAAGCGCACTGGCAAAGCTAGCGACGCCAACCCGGAACCGGTATTTCTACGGCAAGCTGCTGGACACCTTTCACTTCGAGATGGAGCAGAACTACTTCAACCGCAAGCGCTGGCTTCTCAACCGGCTGACCCTGGGGTCGGGTGTCATCTGCGGGTTATCGGTGGCTCCTACCAACGATGGCAAGCTCCTGCGGATCGGGCCGGGGGCGGCGATCGACCCGATTGGGCGGGAAACCGTGGTGCCCGACCCCTCCCGGCCTTTCGACCCCCGTGAGATCACCGATGCCTGCGGTCGCATCGTTCGTCGGGTTGAGGGAGCGGGTCCCGTCACCCTCTACCTGGCCTACCACGAGTGTGAGGCGGACCCGGTGCCCGTGCTGGTTGGCGATTGCGAGACAGAGCGCGGCTGTGCCCCCAGCATCGTCCGCGAGCGTTACATGGTTCTGGTACGGGAGGGAGCACCGCCACCCATTGCGCCGGCCTGTCAGCTCCCTGGTCTCTTCACCCCGTCTGAGGGTAAGAAGGGCGTGCCCAACATTCACCCGCGGCTGGTGGAGCGGGTCAGCAAGGCCTGCCCTGAGGTGGAAGGAGACAATTGCGTCGTGCTGGCCCGCGTGAACCTGCCACCTGCCGGCGAAGCGATTACGGCCGACATGATTGACCACAGCGTCCGGCCGGTGGTCATCGGCAACACCCTGCTCTTCGAGCTGCTTCTATGCCTGGCAGAACGGGTAGAGGAATGCTGCGCCCAGGCGCCGGAGACGCTGCCCGTGGTACGCGCCATCTGGCCACCCAACGCCGTGCGCCTGTCATCGAGCGGCGCGGACACCGAGGTGCAAACGTGGTACCAAGTCTGGGTTCAACAACCGCGTCTTGAGATCACATTTGACCGTGAGATGGCTGCGGCCCGGCTGGCCGATCCAAAGCCCTGGTTGCGGCTGTGGGGAGTTCGCTCCACCGAAGCGAACGAGGTCTTGGCACGCGGGATCACGCTGAGGTACGAGGGACGATCAGACGCTCCAGTGCTAGGTCAGGCCGCCTTCACAGCTGTTTACAGGCTGGACGCGGCGGTGAATGAATTCATGGGTGCCCGCTACATCGTCCAGATCCGCGCAACGGCCGATGCCATCGTGGATACTGCCACACCACCGCGCCTACTGGACGCCGACTTCGCCGGGACCAATCTGAACAAACAATTACTTGATGACGTCTGGAAAATCACGAGGGAACGGCGGGTCCCTCAGGAAGTGTGGGCTGGTCTAGTGGACACCGGCGCCGTGCTTCCGTCGGGCGATCGCACGGCTGGCGGGTTCTTTCATAGTTGGTTCGAGGTTTCCATTGATGGAGAGTAGGAAGAATACACATCCTGGAAACAATAGGGAGCGGGAGGGACCCATGGCCACGAATCAAATGCTGGTGTGCGAATCTGCCAACGCCGTAGGCCTGGAGCGGACTCGCTTTTTCCCACGCCAACTGATCGCACCAGAGGATCTAACGCAGGATCAGCTTTACTTTCGCGAGAAGCTTCGCCGCCACAACCGCCTGCTCCACGGGTGGGGCGTGGTCTGTGGTTGTAAGGTTAAGCGCGTGGTGGATAAGGCAGGTAAGCCAAAGGCCTGGAGTGTGGTAATAGAGCCGGGCTATGTGCTGGATCTCTTCGGAAATGAGATCCCCATTAACCAGGAGGTGACACTGGACATCCGCCGCGAAGGACTGGATGGCTATGGGGTCGGCCCGTGCAGCGATCAGCTCGACCCCTGGTGCAGCGAGGTGGAAGTCGAGCGCCCTGCCGGAGTACCGCTGTATGTCGCGGTTCGGTATGCCGAGTGCCAGTCGCGTCCCGTCCGGGTTCATCCGGCTGGCTGCGGCTGCGATGAGACCGAGTGCGAGTATAGCCGCATCCGCGACAGCTACGCGATCAAGGTCCTCACTCGCCTGCCCAGCACTTACTCTGACCCAATGCCCCAACCCAAGTTCGAGGAGAGCTACTCCTGCGCGCCGGCATGGAACGAGATGGGCCGCCCCTGTCCACCCTGCCCTCCTGAACCGTGGGTCATTCTGGCCGATGTCACCGTGGGAGCAAATGGCGAGATAGATAAGATCGATTGTCTCGCCCACCGTCGCTACGTGGTTTCCTTTGCTGATTACTATTTTCTGTGTAACCCCCAGGCGGAGAGCCCCAAGCTTTTCGGCCTGAAACTCGAGCCGGAGACGGTTGTAGTTGGTGTAGACTCCCAGGGAACGGTCACCCTCAGCGGCCCCGCTCCCGCCGGCGGCGCTGTCGTCAATCTCTCGAGCTTGAACACGGCTGTGGCGACGGTGCCGGGCACGGTCACGGTTCCGGCCGGGCAGACCAACGTGACATTCCAGGTCACGACCAAGGCCGACGGAAAGGCTGATATCACAGCCTCTTTCGGAGGAGTGACCCTTACGGCCACGCTGACAGTGCAAGCCTCCGTTGTGCTCATCTCAGTGAGACTCACACCGAACCCGGTCCGAGGTGGTAAATCCTCGACAGGAAGGGTCACCCTCAGCGGCCCCGCTCCCGCCGGCGGCGCTGTCGTCAATCTCTCGAGCTTGAACACGGCTGTGGCGACGGTGCCGGGCACGGTCACGGTTCCGGCCGGGCAGACCAACGAAGACTTCACAGTCAAAACCCGCAAGGTCAGACGGATTACCGCTGTTGTTGTTGTGATCACAGCCACTTACGGGGGGACGGAGCGAACAGCCAAGCTCGCTGTGAATCCATAGTTGTGATACCGCGCAGGGAACGGTCACCCTAAACGCCCCGGCTCCCCCCGGGGGCGCCGTGGTTACCTTTAGCTCCGGCAAGGAGGTGGGTGAATTTCCCCAGAAAGTCACGGTCGCGGCCGGGGCCACCACGGCGACCTATCAGAGCAAGGGAGGGGCAGAAAAGGGGTCGGGAGTCTTTTTAGCGGGAGCGACAAGGACGGCAAGCTCTACGAGCACATCCTCTCCCTGGCGGAGGGCCCCCTCCTGCAGGCGATCCTGGAGCGGGTCGGGGGGAATCAGCTCAAGGCCGCGGAGGTGCTCGGGATCAACCGGAACACGTTGCGGAAGCGGATGCGGCAGCTCGGGATCTCTGGAAAACGCGAATCCTCTGGCGGTGGCGACCCCTCCTGATCGCCAGCAAAATCCAGCGAAAATACCTCGATGACCGGCCCTTGGGGCAGGAAAAGAACGCCTGCATCGCGGCGTTGAGCTTCGCGGCGGGGGGCCGTAGGTCGCGGAGGTGGCATCATGGTGTACCAACTGGGGGC
>Ga0214471_10000732_pt1 | contig 27072 bp, 28 predicted proteins | sample RVTome_5_FD_207665 | JGI IMG/M metagenome (GOLD analysis project Ga0214471, IMG submission 207665) | Soil microbial communities from uranium-contaminated site in the Upper Colorado River Basin, Wyoming, United States - RVT142D155 | ecosystem: Environmental > Terrestrial > Soil > Contaminated >... | reverse complement strand
GTCGTCGACCCGCAACCCGCTCCGAGTCAGCAGCCACGAGATCACCGAGTTCGAGTTCCACATCTCCCCCGTCCCCAACTCGTCGCGACCCCACAAGAAAGGCGGCACCGCTGCCACCAGGTCGAGAAGCCGTCGCGCCAGCAGCGGGTCGTCGCTGACGAGTTGCGGGCTCGCAACCGCCTCGCCGACGTCCGGGATCACCCCGTCCCGCCAGCAGCGCACCTCGTACCGGAAGGCGCGGAACCGGGCGATCCGGCGGCCGCCGACCGGGCCCTCGACCAGGACCCCACGCGATGCGCTGTCGGTGTCTGGACTGGGCCAAGCGTTCTCGATGGTGAACCGTCCATCGGGCACGTTCACCTCGAGCGCCGTGTGGTAGAGATCGAGAGGGCGCCTCCGCTCGAGGCGCGCCTTGATCGCCTCGTATACCCGCCCGTTCAACCGAACGAAGCCGGCGCCCCCTGCACCGAGCGGGATCCAATACAGGTCGATCCTGGTTTCGCCGGGCACTCTTTGATCACCACCTAGAATGTCGATCGGCGGACGGGTGTCAGGCGGGATCGCGCCGACGATCATCGCTCCCGCGGTGGGAGTGTCCGCCGAACAACACGTTGAAGACGACTCCGAAGGCCAGCAGCGCCACCAACCCCCATCCGAGGCTGTTGGTGAGCACCCAGACGATCGTCATCGTGGCCAGCCCTCCGATCGTCATGAGCACGACCCAGCGCACGTTGCGGCTCATGGATGCAGGTTATCTCCCGCGTTGGTGCCGCCCGTAGGGCCGTAGGACCCGGCCTCACTGCATGTCGCGGCGTCGACTTTTGACGCTCCGGCTGCCGGGCGTCAGACCCGCCGGTAATGGAGGTAGACGACGTGCGAGGCGAACGTCCGTGTCTCGACCAGTTCCAGGTCGAACCTCTCGTCCAATGTCGGAAAGTATGGTGTGCCGCCCCCCAACACGATTGGACTCATGAAGAGCCCGTACTCGTCGACCAGGCCCATCCTCGTCAGGCTGGACGCCAGGCCGGCGCCCCCGACGCCCAGGTCCTTACCCGGCTGTTCCTTCAGCCGGGCGACCTCATCGGCTACGCCGTCTCTCACCAATCTGGCATTGCCCTCGACGGCCTCGAGCGTCCTCGAGAACACGACCTTGGGCAGGCTCCTCCAGATGTGGGCGAACTCGAGCTCGGGGTCTGAGGTCCATCGTTCCTCATCGCCGGATTCCCAGACCAGCATCTCCTCGTAGAGCCGCCGTCCGAGGAGGTGCGCGCCCAATTCGAGGGTCCGTGCGTTGTGGAACCGATGCAGCTCCTCGTCCGGCGCCGACCAGTCGATCTCGCCGCCGCGCCCGGCGATGAAGCCGTCGAGCGATACTGTCATCGAGTAGATGAGCTTCCGCATGATGGACCTCCTCGTTCGACAGCCATTCTGCTCGCCCTGCGACGTGACGGGATTGCCGAGTGCCGGGCTCAGACTTACCTTGTACGTTAAGGTGAGGGCAACGGAGCCAGGATGTCCACAGACACCAATCCAGTGACCCGAGTCCCGCTGAGCAGATCGCGGGTGCTGCGAGCCGCGGTGGGCCTCGCCGACCGAGGCGGCATCAAGTCGCTCACGATGCGCAACCTCGCCCAGGAGCTCGGCGTCGAGGCAATGTCGCTCTACTACCACGTGGCCAACAAGGACGAGATCCTCGATGGTGTCGCCGAGCTCGTCGTCGAGGACGTCAACGAGGCGGTGGGTGCCATCAGCGGGCCTTCCGCGCAGGACGACTGGAAGACGGTCATGCGCGCCAGGATCCTCACGGCGCGCGACGTCTTCCTCCGCCATCCTTGGGCGCCTGGGTTGCTCGAGAGCCGGAATGCCATGAGCCCGGCGACCGTCAGATACTTCAACGGGCTCCTTGGGATCTTCCGCCAAGGGGGCTTCTCCTACGACCTGGCGCACCACGCCATGCACGCCCTCGGCAGCCGGGCGATGGGCTTCGCCCAGGAGATGTTCGAGCCGGACACCGAGGACGGCGGCGATGATGCGGCGACCGCCATCCTCGAGGAGATGGCAGACCAACTTCCATACATCGTGGAGATGATGATGGAGGTCGCCCACGACGACCCCGATTCGACCCTCGGTTGGTGTGACGACCAAACCGAGTTCGAGTTCGGGCTCGACCTCATTCTCGACGGGCTCGAGAGGCTCCGCGACAAGCCCTGACCTCCGGTCTCTTGTCTATCCGGGTATGACGCCAACCGGCCCGCCGTGCCGATCTCCTTGACAGTCTTACGGCGTATGGTTACCTTACGTCGTACAACTTACAACGTACGACGGTGTTCGTACGTCAATCGGGAGGAAACACAAGCATGATCCACACCACCGAGTCGCCCTGGGAAGGCGACGTCATCGAGGCTCGGGGCCTCATGAAGCGCTATGGCGACGTGGTCGCCCTCGACGGGCTCGACCTGACGGTCCCGGAAGGGACGATCCTCGGCCTGCTCGGCCCCAACGGAGCCGGGAAGACGACCGCCGTGTCCATCTTGACAACGCTCATCGAGCCCGACGCCGGGACGGCGCGCGTCGCCGGAGCGGACGTTGTGGCGTCGCCCCGCGAGGTGCGGAAGCGCATCGGCCTGTCTGGTCAATACGCCGCCGTGGACGAGCACCTCACCGGATTCGAGAACCTCGACATGATCGGGCGGCTCTATCACCTCGGGAGCCGGGCCGCGAAGAAGCGGGCACGCGAGCTGCTCGACAGGTTTGACCTCGCCGACGCGGCGGACCGCCCCGTCAAGACCTATTCCGGTGGGATGCGGCGGCGCCTCGACCTCGCCGGCGCTCTCGTGGCGGAGGCTCCCGTTCTCTTCCTCGACGAGCCGACGACTGGGTTGGATCCGAGGAGCCGAGCCCAGCTGTGGGCCGTGATCGGCGACCTGGTCGGTCGCGGTGCGACGGTGCTCCTCACGACCCAGTACATGGAGGAGGCGGACCAGCTCGCCGACGACATCGTCGTCATCGACCACGGCCGCGTGATCGCACATGGCACGGCGGATGAGCTGAAAGCGAAAGTCGGAGGCGAGCGCATCGAGGTTGCACTCCAGACGAGTGCCGGCGTCGACGAGGCGCACCGCGTGTTGGCTCGGTTCGCCCTGGACGCGCCGCGCATCGGGGAGCGCTCCGTGACGGTCGCCATCTCGGGTGGTGCCAGGACGTTCACTCGAGCCCTCCGGATGCTCGAAACCGCCGGCGTCGAGATGCACGACGTGGGGCTGCGACGGCCGACGCTCGACGACGTGTTCCTGTCCCTCACCGGCCACGGCGTCGACCGCGGCGAGAAGCTCGACCAAGCCTCGGGCAATGGGGAGCTCGTGTCGATGAAGGAGGTTCGCTGATGGAGCGGATCGGATATGCGATCGCCGACGGCGTCACCATCGCCAGGCGGAACGTCATCAAGGTGCGGCGGGTGCCCGAGATCCTCGTGTCCGTGCTGATCACTCCGCTGCTGTTCGTGCTGATGTTCGCCTATGTGTTCGGCAGCTCGATCGAGATCCCCGGCGGCTCGTATCGGGAGTTCCTCGTCGGCGGGGCGTTCGCCCTGACGCTGACGTTCGGCGCCACCTTCACGGGCGCCGGCCTGGCGGACGACATGCAGAAGGGCATCATCGACCGGTTCCGGTCACTGCCCATGTCACGCTCGGCGGTGGTCTTCGGACGAACAGCCAGCGACGTGATCTACAACGCGCTGTCGCTGCTGGTGATGGCGGGTGCCGGCTTGGCGGTCGGATGGCGGATCCACAACGGGATTGGAAAGGCCATGCTCGGTTTCGGGCTGCTGCTCCTGTTCGCCTACTCCATCTCGTGGGTCATGGCCTATGTCGGGCTCTTGGTTCCGAGCGTCGAGGTGGTGAACAACGCCTCGTTCATGGTGATCTTCCCGCTCACCTTCATCGCCAACACGTTCGTCCCCGCCGACAACCTGCCGACACCGCTGCGGGTGTTCGCTGAGTGGAACCCGGTTTCGGCGGTGACCCACGCTGCGCGCCAGCTCTTCGGCAACATCCCGCCGGGAGCGGCGGAGCCGACCGCTTGGTCGCTCCGGAACCCGGCGCTCTACGCGCTGCTCTGGATCGCGATCATCATCGCCGTGTTCGCACCACTGGCCGTGCGCCGATATCGCCGGTCGCGGGCGCGGGCATGAGTCGACCGGCTTCACGCCGTGGGCGCCACCGCTCGGGTCGGAACCCATCCCTCTCGGCCGGCGGCGTTGCGGCACCAGAGCCAGCCGCTCTCGTCGTCCCGCTCGAGAACCTCCAGCGTCTCCCCGGAGACGGTCGACAGCACGGTCGTGTCGTAGCGGGTGACGACCGTTGCCCACCCGGAGTCGGCGTCGAGGTAGCGGCTCGGCACCCACCCCTCACCGGTCTCCGTCGTCACCAAGAAGAACGCCGGCCAGGTCGTGTCCCGTTCGCCCACCTGGACGCGGTCTCCGGACGCGACCTGGATCGGGGGGCGCGGCGAGATCTCGTGCGACTCGATCGCTCGCACTCGTCCCCCCGCCATGCTGCTCGACTCCGCCAAGTGTCCACCCGGTTCGGATCTGACGCTCCGCTCGCGATGCAATGTCCAGCCGGCCATGGTATGCGTGGGCCCTCATGACGAATGTCGCAGCCTCCGCCGACGGCGTCCCGGTGCGCTTCCATGTGGACGGCTCCGGGCTGCCGGCTCTGGTCTTCGTCCACGGATGGTCGTGCGACCGGACCTACTGGAGCCGCCAGGTGGGCACCTTCGCCGAGCGGCACCGAGTCGTCGCCGTCGACCTGGCGGGCCACGGGGAATCGGGCTCCGGCCGGAGTGCGTGGACGATGCCCGCATTCGGCGACGACGTGGCCGCGGTCGTGGAGAGCCTCCAGCTCGACGAGGCGGTGCTCATCGGCCACTCCATGGGCGGCGACGTCGTCGTCGAAGCTGCCCGCAAACTACCGGGTCGGGTCACCGGCCTCGTCTGGGTGGACACCTACAGGACGCTTGGAGAATCGAGAACGTCCGACCAACTCGAGGCGTTCATAGCTCCGTTCCGCCGCGACTTCGTCACGGCGACCCGCAGGCTCGTCCACACGTTCTTCGTGCCGTCGTCCGACCCCGACCTCGTCGAATGGGTGGCGTCCGACATGTCGTCCGCGCCCGTCGACGTCGCGGTCGACGCCCTGGAGCACGCCTTCACCAACGACGGAGCCGTCGTCTCCGGTCTGCGAGAGCTCGACCTCACGGTGGTTGCCATCAACCCGGACTACCGGCCGACCGACGTGGCGGCCCTCGGCGCCCACGGGGTGGGCACCGTGATCATGCCAGGGGTCGGGCACTTCCCGATGATGGAGGACCCCGACGCCTTCAACCGGCTCTTGGGACGGACGATCGAGGGGATGCCATGACGCGCCGAAGGCAAGCTCACACCACTCGGCGGAGGTGGCTGGCCAGATCGCCCTTCCCCCCGACAGCGACCTGACCCAGCCCGAGCCAGCGTGCCATCTCGTGCAACTCGGCCGCCAGCTCCCGGGCGACGTGGACAGGATCGACGCCATCCTCGAGAAAGGCTCCCGGGACGTTGAGGACCCCGGCCTTGCGGTCGGCCTTGAGATCGACCCTGGCGACGAGGTCGTCGCCCAGCAGGAACGGGAACACGTAGTAGCCGTGGACGCGGTTGGGCTGGGGAACGTAGATCTCCACTCGGTAGTAGAAGTCGTGGAGGCGTTCGATGCGCTCCCGATTCCACATCAGTGGGTCGAAGGGGTTCACCAGCGCCCTCGCCCTGACACTACGCGGGATGACCGACCCGGCGAGCAGGTAGGCGGGCTTGGGCCAGCCTGCGACCTCGACCTCCACGAGCGAACCCTCGGCGACGAGGCCGTCGATCGCCGGCATGCCCTCGGCGACCCGAATCGAGAAGTAGTCGATGAGGTCGCGGGCCGTCCCCACGCCGAGGGCCTGCGCCGCCTGGAGGACGAGCTGCTTCTGCGCCGCCCGCCTGTCGGGCGCCGGGATGTCGAATTGCTCGGCCGGGATCACTCGCTCTGACACGTCGTAGTAGCGGGTGAAGTTGCGGCGGTGGGACACGGCGAGCCGGCCCGCCGCGAAGAGGTACTCGAGGGCGACCTTGCCGTCGGCCCAGCCCCACCATGGGTCCCCCCGCCGCCCCTGCTGCCCCGGCTCGTCGAGGTCGGCCGCCGTCAGGGGACCACGCTCGGCGACCTGCCGGTACACCGACTCGACATACCCGGGCGCCTTGGCCTTCAGCTCCCGGATCCTCCGCCAGTTGCCCTCGGCGTGCCGGTCCATGCGGTGCCTGAAGAGCGGGAAGTGCTCGATCGGCGAGAACGACGCCATCCGGGCCCAGTACTCGAAGAGTCGGCGTTCCTCCAGGGCACGCCACAGCAGGTCGGGGTCGTGCGGACCCAGCCGGGAGAACAGGGTGAGATGGTGGGCCCGCTCGACGACGTTCACCGAGTCGATCTGCAGGATCCCCATCGTGCGCACCGCCCGGCGCACGTGCCCGAGGTTCGGCGTCACCTCGGGACGCGGCGAGGCGAGTCCCTGGGCGGCGATCGAAGCTCGCCGCGCTTGCGCCAGCGTGAGCCGTCTCACTCGTCGATCGCTTGCGGCTCACAAGGTGCCCTGCGCATCGGATCGACCATAGCCAAGTGTGAGAAACAGCCGACGCGACACTCCGCCGGTCGGCCCGCCCCTCCCCTCCCGTTCTTGCGTCCCCACGTCGCACATATGCGACCGTGGGACGCCAGAGCGGGTCCTGTTGTGGACCCGTGTGCGGTCCGTCTACCCGAGGCGAAACGTAGCCGCCGCCCCGTGACTCTCGTGAGCCGGCACCTCCGGGTCAGTGCGGTGCGCCGACCGGGAAGCCGACGAGATCGGCGCTGACTCGCCACAGTCGGGCGGTGGTCGCCGAGTCGTAGGAGGACTTATGGGACTTCCTGGCCTTGCGGTTGGCGAAGTACTGGCCGGTGACACCCTCGGCCTCGGGCGAGCCGGCCAGGTAGACGGCGGTGTCCGCACCCCTCTCGGGGCTCTTCATGAAGGGTCGCATGGCGACGACCATCGGGGCCATCGCACGGGCGGGGTCCTCCGCACTGAAAGCGGTGCGGGTCATGCCGGGGTGCAGCACCGTGGCGGTGACCTTCGTTCCTTCGAGTCGCCCGGAGAGCTCATGGGTGAACATGACGTTGGCGAGCTTCGATTGGTTGTACGCCCGCTTCCCGGAGTACCTCCGCTCGCCCATCAAGTCCTCGAAGTCGATCTTGCCCAAGGCCTGTGCTCTGGACGACACGGTGACGACGCGAGCCGGCGCGCTGGCTGTCAGCCGATCGAGCAGCAGGCCCGTCAGCAGAAACGGCGCGAGGTGGTTGAGGGCGAACGTGCGCTCCAACCCGTCGGCCGTCACGTGACGGTGGGCCCAGAACCCGCCGACGTTGTTGAGTAGAACATCCAGCCGGGGGTAGGCGGAGAGAACCTCGTCGGCCAAGCGCCGGACCTCGGCCTGTGAGGACATGTCGGCGACGAAGACGTCGACGGCGGGGTTACCCGACTCGTCGGCGATGGCGGCAGCGGCCCGCTCGGCGCGCATTCGATCGCGCCCGGTGACACCCACGCGAGCACCCATGGAGGACAGGCCGATCGCCGCCGCCCTGCCGATCCCGCCGGTACCGCCGGTGATCAAGACGGTCTTACCCATCATCGAATGTGGGACGACCATCATCGGTGCACCGTTCTTCGTCGGTCGTTCGATCGCTTCATCTGCCTCTCTCTTCCCGACCACGCATCAGATCGTGATGGCGATCTTTCCTCGCGCTCGTCCGGATTCGAGGTGTCCCATGGCTTCGGACACCTGGGAGAGCGGGTAGGTCTTGTCGATGACCGGAACGACCTCGCCGCTCTCGATGAACGGGTTGAGCGCTTCCAGGTAGGAGTGGTCTTCCTTGGCGACGAGCATGGTGAGTCGCTGACGCACGAAGAGCGATAGGCCCACGGCACGGAGCTGGCGGTCGAATCCTCCGATGAGGTTGCCGCCCTCTTCCCCGCCGACGATGACGAGCGTCCCAGCGGGAGTGAGCGTCCGTCGCAGTCGGGAAAGCCCGCTGTTCCCGCCGATATCGAGTATGAGGTCGTACTGCCGGGCACCGTCGAGGTAGTCCTCCCGGGTGTAGTCGATGACGTGGTCGGCACCGATCGATCGCACGAGATCGACTTTCGAGATGCTGCACACCCCGGTGACCTCAGTTCCGAATGCTTTGGCGAGCTGCACGGCATAGGTGCCGACGCCGCCGGACGCACCGATGATGAGGACCTTCTGTCCTGCCTCGATGCGCCCGGAATCGCGCAGGCCCTGGAGGGCAGTCGAGGCGGAGATGGGAACGACCGCCGCCTGCTCGAACGTGAGATTCGCCGGCTTGTGGGCCAGCTTGTCCTCGCGAGCGGCCGCGTACTCCGCGAACGACCCGCGGCTGACGCCGAACACCTCGTCACCGGGCGCGAACCTCGTCACCTCGGACCCGACCGCCGCGACCGTTCCGGCCACGTCCAGCCCAGGTACGCGGTTCTTCGGCCGGCGAAACCCGAACCCCAGGATGCGCATCAGGTACGGCTTGCCGGTCATGAGATGCGCGGTGCCGCGATCCATCCCGGCGGCGCCGACCTTCACCAGCACCTCGTGCGGCGCGATGTCGGGGCGGTCGACCTCCGCCAGTCTGAGCACCTCGGTCGAGCCGTAACCGTCCTGGACGATGGCTCGCATCACACCACCTTCGGGGCGCTGCGGTGCAGGGCCTTCGACTTGTTCGCGGGCGCTCGGCGCCGCGACTTCGGGCGCCTGTTCGATTCGCTGCGCTTGTTCCATGGTCGTGTCCTATCTGCTGTGGAGCCGGGAGGGCGTCGATCCCTGCCGGTCTGACCGTACTAAGTACGCTTACTAAGTACGGTACAGGCTATGCTGCCGGTTGGCAAAAGGGACTGCCCTGGGCACGTGCGGAGTCCGGGCTCCGACGACAGGTGAGGATGTGACATGCCCGCAAGGGTCGGCGAGGGTGCGACGAAGCGGGTTCCGCTCAGCCGCGAACGGCTGCTCCGCAGTGCCATCGCCATTGCCGACGAGAGAGGCAACGCAGCGTTGACGATGCGGTCGCTCGCCCAGGAGCTCGGCGTCAAGCCCATGTCCCTGTACCACCACGTCGCCAACAAGGAGGAGATCCTCGACGGCATCATCGATGTCGTGTTCGGGGAGATCGAACTCCCCCCAGCCGACGCCGGCTGGCGGTCCGCCATGCGTCACCGTGCGATCTCTGCCCGCCGCGTGCTCGCAAGCCACCCCTGGGCCACCCCGCTCATGGAGTCACGAACGAACCCCGGCCCGGCCACGTTGCGGCATCACGACGCAGTGATCGGCTCCCTCCGCGCCGCCGGCTTCTCCATCCAGATGACCGCCCACGCCTACTCGCTGCTCGACAGCTACGTGTACGGCTTCGCCCTTCAGGAAGCCGTCCTGCCATTCGACAGGAAGACGGCTCCGGACGTGGCGGGGGCCATCATTGCGCAGTTCCCTTCCGACGAGTATCCCCACCTCGCCGAGTTGGCGACGGAGCATGTCCTCCAGCCCGGCTATGACCACGGCAACGAGTTCGAGATCGGACTCGAGCTGATCCTCGACGGTCTCGACAGGCTCCTGCATCCCAACTGAAGGCGGGAACACGTGCGAACTGGCTCCGAGGCGGCGGGGGGCCCCGAGTCCGGTAGTCTCGACCGACTCGACACGAGGAGATGACTTGTTCGCGGCGCTGGGCCGGTGGTGCTTTCGCAATCGAGGCAAGGTGGCCCTCATGTGGGTCGGGGCGCTGGTGCTCGGCGTCACCCTGACGAACGTGGTCGGCACCGCCTACAGCACCGAGTTCGCCCTACCCGACGTGGAGAGCAAGCGCGGCTTCGACATCATCGACGAGCACTTCACCGAGTCGGGGGCAGGCAGCGAAGGCGGGACGATCGTGTTCCGAGCCGAGCAGGGCGTCACCGACCCAGGGGTCCAGGCGGCGATGACCGAGTTCTTCGACGCTGCCGGTCAGATCGAGGGCATCACACTGGTGAGCCCGTACACACCCGAGGGAGCGCAACAGGTCGCATCGCAGGGGCCCGAGGCCGGACTGATCGCCTACGCGCAGATCGGTGTCCCGCGTGACATCACGCTCGAGGAGGCGACGGTCATCAGCTCCGAGCTGAAGGAGCTGATCCCGACGGTGGACGGGCTGCAAGTCGAGATCGGCGGGCAGATCTTCGCCGAGTTCGAGGTCCCGAGCTCGGAGTTGCTCGGCCTCGCTTTCGCCATCATCGTCCTCATCCTCGCCTTCGGCTCAGTGCTGGCCATGGGCCTCCCGGTCGGGATCGCGCTGGCAGGCATCGGGCTCGGCTCGTTGCTCGCCGGGCTCTTCAGCAACGTCTTCTCGATCCCCGACTTCGCGACGACGGTCGCAGTCATGCTCGGCCTCGGTGTCGGGATCGACTACGCCCTCTTCATCGTGACCCGCTATCGGGAGAACCTGCACAATGGGGCCTCGATCGAGGAAGCGACCGTCCTGGCCATCGACACCGCCGGACGGGCGGTCGCCTTCGCCGGCACCACGGTGGTCATCTCGCTCCTCGGCATGGTCTTGATGAACCTCGCATTCATCACGGGCCTGGCAGTGGCATCGGTCGCCGTCGTGGCGGTGACTGCGGTGGCGTCGCTCACGCTGCTGCCTGCGCTCCTCGGCTTCGCGGCGGAGCGCGTCGAGGTGACCAGATGGCGGGGATTGGCCGCGGCACTGCTCGTCGCCATCGGCCTGGTCGGTGTCGCCCTCGCCGTCCAGCCCCTGGCCATCTTCGGTCTGGCCCTCGCCGCCGTCGTGATCCTCGCCAGCCTGGCGGTGGCTCCGTTGCGCCGCGAGGTGCCCCGACGGGCACGTCGACCCCTCCGCGAGACCGTTGCCTACCGTTGGAGCAGGTTCATCCAGCGCCGGCCCTGGATCGCCGCCTTGTCCGGTGTCGTCATCATGGTGACCCTTGCGCTTCCCTTCTTCAGCCTCCGCCTCGCCTTCTCGGACGAGGGCAACTTCCCGGAGGACACGACGACTCGCAAGGCATACGACCTGCTCGCCGCAGGGTTTGGTCCCGGGTTCAATGGCTCGCTCATCCTGGCCACCGAGATCCCGAGCGGAGCAGACCCGGCGACGCTAGAAACGGTGAGCAGCGCGCTGGCGAGTGATCCGGGCGTCGCCTTCGTCACCCCGGCCATCCCCAACGACCCCGCCGCGCCGAGCGCCGCGCTGTGGCGGCTCTTCCCGACCACGGCACCACAGGATGAGGCGACCACTGAGCTCGTCTACCGGCTCAGAGACGAGGTGATACCGGGAGCCGCCGAAGGCACGGGGCTCGAGATCGCCGTCTCCGGGGGCGTCGCCGCCACCGTGGACTTCTCGGAGTACCTGACCGCGAGGCTGCCCGCCTTCATCGGCGTCGTCCTCACGCTCTCGTTCGTCCTGCTGATGCTCGTGTTCCGGTCACTGCTCGTACCGCTCAAGGCCGTGATCATGAATCTGCTCTCCATCGGGGCGGCCTACGGCGTCGTGACCGCCATCTTCCAGTGGGGCTGGCTCGGCGGCTTGATCAACATCGAACCGGCGCCCATCGAGCCCTTCGTGCCGATGATGATGTTCGCCATCCTCTTCGGATTGTCGATGGACTACGAGGTGTTCCTGCTGTCCAGGATCAGGGAGGAATACCTCAAGTCGGGTGACAGCCGAGTCTCGGTGGCCGATGGCCTCGCCGCCACTGCCCGGGTCATCTCGGCGGCTGCCGCCATCATGGTCGTGGTGTTCGGCAGCTTCATCGGTGAGAGCGATCGGATCATCAAGCTGTTTGGGATCGGCCTCGCCAGCGCCGTGGCGCTCGATGCCACCGTCGTGCGCATGCTCCTCGTCCCAGCGACGATGGAGCTCCTCGGTGACGCCAACTGGTGGCTGCCCAAGTGGCTCGATCGGCTCACCCCGAGGATCGCCGTGGAGGGCCACGTCCTCGAGGCGGCGCCACCGGAGTACGAGAACGTCTGAGTTCCGATCGGTGGGCCCGTCATCGCGTCACGAGGAGTCCGGGCACCGGCGACGTCCGGATCACGAGCCTCGCAGCGGGACGCCGGCCCCGCCGATGACGAGCATGGGCTGGCTGGGCCATACCGTTGACGCATTCCTGTAGCGTCGCGGCGATACCGCCAGTCGGGTGAGTGTGGAGACACGAGACGCATCGCCGGAGCCGCCTGGGCCGATCGAGCGCGAGCTTCCCGCCGTCGCCCAACGTCGCGAGATGCGGATCGCGGGAATCCGTGTCTCGGGTAGACGGCGCCGCCCCAGCGGCGAGAAGGCTCCGATGCATCGCGAGCTGCGCACCGCGGGGAAGGTGTGGCTCCTCAGCGGCATCGTCACCGTGGTGCTCTGGATATCACTGTTCGCCTTTCCGGCTACGGCCGACTGGTGGACCCGTCACGACAACGCTCTGTCGCAGCGGCTCGTTGCCATTCGCAGCGACCCCTTGACGACCATCGCCAACGCGGTCGCCGTGCTCGGCGAGACCTGGTTCGTTCGGATCCTGCGTGTAGGCACCCTGCTGGCGCTCGTCTTCGTACGTCGCTGGCGGCATTTCTTCGCGGTGATGATCACCGTCCTCGTCGTAGCGGGGGCCGTCGACGCGGTCCGTGAGGCGGTCGGGCGACCCCGGCCATTCGTCCCGATCATCGGTTCGTGGGAAGGACCGTCACACCCGTCGGCTCCCGTCGCGGCCCTCGGCCTGACGCTGACGGCGATCGCATACGCAATCGTGCCGCGTGGCCGCTGGCGCCGCTACGCCCTCGGCACGGCTGCCGCCCTCATCGTGCTCCTCAGCCTGGCGCTGCTCTACCTCGGCGTCAACCATCCGACCGACACGGTCGTCGCCGCGGCGTTCTCCGTGGCCGTGACCGTCGTCGTGTTTCGCTGGTTCGCGCCCGAAGCGGCGTTCCCGGTGACCTGGAAGCGGGGCGTCACGGCGCATCTCGACGTGACCGGTGCGCGCGGTGAGGCGATCTCACGCGCCATGGGAGAGCAGCTCGGCATGGAAGTGCTCAGTATCGAGCCGTTCGGCCTGGAAGGCTCGGGTGGATCGACGCCGCTGCGCCTCGAGGTTCGCGGTGAGCCCAACCAGCACGTTTTCGCCAAGCTCTACAGCCAAACCCATCTCCGTTCCGATCGGTGGTACAAGCTCGCCCGGACGATCCTCTATGGGTCACTCGAGAACGAGGTGCGCTTCACGTCGGTGCGGCGCCTGGTCGAGTACGAGGACTACGTCCAGCGCTTGATGCGAGATGCCGGCGTCGCCAGCGCAAGGCCTTTCGGCATCGTCGAGATCAGCCCGGAGCGGGAGTATCTGATGGTGAGCGAGTTCCTGGAGGGCTCGGTGGAGCTCACCCGGGCCGAGATCGACGACGAGGTCATCGACGACGCTCTCCGGGTGATCCGCTCGATGTGGGACGGCGGTCTCGCCCATCGCGACATCAAGCCGGCCAACGTCATGCTCAACGACGGACGCGTCGTGCTCATCGACGTCGCCTTCGGCACCGTCCGCCCCAGCCCGTGGCGTCAGGCGGTCGACCTCGCCAACATGATGGTCATCCTTGGGCTGCGAGTCGGTGCGCAGCGCGTGTACGACCGTGCGCTGCTGCAGTTCGCTCCTCGGGACATCGCCGAGGCCTTCGCGGCGACGCGCAGCGTCACCCTTCCGACACAGTCCCGCAGCTCCCTGGCGCTCTTCAAGCGAGAGCAAGGCATCGACCTGGTCGAGGAGTTCCGCCGACTGGCACCCGCCACCGAGCCGATCTCGATCCAACGGTGGACGCCGCGTCGCCTCTGGCTGACGCTGGCAACCGCACTGGTGGTCGCCCTCCTCGTAGTCCTGGTGGCCCAGGAGGTCGTGGGGGCGGGCGTCCTGTGAGGCATGGGATCACGATCGTGGCGCTGGCTTCGGCTCTGACCGCGTGCGGCAACCTGGGGCTCGGCGAAGCCGACTGCACGCCTAGTCAGCGCTCCGTGTCCCCGGCGACCATCCTCACCGTGCAGGCAGTTCCTTCGGCAAGGTACACGCCTTGCCTGGACGAGCTCCGCCTCGGCTGGGACGAGGTGCACTGGTTCTTCGAAGACGGCCGGGCCGGCATGGAGATCGTCCACACGTTCGACCCGTTCCTGACCGTGACGGTGACGGAGTCGTGTGACGTCTCTACCGCGGAGAGCGTGACCTCCGGACATGAGGACATCGAGCGCTACGAGGACGTCACGTCGCAACCGCCTCAGATCACGATAACCATCGTCCCCGCCGGCGAGGAACCCATGGTGCGGGCCCGCTCGAGTGCCGACGAGCTCAGGGGAGCCGAGATCGACCACCGCCCAGTCATACTGACGATCGACGACCGCCTCGACGAGCCGATACGCTCACGCGTCGACCGGGCCGTGCAGCAGGCCGATTACGTTTGGATCATCGACGAGCTCGACGCCGCGGAGGGAACCGTCGAGCTGCGCGGGAGCGATCCGGCGGTCACGGCCCGCGGGATCACGCCGGACAAGGCGCTCGAGATCATCGAAGAGAGCGTGCCGAACGTCTTCTACCGGGGCTCCTGGTACTTCACCTTCGAAGGAGGGTGTATCACATACGGGTTCGACGCCGAGGGATCCGTCGCCGAGACGGTCGCCGACGACGCCGAGGATGCGATCGGGTTCTACCCGGCGGCGGAGCTACGCGAGGCGGCACGGCGTGACGGTTACGACGTCGGAGGCTGACACGAGACCCATGCATTCGATGTTCGCGGTCGCTGTCGACGGCGGCGACGCTCCTCAGGCTCGGCCACCCCGCTGTCCAGGGGAGGATGCGCGCCACCGAGACGTCCCGATCAGGCGGCTCGGCGGAGGGGTCATCGTGCTGTGCCGGCGGGGCGTCTCACCTGCGTCGAAGGAGAGAGTGGGAGCATGACGCTTCAACGCGACGCTCCGGTCCTCGAGAGGCTGTCGACGCTCGACCGGTTCCTTGCGCTGTGGATCGGCGCTGCCATGGTCGCCGGGCTCGTCCTGGGACGGCTGATTCCGGACCTCAACGACTGGCTCGACACCGTCAAGATCGGCAGCGTGTCACTTCCCATCGCCGTAGGCCTGCTGGCGATGATGTACCCCGTGCTGGCCAAGGTCCGGTACTCACAGATCGGCGATGTCGCCACCGACCGCACACTCATGGCCACCTCGCTGACTCTCAACTGGGTCGTCGGCCCGGCCCTCATGTTCGCTCTCGCGTGGCTGCTGCTCCCCGACCTGCCCGAATACCGCACCGGGCTGATCGTCATCGGGCTGGCCCGCTGCATCGCCATGGTCCTGATCTGGAACGATCTCGCCTGCGGAGACCGGGAAGCTGCCGCGGTCCTCGTCGCCGTGAACTCTGTCTTCCAGATCGTCGCCTATGCCGTCCTCGGCTACCTCTATCTCGAATTGCTCCCGGGATGGCTCGGCCTCGATACCACCAGTCTGGACGTGTCGATGTGGGAGATCGCAAGGATCGTCCTCGTCTTCCTGGGCATCCCCCTCGTCGCCGGATACGTGACGCGGCGATGGGGTGAACACAGCCGCGGGTTGGAGTGGTACGAGAACCGGTTCCTCCCCAGACTCGCCCCTTGGGCCCTCTACGGGCTCCTGTTCACGATCGTCGTGCTCTTCGCCCTCCAAGGGGAAACCATCACCGCCCGACCCTTCGATGTCGCCCGTATCGCAATACCACTCCTCCTCTACTTCGTCCTGATGTGGGCCTCTTCCTTCGCCTTGGGTTTGCGCCTTCGCATGCCCTACCCCAAGAACGCGTCGATGAGTTTCACCGCGGCCAGCAACAACTTCGAGCTCGCCATCGCCGTTGCCATCGGCGTGTTCGGGGTGACGTCAGGCGAAGCTCTCGCCGGCGTCGTCGGACCCCTCATCGAAGTCCCGGTCCTCGTCGGACTTGTCTACGTCGCCCTCTGGGCGCGGCGACGCTTCTACCCGACCTCCACGCTGGAGCCGGCGTGAGCAGGGGACCGAAGCATGGCGTCGTGACTTGATCAGCCCAGACCCACGGGTCCACAGGGTGAGTCGGCCGGAGAGCACGGCAAGATCCGCGGCAACTCAACCGGCATCAAGGCCGATACCGGCTCGATCCCAAACGGGTTCCGGCTGGGCCCCGCCGAACTCCTCTGTACCGCCCTCGCGTCTGTGCCGCGACGAGCCGTCCGAACTGAGTCGCCGGGCTTCGGCTGATCTATGTCAGCGGCCGCCCGGTCTCGTCCATCCACTCCTCCGGGTGAACGCCGAGAGCCTCGGCAACCCGATTGATGTAGTTGAACCAGGCGCACACCTGCACCGCGTCGTGGACCGCACGGTCGTCCCAACCGGCGCGGCGCAGCTCGTCGACGTCGCCGGCGGTGCAGGCGATGGGGGTGAGGGTGAGCTTCTCGGCGAAGGCGAGGAGCGCTTCGGTCGCTTCGTCGAGGCCGGCGGTACGCCAATCCTCGGTGAACCGGTCCACCATCTGTTGGTCGGCGACCTCCAACCTGAGGTCGTGTAGATGCGCCCGGATTCAGTAGTGACAGCCGTTCGCCTTGGAGGTGACAACGGCGATCATCTCCCGCTGTGCCCGGCTCAGCGGTGACTCACCGAACATGACGGTGGCGTAGAAGCGCATCGAGTCACCCATCGCCGGGCCGTTCTGGCTCATGATCGAGACGATGTTCCAGATGCGTCCCGCTCGGCGCATCGCCTCGTCGTAGGCACGCTTCGTCGCCCCGGTGGCGCTCTCGGGCGGGATCTCCTCGATGTGCGGCACGACCCCCACGGTACCGTGGGCACACCTGCCGTGGCTTCTTCGGCTTCGCTCGGGCGCGGCTGTCGGATCAGGCATCACCTGCCGGCGGACCGGACGTGTCTGTCGCTCTGACTGGTGTCGTATGTGCCGTCTTCAGGCGATGTCGACGACAACCTTGCCCAGGGCGCGACCCTCACCGACCTCCGCCAGCGCTCGAGGCACCTCATCGAGCCGATACGTGCCGTGGATGTGGATCTGGAGGTCGCCTGAGACGCACAGATCGGCGACGGGCTCGAAGTGCGACGGGCCCGGCTTCACGACGAGCAGGCCCAGCCGGCGGCCCGTGAGCCGACCGGCGATGGCCCCGATCGTCACGACCCTCAGCAGGGCCGACACGGACCCGCCGACGCAGCGGTAGCGACCGCCGCGAGCCAACGCCCGTCGGTAAGCGAACACCGAACGGTGGGCGACGAGATCAAGTACGAGGTCGTACGTTTCGCCGCGGGTGAAGTCCTGACTGCGATGGTCGATCACCTCGTCGGCTCCCAGCGACCGCATGAACTCGAGCTTGCCGGCATTGTCGACGGCGGTCACGTGCGCACCGGCACGCTTGGCGAGCTGGATGGCGAAGGACCCCGATCCGCCGCCGGCACCGTTGATCAGCATCCGCTGCGCTTCCCCCACTCCGGCGGTTCCCTGGAGCGCGATAGCACCCGCCTGCGGGATCGTCGACGCCTCGGCAAAGGTCAACGATTCCGGCTTGTGGGCGAGCGCCGACTGGCGCGCAACCGCGTACTCGGCGAAGCCGCCCATCTGGATCTCGCCGTACACCTCGTCGCCGGGACGGAATCGGGTGACGGCGGACCCGACGGCCTCGACCCGCCCGGCGATGTCGGAGCCGAGCGTCCGGCGCGCCGGTGCGCGCAGCCCGCCGATCCGTGCGTACAGCGGGGTCCCGCGCAAGCACTCCCAATCAGAGAGGTTGAGCGACGTCGCCGCCACCGCGACGAGCACCTGGTTGGCGTCAGGAGACGGCGCCGGGACCTCCGCTACCCGCAGCACGTCGGGCGGGCCGTAACGGTCGTAGACGACTGCCCTCACACCGACCTGCCATCGGATCTCGGGTCGACGAAGCGGGACACGCGGCACAGCGTACGCGAAGAGCATGGGGGGCCGGCATCACGCGGGCAGCCGTTGAGTGATCCTCCGGGTCGTCCGAGCTCGCCGGCGCGGGAGCAGCTCGTGTCAGTCATCCCAGCGGGTGAGGATCGGCCCCGCGATACCGGGTACGGGCAGGGACGTCGCCTCCGACTCGACCGCCTCGCGTGCGCCGCGGGAGATGCGTCGCCAGGTCTGGATCGTCACCGTGTGCTGGGAACGCCGCCACGTCCCGACGATCTCGCCGTCGACGAGGATGGCGCCCGGCCACACGCGAGAGGTCCACAGGGCGGCGCGATGATCGGCTTGGGCGACCAGGAGCTGGCGGTCGTCACCCTGGAGGAGGTAATAGGCGTCCCCGCTCGGGAGGAGCCGGGCGGGTGCTACCGGCCCGGGGGCGGCGCGGAAAGCCGGCTCGTCGCGGGTGAGGATCCACGCCTCCCCGATGGGGGTCCTCGCCGGGGTCAGCGATCTGCGAAGGGCGTCGAACGCCGCGATGCCCGACCGTGAGGCGATCCCGGCCCAGGCGGCGAAGGCTTCGGGGGTGGCGGGACCGAATGTGTGGAGGTACCGGCGGGCGAGCTCGAGGCGGGCGTCCCGTGGTGCGACGTCAGGTGGCGGCACGGTCCAGATGATCGGTTGTCGAGCGCCGTCCCACCGAATCACGACCGTGCCGGTGGTTGCCGCGTACCTGAGCCGGTTGTGTTGCTCGCCGAGGGCGCGCCCTGCCTGACCGTACGCCATCCGGGTCCCGTCCAGAAGGGCGCCCAGGCGACCGGCGAGATCCTCGGCGATCCGCCGGGCGCCTGCATCGTCGGGCAGCCTCCCCAGCGTGAAGATTGCGAGATCGCGTTCGGCGACGACGTAGGCGCTGTACCGCGGACCCCAGATCTGGACGAGGGAGGGATCCTCCCAGGTCGTGGGCTGGGTCCCCTCGAGGCGGGCGTGGATCGAGAGGAGCGCGGCTCGAGGCATGCTGTCCTGCAGGCCCACCCAGGCGGCTCGGCGTAGCGAGCGCCGTCCGGGTGGGAGCCGCTCGTCGAGTGCTCCCACCCGCCGCCGGAAGGCGAGTATCTGCGCCCGCGTGAGGTCGAGCCGAGGCGTCGTCACGTCACGCCTCGACCCGAAGTGCCGGTTCGAGCATCGAACGCACCGACTGTGCACCGGCTGTCACGACGTCGTACCGCAGCATCCCCGCACGGTACCGCGTGTTGCCGCGACGGCTCGCTCCCGGAGGACGTGCCGACTCGAGGAGCGTCACTCGTTGCACGGACCAGACCGGCCTTGCGGCCGACGGGTTCGATGGTGACAAGGCCGTCGCCGATCATTCAGACGATGGCGGCGATCCGCTCGACCATCTCGACGAGGAGGCCGTCGTCCATTGCGAAGTTGACACGGACATGTCCCTCTCCTCCGGGGCCGAACAAGGCACCTTCGGAGACCGCCACTCTCGCCCGCTCCAGCAGGACCGCCCCGGGCGGATCCCATCCGTAGGCGCTGAGATCCACCCAGGCGAGGTATGTGGCCTCGGGCCTCGTGTAGCGCCCTCCGGGGAGCAGTTCGGCCAACAAGCTGCCGAGAGTCGCCCGCTTCGCCTCGAGCCTCGCCAGCACGTCCTCCAACCAGCTCGTGCCGTCCCGGTACGCGGCAGCGCTCGCCAGCAGGCCGAAGGTTCCGACCCCCCACATGTGAGGAACGAAGTGTCGAGACCACACATCGACATCGTGGTCGTTGGTCAGCACCACCTGGGCCGCCTTGAGACCGGGGAGGTTCCAAGCCTTCGTTGCCGCGGTGACGGTCACCACCGTGGCCGGGGACAGGCCGGCGGCTACCACATGACTGTGTCCGGGGAAGGTGAGCGGCGCATGGATCTCGTCGGCGACCACCCGCCCTCCGTGGCGCTCCGCAACGGCGACCACATCTGACACCTCGGAAGCCGTCAGACTCCGGCCGACCGGGTTCCATGGATTGCAGAGGACGATCGACCCGGCCCCGGCGGCGAAGGCACGATCGATCCCGTCGAGGTCGAGGCACCAGCGACCGTCCTCACCTGGGTACGACCTCACGAGGATGTGCTCCCGGCCTGCCGCCGCCACCATCGTGAAGAACGGGTGGTAGATCGGTGGGTGGAGGATCACCGGCGAGCCGGGGGCAGTGAGATGCATCACGGCCCTCCGAAGACCCTCGACGACGTCGGGCACGTGAAAGACCCGACCGGGATCCACCCGCCAGCCGAAGCGTCCGGCCCAGAATACTGATGCCGTCTCGGCCACGGCGTTCCAGGCAGCCGGGTAGGGATACCCCGTGTCCGCTCTGTCGACCGCAGCGTGGAGCGCCTCAGTGATGGCGGGTGCAAGACCGAAGTCCATCTCCGCCACCCAGGCACCGATGACGTCACTCTCGAAGGAGTTCCACTTGAGTCCGGGGCGGGGTGTCACGCGCCGCTTGACTATTGCAGAAGCCGACAGCCATCGCCGACGGATCTCCCGACCAGCCGTGCTCGCCGGTGGTCAGTCAGCGGCCGGCCACCAGCCAGCCGGGCTCGGGATCGCCGAACTTGTCGAGCAGGTAGTCACGCGACGCCTCAACGGCCCTGCGCGGCGCATCGAGCGACGCCTCGAGCTTGAAGTCTTCCTTGAGCACCTCGCCATCGACGAGCACGGTCTTCACGTTCGAGATGTCGGCCGCGCAGACGACCGCACCCACGGCGTCGATGATCGGCGCGATGTTCACGGCCGACCCGTCGATGATCACGACGTCCGCCTTCTTCCCGGGGGTCAGCGACCCGGTGCGATCGGCGATCCCCGCCACCTCGGCTCCACCGATCGTGGCCCACGAGAGTGCGTCACGCGAGGTGATCAGACCGGGCGATGCCTGCAGGCCATCCAGGCCGTCGTCCCAAGCCGCCTGATGCTTGCGCCCGCGCTCGGTGCCGAAGACAGCGTGCATCTGGGTGAACTGATCCGCCGGTGCGGTCGTCGCAACGTCCGACGAGAGCCCGATCGGAATGTCGTACTCGACCGCGGTGACCGCCGGCGCCCACCCGTGTCCCATCTGGATCTCGATCTGCGGTGCGAAGCTGACGTTCCCCCCGGAGTCGCGAACCAACTGCCACTCCTCGTCGGTGAAGTGCGAGGCGTGGACGTAGGTCGTGCCGGGATAGAGGAGATCCATGTCGCGCAACGCGGTGATCTGCCCCTTCGTGTAGCCGAACCGGTCCATGGCGACGTGCACCGTGATGTCGATGCCGAGCTCCTTGGCCAGCTCCCAGTCATGACGCACGACGTCCGGCTTGCAGAAGCCCGGTCCTCGTGTGGCGAGTCCCATGGTGATCCGGCCGTCGTCCGAGCTGAAGTACTGCGACCGGAGGCGGCGGGCCTCGTCACCGTCGGAGGTCAGCACACTGCCGGTGTAGTCGGGTCCGAACCACCAGTCCACGAGCGAGGTGTTCGGAAAGCCATAGGCGAAGACCGATCTGATGCCCGTCCCCTCGAGGGCGTTGACCGAGGCGTCGGCGTGCTCGGGGGTGTTCATGATGTGCGCCCAGTCGACGAGCGTCGTGATGCCGGCGTTGATGCACTCGAGGGCGCCCCACTGTGTGGCCGAGTGGACGTCCTCCGGCCGATAGTGAGGGGCGAACTTGTCGAGGATCGCGCTGAAGTAGGTGATGAGCGCGAAGTCGGGGGCACACGTCCGGATGCACGTCTCCCACGTGTGCCGATGTGTGTCGATGAAGCCCGGTATGACGATGTCGCCGGATGCATCGATGACCCGAGCGCCATCGGTCGAAAGGTCCTTGCCGATCGCGGCGATCTTGTCGTCCTCGATCAGCACGTCGGCGTTCGGCATCTCGCCGAGGTCGGGGTCCTGGGTCAGCACGATCCCGCCGCGGATGAGGGTTCGGTCAGTCACAGGCTCGGTCCTTTCTCCTTGCGCTCGGTCCCACCGGGTGACGAAGCCGTGCCAACGCACTGAGTCGGCGGCCGATACCTCAGCTCCCGGCACGTCATTCGCACTCGCTCAGGATCGTACCCGACACGACGCTCGCTTCACCGATCGCACTGAGTCCCGGGCCCACGACAGCGGCCCGGGCGATGATGGGCAGCTCAGGGCTCCTCGATCGAGTGAGAGGAGCGGGCGGGGCCAAGCAAGTCCCACCGGTTCCCGGCGATGTCGCGGAACACGACGACTCTCCCGTACTCCTCGTCGCGTGGCTCGCTGACGAACTCGACCCCGCGGGCGAGCATGCGCTGGTAGGCGGAGTCGAAGTCTTGGACCCTGAAGAAGAACCCTACGCGCCCTGCGGTCTGGCTACCGATCACCGCCTCTTGGTCGACTCCGTCGGCCCTGGCAAGCAGGATGCCGGTCTCGGCGCGAGGCGGGCGCACGACGACCCACCGCTTGGGCGAGCCGCTGGTTGTGTGGCTTGCCGAGTCATCCAACAGCTCGAAGCCCAGCACGTCCACGAAGAACTCGATCGCCCGGTCATAGTCGGCGACGACGATGGTGACCAGCTCCAAACGGTCCACGACTCCAAACTAGATGCCGGATCAGGTTCATGACCGACCGTCGGAACCGGCTACTCCGAGGTGTGCCCTACGGAGGCGCTCCTCTCGCAGCGATCCTCCAGCCGCTGCGGGACTCAGTGTCAGACAAGCTCGGCCAGCCACGATGCGAGGTGAGGATCGCCTTCGAGAAGACGGATCAGATTGCGGCGAACCGTGGTGGCGAGATCGTCGGGGTGGACGGCGCGGAGCCGGGCCAGCTCCCCGACAACATCTCCCAGGTGCGCCGGGTAGCCGGTATCGCCGGTCAGCCATCGGTATCCGCCAGGGTTGTCGGTCTCGGTGAGGAGCTGGTCGGCCGGTATCGCCTGCGCCACATCACGGAGGTGCGCCGAGTGCAGAACCTCTACGCCCACCGTGAAGAGGTAGCCGGCGGCGACCATCCGTTTGAGAACGTCGAGAGGGCCCGAGTACCAGTGGACGATCGCTCGCTCGACCCCGTGGGCCACCAGCATGTCGAAGGTGTCCTGCTCGGCTCCTGCGCAGTGGAGATTGACCAGCTTCCCCTGTGCCTTGGCCAGCGCCAGCTGGATGGCGAACACTTCGCGTTGAGAACCGTACTGGGCGGCGTCGGTGACGAAACGATGATCGAGCCCGATCTCGCCGACCAGCGGCGACCCGTCGACCAACTCCTCGATCTCGGCGAGCGAATCGACGAATACCGGCGCCTGCTCTGGATGGATGCCGAACGACGGCACCACGAGTCGAGACCGGGCGGCAATGGTCTGGGCCCGGGCGTACGACTCAGGGTCCACCGACACGCTCATGGTGAAGATGCGCCGCTGCTCTATGACGGCCAACACCTGATCGATCTCAGCGTCGTCGTACTTGTCGAGGTGGGCGTGGGCGTCGACCAGCATCACAAGCGTCCGATCTCGTGGCGTCTGAAGTTACCGCCGGCACGGACACAGCCGCCACCCGCATCGTCTCCCGGACTGGAGAGCGTGGCGGACTCGGTCGGGATGGCCGACCTGAGCATGTGACTCCACCCAAGACAGGCCCGGACCGACGGGCGGAATGCGCACGAGAATGACTCCGTCGGAGTGTCCTCCAGGCGGCGTCAGTCGGACTGCGTATCCGAAGAAGGCCCCCCGGTCCTCCAGGGGGCCTCAGTCTCTTCAGTTGTCTGGCTAGACCTGTGTCGGTTCCAGCCTCACGGGTCCTTCTCAGGATCCCTGGGTGCGGACTAGATCGACTCGACTTCCTCGTTGATCTCGATCCTCGGGGAACCGACGACGCCGGCTTCGGACATCTTGGCCTTGAGGTCCGGGTTATTGATGAATCCCTTCGCCAACTCGAGAGTGTCGAAGCCGGCGACAACGGTCACCATGTTGGGATCGTCGACCGAGCGATTCACTCTCGCGTACTTCGCTCCTCCGGATGTGGGAGGGAACGTGTCGTACACGGCCTTCCACGTGGCGTAGTCGCTGACTGAATGGCGGAATGCAGTGGTAATCATGAGTTTCTCCTCATATAGCTGCTGTAGTGATCCATACTCTAACACATTCTTGGAATTCTAGTTTCCTTTGGGAATTCTGCGTCGACTGTGGTAGTTTGCGCTAGAGTTGGAGCACCGATGCAGCTCAGCCTCAAACGAAAAGGCGACTACGCCGTCAGGGCGATGATCTCGGTTGGACGGCACTATGGGACCGGTCTGCGCCAAGCGCGTCAGATCTCCGCCGAGATGCACATCCCCTACAAGACCTTGACCCTGATCCTGGCCGGACTGGTCGGCGAGGAACTGCTGGTAGCCACCCACGGGCCTAACGGAGGCTATCGCTTGGCCCGGCACCCCAGCGACATCAGCCTCCTCGATATCGTGGAAGCAGCCGAAGGACCCGCCACCTTCGACCATTGCGTCCTGCGCGATGGTCCCTGTGACTGGAAAGAGACCTGTCCGGTTCACGACACCTGGGCGCGCACCCAGGACGCCCTCACCCGAGAACTGGCTTCAACTTCCCTCGCAGAAGTGGCCGCAATCGACGCCGCCATCGAAGCGGATGAATTCCAGCCCGAGGCCCCGCCCCATACCCGGCCCACGGATCGACACGGCAACCGCAACTAGCCAGCCGTTCACGAACGGACTTCCAACACCCGCAAGACGCACCAACTGACGTGCCCACCGCGACGACCCTATCGCCGCCGCCGGCAGCGCCTCCGCCCCATTCCCCCCTCTACTGCTTGAGGACGCCCTCCAATCGGGCGTCAATCTCGGCGCCGCCGTCGTCGCCCAGGACATGACGCCGACCCCGAGCCGCGGAACCCAACAAGAAGTCGATGCGGGACAGGTTCGCCACCTGGTCCGGCCAGGCGCCTTCTTCGGATGCAGCTACTTACTCAGTCGCCGATGAAGTCGTTCAACAGATCGGCGAAGCGCTCGGGCTCATCCAGATGGGGGAAGTGCCCGGCGCCCTCGAACAACTCCACCCGGCTTCCCGGAAACGACTGTTGAGCCGTGGCGGCGTGCCACGGCGGGATCATCCGGTCACGGGTGCCCCAGACGATCAGCGTCGGTATCTCGACCGCCAGAGGCAGGTGATCGTGGGCGGTGACGGTCTGGCCCCCCGGGTCGATAACAGACCGGGTCGTGGCAAGGAAGGCACGCCGGCTGTCGGCGTCGGCGAGCGACACGAAGCCTTGCCAGGCCTCGGCGATGTCCCAACTGGCCCGCCATCCCACCTTGGCCAGGGCCCGGCCCAGCGCCTTGCCCTGGTTCTGGACCCAGGCGGAGGCGATCAGAGTCAGGACGAGTTCGGCGCCGGGCAGTGCCGCCGACCGCAGGAGCGGGCTCACCGACCGTCCCAGACCTCCACTCGCCACAAGGGCGAGACGGTCAACCCGCTCCGGGAACAGGTAACAGAACTGCATGGCGATGCCGCCGCCCAGCGAATGCCCGACCAGTGTCACCCGATCCACCCCCAGGCGGTCGAGCAGGTCGCGCAGCGTGGCGGCGTGGGCGCCGAGGGAGTAGTCTCCCATCGGCTTGGCGGATGCCCCGTGCCCGAACAGGTCGGGGGCCAGGACCCGGTGACGGTGGTCGAGCTTGCCGACGAAGTGCATCCAGTTCCGATGCGAGCTCAACAGGCCGTGGATGAACAGCACCGCCGGACCGTCCCCGCTGTCCACGAGCCACAGATCGTGGCCGTGCAGTGTCTCAGTGCGCGTGTTGACGGCCGTCATGTTGTGGTCCGCATCCACGAAAGGTAGCCGCCCAGCGAACCGCACGGACGGCCATACCTTTCGGGCCCCAATCGAAACGGGCCAAACCTCGTGCTCCCCCAGGTCATGGCTCCCACGCCGCGTTGGGGGACCCTCAGGTCGCCGTGTCCCAGGCGATGCGGGTGTGCCATCGTTCCCCTCAGTCCGTTCTCCTCAGGTCGAGATCGACAGCGATGGGAAGTGCCGTCTCCCGCCAACCGGTGAGGTCGCCGGAGTAGCGGGCGGTGTACTTGTCGTGAACCGCATCGCGAGCGAGTCGGTCCTCATGCGGTGCGGTCACGAGGCGAGCCGTGCCGGCGTACTCGTCGGCGCCGACGCGAACCCGGACGGCAGGGGTGCGCGTCAGGTTGCGAACCCAGTCGGAACGGGTCCCGCCGCCGGAGAGCATATAGATGGTGGAGTCGACGTGGGCGAACCAGATCTCGATGATGTGGGGACGCCCGGTGACTCTCCCTATGGTGGTCAGGTCGATCACCAGATGACGGTCGAGGGCCGTGCTCCCCGTCATAGCTCTCAGCTTCCTACCTCGGCGAGTTGGGGCATGACCTCGATAGCCAAGAGTTCGATGGCGTCGGGGTTGGGGACGTCGGCGGTGTTGATGATCACCTGCTGCGCCCCGGCGTCGGCGAGACGGACGAACCGGTCGACCAGCTCATCGGCGGATTCGGGCGTGGACCGCCAGGCGTTGGGGGTGAACAGGCTCACCGATTGCAGGGTGGTGCGCTCGATCTCCTCATAGGGACGTCCGACGGCTTCGCAATGCTCGGCGAGGATCCGGTACTTGTGACGGAGCTGGTCGGGATCGCCGAAGAGGTTGGAGGCGTCGGCGTAGCGGGCGACGAGGCGGAGCGTCTTCTTCTCGCCGCCTCCGCCGATCATGATCGGCACCCGGGGTCGGGAGATCGACTGGGGCACGTTGAGGAGACGTTCGGCGGTGAACTGGCGGCCTTCGAAGCGTGTTTCGCTTCCTCGTTCTCCTTCGAACATGTGGTGGGCGATCTGCAGTGTGTCTTCGAGTATCTCGAATCGGGTCTTGGTCTCGGGGAAGGGAAAGCCCAGTCCCACCGACTCGGCCTGGTTCCAGCCGGCGCCGAGGCCGAGCCAGGCCCGACCCCCGGAGAGCACGTCGAGGGTGGTGGCCGCCTTCACCCACAGCCCAGGGTTGCGGTAGTGGACGCCGCCGACCATCAGGCCGAGGCGGGCCGTTGGGTGTGGGCGG
>Ga0214471_10000730_pt1 | contig 27084 bp, 23 predicted proteins | sample RVTome_5_FD_207665 | JGI IMG/M metagenome (GOLD analysis project Ga0214471, IMG submission 207665) | Soil microbial communities from uranium-contaminated site in the Upper Colorado River Basin, Wyoming, United States - RVT142D155 | ecosystem: Environmental > Terrestrial > Soil > Contaminated >... | reverse complement strand
GTAGGCCCCGAGGAACAGAAGGAGCTGGGGATGGCCCTTCGCATCGGCGAACGTGTTCCGCAGCTGGCGAAATCCGCTGCCCAGGAGCCCCTCCCCCGGCGGAAGCGACCGCGCGGCCCCCCGGCGACGCATCGTGGCGAGCGGCACGAGGGAGAAGAGGGCCCACCACGCTCCGGCCGAGGCGAGGCTGATCCGGACCGCCTCGCCGCTCGTAAGTCCGAAGTCGCGCGCGCGGGAATAGAGGACCAGGTTGAGGAGAAGGAGGACGCCGCCCCCGAGGTACCCGAACGCCCACCCCACGGAGGAGACGGAATCGCGGTCCCCGGGACCCGCGATCTCCGGCAGCCAGGCGTTGTAGAAGACGACCGATGCCCCGAAGCTGACGTTGGCCAGCAGGAACAGCCCCCCGCCCAGCAGATACCGCGTCCCTTCGAGGAAGTAGAGCCCCACCGTCGCGGCGGATCCCGCGTAGGCGAAGAGGAACAGCATCGATTTCCTCCGGCGGGAGTAGTCGGCGATCGCCCCCAACAGCGGCAGGAGTAGGACCTGGAAGAAGACGGAGAGGGAGACGATGTACGGGAAGAACGACCCGGCGAGCACGGGAATGCCGAGAGGGTGGACGTACCCGGCGGGGTCGGCGGCGGCGCGGGCGACGGAGGTCAGGTACGGCCCCGTGAACACCGTGACCACCGTCGTGGTGAAGGCCGAGTTCGCGAAGTCGTAAAAGTACCAGCCGACCCGCTCGGGCCGGCCTTCCCTGGCTAACGCGGCCATCTCCCCTCCCGATGCCCCATTCTGCCACAATCACCGCGGAAGGCGCATTCAACAGGAGGGTCCGGCGGAGTCGCCGCAGGAGGGGGGGCGCAGTGAGGTAAAGCGCAGCCGTGCAGGTTCATTGCACGGCGAGCCACGAACGGAGCCCCGCCCTCCGAGGCGGCGTAGCCGAAGGGCGAGTCCCGGAGGCGCCTCAGTGCGAGTAGGAAGGAAAAACCCCCGATCGCTTCGGAAAGCTCCGGGGGTTCTGTTTGCGGGATCCCTGCTCCGCTCCTTGCGGAGCTGCGCAGGGTACCCTCCGAAGCTCCGAAGGAGCGAAGGAGGGGTATCCTCCGTAGCTCCGATGGAGCGAAGGAGGATGGAGCGGGCGACGAGATTTGAACTCGCGACTTCGACCTTGGCAAGGTCGCACTCTACCACTGAGTTACGCCCGCGTAACGAACGTTGATTCTAGGTGAACCGCGCGCGGCTTGTCAAGAAATGCCGCCATCGGAAAAACCGCCTGGACCTGTCGCAAGCTCACAGGTACAATCCCAATTGAAAAAACCTCAAACGAAAACATACCTTGTTTCTTCAGCATCACTCCCCCCCCAGGACTTCCCGCACCTTCCTTGCCAAAGCTCCCGGACCAAAAGGTTTCTGCAGGAACGGAATCCCCGGATGCAGGACGAACGAGTCGTGAATCGCGTCGGCGGAATATCCGCTCAAAAACAGGACCTTCAGCCCGGGAATCGTTTCGATCATCTCGTCGTATGCCTGCTTCCCCCCCTTCTTCGGCATGACCACGTCGAGCACGACCATCGCGATTTCTTTTCCGTGCCGGCGGAAGATGTCGACCGCCTCCTCTCCGTCGCAAGCGATCAGGACCCTGTACCCGTAGGAGATCAGCGTCTGCTCTGTGAGATGCCGTACGGAGTCATTGTCCTCCGCCAGCAGGATCGTTTCGCTCCCCCCGCGGATGATCCCCCGGGCGGGAACGACCTTCAAATCCGGAGAAACGTCCACCGCCGGGAAATAGATCCGGAACGTCGTCCCCTTTCCCGGCTCGCTGTATACGTGAATGAATCCGTTGTGCTGCTTCACAATCCCGTAAACGACGGCAAGGCCCAGCCCCGTCCCCTTGTCAGGTCCCTTCGTGGTAAAAAACGGCTCGAAGATGCGTTCCCTGGTTCCCTCGTCCATCCCGATTCCCGTGTCGCTCACCGAGAGCACCGCGTACCGGCCCGCCTTCACGTACGGATACTGCTTCACATATTCCTCGTCCAGCCATGCCTCTTGCGTTTCGACCACGAGTTGGCCCCCTCCCGGCATGGCATCCCGCGCGTTGATGCTCAGGTTCATCAGGACCTGCTCCACTTGCCCCTGGTCGGCCCGGATCGTCGGCAACCCTTCCGCCAGGATGGTCTTGACCTCGATGTTCTCTCTCGTGACCTTCCGGAGGAGCTTCTCGAGCCCCCCAATTACCCGGTTCAGATCGAGGTTGCCAAGCTCGACGATCTGGCGACGGGCAAAGGTGAGGAGCTGCCGGGTGAGCACCGACGCCCGTTCCGCACTGCGGAGGACCTCGTCGAGGTCTGAAATCGCTTTCGGGTCGTTCGCAATCCGGGGCTTGAGCATTTCTCCATACCCGATGATCACGGTCAATACGTTGTTGAAGTCGTGCGCAATCCCTCCGGCGAGGGTGCCCACCGACTCCATCCTCTGGGCCGTCCTCACCTGTTTTTCGAGCGACACCACATGAGTCACGTCCCGCTTCGCGGCGACGTAATTCACGATCTTTCCCGAGGAATCCCGAAGCGGCGAAATCGTGGCGTCCTCCTCGTACAGCGACCCATCCTTCTTCCGGTTGATGAAATGCCCGGTCCAGACCTCTCCCCGCGTGATGGTATCCCACAATTCCCGATAGAACGCCTCGCCATGCTTTCCGCTGCGCAGGACGCGGGGGTTCTTCCCGACGGCTTCCTCCCTCGAATACCCCGTGCTGCGCTCGAAGGCCGGGTTTACGTACTGGATCGTCCCCTCCCGGTCGGTGACGACGATCACATCCGTGGATTGCTCGACCGCCATCGCGAGCCTTGCCTGGCTCTCTTCCCCTTTCCGTCGCGCGGTGATATCCCGGACCACCTCGACCCCGGCGACGATATCCCCCGAAGCGTCCTTGAGCGGCGAGGCGGTGATCTCGACGTACATCACTCCTTTTTCGTTCTCGACCCTTCTCTCAACCGTGTGGACCCCTCCATCACGATACGCCATCGCAACGGGGCACCCCTCGCACAGTTGATCCTTGTTTTCGTACACCTCGTAGCAGTGCCTCCCCAAGTGTTCCCCAATGAGATTCTTCTGCACTTCGTTCTGGTAGATGATCTTGAACCCCCGGTCCTGGATGCTGATCCCGTCGCCCATGGCGGCGATGATCGCCTCCGTCTTCGCCCTCTCTTCCTCCGCCTTCTCCCGGGCCGCCTCCAGCGCTCCTTCCGCCTGTTTCCTGTCCGTGATGTCCAGAAGTATCCCGTCGACATGGAGAAAAACACCCTGTTCGTCATAAACGAATTGGCGCCGATCCATTATCCACCGGTAGCTTCCGTCCTTGTGGAGAGCCCGGTATTCCATCCGAAGTATCTTCTTCTTCGCCCGGGCGGCCTCCCGGTAGGCGCGCTTTACGGATTCCAGGTCGGAGGGATGGATCCGGTCTTTCCATCGAGCAACCCCGTCTAAAAATTCCTCCGCACTGTACCCCGTGACCCCAACCACCTCGGCTCCCATCAGCGACACGGACCAGTCCCTGTGGCCCCGGTAGACCACACCGGGCACATTGTTCATCACGGCGACCATCTGCTCCGCCAATTCCCGGTATCGACGAAAAACCTGGTTGTGGCGGAAAGCCACCGTCGTTTGCCGCATAACCGCTTCCGCCGTTATCACCTCCTCGGGGGTCCACTCGTGCGCCTCCTCCCGCCCAAAAACAAGGATCCCGTCGAGGTCCTCTTGTACGCGGAGAGGAACCCCAAGGCACGAACCCAGTCGGATTCGTTCCAGCTCTTCTTTCCAATCGGCGTGTTGAGAAATTCCCAGCGTATCGTTCAGAACCACATTCCTGCCGGTTTCGAACACCGACTGGAAAACAGAGGAACTCCTGGAGAAAACAGAAGAGGAGACCGCCTTCGGCAAGCCGGGGGCGTGGTGTTCGATCATCTTCTCGGGGTCGGAGTAAATCCGCAGGATGCACCGTTGCAAACCAAGGAATCCGCAAACATCCCTGGTGATCCCCGAAAGCATCGAGTCGATATCCGACTCCTGGAGAGCCAGCGTGTTGATCCGGTTCAGGAACCGTGTCCGCTCGGCGAGGATTCTCGCCTTCTCTTCTTCTGTCTCCGAATCTTTCAGTCGCGCCGCAAATCCATTGAGAGCCTCCGCCTGTTCCCCGGTCTTACGCACAAGATCCGCTTTTTCGGCGAGATCCCGCGCCACGGGCAGGATGACGAAGAAGTAGAGAAAAGGGGCGCTGAAAAGCGACAACAAAAGAGCGTCGGTGACACTTTCGACGATGCCCTCCGGGACGTGGACAATCTTGAGGAGGAGCATCACGAGGAACTCGGCGATTGCGACGATGGCGAGGATCTTCAGGAAGGTCGATCTCAGTTGCATTCCCTCTCCCCTGCGGAAATCAGCCATTTCAGCTTTGGACACGTAATATTCAAATAGAACATTGTGTCTATTTGCATTATGTCGGCATTGCGAACACTATTCTTTAATCGGCGATATCCCGCAAATGATTACTGATTTCTGACCAGTGCCACCGCCGCTATTTCTGGGAATGGAGAGTTTCAGTATCTTGGGCGTGATTTTCTAAACGTGGATGGCTGTAAACCATTGTCAACGGCCGATGAGGACAGAGCAGCCGCCGAACTACCGCTTGAAGATCTCGCCCACGAAGCGGAAGAAGTAGTCGAGCCCGGACCACGCGGTGAGGACCAGCCCGGCGCTCAGGAACACCATCCCCACGCCGTGGACGGGGATCCCCAGGATCGGGTAATGCAGGATGAGGGCCGCCATCCCGATATTCAGGAGCAGGGTCTTCGCCTTCCCCAAATTCGAGGCGGCGATGATCACCCCCTCCGAGGAGGCCACCCCGCGCAGCGCCGTGACGCCGATTTCCCGGGCGACTACGATGACCACCATCCACGCGGGGATCCTGCCCGGGGGGATGAGCATGATCATCGCGGCGCACACGAGCAGTTTGTCGGCCAGCGGGTCGAGCAGCTTCCCCAGGGTGGTGACCATGTGGAAGCGCCGCGCGATGTAGCCGTCGAAGAGGTCGGTGATCGTGGCGGCGACGAACAGGGAGAACGCCGCGACCGAACGCCCGAAGGAGATCTCCCTGCCCGCTGGCGGGAGAAGGATCAGTACCACCACCGGGATCGCAAGGATCCGCAGCAGCGTCAGCACGTTGGGAGCGCTCAGGCGGGAGTCGCTGGTCATTCGACCGCGGAGTATTGCCTGTACAGGTCCATCACGCGGCGAACGTAGAGGCGGGTCTCCTTGTAGGGTGGAACGCCGCCGTACTTTCTGACTGCGGCCGGCCCGGCGTTGTACGCCGCGATCGCGTTGGTGAGGTCCCCCTCGAAGGTGACGAGGAGTTCCTTGATGTACTTGATCCCCCCCTCGATGTTCTCGATGGGGTCGAACGGATCGGAGACCCGCAGGCGCTTCGACGTGAACGGCATCAACTGCATCACACCCTTTGCCCCCTTGGGAGAGACGGCATTGCGCTTCCCGTTCGATTCCGCCTTGATGATCGCGTGGACGAGCGCGGGGGGGAGATCGTTCGCCCGGGAGAACCGGTCGACGTACCCGGTCATCCAGCTTGGGTCGACAAGCCCGGCCCCCGGCGCCCGGGGAGCGGTTTTCCGCCCCTCCCGAAGATAGAGCGTGAACTTCTCGTCCGGCTGGGTGTTCGAGAAGTGGATGACGCCGTCCCCGTCCACGAAACGATAGATGTCCGCGCCGGAAACGACCGGCAAGAGGAGGAAAGAAAGGATGAAAAGGCGTGATAATTGAACCATAATCTATCATTGTACGGACAGGACCCCGCCAAAGTCAAACCACGCGGTCCCGCATACGGGAGAGACGTCATGGGAAAGGTGTCGAAGTTTCTGGTAATCGGCAGCGGAATCGCCGGGTTGAGCTTCGCGCTCCGGGCCGCGAAGAAGGGGCGGGTCACCATCATCACCAAGAAAGATGCGTCCGAGTCGAGCACCAACTACGCGCAGGGGGGGATCGCCACCGTCTGGAGCGACGAGGACACCTTCGAGTCCCACATCGAGGATACCCACAAGGCGGGGGCGGGGCTTTGCCATTCCGATACGGTCGACTTCGTGGTGCGGGACGCCCCGGCGCGGATCCGCGAGCTGATCGATTGGGGGGTCGAGTTCACCCGGCAGACCGGCGGGAAGGAGTACGACCTCCACCGCGAGGGGGGACACTCGGCCCGGAGGATCTTCCATGCGAAGGACCTGACCGGGCGCGAGGTGGAACGGGCGCTCCTCGTCCGCGCACGGGAGAACCCCCGGGTCCGGATCTTCGAGAATCACACGGCGATCAACCTCATCACGCGGCAGAAGCTCTCCTCCTTCGACCACCCGGGGGTCGACGAGGTGCTCGGCGCCTACGTGCTGGACAGGACGACCGGCGAGATCCACACCTTCGTCGCGGACGTGACGGTCCTCGCCACCGGGGGTTCCGGGAAGGTGTACCTGTACACGAGCAACCCCGACGTCGCCACGGGGGACGGAGTCGCCCTTGCGTACCGGGCGGGGGCGACGATCGCCAACATGGAATTCGTACAGTTCCACCCCACCTGCCTCTACCACCCGCTCGCCAAGTCGTTCCTCATCTCCGAGGCGGTCCGCGGCGAGGGGGCGGTCCTCCTGAACCGGGCCGGGAAGCGGTTCATGGAGCGTGCCCACCCGATGAGGGAGCTTGCCCCGAGGGACATCGTCGCGCGGGCGATCGACGCGGAGATGAAGCGCACCGGAGAGGATTGCGTCTATCTCGACATACGGTCCAAGGGCCCGGCGTTCATCCGGAAGCACTTCCCGAACATCCACGAGACGTGCCTTTCGTTCGGCATCGACATGACGAAGGAGCCGATCCCGGTGGTCCCGGCGGCTCACTACCAGTGCGGCGGCGTGCGGACGAACCTCCACGGGGAGACGGACATCCAGCGGCTCTTCGCCCTGGGGGAGTGCGCGGGCACGGGGCTCCACGGCGCGAACCGTCTCGCCTCGAACTCCCTGATCGAGGCGCTGGTCTTTTCCCACAGCGCCGTCCAGCGCGCCTCGACCGCATACGTCGGAAAGCCGAGGCCCCGGATCGACATCCCCAGGTGGGACCCGGGCAAGGCGCAGGAACCGGACGAGGGGGTCGTTGTCTCCCACAACTGGGATGAGATCCGCCGGACGATGTGGAACTACGTGGGGATCGTCCGGTCGGACAAGCGGCTGTCGCGGGCGCTCGACCGGATCGAGCTGCTGAAGCGGGAGATCTCGGAGTATTACTGGAACTTCAAGGTGACGGGCGACCTGCTCGAGCTGCGCAGCATCTGCACGGTGGCGGAGCTGATCGTCCGGTGCGCCATGCAGCGCAAGGAGAGCCGGGGGCTCCACACGACGATCGACTACCCGTACCTGGACGACGAGCACGGGCGGAAGGACACGCTGGTCCGCCGCACGCGGTTCTGATTCTTCCGCTTCCCTATTGCCAGGTAAGTACGGCGCGCCCCTCGACGCCCGACAGGACCAGTTTCAGGCGCGGCGACCCGGCCCGCGGGGACATCGCGGGTTCCCCCGCTTCCCGCGGAAACGCCACTTCGTACGCCCGGTACCACGTCCCGGAGTACGGGAAGAAACGGGAGATCTCTTCCGGGCGCAGGGACGACTTGCGGATGTAGGCGGGCTCGAAGTCCACCTCGTCCGCCCGCACCAGCCGCAGGCTCCAGAGCGTCCCCGGTTTCTCCAGGTCGTTCCCCTTCTCCCCCGGGACGAAGAGGGCGACGAAGAAGCGTACGTACTTCTCCGATTCCCCGCGCCAATGGGGGATCACCCGCTCCCGCCGCTCCGGGTCGAGGTAGTAGATGTTGGAATACTCTTCCGCGAAGGCCGAGACCCACGATTCCGAGAGCCAGGTGGCGGAGAGGATGAACCGGGTGTCGAGCCCATCGTGGACCTCGCGGGTCCGGGTCGCGGCCCCCGTGACCCGCTCATAGGAGGGGGATCCCATCACCTTCTCATAGAGGGAGACCGACCGCGGACCGCAGCCGGCGGCGACCGCCGCGAGGAACAGGACCGCCGCCGCCCGGAAGGCGCGTCGCGCGGTGTCAGCCATTTACCACGTCCTCCTTGAGGAACATCGGTTCGATCCGGTATCCGGCCGCCGCCACCGCTTCCGAACCTCCCTCGTTCCGGTCGACGAGGCAAAGGACCCGCGCCACGACCAGTCCCGATCCGACGGCGCGTTCGATCGCCCGCAACGTCGAAGCGCCGGTCGTCACCACGTCCTCCAGGATCGCCACGCGCATCCCGGGACGAAGATTCTTCGTCCCCTCGATCCACTGCTCCGTCCCGTGCTTCTTGGGCTCCTTGCGGATGATGAACGCCGGCACCGGCCACCCCCGCAGGGCGCTGGTGATGGAGACGGCCGTCACGATCGGATCCGCCCCGAGGGTGATCCCCCCCACCGCCTCCGGGCGCTCCCCCCGCTCGAGCATCGCGCAGAAGAGCCTGCCCGTGAGGACCGCCCCCTCCGCGTCGAGCGTGCTCTGCCTGCAGTCGATGTAGAAGTCGGATTCCCGTCCGGAGGAAAGGACGACCTTGCGGCGCTCGTAGCTTTTCTCCCTCAGGAGGGTCAGGAATCGCCGCCGGTCGGCGGTCATCTCCGGCGGGAACACGGCGGATCGTTCGGTCGCGCTGGGCATCAGACCCGGACCGAGCCGCGGAACAGCGGGAGTTGCTCCGAGGGCTCTTCCGTCGCGAGCGGAACCGGGTAGTTCCCCGAGAAGCAGGCGTCGCAGTAGGACGTTTTCCGTTTCGGGACGCAGGCGTGGAGGCCCTCCATGCTGAGGTATCCGAGACTGTCGGAGGTGAGGTAGGTGTTCGTCTCCTCCCCCGTGTGGGTCGCTGCGATCAGGTCCCTCCGGTGCGGGGTGTCGATCCCGTAGAAGCACGGAGAGGACGTCGGGGGGGAGCTGATGCGGAAATGGACCTCCGTCGCCCCGGCCGCCCGGATCATCTTGATGATCTTGCGCCCGGTGGTGCCCCGGACGATCGAGTCGTCCACCACCACGACCCGCTTCCCCGAGACGACTCCGCGCACGGCGTTCAGCTTGATCTTCACGCCGAAGTGGCGGATCGACTGCTGCGGCTCGATGAAGGTGCGCCCCACGTAGTGGTTCCGGATGAGGCCCATCTCGAAGGGGATCCCGGACACCTCGGCGAACCCCAGCGCCGCGGGGACGCCCGAATCGGGCACGGGGATGACGACATCGGCGATCGCCGGGCACTCCTTCGCCAGTTGCCGCCCGAGCGCCTTGCGGACCTCGTAGATGCAGGTGCCGCCCATGATCGAGTCCGGACGGGCGAAGTAGATGTATTCGAAGATGCAGAAATGCTCGACCGCCGGGGGGAACGGCCGGTGGGAGTGCGTCCCCCGCGCGTCGACCACGATCATCTCGCCCGGCTCCACCTCCCGCAGGTAGTCCGCCTCGATCAGGTCGAGCGCGCACGACTCCGAGGTGATGACCGTCCCCCCCTCCCCCTTCATCCTCCCGAGGGCCAGCGGCCGGATTCCGTGGGGGTCGCGCACCCCGATCAGCTTGTCCCGCGTCATGAAGAGGAGGGAATACGCGCCGCGGACCTGGTTCAGCGCTTCGACGATGCGGTCCTCGATCCGCTCCTTCCGGGAGCGGGCGATGAGGTGGACGATGACCTCGGTGTCCATCGAGGACTGGAAGATGGAGCCCTCGACCTCGAGCTCACGCTTGAGTTCCTGGGCGTTCACGAGATTGCCGTTGTGGGCGACGGCGATGGAGCCGGACTCGAAGTCGACCACCAGCGGCTGGGCGTTCTTCAGTTCCGAGCTGCCCGTCGTGGAGTACCGGACGTGCCCGATCGCCGTGTTCCCCGGGAGCCGTGAAAGGATCTCCTCGGAGAAGATGTCGGCGACCAGCCCCATCTCCTTGTGGAAGATGATCCTTTCGCCGTCGGCGCTGGCGATCCCCGCGCTCTCCTGGCCCCGGTGCTGCAGCGCATAGAGGCCCAGGTATGCCATGTTGGACGCCTCGGGATGCCCGTGGATCCCGAAGACTCCGCACTCCTCGTGCAAACCGTCGGACATTCGCGATCCCCTATCCTTCCAGGCCCAGGGCCGCCGCGAACCCCTCGCTCCACGCCTTGCGGAGCTCCGCGGCCCCTACCCTCGCCAACCCTTCGATGTCGACGTGCTCCCCGCCGACGATTCCAAGTTCCTTCATTGTAATACGGAAGCGCAGCGCAAGATCGAGGAGGGTGTCCCGTTTCCCGGGCGCGCACGAGAGCAGGACGGCCCCCTGGCACTCCGAGAACATGGCGAAATCGGGCCGGGTCTCCGCCGGAAACGGGTTTTGGACCCGTGCGCCCGTCGCACTGCCGGGACCCGATATGCACGACTCCGCGAGGGCGCAGGCGAACCCCCCCTCCGCGAGGTCGTGCGCCGAAGCGACGAGATCGGTCGAGGCGGCCTCCCGAAGGAACTCCTGGAGCCGCTTCTCGTGGGCGAGGTCGACCGGCGGGGGGGTTCCGGCGATCTTTCCGTGGACCTCCTTCAGGTAGAGGGAACCGCCCAGGTGGACGCCGAGCCGATCCGCCCCGGCAAGGAGGATGAGATCCCCGTCGGAGGAAAACCATTGGACACGTCGTTTGGACGCGTCCTCGAGCAGTCCGACCATCGCAACCGCCGGGGTGGGATGGATCCCCTTCCCCATCGTCTCGTTGTAGAAGGAGACGTTTCCGGAGACCACGGGGACGCCGAAGGCCTCGCAGGCCTTCGCCATCCCCTCGATCGCGGAGCGGAACTGCCACATGACCTCCGGCTTTTCCGGGTTGCCGAAGTTCAGGCAGTCCGAGAGCCCGATCGGCTCCGCGCCGGAGCAGGCGACGTTGCGGGCACCCTCGCACACGGCGATCATCCCGCCGACGAAAGGCTCCAGGTAGCAGTACCGGCTGTTGCAGTCGACCGACAGCGCGATCCCCTTCCGCGTCCCCTTGATCCGAAGCACGGCCGCGTCCGACCCCGGGAGGACCAGGGTGTTCGTCCGGATCATGTGGTCGTACTGGCGGTAGACCCACTTCCTGTCGGCAAGCTCGGGGCCGCCCATCAGGCGCACCCACGTCTCCCCGAGGTCCGAAGGCGCAGGGAGAGCCGCGGGATCGAGTCTCTGGAGGGAGTCCTGCCCCTCCGGCCGCTGCGCCGGGCGGTCGTAGACGGGCGCCCGGTCGGTGAGCGGGGCGATCGGGATCTCCGCGACCACCTTCCCCCGCCACCGCACCCGGCCGATCCCGTCCCCCGTGACCTCTCCGATCACCGAGACGTCGAGGTCCCACTTCTCGAAGATCTCGCGGACCTCGTCCTCCCGCCCCTTCTTCGCCACGATGAGCATCCGCTCCTGGGACTCCGAGAGCATCAGCTCATAGGGGGTCATCCCCTCCTCGCGCTGAGGCACCCGGTCGAGGTCCATCAGGAACCCGGTTCCTCCGCGGGAAGCCATCTCGAACGAGGAGGAGGTGAGGCCCGCCGCGCCCATGTCCTGGATCCCGACGATCGCATCGGTGCGCATGAGCTCCAGGCACGCCTCAAGGAGGAGCTTCTCCGTGAACGGATCCCCCACCTGGACGGTGGGCCGCTTCTCCTCGGACTTCTCGTCGAACTCGCCGGAGGCCATCGTCGCGCCGTGGATCCCGTCGCGCCCCGTCTTCGACCCGACGTAGATGACCGGGTTCCCCACGCCGGCGGCGGTGCCGAGCCAGATCCGCTCGTGGCGCACCACGCCGAGGGTGAAGGCGTTCACGAGGATGTTCCCGTCGTAGCACTCGTCGAAGGAGACCTCCCCGCCGACGGTCGGAACGCCGATGCAGTTGCCGTACCCCGCGATCCCCGACACCACGCCGGAAACCAGGTACCGCGTCCGCGGGTGGTCGGGACGGCCGAAGCGGAGGGAGTTCAGCGACGCGATGGGGCGGGCTCCCATGGTGAAGACGTCCCGCAGGATTCCCCCCACGCCCGTCGCCGCCCCCTGGTACGGCTCGATGAAGGACGGATGGTTGTGGCTCTCCATCTTGAAGACCACCGCGAGCCCGTCGCCGATGTCGACGATCCCGGCGTTTTCCCCGGGACCCTGCAGGACGCGGGGCCCCTTCGTCGGGAATTTCTTCAGGTGGATCCGCGAACTCTTGTAGGAACAGTGTTCGCTCCACATGACGGAGAAGATCCCGAGCTCGGTGAGGCTCGGGGTGCGCCCGAGGATTCCGAGGACGGTCTCGTATTCGGCGGGCGAGAGACCGTGCTCCCGCACCTGTTCCGGGGTGACCGGTTTCTCCATCATGCGGTCCTCCCCCCGAGCCAGGCGATCATCGCATCGAACAGGCGGCGGCCGTCGCCGCTCCCCAGCACCGGTTCCGAGCACCGTTCCGGGTGGGGCATCATGCCGAGGACGTTTCCTCCCTCGCTGCAGATTCCGGCGATGTTCCGCGCGGAGCCGTTCGGGTTCGACTCCCTCGTCACCTCCCCTTCCGGGTCGCAGTAGCGGAAGACCACCTGGCCCCGCTCCTCCAGGGAGGACAAGGTTCGCTCGTCCGCGTAGTAGTTTCCCTGGTAATGCGCGACGGGGATCTTGAGGACCGTCCCAACGGGGATTCCCCGCGTGAACGGCGTCCGATCCGTCCCGGCGCGCAGGTGGACGAAGTCGCAGACGAACCGGAGGGATTCGTTCACGATCATCGCCCCCGGGAGAAGTCCCGCCTCCAGAAGGATCTGGAAGCCGTTGCAGATCCCGAGGACCGGCCCCCCGCCCTCCGCGAACCGGCGCACCGCCCCCATCACGGGAGACAGCTTCGCCATCGCGCCCGAGCGCAGGTAGTCGCCGTAGGTGAAGCCCCCGGGAATGACGACGGCGTCGAATCCGTCGAGGGAGGAACTTTTGTGCCAGACGAACTCCGCGTCCACCCCGACCACGTGCTTCAGGGCGTGGTAGGCGTCGTGGTCGCAGTTGGAGCCGGGAAATACGAGGACGGCGGTCTTCATCGAATATCCCCTACCCCCCGATCTCGATCCGGTACTCTTCGATCACCGTGTTCGCAAGCAGGCGGCGGCACGCCTCGTCGAGGCGGAGACGCGCTTCCTCGACCCCGATCTCCTTCAGCGTGATCTCCATGAACTTTCCGACACGGACCTCCTCCACCCCGTCGATTCCGAGGTGGGAGAGCGACGCGCGGATCGCTTTTCCCTGCGGGTCGAGGACCCCCCGCTTCAGCGTGACGTGGATTTTCGCCTTCACGCCTTCCCTCCCTTTCCATTGAACACCCTGTCGATGATCCCGTCGATGTTCTTCAGGTAGTAATCCAGGTTGAACAGCAGGTCGAACTCCTTTTTCGTCAGCGCGGCGCGCACGTCCCTGTCCTTCCAGAGAAGCGCGGCGAGCGGTTTCCCGGTCTTCCACGACTTCATCGCGGATCGCTGCACCACCTCGTACGCCGTTTCCCTCGAGAAGCCCTTCGCCGCGAGGGCGAGAAGCACGCGCTGCGAGTACAGCAGCCCGTGGGTGCTCTCTAGGTTTTTCCGCATCCGGTCGGGGTAGACGAGGAGCTTCTCCATCATCCCACGGAACCGTCCGAGGGCGAAGTGCAGAAGGATGGTGGCGTCGGGGGCGATCACCCGCTCCGAGGAAGAGTGGCTGATGTCCCGCTCGTGCCAGAGCGCCATGTTTTCCATCGCCGTCACGGAGTAGCCGCGCAGCAGCCGCGAGAGGCCGGAGAGGTTTTCGGAGAGGACGGGATTCCGCTTGTGAGGCATTGCGGAAGACCCTTTCTGGCCCGCGGAGAAGAACTCCTCCACCTCGAGGACCTCGGTACGCTGCAGGTGGCGGATCTCCGTGGAGAACTTGTCGAGGGACGAGGCGACGATTGCGAGCGTGGCGAACACTTCGGCGTGCCGGTCCCGCTGGATCACCTGGGTGGAGGCGGGTGCCGGCGAGAGCCGGAGCTTCCGGCAGACGTACTCTTCCACGAAGGGATCGATGTTGGCGAAGGTTCCGACCGCCCCCGAGATCTTTCCGACCGAGATCACGTCTCGCGCTCGAACGAGGCGTGCGATGTCGCGGCGCACCTCGTCGGCCCACAGCGCCATCTTCCACCCGAACGTCACCGGCTCCGCATGGATGCCGTGCGTCCGGCCGATCATCACGGTCCCCCGGTGCTCGAGGGCGCGTGCCTTCAGGACATCGAAGACGCTTTCCGCCTCGCGGATCAGGAGCGTGAGCGCCTGCCGCATCTGGACGGCGAAGGCGGTGTCCAGAACGTCGGAGCTCGTCATCCCCACGTGGAGAAAGCGGGAGTCGTCGCCGATGTGCTCGGCCACGGAGGTAAGGAAGGCGATTACGTCGTGCTTGACCTTTTTCTCGATCTCGTTGATCCGCGGGACGTCGAAGGACGCCTTTTTCCGGACCCGCGCGAGGGCGTCCGCGGGGATCCACCCCTTGCGGACCATCGCTTCCATGGCGAGGATCTCTATGTCGAGCCAGATCCGGAACCGGTTCTCGTCGTGCCAGATGGCCGCCATCTCCGGCCGCGTGTACCGTTCGATCACGTATCCACCTCCTGGTGCCGCGTCTCCCCCGCGATCCGGGGCGCCTATCTGCCCGTGTGCCCGAACCCGCCTTCGCCCCGCGGGGTCCCCTCGAGTTCCGGCACGACCTCGAGGCGCGCCCGCAGCGTCCCGGAAAAGACGATCTGCGCGACCCGGTCCCCGCGCCGGACGGGAAACGGTTCCTCCCCGAAGTTCGCGAGGATCACGCACACCTCGCCGCGGTAGTCGGAGTCGATCGTCCCCGGCGCGTTGAGACACGTCACGCCGTGGCGTATCGCCAGGCCGCTGCGCGGCCGCACCTGCCCCTCGACCCCCGGCGGCATCGACAGGGCGATCCCCGTCGGGATCATCGCCCTCCCCATCGGCGGGATGACGATCTCCCCGTCGACGTCGGCTTTCAGGTCCATCCCGGCCGACCCTTCCGTCTGGTACGCGGGGAGCGAAACCTCCCCCGCCCGCAGCAGCCGCACCCGGATCGGACATTCCGCGCCCATCGGGTTAGTGCACACTAGAAGGAAAGGCCCGCGTCGGGAAGGTCCCCGACGGCCGCCAGCGTGAACCGGTCCCTGCGAAGCACCTCCGCCGCGAGCGCGCGCACTTCCTCCGGGGTGACGGCGTCGACGCGGTCGAGGATCGCCTCCGGGGGCTCCAGGCGGGAGAGGAACATCTCGTTCATCGCGAGACACGACATCCGGTACCCGGTGCTTTCCAGCGAAAGAAGGGTGTTCCCCTTGATGAGTTCCTTGCCGAACGAGACCTCGTCGTCTGTCACTCCGCCCTGCTGGAGGGCGTCCGCCACGTCGCCCGCGACGGAGAGCACCTCGGCGGCGGTATCCCGCCCCGTGCCGGCGTAGATGTCGAGAACCCCGGCGTCCGCGTAGGCGGACAGGGAAGAGCCGACGGAGTAGGCCAGCCCGCGCTCCTCACGGACCTGCTGGAAAAGGCGGCTGCTGGAACTGCCTCCGAGAATCGCGTTCAGAACGTCCATCGCGTAGATCCGCTCGCTCCGACGCGAAACGCCGGGGGCGCCCAGGCACAGGTGCACCTGCTCGAGGGGCCTTCGCTTGAGGAACGTCCCCCGCACCGGCTCCGTGGGAGGGACGGGAACCAGCGGCTCCCCGAGCGGGAGCGAGGAGAGAGAGCGTTCGAACGCCTCCGCCACGGCTGCGTGCCGGAGGTTTCCGACCGTCGTCACCACGATCCCCGTCCGCCGGAACCTGTCGTTGAAATATCCCGTAAGGAGGGCCCGGTCGAACCCCCCGACGCTCTCCGCGGACCCCTGCACGGGAAGTCCCAGCGGGTGCCCCCCCCAGTACGCCGCGTTGAAATAATCGTGGAGATACTCCTCGGGCGTATCGTCCACCATGAGGATCTCCTGGAGGATGACGCCCCTCTCTCGATCCAGCTCCGCCTCGTCGAAGAGGGAGTTCCGATAGATGTCGGTGAGCAGGTCCACGAGAAGGGGAAAATCCTTTTCCATCGACTTGGCGAAGAAGTACGTATACTCCCTGGAGGTGCAGGCGTTCATCGTGCCGCCCACCGATTCGATGGCCCGCGAGATGTCCACGGCTCTCCGGCGGGGCGTCCCCTTGAACAACATGTGCTCGATGAAATGCGCGACGCCGCTTTCGGCCGGCGTTTCCGCGCGCGAGCCCACCGGCACCCAGATCCCCACGGTGGCGGACCGCAGCCAGGGGACCTGTTCGGTGACGATGGCGACGCCGTTGTCGAGGAGGGTGCGGGCGACCGTCATCGACGTCGGCGCACTACCGGCGTCCCCTTCCCCCGCCCCGGCCGCCGTCCCGACCGCGATCCCGGCCGGAGTCGCCCTTCTCCCGGTCCCGGTCCTGTCCCGGCGGCGGGCCCGTGGCCTCGGGGAACCTCCCCTCCTCCTCGAACTCCTTGTGGGAGAGACGGATCTTCCCGTCCCGGTCCACCTCGAGGACGCGGACGGTGACGTCGTCCCCCTCCTTGAAGCAGTCGGCGGCGTTGACGCGGTGCTTCGAGATCTGGGATACGTGGAGCAGGCCGTCGGTGCCGGGGAAGAGTTCCACGAAGGCGCCGAAATCCATGATCTTGCGCACCCTTCCCTCGTAGACCTTTCCCACCTCGGCGCTCTGCGTGATCCCCTCGATGATGGAGATGGCCGCCCGCGCCGAGTCGGCGTTCACCGCGGCGATCTTCACGGTGCCGTCGTCGTCGATGTCGATCTTCACGCCCGTCTGCTCCTGGATCCCGCGGATGATCTTTCCTCCCGGGCCGATGATCTCCCGGATCTTGTCGGTCTTCACCATCATGACGTAGATCCGCGGGGCGAAGGGGGAGAGATCGGCGCGATGCGCGTCGATCACGGCGTTCATCTTCTCGAGGATGTGGAGCCGGCCCTCGCGGGCCTGCCGGAGGGCGGAGAGCATGATTTCACGGCTGACGCCGCCGATCTTTATGTCCATCTGGATGGCGGTCACCCCGTTTCTCGTTCCCGCCACCTTGAAGTCCATGTCGCCCAGATGATCCTCGTCCCCGAGGATGTCGGAGAGGACCGCGACGTCGTCCCCCTCCTTGATGAGGCCCATCGCGATGCCGGAAACGGCGCCGGAGGTCGGGACCCCGGCGTCCATCATCGCGAGGGACGCCCCGCACACCGTGGCCATGGAGGAGGACCCGTTGGACTCGAGGACCTCGGAAACGACGCGCACCGTGTAGGGGAAGTCGGCGTTCTTCGGCAGCACCTTCGACACGGCGCGCTCGGCGAGCGCCCCGTGCCCCACCTCGCGGCGACCGGGACCGCGCAGCATCTTTACCTCGCCGACGCTGAAGGGAGGGAAATTGTAATGAAGCATGAACGACTTGGTCGTATCCCCCATGATCGAGTCGATCCGCTGCTCGTCCTGCGACGTCCCGAGGGTGGCCATGACCAGGGCCTGCGTCTCGCCGCGGGTGAAGACGGCGGAGCCGTGCGTGCGCGGGAGCACCCCCACCTCGCAGGAGATGGAGCGGACGTCCGTCAGCCCACGGCCGTCGATCCGCTTCCGCTCCCGGAGGATCGTCCCGCGGACGAACTTCTTTTCCAGGCTTTTCAGGGCGTCGGAGATCAGCGCCCCCTTCCCCACGCGCTCATCTTCGGTAAAGGACGCGCGAACCGACTCTCCGATCGCATCGATCCGCTTGCGCCGGTCCTGCTTCTCCCGTATGGCGTACGCCTCGGCGAAAGGAGCCTCGGCGATCGACGCGATCTTCCGCAGGTCTTCCTCCGGGAGAGCCTTCTTCTCGAAGACGCGCTTCTCCTTGCCGATCTCCCGGGCCATCCGGTCCTGGAGGTCGAGGATCGGAGCCAGCGACCGGTGCGCGAAGAGGATCGCGTCGAGCACCTCCTCCTCGGACACCTCGTTCGACTCTCCCTCGACCATCAGGATCGCGTCTCGGGACCCGGCGACGAAGATGTTCAGGTCGCTCCGCTCGAAGTCGGGAAGGACGGGGTTGACCACCAGTTTCCCGTCGATCCGGCCGACCCGCGCCCCGGCGATCGGCCCGGCGAAGGGGATCTCGGAGATCGAGAGCGCGGCCGAAGCACCGATCATGGCCAGGATCCCCGTGTCGTTTTCCTTGTCCGCGGAGAGAACGGTGGCGACGATCTGGATCTCGTTGTAGAACCCTTTCGGGAAGAGGGGACGGATGGGCCGGTCGATCATCCGGGAGGTGAGGATCTCGTACTCGGAGAGCCTCCCCTCGCGCTTGAAGAAGCCGCCGGGGATCTTTCCGACCGCGGAGGTCTTCTCCACATAATCGACGACCAGCGGGAGGAAGTCGATCCCGGGGCGGGGGTTCTCGGAGAGGCATGCGGTGACCAGCACGACCGATTCCCCGTAGCGGACGACCGCCGCGCCGCCGGCCTGACGGGCCCAACGACCCGTTTCGATGGACAAGTTCCGTCCGGACACTTCCAATTCGTACACGTTTCCCACAGTGATGGATTCCCTTCTGATAGCGGTTCCCCGTGGGAACCGCGGATTGTGTTGGCGGAAATTTCTGGAGCGATGCCGGGACTACTTGCGAAGGCCGAGCGTCTCCAGAAGGGCCTTGTACCGCATCGATTCCACCGACTTCAGGTAATCCAGCAGGCGGCGCCGCTGCCCGACCAGCTTGAGCAGGCCCCGTCGCGTGCTGAAGTCCTTTGAGTGAATCTTGAGGTGGTCCGTGATCATGTTGATTCGCTCCGTCAGGAGCGCGACCTGGACCTCGGGGGAACCGGTGTCCGTCTCATGAACACGGAACTTACCGATGATGTCGCTCTTTTTCTCGGTGACAAGACTCATGATCTTTTGCCTTTCTCCTTTCGTTGCGTCGAGAATGCTCCGTTTTTATTGAGGAATTAATTTATACCATATCCGAACCCTTATGTAAATCAGATGCCCCGAACGATTTTCCAGAGTCCCGTCGGATCCCGGCCGGCAATCGCCAGGGGCTCCCGCAGCGAAGTCACCAGCAGCGCGAAGCCCCCCGCGGATGCCGCGGCGCGATCGACCATCCACGGCCCGGAAAGCCGTCCGTTGCGCACCTGGGAGATCGCCTCCGCCGGCACCTCCCAGCGCGGGAACCGCCCGAGCGCATCGACGATCGGGATGAGCAGGGTGTGCGCTTCGAGGCATCGTGCCCGTTCGCGCAACGCGTCCAGCGTCACCGCCATCTCCGCGTGGAACGGCCCTACCCGGGTGCGCCGCAGCTCCGAGACCGTCAGCGGAACCCCGAGACGCGCGCCCAGATCGCGCGGCAGCGAGCGCACGTAGAACCCCTTCGAGACGGAGAGGAACACCCGAAACCGGTCCGGCCCGATGGAGAGGAGCCGCGCCTCGCGAACGGTAACCCGGCGCGCCGCGAGGGGAACCTGCATCCCCTTCCGCGCAAGCTTGTAGGAGCGCACGCCGCCCACCTTGACCGCGGAGTATGCCGGTGGGACCTGCTCGAAGGTTCCCACCAGAGCCGCCAGCGCCTCCGCCACGGCGTCTTCCGGAACCGTGGCCCCGGGACGCTCCTCCACGGGCTTCCCCGTGGCGTCGCCGGTGTCCGTGGCGACGCCGAACGTAAATCCCGCCTCGTACTCCTTTTCTTCCTCCGTGAGGTAGCCCGCGATCTTCGTGGCGGCTCCGACGCACACGGGCAGGACGCCGGTGGCCATCGGGTCGAGGGTGCCGGCGTGGCCGCACTTCCGCTCCTTGAGGATCCGGGCCACCGCCTGGACGGCGTCGAAGGAAGTGATCCCCCGGGGCTTGTCGACGACCAGGACCCCCGCCGTCACGGCAACTCGGCCGCGAGCGCCTCGAACACTCTCTTCTTGACGTCGGCGAGGGGCCCCGGGAGGGCGCATCCGGCGGCGTTGCGATGCCCTCCCCCGCCGAACCGGGCGGCGACCGCGGAGACGTCGACACGCCCCTTGGAGCGGAAGCTCACGCGAAAGCCGTCCCCCTCCTCCTCGCGGAGGGAGACGGCGACTTCGACACCGACGATCGAGCGTGGGTAGTTGATGAATCCTTCGAGGGCGTCCTTCCCGGCGGCGTGCTCCCGCAGATCCGATCGCATCGTGACGATGCAGGCGACCCTTCCGTCGGGGGATACCTCCAGGGAACCCAGCACCCGGCCGAGCAGCCGGAGACGGAGGGCGCTCTGCGTCTCGTAAACCTGCTCCGCCACGGCCCACGGGTCGACTCCCCGGCGGACCATCTCCCCGGCAACCTCGAACGCTTCCGGCGAGGAGCTCCCGTAATGGAACGACCCGGTGTCGGTGAGGACCGCGACGTAGATGTTGGTAGCCACGTCGAGGTCGATCTCGTGCCCCATCGCCGAGAGGATCCGGTGGACGAGAAGCCCCGTCGCTGCTGCGTCGGGATCGACCAGGGAGAGTTCCCCGAGATCGCCGTTCGTCCGATGGTGGTCGATGTTGACGAGGAGGGGGCACTTCCGCAGCTCCCGGGCGACGCGTCCCGTCCGCTCCGGAGAACCGCAATCCAACACGACCGCCACGTCGTACTTCGAACCGTCCTCCGCGAAGACGACCGTGCCGGCGCCCGGAAGGAAGAGAAGGTTCGCGGGAACCGGGTCGGCGTTCAGCACCGTCGCGGTCTTTCCCATCTTCCGCAGGGCCAGGGCGAGCGCCAGCTCGGAGCCGATCGCATCCCCTTCCGGATTTTCGTGGCAGGCGATGAGGAAACGGTCCTTTTCCCGCAGGACCCGGCAGACCGCGGAGAGGTCACCCCTCATCCGGCCCCTCCTTCCCCTCCGGAATTTCACGGAGGATCGCGTCGATCCGTGCGCCGCGGTCGAACGAGTCGTCGTAGTGGAACTGGAGCTCGGGGGCGTACCGCAGTCCGAGGGTATGGGCGAGCTCCCGCCGCAGGAAACCGGAGGAGCGGCGGAGCGCCTTGGCTACGGCCGGACGCTCCTCCTTCGCCACGAGAGCGGAGTAATTCACGTGGGCGATCCGAAGGTCGGGAGTGACGGAAATCTCGGTGACGGTGACCGACGCCACCCCGGGGTCGTTCACTCTGCGCAGCAGGAGGAGGGAGAGCTCTTCCCGGATCCTCTCGCCGACACGCGCGGGACGGTCGCCTCGGCCCTTCATTCCGTATCGCTCCCCTCGGGGTGGAAAAACTCGACGCGGGAGGAAAGAAGTTCCACCTCGCCGTCCCGGCCGATCCCTTCGGCGATCCGGTCGAGCATCGACCGGGCAAGCCGCCCGTCCGTCGTTACCAGCGCCGCTCCGACGGTTCCCCGCTGCCAGAGGTCCTGTCCTCCCACCTCGGCGACCGATACGGGGTAGTTGGCGCGGATTCGCGCGACGAGACCAACGAGGCGCCGCCGCTTGTCCTTGAGGGACGCCGCGTCCGGGAAGAGGAGCTCCGCGATCAGGACCGCCACCAGCAACGGAATCCCCCGCCCGGAATCACGCCAGTGTGCCGGCGATCTTCTCGATCACGAACGCCTCGATATGGTCGCCCACCTGGAGGTCGTTGTACCCGTCGATCCCGAGGCCGCACTCGTACCCCTCCGCGACCTCCTTGACGTCGTCCTTGAACCGCTTCAGGGAGGAGAGTTTCCCCTCGAACACGACCACGCTGTCCCGGAGGAGGCGGATGTTCGCGCCGCGGGCGATCTTTCCCGACAGGACGCTGCAGCCGGCGATCGTGCCGATCTTGGAGATGTGGAACATGTTGCGCACCTCGGCCCGGCCCATGACGACCTCCTTGAGGGTGGGATCGAGAAGCCCCTCCATCGCCTTTTTCACGTCGTCCACCACGTCGTAGATGACGGAATAGAGCCGGATGTCGACCCCTTCGCGTTCCGCGACCACGGCCGCCTTCGGTTCGGGCCGGACGTTGAACCCGATGATCACGGCGGAGGAAGCGGAGGCGAGCATCACGTCGGACTCGGAGATTCCCCCGACGCCGGAGTGGATGACGGCGACCTTCACCTTCACGTCGGCCAGCTTGTCGAGGGAGAACCGGAGCGCCTCCATCGACCCCTGGACGTCGGACTTGATCACGATGTTCAGTTCCTTCACCAGCCCCTCGTCGATCTGCTTGTGCAGATCCTCGAGGCTCATCCGCGGGCGCACCACGGCGCGCTCCCGCTCCTTTTCGCCCCGGTGGAGGGCGATCTGCCGAGCCGTCCGCTCATCCTTCAGGACGGCGAACTTCTGGCCGGCATCCGGCAGGCCGGAGAGCCCCTGGATCTCGACGGGGGTCCCGGGAGGGGCCTCGTTGAGCCTCTTCCCCTTGTGGTTCAGCAGCGAGCGGACACGCCCGTAGTGGATCCCCGTGACGATGGCGTCGCCCACCTTCAGCGTTCCATCGGCCACCAGGACGGTGGCGACGGGACCTCGCCCCTTCTCCAGCCGCGACTCGATGACCGTGCCGCGGGCGAACTTCGCCGGGTTCCCCTTGAGGTCGAGGACGTCCGCCTGCAGGAGGACGATTTCGATGAGCTCCTGGATACCTATCTTCTTCTTCGCGGAGACGTTCGCGTAGAGCGTCTGCCCACCCCACTCCTCGGGATTCAGGCCGTGGTCGGAGAGCTGCTGACGGATCCGGTCGGGCTGGGCGCCCGGCTTGTCGATCTTGTTCACGGCGACGACGATCGGCACTCCCGCCGCCTTGGCGTGGTCGATCGATTCCACCGTCTGCGGCATCACGCCGTCGTCCGCCCCGACGACGAGAATGACGATGTCGGTCACGGAGGCGCCCCGGGCTCGCATCGAGGTGAACGCCTCGTGGCCCGGCGTGTCGAGGAAGACCACCCGCCGGCCGTTATGCTCCACTTCATAGGCCCCGATGTGCTGGGTGATTCCGCCCGCCTCCGACCCGGTGATGTTGCTCTCCCGGATGGCGTCGAGCAGCGTGGTCTTGCCGTGATCGACATGGCCCATGATGGTGACCACCGGTGGCCGCGTCTGAAGGTCTTCCGCGCGGTCCTCCTCCTGGTCGATCCACCTTTCCACCTCGGGGGCGACATTTTCCACGACGAAACCGTACTCCTGCGCGAGAAGCGCGGCGGTGTCGGCGTCGAGGAGCTGGTTGACGGTGGTGGGCATCCCCAACTCGATCAGCTTCTTGATGACATCGGCGGCCTTGACCCCCATGCGATGGGCCAGGTCCCCTACGGTCACGACCTCTTCGATCTTCAACAGCCGCTTGCTCGCCTTGGGCGGGACGGTCGAGGGGGCCTTCTTCTCGCGTACGGGCCGCCCCCCCCTCCTCTTCGGGGCGCGGCCGGGCTGGAACTGCCGAACCACGACCTCGGGCGCGGGCGTGGCGCCCTCCGCCTTCTTCGCGTCGACCTCCGGCTCGGCGAGGACTTCCTGGATGATCGTCTGCTTGAGCACCGCCTTCTGCACCTTCTTCTCGTGCGGCCTCGTCTTCTTCCACTTCTTTTCCTTCTCTTTCCGCACATCCTCCGGCTTGGCGGGCGCGGCGGGCTTTTCGATCACCCGGACCGTCGGCTCCGGGATCGGCGGCTCGATCATCGGCTCGGCGACCTTTTCCGGAGGCGATGCCGGGGCATCGGCGACGGCGGGTTCGGCGACGACGGGCGGCGGCGTCTCCTCGAGGATCTTGGGAGGCGCGGGCGCCTCTTCGGCGGGCGGCTCGGGCGCGGGAGGGGGTGTCGGAGCCCCGCGGCGCAGGATCACATTCTTGGAACGGCGCTCCAGCACCCCGTCGGACCGGGTCAACGTGGTTGTGCGGGGCGGAGGCGGGGGTGGAGCGGGTTTCCGGAAATGGGCCCTGACCCGGTCGATCATCTCCCCCTCGAGATTGCTGGAGGCCGACTTTCCCTTGACGCCGATCCGCTCCAGGAAGACAAGGACCTCCTTGCTGGTTTCCATCCCGAGTTCCTTGGCCAGATCACGCACGCGAACCTTGTCCATCCACTCCCCCTCTAGTGCAGCGTCTCGCAAATCCCCCGGCATTCGAGCGCCGCTGCATCCGCTCCAGCTTCGTTGCGCTCGTTCGCCGTACTCTCCCGGTACGTCTTCACTCGTGCGCCTCGCTGGCGCGGCGCATCGACGCTCTCGATGCATCGGGCTATTTGCGAGACGCTACACCCTTTCCTGCCCGCCGTGCCGCGATGCGGCCAGGCGGTCCGCCAGTTCCTTGCCTGCGACGCCCAACTTCCAGCGGGCCCCGCCCTTCGGCGTTCGGATCCTCGCCGAAAACCGATCGACGCACTCCCCGACGGGGCAGAGATAGATCCCCCGTCCGGGAAGCTTCCCCACGGGATCGGGCGTCCAGCCCATTCCCGGTTTCCCCGCGATCCGGAGCAGCCCGCCCTTCTCCCGGACGGCCCCGCACTGCACGCAGGTGCGCTGCGGTCCCGAACCGCTACTCCTTGGGGGGCTCGGCATCCTTCGCTTCAACATCCGTTCCCTCCCCCGGAGGAGCTTCGGAGGAGTCGCCCTCCTTCGCACCCGCATCGCTTGCCTCGGCGGGCGCTTCGGAGGCCAAGCCTTCGGGCGGCGGCACCTCCGCAGCCACGTCTTCCGGCTTCTTCGCGAACAGCCCCTCCGCCCGCTTCAGAGCGTCCTCGACCTGCCCCTCGGCCCGCACCTCGATGTGCCAGCCGACCAGCTTGGATGCGAGCTTCACGTTCTGCCCCCGCTTCCCGATGGCCAGAAGCAGTTGCTCCTCGGGGACGACCACTTCCATGCTCTTTCCGGACTCGTTCACGAGCACCCGGATGATCTCGGCCGGCTGAAGGGCGTTGCAGACGAACCGGGCGGGGTCCTCGTCCCAGGCGATGATGTCGATCCGCTCCCCGCGAAGCTCCTGCACGACGCTCTGCACGCGGGACCCCTTCATTCCGACGCACGCGCCTACGGGGTCGACGTCCCGGTCCCTGGAGCGCACGGCGATCTTGGTGCGGAACCCGGGCTCCCGCGCCACGCTGAGGATGGAGACCACCCCCTCATAGACCTCGGGAACTTCCTGTTCGAAGAGCTTGAGGATCACCCTCGGGTCGGCCCGTGAGAGAAGTATCTCCGGACCACGGGATGTTTTGGTGACGTCCTTGATGTAGGCCCGGATCCGGTCGCCCTGGCGGTATCGCTCGCGGGGAATCTGTTCCGACGGGGGCATGACCGCCTCGGTCTTCCCGAGGTCGATGACGAGGCAGTCGCGCTCGTAACGCTGCACGATGCCGTTCAGGATCTCCCCCTTCCGGCCGATGAACTCGTTGTAGATGACCTCGCGCTCCGCATCCTTCACCTTCTGCATGATGATCTGGCGCGCCGTCTGTGCGGCGATCCGCCCCAGGTCCTTCGTGCTCAGCCGCTCGCCGAGGCTGTCGCCCAACTGCGCCTCGGGGTCGAGGACCTGCGCCTCCTCGAGGGTCATTTGCGTGTCGGGGTCGCCGACCGTCTCCGTCGCCGTACGAAACGAGAGGATCTCGAACTCCCCGGTGTCGGAATCGTAGGTCGCCTCGAGAATCTTGTTCATTCCGTATTTCTTCCTTGCGGCGGTCTCAAGGGCTTCCTTGATCGCCGCCACGATGATGGCCTTGTCGATCCCTTTTTCCTTGCCCAGCTGGGCAATGATCTGTCCCACGTCCAGGATCATCGCGTTTTCTTTCCCTTCCCGAAGAGTTCTTCCTGCGTCACATCCAGGTTCGCCTTCCGGATCTCCCCGTACGGCACCCGGTACGTCGTTCCATCCGCCGCCACCTCGATCCCCTCGCCGTCGCAACCGGAGAGTTCACCGACGAGGTGCCGCCGGTTCTCCCGCGGCGCCGTGAGGGTCACCCTGACCCGCTTCCCCAGGGAACGCTCGAAGTGCTCCGGCCGCCGCAGCCGCCGGGTCACCCCCGGGGAGGAAACCTCGAGCACATAGGGGCCGTCCATGGGGTCGTCGACCTCGAGGATCGCGCCGAAACGGCGGCTGAACGTCGCGATGTCGGAAAGGGGGACCCCGCCGTCACGCTCCACGAATACCCGGAGGATGGTCCTCGGCCCTTCCCGCGCGATTTCGACGTCGAACAGGGAAAGGGAGAGATCCCGGGCGACTTCCCCGGCCAGCGCCTCGATCTTCAAGGTGTCCATAGTCAACAAGAAACGTAAAAAAAAAGTGGGCTCCAGCCCACAGTTCCAAGCCCCAAACCACATCATACTACAGGGGAACCGGCGTTCCCCACAACACTTTTCTTTTACTCCTACTCCCGCAGGATGAGCTTCCCGCGGTAGTCGTCGAGGCGGAAGATCCTCTCCCGGACGAAAAAATCCCGGATCCCGTCGACGATCTCGACGCACGCGTTCGGGTTGCGGAAGTTCGCCGTTCCCACCTGCACCGCGGCGGCGCCCACCAGCAGGAACTCGAGGGCGTCCCCGGGGCTCTGGATCCCTCCGATCCCCACCACCGGGATCTTCACCGCCTTGCAAGCCTCCCACACCATCCGAAGCGCCACCGGCTTCACCGCGGGGCCGGAGAGGCCTCCGGTCACGTTGGAGAGCATCGGCCGGCGCGTACGGAGATCCACCGCCATCCCGACGATGGTGTTGATGAGGGTCACCGCGTCGGCCCCCGCCTCCTCGGCCGCGCGCGCGATCGCGCCGATGTCCGCCACGTTCGGAGAGAGTTTCACCCACAACGGCTTTTCCGTGGCGGCACGCACCCGCCGGACGAGTCCGGAAAGCCCCTCGGGGCTCGAGCCGAAGACGATCCCCCCCTCCTTCACGTTGGGGCAGGATGCGTTCAACTCGATCGCCGCGAGCGCGGGGAGGTCGGAGAGCCGACGCGCCACGGCCTCGTACTCCTCGATCGTGCGTCCGTAGACGTTCGCGACGTACACGGCGCCGGCGTCGTCCAGGCGCGGCGCCACCTCGTTCACGAACCGCTCGACCCCGATATTCTGCAGGCCGATCGCGTTCAGCATCCCCGCGGG
>Ga0214471_10000729_pt1 | contig 27097 bp, 27 predicted proteins | sample RVTome_5_FD_207665 | JGI IMG/M metagenome (GOLD analysis project Ga0214471, IMG submission 207665) | Soil microbial communities from uranium-contaminated site in the Upper Colorado River Basin, Wyoming, United States - RVT142D155 | ecosystem: Environmental > Terrestrial > Soil > Contaminated >... | reverse complement strand
GCCCGCTCAGGCTGACTCGTAGAGCCGCGTGAGCACGAACTCGCGGTGGCCGAGCGCTTCGGCGCAGGTCAAACGGCCGTTGCAGGTGCGCAGCATGACTTCCAGCAACTCGTCACCACATTGTTCCATGTTCTTCTGCCGTTGCAGCAGGCCCGAGACGTCGAGGTCAATGTGCTCGGTCATGGTGCGCGCGGTGCGCGGATTCGCCGTGAGCTTGATCACCGGCAGGATCGGGTTGCCGATGACGTTGCCCTGCCCCGTCGGGAAGAAATGCACGACGTAGCCGGCGGCGGCGCACAGCGTCACCATCTCCGCCGCAGCCGAGGACGAGTCCATGAACCACAGCCCCGGGCGCGTCGGCGCCTCGGCCTTGTCGAGCACGCCGATCACCTTGCACTTCTTGCCGATTTTCTGGATGTTGCCGAGCGCTTTCTCCTCGATCGTGGTGAGGCCGCCGGCGATGTTGCCCTTGGTCGGCTGCGAGTCCATCAGGTCGCTGGTCTTGTGCCGGTCGATGACCTCCTGGTAGCGGTTGAACACCCGCATCCACGCCTCGCGCACCTGCGGCGTCGCGCAGCGGTCGGCGACGACATTCTCGCCGCCGGTGATCTCGGTCGTCTCGCCGAAGCACATCGTCACGCCGAGCGGCTCCAGCTTGTCGAACGCGTTGCCGACGGTGGGATTGGAGCCGCAGCCCGAAGTGGTGTCCGATTCGCCGCACTTGCAGGAGACCCACAGATCGTTGACCGGGCACTCCACGCGCTGCAGCTCGGAGGACCACTGCACGTATTCCTTCGCGACCTTGGAGGCGCGCATGATGGTGTCGTGGTCGCCGTGGAGCTCGATGCCGAAGCCGGTGACCGGCTTTCCGGTCTTGGCGATGCCATCCACCACGCGCTTGGCCCATTGTTCCTCGATGCAAATCACCACGACCGCAGCAACGTTGGGGTTCGACCCCGCACCGATCAGCGTGCGGAAATGGAGTTCCAGGTCGGCGCCGAATTGCAGCCGGCCGTAGGGATGCGGGATCGCCAGCGCGCCCTTGACGTTGTTGGCGACCGCTTCGGCGGCGGCGTTGGACAGGTCGTCGACCGGCAGGATGAGGACGTGGTTGCGGACGCCGACGCGCCCGTTCTCGCGGCGGTAGCCCTGGAAGGTGGATTTCGCTGAGATCATTCTGGAACCTCGTGATGAATGACGACTGACGACTGACGAGTGACGCGCGGTGGCACTGCGCCTACCAGCGCTTGGTCTTCATGTTCTGGACGTGGGCGTGCTCGCCCTTCTTGATCGGCGCGACGGCCTTGCCGATGTCGAAGCCGTACTTGATCACCGTCTCGCCGCCGGCGATGTCCTTCAACGCGAGCTTGTGCCCGATCGGGATATCGTTCAGCGCCTTGACCTTGATGGTCGAGTCGTCCTCCATGACCCAGCCGGTCAGCTCCTGACCCGCCTTGACGCCCTCGACCACGATGACGCCGACGGTGTCTTTCTTGTCGTGAACCAGAACCTGAATCATCTTGACTCCTGAATGGGCCGGCACGGGCGCCGGGCAGCTATCGACAAGGGATTGCGACGGATTTCGATCTTATGGCTGCAATGCTAGCGCGCCAGGCGGTTCGATTTCAAGCGATGATGCGGCGCGCGCCGGATCAATCCCGTTTCACCCAAGTCGCCCCACGATCTCTGCGCCGAAAAAAAGGCGGCTCGCGCCGTCTTTTTCCAGGCCTGCTGTGCTGCTCACTCCTGGCTTTCGCCAGGTGCGCCGGCCTCGCCGCCCTCGAGCTTCTCGCGGATGCGCGCTTTCTTGCCGGTGCGCTCTCTCAGGTAGTAGAGCTTTGCCCGTCCCACGTCGCCGCGGCGCTTGACCTCGATGCTCGCGATCAGCGGTGAGTAGGTCTGGAACGTGCGCTCCACGCCCTCCCCGGAGGAGATCTTGCGCACGATGAAGGAGGAATTGAGCCCGCGATTGCGCTTGGCGATCACGACTCCCTCGTAGGCCTGGACGCGCTTGCGGTCGCCTTCGACCACGCTCACGCTCACGACCACGGTGTCCCCGGTCGAAAACTCGGGAATTTCCTTTCCCAGCCGCTTGATCTCGTCGGCCTCGAGCTGTTTGATGATGTCCATGTTCAGTTCTCCTGCTTGTATTCGTCCAGCAGCTCCCGTTCCTCGTCGCTCAACCCCCGCGCCTCGAGCAGCTCCGGTCGCCTCCGCCACGTGCGCCCCAGCGCCTCCTTCAGCCGCCAGCGCGCGATAGCGGCGTGATTGCCCGAGAGCAGCACTTCCGGCACCGCCGCGCCCTCATAGATTTCGGGGCGGGTGTAGTGGGGGTAATCAAGCAGCCCGTTCGCGAACGAGTCCTGGCCCGCCGAATCTGCATCCCCGAGCACGCCGGGCATCTGCCGCACGACGGCGTCGATCACCACCATCGCCGCAAGCTCGCCGCCCGTCAGCACGTAGTCGCCGAGGGAGACCTCCTCGTCGACCGCGCGCCCGACCAGCCTCTCGTCCACACCCTCGTAGCGCCCGGCGAGGAGCACCAGCCCCTGCAACCCTGCGTATTCCATCACCCGCCGGTGGTCGAGCCGGCGGCCCTGCGGCGAGAGATAAACCGTTCTCGCCTGCTTCACGCCCGCGCTTTTCTGCCGCTCACGCGCCGCCATGAGCGACTTCTCCAGCGGCTCCGCCATCATCACCATTCCGGGGCCGCCGCCATACGGGCGGTCGTCCACGGTGCGGTAGCTGTTGGCCGCGAAGCTGCGCGGATTCCACAGCACCAGCTCGAACAGCTTCCGCTCCCGCGCCCGGCCGGTCACCCCGTTTTCGGTGACCGCCTCGAACATCTCCGGGAACAGCGTGACCACGTCGAACTGGTACATCAATAGTCCGCGTCCCACTCGACACGCATCACGCCGGCGCCCAGATCGACGTCCCGGATCACGTCCGCGATAAACGGGATCAACCGCTCGCGCTCACCGCTCACGACCAGCACATCGTTCGCGCCGGTCTGCAGGATGCTGACGATCCGGCCGAGGCCCCGCGCGCTTTCGTTCACCACCGCGAGGCCGATCAGGTCCGCCCAGTAATATTCGTCGCTTCGCGTCCCGGGCAGTGCCGCCCGCGGCACCGCCACCGTTTTCCCCCGCAACGCCCCGGCGGCGTCGCGGTCATCGAATCCTTCGAGCTTCGCGAGCACGGTGCGGCCATGCACGCGCGCGTCCGCAACAGCCGTTTCCTGCCAGCCGCCGTCCGGCCCCACCCACCAGGTCTTGTAGGACAGCAGGTTGCGCGGTGCCGCGGTGTTCGGCTGGACCTTGACCCAGCCCTTGACGCCAAACGGGGCGGCGATCCGCCCCATCACGACCCAACTCTCAGGCTGCGCTCTTGCTTGTACCAAGCTGCTTGACGAGCCGCGCCACGGTACCGGAGAGCCGGGCGCCCTTGCTCTTCCAGTGCGTCAGCCGCGCGCCGTCGATGCGCAACCGCTCGCGTCCTTCCGGCGCCATGGGATCGTAAAAACCGATGCGCTCGATGAAGCGACCGTCGCGCGCGCGCCGCGAATCCGCCACAACCATATTGAAGAACGGGCGTTTTACGCTGCCGCCGCGTGCCAGTCGAATGACTACCATGGATACTTTCTGCGCTGAAAATGCGGAAAGGGCGTGATTTTACGCCAGTTTTTGGCACTTTCGCAAGGCGAACGGCGCGTGATCGATGCGCGCGCGGTTCGATCATCGCTCGGCGACCACGTGCCATTAACTCGATGATTTGTATTCGATATGGGCAGGAGCGGAGCAGCCGTCCCGGCGCGTTGAGTTAACATGCTGCCTCCTCTGAAGGGATCCGCCATGCCGCCCATCACTTCCGCACCACGCATCGACGCCGCGCTCGCCGAGCGCTTCGGCGCCGCGCCCGGCGTCAACTCCGATCTGCACGGCCTCGACGAGCTCGCGCGCATGGCCGAGCATCGGTCGCACCGCAAGTTCGCCGGGCGGGCAGTAGCGCCGGGGCTGCTGCGACTGCTCCTCGCGTGCGCGTTCTCGGCGCCGTCAAAATCCGACCTGCAGCAGGCCGACGTGATTCACGTCGCCGACCGCGCGCAAGTGAAGGCCATTGCCGACGGCATCCCGGACATGCCGTGGATCGCCGACGCGCCGGTGTTCCTGGTGTTTCTCGCCAACAACCGCCGCATACGGAGAATCGGCGGCTGGCGCGGCAAGCCGTTCGCCAACGATCACCTCGATCATTTCCTGAACGCCGCGGTGGACGCCGCGCTGGTGATGATGAGCTTCATCCGGGCAGCGGAGGCAGTCGGGCTCGGCACTTGTCCGATCAGCCACGTGCGCAATCATCCCGACGAGCTTTCCCGGCTGCTCGCGCTCCCCGACTGGGTGTTTCCGGTGGCGGGCCTGTGCGCGGGCTACCCGGCGGAGCCCGGCCGCATCACGCCGCGCCTGCCGCTCGAGGTCACGGTGCACGTAGACCGCTACGATGAGTCCGGAGTCAGGGAGGGCATCGACGCCTATGACCGGCGCCGGCACGCCCTGCTGCCGTATCGCAGGCAGCGCTATGCCGATCGATACGCGAACGTCGAATTCTACGGCTGGTCGGAAGACAAGGCGCGGCAGTACTCGGTGCCCGAGCGGGCCGACTTCGGCGCGTTCATCCGGTCGAAGGGCTTCAGCCTGAAATAGGAGACAGATTGATTTCTCCCGCGTGTTGAACGGCGGCCATCCCGCCCGTTCGAACACGCGGAGTTAAACCGGCGCAGCGCGTCCGGTTTAACGAGTGTTGGCCGGCGCATCGCGCCGCCAGAGGTGGGCGCGCCAGCGCACGGCGATCACCAGGGTAAAGGCAAGGCCGATGGCGCAGTAGAGCGTCGCGGTCCAGGGAAAGCCGATGTGGGCAATCAGCGGCGCGGAGATCAACAGCCCGGGGAGGTTGCCGTAGAGCGCGAGCATCCGCATCCCCATGACACGGCCGCGGAAGCGCACGTCGGAATTGCGCAGCAGCATCGCCGACATCGGGATGAGGCCCAGGCTTTGCACGACGCCGGTCACGATCAGCACCGCGATGCCGGCGGCAGCGTGCGGCGTGTGCGCGAACACGATGAGCATCGCGTACCAGCACGCGCCGAAGATGAGCCCCATGCGCGCCGGCCGGACCGCGTGCCCGATGCGGCTCAGGACCATCGAGCCGAGCAGCGCGCCGAAGGATGCGCCCGCCACCATGTAGCCGAGCGTCGTCTGGTCGGAGGAATAGACCTCCTTCGCCACGTACGGCAGCAACCCGGTGAACAGCGGAAACGCCGTCAGGTTGAGCAGGAACGCGAAGCCCATCGCCCCGAGCAGGTGCGGCGTGTTCCAGACGTACGCGAGCCCCTCCCTGAGATCACGCCACGGTGTGCTGCGGGGGACCTCGCTTGAGGCATCTCGCGCTGCGTCGTGCTGGGGACGCGAGCTGCCCGCCTTGAAGGTGAGCAGGACGCTGGTCGCGTAGAAGGTCACGACCACGGCGTAGGCCGGTCCCATGCCGAGCAGCGCAACCAGCCCCGCGCCGGTCAGCGCCCCGGCGATGCGCGCGGAGTCCTGGGTCGTGCGCTGGATGCTCATCGCGCCCACCAGCCGGTCGGGCGGCATGGTTTCGGCCACCAGCGCGGCGCGCATCCCGATGTCGGAGGGGCGCACCAGGCCCATCACCGCGGTGATGGCGAGCACGATCGCCGGCGTGACCATGCCGAGCAACGCGAAGGACATGAGGATGGTCGCCAGGCTCGCGTAGAGCCCGCGCATGGCGCAGAGCAGGTTGCGGTGTCCGATGCGGTCGCCCATCACGCCGAACATCGGCGCCAGCAGCGTTCCGATGTACAGGAGCGACGCGAACACGGTGAGCATGAGCACCGATTGGGTCTCGACCAGCACGTACCAGCCGAGGATCAGCGTCTCCATCTCGAACGCCCACGAGGTGGCGAGGTCGGCGGGCCACTGGAAGCGGAAACTGCGGACGCGGAATGGGGCCAGCGCCTGGGCGCGCGAGGGAGCGCTCACGATCTATCGCTACCGCATGCCGGGGAACATCCCCTTCATGCTGCGCATCATCTGGGCCATGCCGCCCTTCGATGACATCATTTTCATCATCTTCTGCGCCTGCTCGAACTGGTTGAGCAGGCGGTTCACTTCCTGCACGGTCACGCCGGCTCCTGCGGCAATGCGGCGCTTGCGCGAGGCCTTGATGAGCTCGGGCCGCGCGCGCTCCTCGCGCGTCATCGCGTTGATGATGCCCTCGAGGCGGCGGATCGCCTTGTCGTCCATCCCCGGCGCGCCGTGCGCGAGCTGCGCGAGATTGCCGGGCAGCTTGTCCGCGAGCGCGGCGAGCCCGCCCATCTTCTTCATCTGCGCGACCTGCTGCTTGAAGTCCTCGAGGTCGAAGTTCTTGCCGGACTTCACCTTCTGCGCGAGCTTCTCCGCCTGGGCGCGGTCCACGCCCTTCCTGACGTCGTCGATCAACGAGAGCACGTCGCCCATGCCGAGGATGCGCGAGGCCATCCGGTCGGGGTGGAACGGCTCCAGTGCGTCCAGTTTTTCGCCCACGCCCGCGAACTTGATCGGCCTGCCGGTGACCTCGCGCACCGACAGCGCCGCGCCGCCACGCGCATCGCCGTCAACCTTGGTGAGGATCACGCCGGTGAGCGGCAGCGCGTCAGCGAACGCCTTGGCGGTATTCACCGCGTCCTGGCCCTGCATCGCGTCCACCACGTACAGCGTCTCGATCGGCTTCAGCGCGGCATGCAGCTCGGCGATCTCGCGCATCATCGCCTCGTCGATCGCGAGCCGCCCCGCGCTGTCCACGATCAGCACGTCGGCGTAGTGCGTGCGCGCATGGCCGAGCGCGCGCGCCGCAATATCGACCGGCTTCTCGCCCACCGCGGAGGGAAAGAACCCGGCGTCAACCTGCGCCGCGAGAGTCTTCAACTGCTCGATCGCGGCCGGGCGGTAAACGTCGCAGCTCGCGAGCAGGACCTTCTTCCGCAGCTCCGTTTTCAGCCAGCGCGCGAGCTTGCCCGCCGTCGTGGTCTTGCCCGAGCCCTGCAGCCCTGCGAGCAGAATCACCGCGGGCGGCTGCGTGGCGAGGTCGAGCGCATCGTTCTTCTCGCCCATCAATGCGACCAACTCGCGGTAAACGACGCCGACCGCGGCCTGGCCCGGCGTCAGGCTGCCGATCACCTCCTCCCCCAGCGCCTTCCCGCGCACCCGCTCGATGAAGGTCTTTACCACCGGCAGCGCGACGTCCGCCTCCAGCAGCGCAACGCGCACCTCGCGCAACGCGTCCTGGATGTTGGACTCGGTAAGCCGCGCCTCGCCGCGCAGCGTCTTGATCGCGCGCGACAGCCGCTCCGTCAGATGGTCGAACATGGGAAACGGTTGGTGTAGACTCGAAACGTGCCGGAGATTCTACCCTACGCGGTCAACGCCCTGCTCTACGGCGCACTCGCGGTCTACGTCTGGCGCATTCGCTCGATTCCTGCGGCCGGCGTCTCGGGTTCTGCCGCATCTTCCGGCGTGATCGAGCGCTACGCGGTGCTCGTGCCGCTCGGTCTGCACGCCGTTCTCATCGCGCGCGCGATGTTCGCGTCCGACGGGCTGCATCTTGGCGTCGGCAACGCGGTGTCGGCGATCCTCTGGCTGACGGTGCTGGTCTACTGGGCCGGCAATCTCGTCTACCGGCTGGAAGGCTTGCAGTCGCTGGTGCTGCCGGTGGCCGCGGTCGCGGCGCTCCTGCCGGCCGTGCTGCCCTCGGTCAAACCCCTGCCCAACACCGAGCTCATCGTATTCAAGGTCCACCTGCTGATCGCAATGCTCTCCTACAGTCTTTTCACCATCGCATCGCTGCACGTGCTGCTGATGGCGCTGCTCGAGCGGCGCCTCCACGACGGCAGCCTGCCGCGAGCGCTGCAGGGACTGCCGCCGCTGCTGGCGATGGAAACGCTGTTGTTCCGCATCATCTGGGCGGGCTTCATCCTGCTGACGGCAACGCTCGCGACCGGCGTGCTCTACTCGGAGGAGCTCTTCGGGCGCGCGGCGCGGTTCAATCACAAGACGGTATTCGGCGTGCTGTCCTGGATCATTTTTGCGGCGCTCCTCGGCGGCCGGCACGTCTACGGCTGGCGCGGGCGCGTCGCGGTGCGCTGGACGCTCACCGGCTTTCTCATGCTGGTGCTCGCCTACATCGGCAGCAAGTTCGTCCTCGAAGTCATCCTGGGGCGATAGCCCCGTCACTCGTCACGTTGTTCGGCGGCTTGACGCCCCTGTCTTGCCGCTGAATACTGAAAATTCACCCACCACCGCGCGAGAGTCCCGTGGAAGCCATCCCCCTGTCGACGCTCTACGTCACTCTAGTCGTGCTGCTCGTCGTCTCCGGGTTTTTTTCGATATCCGAGACCAGCATGATGGCGATCAACCGCTACCGCCTGAAGCACCTCGTTCAGAGCGGTCACCGCGGCGCCCGGCTCGCCTCCGACCTGCTGGCGAAGACCGACACCTTTCTCGGCGTAGTCCTGCTCGGCAACAATCTCATCAACGCCGCCTCCGCGCTGCTGGTGGGGCTTATCGCCGAGCGCTATCTCGGCCAGAGCGAGCTGTCGCTGTTCGTGGCGACCGCGGTGGCGGGATCCGTAATCCTGGTTTTCAGCGAGATCACGCCGAAGATCGTCGGCGCGACCTATCCCGAACGCATCGCCCTCCCCGCGGCGTACGTCCTCACGCCCCTCCTGCGCATCACGCAGCCGGTGGTGTGGTTTATCAATCTCTTCGTCCAAACGCTCCTCGGTCTCATGCGCCTCAGGCGCGCGCCCGGTCACGGCGAGCAAAAGCTGTCGGTGGAGGAGCTGCGCACGCTGGTGCTGGAGACGAGCTACCTGCCGCAGAAGCACCAGAGCATCCTGCTGAACCTGTTCGACCTCGAGGCGATCACGGTGGACGACGTCATGGTGCCGCGCAACCACATCGAGGCGTTCGATTTCGACGCGCCGCTCGACACCCTGCGGCAGCAGATCGCGACCTCCCATCACCGGCGGGTGCTCCTGTACCGGGGGCATCTGGACGAGGTGCTGGGCACGCTGCGGGTGCGAAGCGTGCTGAACCTCGTACAGAACGAGGAGCTTTCCAAGGACAAGCTGCGCGAGCTGATGCGCGAGCCCTATTACGTGCCGGCCGGCACCCCGCTCTTCTCCCAGCTGCAGAACTTCCAGGAGCAGCAGGACCGCTTGAGCCTGGTGGTGGACGAGTACGGCGAGCTGATGGGGCTGGTCACGCTGGAGGACATCCTCGAGGAGTTGATCGGCGAGTTCACCACCCAGTCGCCGCTGCTCTCCGGGGGCTTCGTGAAGCAGCCCGACGGCAGCTACCTCGTGGAGGGCGCGACCCTGCTGCGGGAGCTGAATCGCAAGCTCGGCTTCAGCTTCCCGCTCGACGGGCCGAAGACGCTGAACGGCCTGATCCTCGAGCACCTGCAATCGATGCCGGAGCCCAGCACCAGCGTCAAGATCTCGGGGCATCCGCTGGAAATCGTCCAGACCCAGGACCGGGTGGTGAAGGCGGTGCGGGTCATTCCGCCGGTTGCCGCGTAACGGAGCGGGCGGGCGGGGGGCGCTGTGGCAAACTGGGCTTTACAAAGCCCGGCAACACGTGCATCATTTTGTGAACAGTTTCACCTAACCTATTGGTTCATTAGGGCAATCAGGAGCCTTCCATGGCCACGGCAGCCGCAGCGGCAAGACGGGCAGATGTCAAGGAGTTCAACTTCACCTGGGTCGGCACGGACAAGGGCAACAAGACCGTGCGCGGCGAGATGCGCGCGAGCGGCGAGGCCCAGGTCAATGCCACGCTGCGTCGCCAGGGGATACGCGTCGTCGAGATCAAGAAGCAGAGAACGCGGGGGGGAGGCAGGATCACCCAGAAGGACATCACGCTCTTCACCCGCCAGATGGCGACCATGATGAAGTCGGGCGTGCCGCTGCTGCAGTCCTTCGACATCGTCGGCAAGGGTCACAGCAATCCGGCGGTCGCGCGCCTGCTGCTGGAAATCAAGACCGACGTCGAGACCGGGTCGAGCCTGAAGCAGGCGTTCGAGAAGCACCCGCTCTACTTCGATGCGCTCTACTGCAACTTGATCGGCGCGGGCGAGGCGGCCGGTATTCTCGACTCGCTGCTCGACCGGCTCGCGAGCTACCAGGAGAAGATTCTCGCGATCAAGAGCAAGATCAAGGCGGCGCTGTTCTACCCGATCGCGATCGTCGTGGTCGCGGTCGTCATCACGGCGATCATCATGATTTTCGTGATCCCCGCGTTCAAGCAGGTGTTCACGAACTTCGGCGCCGACCTGCCGGGCCCGACGCTGTTCGTCATGGCGGTCTCCGATTTCTTCGTGGATTACTGGTACGCCATCTTCGGCGGGGCCGGAGGCGGCATCTACGCCTTCTTCTGGACGTGGAAGCGCTCGCTGAAAATGCAGGTCGTCATGGATCGCGTTTTGCTGAGAGTGCCGGTATTCGGCCACCTCGTGCGCATTTCGTGCATCGCGCGCTGGGCGCGGACGCTTGCCACGATGTTCGCCGCCGGCGTGCCGCTGGTCGAGGCGCTCGAATCGGTCGCCGGCGCCTCCGGCAATTACGAGTATTACATCGCCACCAAGAAGATCCAGGCCGAGGTGTCCACGGGCTCGAGCCTGACCTCCTCGATGCAGGGTACCGATGTCTTCCCCAACATGGTGATCCAGATGGTGGCGATCGGCGAGGAAGCCGGCTCGCTCGATGCCATGCTGTCCAAGGTCGCGGACTTCTTCGAAGCGGAAGTGGACGACGCGGTCGAAGCGCTGTCGAGCCTGATGGAGCCCATGATCATGGTGGTGCTGGGCACGCTGATCGGCGGCATGGTCATCGCCATGTACCTGCCCATATTCAAGATGGGCCAGGCCGTCTAAGCGCGGGATGCTTCCCGCTTCTTTCTACGCGTATCCGGCCTTTCTCGTCACCGTCGCCGTCCTCGCCGGCCTGATCGTCGGCAGCTTTCTCAACGTCGTCATTCACCGGCTGCCGAGGATGCTCGAGCGGCAATGGCGCGTCGAATGCGCGGATCTCACGGGCATCCCCGCGCCGCCCGCCGAACGCTACGACCTCGTGCGGCCGCGCTCCGCCTGCCCGAAGTGCGGCCACCGGATCCCGGCGATCGAGAACATTCCGCTGGCAAGCTACATCGCGCTGGGGGGAAAGTGCTCACAGTGCAAGGCGCCGATATCGCCGCGTTATCCCGCCGTCGAGGCCCTGTCGGGGGCGCTTGCCGGCTATATCGCGTGGCGCTACGGCCTCACCGCCGCCATGGCGGGCGCCCTGGTGTTCACGTGGGCGATGATCGCCCTCACCTTCATCGACCTCGACACGTTTTACCTCCCCGACAGCATCACGCTGCCGCTGCTCTGGGCCGGCCTGCTGTTCAATGCCGGCGGCACGTTCACCGACCTGCACTCCGCGGTGATCGGCGCTGCAGCGGGATACATCGCGCTGTGGGCCGTGTTTTGGGCCTTCAAGTTCGCGACCGGCAAGGAGGGCATGGGCTACGGGGATTTCAAGCTGCTCGCCGCGATCGGTGCCTGGCTCGGCTGGAAGATGCTGCCGCTCACAATCCTCGCGTCGTCCCTGGTCGGAGCGGTAATCGGAATCGGGCTGATCGTTTTCGCGAAGCACGCGCGCGAGAAGCCGATTCCGTTCGGCCCCTACCTTGCGGTCGCCGGGCTGATCGCGATGTTCTGGGGCGAGCGGATCAACCGGTATTACCTCGACATCCTCTAGCATGCCGTTCTGCGTCGGCCTGACCGGCGGCATCGGTTCCGGCAAGTCGGCCGCTTCCGGCGTGTTCGAGGCGCTCGGCGCGGCAGTGGTGGACACCGACGAGATCTCGCGCGCGCTGACCGCGCCGGGCGGCGCCGCGATCGCCGCGATACGGGAGCAGTTCGGGACGGCGGCGATCGGCCCCGACGGCGGCCTCGACCGCGAGCGGATGCGGCTGCTGGTATTCCGGGATGCGGCCTCGAGGACGCGGCTCGAGGCGATCCTGCATCCGCTGATCCGCGCCCGTACGCGCGCCGCCATCGCCGCTGCGCGCGCGCCATACGTGATCGTGGTGGTGCCGCTCCTGCTCGAGACCGGAGCCTGCATGGAGCTCATTCAGCGGGTGCTGGTGGTGGACTGCGACGAAGCGCAGCAGATCCGCCGCGTCGCCGCCGGCAGAGGACTCGCCCCCGAGGAAGTGCGCCGGATCATGGCGACGCAATTGCCGCGCGCCGAGCGCCTGGGTCGCGCTGACGACGTGATTCATAACGATGGCAACATCGAGGCGCTGCGCAGCCAGGTCGAGCAGCTTCATGCCCGCTATTCCGCGCTCGCGCGCCAGGCGGACCCGGGGCCCGCGGCCTCGGGGAAGACGCAATAAATGCTTTATATTTTTCGATTTTTGATGAATACTGGCCCCGCTTCCTGTACCCAACCGGACTGTGCCCGGTCATCCTAAAGTGATCAGCTACGAATACCCCTTGAGCGAGCGCGTGCGCACGCTGCTGCGCCTCGAGGACCTGTTCGAGCGCGTCGATTATTTCCTGCACAAGGGCGACGCTCACGAGCACCACGTAGCGCTCCTTTCGATCTTCGAGATCCTCGAGGTCTCGGGGCGCGCCGATCTCAAGTCCGACCTGCTGCAGGAACTGGAGCGGCAGAAGCAATCACTCGAGTCGCTGCGCGACAATCCCGAGGTATCGGGCGAAGCGCTCGACAACGTGCTGTGGCAGATCGATCAGGCTTCCTCGCGGCTGCTCAAGATCTCGGGCAAGATCGGGCAGGAACTGCGCGAGAACGAGTGGCTGATGAGCATCCGCCAGCGCACCGGCATTCCCGGCGGCGTCTGCGAGTTCGACCTGCCCTCGTACCACTACTGGCTACAGCAGGGGCCGGAACAGCACCGCCATGACCTGCAGCAGTGGCTCGCGCCCTTTCTGCCGATGCGCGATGCCATCGCGATCGTGCTGCGGCTGCTGCGCGAGTCCGGCAAGACGACATCGCAAATCGCCTACCAGGGCGTCTACCAGCAGATGATGGCGGGCCGGCTGTCGCAGATGCTGCGCATACGGTTGAGGCGCGAGTTTCACTGCGTGCCGGAGATCAGCGCGAACAAGTACGCGCTCAACATCCGCTTCACGACCCAGGAAGGAATTCAGCGGCCCAAGGCGGCCGAAGCCGATGTCGAGTTCGAGCTCACCTTCTGCAATCTGTAGTGTGTTTCCGTGGCTGAATCACGCTTAGTCATCTGCCCGAGCTGTGGCAGAAGCGTCGCATGGACGGAACAAAACGCCTGGCGCCCGTTCTGCTCCGAGCGCTGCAAGCTGATCGACCTCGGCGCGTGGGCTGCCGAGCGCTACCGGGTGCCGGTGGTCGAGGACAAGGATCAGCCGGAAACCGCAACCCCGGGCGAGCCGGAGGGCAGCGGTTCATAGTTTCAAGGTCGACTCTCGAGCGTAGTACGTTGAACTTGAAACAGGGACGCTAGTCCGCCCACGCTCCGCGCATCATGCTGATGCCGTGCGCGCCGTGGCGCCATGCTGTTTCCAGATCCGTGGGCATGAGCCCGCCCAGCGCATACGCCGGCAGCGGGCAATCTTTCAGCAACGCCGCGAACTGCGCCCAACCGAGACCGGCCGCGCCGGGGTGGGTTGGCGTCGGCAGCACCGGCCCCAGGACCACGAAATCCGCTCCCACCGCCTGTGCCCGCGCGAGTTCCGCGGCGTCATGGCACGAAGCGCCCACGAGCCCGCAATCGGGCCGCTGCCGGGTGTCCTTCAGTTGCGCCGAGGTGAGATGCACGCCGTCGGCTCCGAGATCGCGCGCAAGCTGCGCGCTGCCGTTCACCACCACGCGCGCACCGCGGGCGTGCGCGATCTCCATCACCCGGGCAGTGAAATTCCGCAGCTCCTTCTTGCCCAGCTCCTTCTCGCGTACTTGTACGAGCTTGAGCCCGCGGGCGAGCGCCTGCTCGAGCCGCCGCAGCTGCACCGTCACGCCCAGCTCCGAGGCGTGGGTAATCGCGTATACGGGCGGCAATCGCAGCGCTTGCAGGATCGGCGCGTTGGCGGGCAGCAGAGGATCGACCGTGATGGCGGCGGGCGACTGCCACGCGAAGCGCTGGCTCTCGCGCCCATGCAGGGATCCCGACCATCGCACCACCCGGAAGAAACGCAGCCTGACGGCCGCGTGCGCGTAGTCGTAGTCGCGCGTGAGCCAGGGGTAGGCGGTCACGACCTCGATGCCGAGCTCTTCGTGCAGCTCGCGCTTGAGCGCCGGCAGCGCCGCCTCGCCCGCCTCGATCTTGCCGCCGGGAAATTCCCAGTAGCCGGCGTAGACCTTGCCGGCCGGGCGCTGCCCGAGGAGGAAGCTGCCGTCGGGGCGGGTGATCACCGCCGCGGCGACCTCGACTCTCGGGGATGAAGGGGGAAGGAAGCAGGGGGAAGGGCTTGGGGCTGCGCCGGTCCTGCTATTCATCCTTCTGCCTTCTGCCTTCTGACTTCTGCAAGCTCATTTTCCCCGCCCAGTCGCGCGCGAACTGCCAGGCGACGCGCCCGCTGCGCGAGCCGCGCTGCATGGCCCATTGCAGCGCCGCCCGCTGCACCTGCTCGCTGCGGGCGCCCGGCGCCTTGAAGTGCTCGAGCCACACCCCGACGATCTTCAAATAGTCGTCCTGGTCGAAGGGGTAGAACGCCGCCCACAGGCCAAAGCGCTCCGACAGCGAGATCTTTTCCTCCGAAGTCTCGCTCGGATGGATCTCCTCGCCGACGTGCTTGTAGTCGAGGTTCTCCTGCATGTACTCCGGCATCAGGTGGCGCCGGTTGGAGGTGGCGTAGATGACGCAGTTGTCCGTGGCGGCGGCGATCGAGCCGTCGAGCACGACCTTCAACGCCTTGAACCCCGGCTCGCCGGCATCGAACGAAAGATCGTCGCAGTAGAGCACGAAGCGCTCCGGCCGCTCGCCGATGCGGTCCACGATGTCGGGGAGGTCGACGAGGTCGCGCTTGTCCACTTCGATCAGCCGTAGCCCCCGCGGGGCGTACTTGTTGAGCAGCGCCTTGATGAGCGAGGACTTGCCGGTGCCGCGCGCGCCCGTGAGCAGCACGTTGTTGGCGGGATGGCCCTCCACGAACTGGCGCGTGTTGCGCTCGACCAATGCCTTCTGGGAGTCTATCCCCTGGAGGTCGCGCAGCGCGATGCGGTGCACGTGCCGCACCGGCTCGATGTGGGCCCGGCCGTTCTTCTTGCGCCAGCGAAAGGCGATGGACGCCTCCCAATCCGGCGCCGGTGCTTCCCACGGCAGCAGCTCCTCGAGGCGTGTGAGCAGCCCCTCGGCCTGCTTGAACAATTTGTCGGCGTTGGCCATGTCCGGATTCTAACCGCCAGGGCGGGAAAAGGGATATTCAGGTCCGGTAATCGGCGTTGATCGTCACGTAGTCGTGCGAGAGGTCGCAGGTCCACACCGTCGCGGCAGCCGTGCCGCGATTCAGCACGACCCGCACCGTGACCTCGGGCTGCCTCATGACGCGCGCCCCGTCCTCTTCGCGGTAGCCGGGGCTGCGCCCGCCGTTCTTCGCGACCAGGACGTCATCGAGGTAGAGATCAACCCGGTCCACCGCGAGGTCGGCTACGCCGGCGCAGCCGACCGCGGCGAGTATCCGGCCGAGGTTGGGGTCCGATGCGAAGAACGCAGTTTTCACCAGCGGCGAACGCGCGATCGAGTACGCCACCTTGCGGCACTCCTCCTCCTTGCGGCCGCCTTCGACGCGCACGGTGATGAACTTGGTCGCGCCTTCGCCGTCGCGGATGATGGCCTGCGCAAGCTCCGCAGCCACCACCGCGACTCCCTCCAGCAGCGTGGCATATGCCGCACTTTTCTCGTCAGCGATCTCCATCATGTCGGCCTGGCCGGTCGCGATCAGCATGAAGGCGTCGTTGGTCGATGTGTCGCCGTCCACCGTGATGCAGTTGAAGGAGCGGTTGGCCGAGCGCGCGACTATCGTGCGCGCGAGCGGCAGTGTCAGGCGCGCGTCAGTGGCGACGAAGCCGAGGAGCGTGGCCATGTCGGGATGGATCATGCCGGCGCCCTTGGCGATGCCGGTGACGGTGACTTCCGCGCCTTCTACCATCACGCGCCGCGAGGCTGCCTTCGGCAGCGTGTCCGTCGTCATGATCGCCTGCGCCGCCGCGAGCCAGTTGTCCGCCCGCAGATCGGCGAGACAGGCGGGAAGGCCGGCCGCGATCCTCTCCACCGGCAGCGGCTCCATGATGACGCCGGTCGAAAACGGCAGCACTTGCGACGCGGCACACCCGAGCAGCCGCGCCAGCTCGTTACAGGTCTGGCGCGCCGCGGCGATGCCCTCCCTGCCGGTGCCGGCGTTGGCGCAGCCGGTGTTGACCAGCAGCGCCCGGACCGAAGCACCCGGGTCGAGCATCGTCAGGTGCTGGCGCGCCACCGTCACCGGCGCGGCGCAGAAGCGGTTCTGCGTGAACACGCCCGCTACCCGCGCGCCGGGCTCGAGCTTCATCACCAGCAGGTCCTTGCGGTCCGCCTTGCGGATCCCCGCCGCCGTCACGCCAAGGCCGATCCCTTTGACGGGCAGCAGGCGCTTCGGATCGGGCGGCTTCAGATTGACGGGCATGGCTGCCGGCGGGCGCGGTGAACCGCGTGAATTATAGCGGGGAAAGCTGACGTACTTTGCCGGTCAGCTAGTGGTTGTTGCCCACTAGTCACCCGTCACGAGTCGCACCGCTAGGTCAGGCGGCCGTGACAGTGCTTGTACTTCTTGCCCGATCCGCACGGGCAGGGATCGTTGCGCCCGACCTTCTCGGCGCCGCGCACGAACGGGCGCGGCCGTTCGGCCACCGCGATATCGCCTTCTGCTTCCGCCTCGACACTGGCGCCGCCGCCATCCGCGAAATCGGCGTGCTGGTACTGGACGTTTCTCGGCGCCTCCGGCTCCTCCACCGAGGCCAGCTCTTGAGCGCTGCGGATCTGCACCGCCATCAGGATCTTCGTCACCTCGCTCTTGATGGATTCCAGCATGATGGAAAAGAGCTCGAACGCCTCGCGCTTGTATTCCTGCGTCGGGTTCTTCTGCGCATAGCCGCGCAGGTGGATGCCCTGGCGCAGATGGTCGAGCGCGGCGAGGTGCTCGCGCCAGTGCGTGTCGAGGCTCTGCAGCATGATGGCGCGCTCGTATTGGCGCATCGCCTGGGGGTCCACTTCGGCGATCTTGTCTGCGTACTGCTTGCGCGCGGCGGCTAGGATGCGGCCGCGCAGCTCCTGCTCGTCGAGCTCGGGCTCGTCCTTGATCCAGCGCGCCACCGGAAGCTTGAGTTGCAGCTCGACCGCCAGCGTCTTCTCGAGCCCGGCCAGGTCCCATTGTTCCTCCAGGCTCCCCGGCGGGATGTGCTCGCTGATGGCGCGGTTGACGACATCGGCGCGCATCGCGTGCAGGGTCTCGGAGATATCGACCGACTCGAGCAGCTCGTTGCGCTGCTGGTAAATGACCTTTCTCTGGTCGTTCGCGACGTCATCGTATTCCAGCAAGTGCTTGCGAATGTCGAAGTTGCGCGATTCGACCTTGCGCTGGGCATTCTCGATGGAGCGCGTCACCCAGCGATGCTCGATCGCCTCGCCCTCGGGCATCTTCAGGCGCTCCATGATCGCGGCCACGCGGTCCGAGGCGAAAATACGGAGCAGCGGATCCTCGAGCGACAGGTAGAACCGGCTCGACCCGGGGTCCCCCTGGCGTCCGGAGCGCCCGCGCAGCTGGTTGTCGATGCGGCGCGATTCGTGACGCTCGGTGCCCACGATGTGCAAGCCCCCCGCGGCAACCACTTGATTGTGCAGTTTCTGCCACTCGATGCGCACCGCCTCGGCCTGTTTCTTGCCGCTCGCGTCGTCAAGCGCGGGGTCGGTGAGCAGTCGATTGATCTCCGGCTCGGGATTGCCGCCGAGCACGATGTCGGTGCCGCGGCCCGCCATGTTGGTGGCAATCGTGACCATCTTGGGGCGCCCGGCCTGGATCACGATCTCGGCCTCGCGCGCGTGCTGCTTGGCGTTCAGCACGTTGTGCGGCAGGTTCTCCTTCTTGAGCATCTCGGACAGCAGCTCCGAGTTCTCGATCGACGTGGTCCCGACGAGCGTGGGCTGGCCGCGCTCGTAGCAGTCCTTGATGTCGATGATGATCGCGCGATGCTTCTCGCGCGCCGTCCGGTAGACCTGGTCCATGCGGTCGTCGCGGATCATCCGCATGTGCGTGGGGATCACCACCGTCTCGAGGCCGTAGATCTGCTGGAACTCGTAGGCCTCGGTGTCTGCCGTGCCGGTCATGCCGGCGAGCTTGCCGTACATGCGAAAGTAATTCTGGAAGGTGATCGTCGCCAGCGTCTGATTTTCCTTCTGGATCTCGACTCCTTCCTTGGCCTCGACCGCCTGGTGCAGGCCTTCCGACCAGCGCCGCCCCGGCATGAGCCGCCCGGTGAACTCGTCCACGATGATGATCTCGCCCCCCTGCACGACGTACTGCTGGTCGCGGTGGAACAGACTGTGCGCCCGCAGCGCGGCATTCAGGTGATGCATCAAATGGATGTTGGCCGCGTCGTAGAGGCTGGTTCCCGAGGTGAGCAGGCCGGCTTTCATGAGAACCTCCTCGGCGTGCTCGTGTCCCTGCTCGGACAGCAGCACCTGGTGCGCCTTTTCGTCCACCCAGTAATCGCCCGCCGCGTCCTCCTTCTTCTGGCGCACGAGCTGGGGGACGACCCGGTTCATCCGGACATAGAGGTCGGTGGTGTCCTCGGCTTGCCCGGAGATGATGAGCGGCGTGCGCGCCTCGTCGATCAGGATCGAGTCCACCTCGTCCACGATCGCGTAATGCAGCCCACGCTGCGCGCGCTCCGGAACCTGGTACACCATGTTGTCGCGCAGGTAGTCGAAGCCGAACTCGTTGTTGGTGCCGTAGGTGATATCGGCCCCGTAGGCGCGCCGCTTCGCTTCCTGGCGCTCGCCCGACTCGAGATCGTGGAACGCCAGGTTGACCCCCACGGTGAGGCCCAGGAACCGGTAGATCTTGCCCATCCAGTCGGCATCGCGACTCGCCAGGTAATCGTTGACCGTCACGATGTGCACGCCCTCGCCGGCGAGCGAATTGAGATAGGCGGGAAGGGTCGCGACCAGCGTCTTGCCTTCGCCGGTGCGCATTTCCGCGATCTTTCCGTTGTGGAGCGCCACGCCGCCGGCGAGCTGCACATCGAAATGGCGCATGTTGAGGGTGCGCCTGGCGGCTTCGCGCACCACTGCGAACGCCTCCGGCAGCACCTCTTCGAGGACGTCGCGGCGAGCATCCTTAAGCTCGTTCGCCCGCTGCCGCGCGCGATCGGCTTCGTCGCCGGCGGCCTCGGGGATCCGGGCGAGCCGGTCGCGGATACGGGCGCGGAATTCGTCGGTCCTGGCGCGCAGCTCCGTGTCCGTCAGCTTTCCTATTTGCGGCTCAAGCGCGTTGATGGCACGCACCTGCCGCCCGTACTGGCGCAGCAGCCGGTCATTCCGGCTGCCGAAGATCTTCCGCAGTATCGTCTGGATCATCTAGCCGTGATAAACAAAAAGGGGTGGGGAAACGCCCCACCCCCTCTCCGAATCCCTGCCTCTCGAATCAGCCGGGCAGCCGCAGGAACCGCGCCGGATTTACCGGTGCCCCGTGCTGGCGCACCTCGAAATGCAGGTGGGTACCGGTCGCCCGCCCCGTCTTGCCGACTTCGCCGATCTTCGTGCCGCGCAACACCACGTCGCCGATTTTTACCATCCGCTTCGAGGCGTGCGCGTAGCGTGAGACCAGGCCGTTGCCGTGATCGATCTCAATCATATTACCATATTGCGGGTGCATGGCCGAGAAGACGACGACGCCGCCCGCCGCGGCGCGAAACGCCGTGCCATGCTCGACAATGACGTCGATGCCTTCGTGAAACGCCCGCTGACCGGTAAAAGGGTCGATGCGCCAGCCGAAATTCGAGGAATACCACCCGCCCTGCACGGGAAGGATCGTCGGAAGCAGTTTCTTTTTCGCGCTGTCGACCGTGAAGAGCGACTCGAGCACACCGAGCTTGTCGCCGCGGTCTTCCACCTGCCGCGTCAATACGTCGAGTTGCCGGGTGAAATCGTTGAGCGAGATATCCTGTGGCGGCAGTGACGATACCGCGCCGCCGCGCGCCGGCGGTTCGTTAAACACCAGGTCCTGCGGCTTGAACCCCGCCAGCTTGGCAAGACGCTCGCCGAGCGTATCGAGACGCACCAGCTGCGCCTGCATCTGCCCGAGCCTGACCGCCATTGCGTTGAGATTCTCGCGCAGGTAGGACTCGGTCTTCGCGTGCTGCTCCTGCTGAGCTGACAGCAGGATCGACTGCACGTAGGGAACGTTGAGCTCGGCGGCGTAACGCAGCAACACGTAGTTGATCGACGCGGCAAGCGCCACTACGGAAATCACCACGCCCAGACCGAGCAGCGCGAACTGCGGCAGCCCCAGGGTGATGGTTCTTGCTTTGGCCAGTTTTTCCGAAACCAGGATAATATTCATCGTCTTTCACCCGACACCCCCCGGTGCCTGCCCAGAAGATTGGCGATGTCATCGCCCGCTCAGGCGACCTCACGGCGCTTGCCCGCCACGCGCGCCGCCTGGGCGACCTGCAACAACTGCTGCTCGAAGCGACTCCCTCTGCACTCGCGGCGGCCACCCGGGTCGTGGACCTCAGGGCCGGGACACTCGTTGTTCTGGCTGACAATCCGGCCGTGGCAGCCAAGCTCAGGCAACTCGCGCCGCGACTCCTAAAACACGTTCAAAAACAACAGCCGGAGATTACTGGAATCCGCCTGGGCGTGCAAGTAAAAACGCACAAAATCAAGGACGAGGACGAAGTCACGAAGCGTCCCTTACCCCCTGAAGCCATTCAGAATTTGGCAGGCCTCGCGAATGCCCTGCCGCCCTCGCCCCTCAAATCGGCTCTCGTCCGCTGGCTGGCGAAGCGCGCCCCAACCGGGCAGGACTAGGCTCTGGGGCTCAAATCACCAGCACGAGGCGCTCGAGCAAGTAGAGCACGAGGAAGATCACGAGGAACACGAAGGCAAACTGGAATACCCGCCAGGCGATGGTGAGGTAGCGCCGGTTGCGGGTAAACAGATAAAGCGCAATCGACCCGACGATGGCGAGCAGTACCAGGATACCGATCAGCCTGAGAACAAGCATGTGCAGTTCCAGGTTTCAGGTTTAAGGATTAACGCTTCAGGTCTCAAGCTCCAGGTTCCAGGTAGGCGCCCAGAGCCTTGAACTCGGAATTTGGAACCTGGAACCGGCGCGCCAAGGGCGCGCCGCTCAGGCCGGTTGGGGCTGCCAGGCGAGGAATGCCGGGGCGTCCTCGTCGCGCTCGAAGCTTACGAATTCCCAGGAGGGCTTGTCCTCGAGCAGCCGGCGCAGCAACCGGTTGTTGAGCGCGTGCCCCGATTTGTGGCCTGAAAACGCGCCGATCAGCGGGTGCCCGAGAAGATAGAGATCGCCGATCGCGTCGAGCACCTTGTGCTTGACGAACTCGTCCTCGTAACGCAGCCCGTCGGTGTTGAGCACCCGGTATTCATCCATCACGATCGCGTTGTCGAGGCTACCGCCGAGCGCGAGCCCCTGCGACCGCAGCGTCTCGACGTCCTGCATGAAACCAAAGGTGCGCGCGCGGCTCACCTCCTTGACATAGGACGTCGTGGAGAAATCCACGGTAACCGACCGCCGCGCCTTGTCGAAGACCGGGTGCGCGAAATCAATTCCCATGGTGAGCTTGAAGCCGTTGTATGGCTCGAAGCGCACCCACTTGTCGCCCTCCGTCACTTCCACGGGACTCAGGATTCGAACAAACTTCTTTGCGGCGTTCTGCTCATCAATCCCCGCGGATTGCAGCAAAAACACGAACGGGCCGGCGCTGCCGTCCATGATCGGCACTTCCGGGGCCGTGAGGTCGATGTAGGCATTGTCTATGCCCAGGCCGGCCAGCGCCGACATCAGGTGCTCGACCGTGTATATCCGCGCCTGACCCTTTTCCAGGCAGGAGGAGAGCCGGGTATCGCCGACCGAGTATGGCTCACCCTTGATTTCCACCGGCGGATTGAGATCGATGCGCCGAAACACGATGCCGGTATGCGGCGCCGCGGGCCGCAGCGTCATATAGACCTTCGTTCCCGTATGCAACCCGACGCCCGTCGCGCGGATGATGTTCTTCAGCGTGCGCTGCTTGATCACGCAAAACTCCCTGAAATTTCAGGTCCTTAACTGAGAAATCTTAACACGCGCAATTGTTGCCTCGCAACAAAAATGTCACGAAACGCGCGGCCATCGTTGCCGTTAACAAACCGACAGCTCCGCGCCATGCCCTCGCACCACCCGCGGCGCAGGGGATTCACCCGCCCGCACCGGCAACCAGTCAATCCGCTTGCTTGCGCAGGAACGCGGGGATGTCGAGCATCTCGACACCGGATTGCCGCATCGCCTCGACCGTCGCGTCGCGGTTGCGCTTGGAACGCATCACCGCCGGCATCTCCAGCGCGCCGTAGTCCACATCCAGCGGCTGGTTGTCAGTGCCGGTCTTGCCGGTCACCACGGTAAGCGGCTTCACCTGCCGCTGCACCACGGGCTTGCCGAGGCCGGTCGCGATGATCGTCACCCGCAGCTGGTCCCCGAGCGCATCGTCGTAGACGGTGCCGATGATGGGATGCGCGGATTCCGACGAGAACGCCTTGATCGTGCTCATCACGTCGTACATCTCCTGCAATTGGAATGTCGCCTTGCTCGCCGAGATGTTGACCAGCACGCCGCGCGCGTCCGAGATGTTGACGTCCTCGAGCAACGGGCACGCCACCGCCTGCTCCGCGGCAAGCCGCGCCCGGTCGGGCCCGGAGGACCGAGCCGAGCCCATCATCGCCATGCCCATCTCGGCCATCACGGTGCGCACGTCGGCAAAGTCCACGTTGATCATGCCCGGGCAACTGATGATCTCGGCGATGCCGGCGACCGCGCCATGGAGCACATCGTTCGCCGCCCGGAACGCGCCGTCGAGCGTCACCTGGTTGCCGAGCACCTCCATCAGCTTGTCGTTGGGCACCACGATCAGCGAATCGACGTGGGGCGTGAGCTGCTCGATGCCTTCCTGCGCGATTCTCTGGCGCTTGCCTTCGAACGCGAAGGGCTTGGTGACGACCGCGACCGTGAGGATGCCGAGCTCCTTGGCGAGCTCCGCCACCACCGGCGCCGCACCGGTCCCCGTTCCCCCGCCCATGCCGGCAGTCAGGAACAGCATGTCCGCCCCCGCGATGGCTTCGGCAATGCGCTCGCGGTCCTCCAACGCCGCCTTGCGCCCGACCTCGGGATTGGCGCCCGCTCCCAGACCCTTGGTGATCCCGGCGCCGAGCTGCAGCTGGGATTTGGCCTGGGTGCGCTTGAGCGCCTGCGCGTCGGTGTTGGCGGAGATGAACTCCACCCCCTCCACGCCCTTGTCGATCATGTGGTCGACCGCGTTGCCGCCGCAGCCGCCCACGCCGATTACCTTGATCACAGCTTCCTGAGCTTGCGCGTCCACTATCTCAAACATGACTGCCGTCTCCTTTCATCGTGAGATTCAGAAATTTCCGGTGAACCATGTCCTCATCCGCTCCAGCACCTGGCGAAACGAGCCCGCGGTGAGACGCGCCAGCTCGCGGCTTCGCAGCTGCTGCATCCCCGCCAGCAGCAGCCCCACGCCGGTCGAATGCCGCGGGTGGCGCACGGCCTCCGCCAGCGCGCCGTGGTAAGCCGGGTAGCCCACCCGCACCGGCATGTGGAAGATCTCCTCCCCCAGCTCGACCATGCCCTGCATCACGCTGCTGCCCCCGGTGATCACCACCCCCGACGACAGCAGCTCTTCATAGCCGCTCCTGCGCAACTCGGTCTGCACCAGCGAGTAGAGTTCCTCCAACCGGGGTTCGATCACCTCCGCCAGCGTCTTGCGCGAGAGCTGGCGCGGGTCGCGCTCGCCGAGTCCCGGCACCTCCACCATGTCCTGGGGATCGGCGAGCTGGGATAGCGCGCAGCCGTAGCGCTCCTTGATGTCCTCGGCGTCCTTGGTCGGGGTCCGCAGCGCCATCGCGATATCGTTGGTGATCTGGTCGCCCGCAATCGGGATCACCGCGGTGTGGCGAATCGCCCCATGCGTGAACACGACGAGATCGGACGTGCCGCCGCCGATGTCGACCAGGGCGACCCCGAGGTCCTTCTCGTCGTCGGAGATGACGGCCATCGCGGAGGCGAGCGGCTGCAGCACCAGGTCGCGGACCTCCAACCCGCAGCGGCGCACGCATTTGACGATGTTCTGCGCGGCGGAAACCGCCCCGGTCACGATGTGCACCTTGACTTCCAGGCGCACTCCGCTCATGCCGAGGGGCTCGCGCACGTCCTCCTGCCCGTCGATGATGAACTCCTGGTTGAGCACGTGCAGGATTTGCTGGTCGTTCGGGATCTGCACGGCGCGCGCCGTGTCGACCACGCGCTCGATATCGGCGAGCGCCACTTCCTTGTCCTTCACGGCCACCATGCCCTGCGAGTTGAAGCTGCGGATGTGGCTGCCGGCGATGCCGGTGTAGACCTCACGAATCTTGCAGTCGGCCATCAGCTCCGCCTCCTCCAGCGCGCGCTGGATGGCGTTGACCGTGGTCTCGATGTTGACCACCACGCCCTTCTTGAGCCCCCTCGAGGGATGGCTGCCCATGCCGATGATCTCGAAGCCGCCCTCGGGCCCCACCTCGGCGACGATGGCGGCAATCTTCGACGTCCCGACGTCGAGGCCCACGATCAGCTTCTTGTTGTCCCGCGCCTTGCCCATGCGTTCAGCCCACCCTTTTTCCCGCTTTCCGGCCGCGCTTCGGCGCCGCCTTCTCGCGGCGCAGCTCCGGATAGCGCACGGCGAATCCATTGGCGTAACGCAGATCCACGGTGCTGACCCTCGGTCCGAGCGGCACGAGCGCCTGGTCATGCGCTGCGACGAAACGGGCCAATCGGGCTTCCACCTGCTCGCGCCCGAGCACGAGCGTCATTCCGCTTGCAAGCCTGAGCTTCCAGGCGCGGCGCGGCGAAACCTCGACCCGCACCGGCAACTGGCCGATCGACTCCAGGCTCTTGCGGAAGTAGCGGTACTGGATCGCGATTTCCCGCGCCGAGCCCTCCGGGCCGACGAATACCGGCAAATCCGCGTCATAGGCCGCCCGGAACACTTCGCCCTGCGTGTTGACGAGCGCGCTGCGTCCCCAACGCGCGAGCGGCACGTGCTCCTCGAGCGCGACCTCGAGCCGGGCTGGCCACTGGCGCCGCACGCTTGCATTGCGCACCCATGGCAGCTTCTGAAACGAGGCGCTCACGGCGGCGAGATCGAGCGTGAGGAACTCGCCCTTGATCTCGCGTTGCACCAGCCCCTCGATCTCGCCGCGGGTGACGTGCGCCAGCGCGCTGCGCACTGTCACCTCGCGCAACTCGAATAGCGGCTGGCGCGCGGCCACCTTCCACGCGATGACCAGCGCGAGCAGCGCCGCCACGGCGAAGAGCGCGCCGGCAACCCCGTTCATCAGCGCGGGTTTATTCCACATGGCGTTCCGCCCCATGACTCGTCGCTCGTTGCTCGTTTCCGGTTTCAACCGACATGCGCTGACTCCAGTATCCGCACGCACAGATCCTCGAATGAAATCCCGGCAGCGCGGGCGGCCATCGGCACCAGGCTGTGGTCGGTCATCCCCGGTATGGTGTTGACTTCCAGCAGGTGCAGATTGCCGCCACGGTCGAGCATCGCGTCCACCCGCCCCCAGCCGCTGCAGCCGAGCACGCGGAACGCTTCCAGCGCCGTCTGCTGGATCGCCCGCTCCTCCCCGGCGGGGATCCCGCACGGACAGCTATAGCGGGTGTCGTCGGCAAAGTACTTGGCCTCGTAGTCGTAGAACTCGCGCGGGGTTTCGAGGCGGATCAGCGGCAGAACCGTCTCGCCCAGGATTCCCGCCGTCAGCTCGGTGCCGTCGACGAAGCGCTCCGCGATCACCATGTCGTCGTAGCGCGCGGCGAGCTCGTAGGCTGGAGCGATCTTCTCGACTGCGGTCACCTTGCTCATGCCAATCGACGAGCCTTCGCGCGAGGGCTTCACCATCAGCGGCAGGCCCAGGCGCGCCGCGAGGTCGGCGGGATCCGTGCTGGCACGGATGAGCTCGCAGCGTGGCGTCGGCAGTCCCGTGGCGTCCCACAGCAGCTTGCTTCGCCATTTGTCCATCGCGAGCGCGCTCGCCATGACTCCACTGCCGGTATAGGGAATGCCGAGATACTCGAGCGCTCCCTGCACCGTTCCGTCCTCCCCGAAGCGTCCGTGTAGCGCGATGAATGCGCGGTCGAAGCGTTGCGCCGTGAGCGCCGCGAGGCCGCTGTCGCGCGGATCGAATGCATGCGCGTCCACTCCGCTCTTCCTCAGGGCGTTGAGCACCATGGTTCCGCTTTTCAGGGATATTTCCCTTTCCGCCGATTTACCACCCATCAGCACGGCCACTTTTCCAAACCTGTCGCGCACTGGTCACCGGTCACTGGTCACTGGTCACGCCTCGCCGACGATGCGCACTTCGCGCTCGAGCGCGATTCCGAATTTCTCCCTGACCGACCGTTCCGCGAGGAGGATCAGGTCCTCGATGTCGGCGGCGCGCGCGCTGCCCTGGTTGACGATGAAATTGGCATGCTTCTCCGAGATCATCGCGTCCCCGATCACGCGCCCCTTGAGCCCGCAGGCCTCGATCAGCCGCGCGGCGTAGGCGCCCTTGGGATTGCGGAATACGGAGCCGGCGTTGGGCTCGCCGAGCGGTTGCGTCGCGATGCGTCGCCTGAGCAGCTCGGTGATCTTCCTGCGGGACTCGGCTCCCGAGCCGCGCTTCAGGCGGAAGCTCGTGGCGACAAACCACTCTTC
>Ga0214471_10000728_pt1 | contig 27116 bp, 19 predicted proteins | sample RVTome_5_FD_207665 | JGI IMG/M metagenome (GOLD analysis project Ga0214471, IMG submission 207665) | Soil microbial communities from uranium-contaminated site in the Upper Colorado River Basin, Wyoming, United States - RVT142D155 | ecosystem: Environmental > Terrestrial > Soil > Contaminated >... | reverse complement strand
GCGCAGCCGCCGCGTCCGCTGCGCCTGATTCTCGCGTGCGCCCGAGCGGGCGAGCGCTTGGGTTGGCGGCCGCCGGATCTGCGACAATCCCTCGCCGAACTCCGCGGCGCCGCTCCCAACGGCGGCGTGGAGCCCCATTCGCCATGACCGAGACTCTCGCTTCGCGCCTGCCGACCCGTTTCCAGCCCGCCGACTTCGAAGGCGGCATCTACGCGCGCTGGCTCGCCGCCGGCCTGTTCACGCCGCCCGCCGAGCCGAGCGGTCGGCCGACCTTCACCGTGATGATCCCGCCGCCCAACGTCACGGGGGTGCTGCACATGGGCCACGCGCTCAACAACACGATGCAGGACATCGTGGTCCGGCACCGGCGCATGACCGGCTTCGAAGTGCTGTGGGTCCCCGGCACCGATCACGCGGGAATTGCGACCCAGGCGGTCGTCGAGAAGCGTCTGTTAGAGGAGCAAGGCAAGACGCGCGAGGAAATCGGCCGCGAGGCCTTCCTCGCCGAAGTCTGGAAGTGGAAGGAGAAGCACGGCGACACGATCCTCGAACAGCTCAAGCGCCTGGGCAGTTCCTGCGACTGGACGCGCACCCGCTTCACTTTCGATGCCGACATGTCGGCGGGGGTTCGCGAGGCCTTCGTGCGGCTGTGGGAGAAGGGACACGTCTACCGTGGCGCGCGCCTGGTGAACTGGGATTGCGCCCTGCAGACCGCGGTCAGCGACGACGAAATCGAATACGTGCCCATGAAGGGAAAGCTCTACTACTTGCGCTATCCGGTGCAGGGGCAGAGCGGCCGCTTCGTGACCGTGGCGACGACCCGTCCCGAAACCATGCTCGGCGATTCTGGGGTGGCGGTGCATCCGGAAGACGAGCGCTACGCCGACCTGGTCGGCAAGACCCTCGTCCTGCCGCTCGTCGGCCGCGAGATTCCGGTGGTCGCGGATACCAGCGTCGATCCGCAATTCGGCACCGGCGCGGTCAAGGTCACGCCGGGCCACGACCCGGCCGACTACGAACGCGGGGCGCGCCACGGCCTGGCGATCATCAACGTTCTGGAACGCGACGGACGCATCGCGGAGGAAGGCGGCGCCTACGCCGGTTTGACGCGCGAAGCGGCGCGCAAGCGCCTGCTCGCCGAGTTCGAGGACCTGGGACTGCTGGAGAAGGTCGAGGACATCCAGCACAACGTCGCGGTTTCCGACCGCTCCAAGACCGCGATCGAACCGCTGGTCTCGGAACAGTGGTTCGTGCGCATGAAGCCGCTCGCCGGCCCGGCCATCCGGGCGGTTGCCGACGGTTCGCTCACGCTCAAACCGCAGCGCTGGACCAAGGTCTACCTCGACTGGCTCGAGAACGTGCACGACTGGTGCATCAGCCGCCAACTGTGGTGGGGGCACCGCATTCCCGTCTGGTACGACGACGACGGCGTGCCCGCGGCGTCACGGACCGATCTCGAGATCGGATCGCCGCACCCGGCGACCGGCAAGCCAGTCGTGCGCCAGGATCCCGACGTGCTCGATACCTGGGCTTCGTCCTGGTTGTGGCCGTTCTCGACGCTCGGCTGGCCGGACAAGACCACCGATCTCGGGCGTTTCTACCCGACCCAGTTCCTTTCGACTGCCCGCGACATCATCTACCTGTGGGTCGCGCGGATGGTCATGGCGAGCTACGAGTTCCTCGACCACCTGCCGGTGGAGCGGCGCTGCCCGTTTGCGACCTGCTTCATCCACGCCACGGTTCTCGACGGTCAGGGCCGGCGCATGTCGAAGAGCCTCGGCAACGGGATCGATCCGGTCGAAATGATCGACCGCTACGGCGCCGATGCGGTGCGCTATTCGCTGATGATCCTGACTCGCGAAGGCCAGGACGTGAAACTCGCCGAGAACCGCTTCGAGCTCGGCCAGCGTTTCTGCAACAAGATCTGGAACGCGGCGCGCTTCGTCCTCGGGCATCTCGACGGCGACGTCGAAATCGATCTTCTGGAGGCCGACGCGCTCGAAGACCGCTGGATCCGGAGCCGCCGGGCCGCGGCGATCGCCGAGGTCGGCGCCGCGCTCGAGGAGTACCAGTTCCACGACGCCGCGCAGGCGCTCTATCGTTTCGTGTGGAACGATTTCTGCGACTGGTACGTCGAGGCGGCCAAGCGTCGTTTGCGCATCGGCGCAGACGCCGGTCCCGGCACGCCGGAAGCGGCCGACGCGGCGCGTGTGCGGCGTACCCTCGGAAGCACGCTCGCCGACCTGCTGCGTCTGCTGCACCCGTTCACGCCCTTCCTCACGGAAGCGCTCTGGGAAGCGCTTCCGGCGCCGTTTCGTGGCGGCGTCGAATTCTGCATGGCCTCCAGCTGGCCCGATTCCGGGAATGCCAGAGACGAAGAGGCCGAAGACGTTTTTGCGCGCGTCCAGGACGCGGTGCGCGCTTTCCGCAACGTGCGCGCGCTCCTCGAAGTGCCGCCTTCGGAGCACCCTGAAGGCACTCTGTCGGTCGAAGTTCCCGCATTGCAGGCAAGTCTCGCCGCCGCAGGCCCCGCGCTCGCCTTCCTGGCCGGGCTCGGCAAGCTCGAAGTGGGCGTCGATCTGGCGCGGCCCGCGCACAACGGCACCGACGCTTTCGCCGGCGGCGCGGTCTTCGTTCCGTTCGGCGCCGACACCGACCCGGAGAAGCTCCGCATCTCCCTGGAGCGGAAACTCGAGAAAACCAGTCGCGGCATCTCTGGAATCGACAAGAAGCTCGCCAACGAGAACTTCCTCGCCAAGGCGGATCCCGAGACCGTGAAGAGCGAGCGCGAGCGCCGGGAAGCGCTCGCGCTCGAGGCGGCCATCCTGGCATCCAACCTAGAGGGGCTGGATCAGAACGGCTAGCTACTTCCCGGCGGAGTCGGGCTTGGGCTCGACCACCGCGTAGTCGCCCTTCCAGTAGCCGGTTCGGGCGAGACTGCCGTCGGGGCCGACCGGCTCGAGGTGGAACTTGAAGTTCCAGATCTTCCGGCTGCCGTCGGAAACCGGCAGCGTGAAGTCGATCCGGTCGCGATCCAGGTTGATCACCAAACCCGGTTCCGCGGTGCGGGCCATCTTGGAGACCGGCTTGCCGGTACCGTCCAACGGAATTGCCCCGCAAGCCTTGAGTTCGGCGTCGATGATCACCAGATACTGGGTGCGCGGTTCCAAGGTCAGGCCGGCGAAGTCCACCGGGTTTTCGCCGCGTTCCGCCAAGGCGACGACTTCGCCCTCCGGACGGCGTTCCGCGATCTTGACGGGCAGGCTGGCGCCGAGCTCCAGGATCTCGTTCTCGTCGAATTCACCCGCGTAGGCGATCGTGTAGGTGCCAGGAACCGCGTTCGGCGCGGCCAGCGCCGCGGTGGTCATGAGCATTGCGATCGGGACGGGGCCGTTTTCCTTCGCCTCGCGTTCGAGCTTGTCGAGAGCCGCGAACTCGAGTTTGGCCACCGGGGTCACGGCGAGGCATTCGTAGCCGTCGAAGATCGCGTATCCCGCCGGGGGAGTGGTCGCCTTGATCGGCTTGGGCGGGTCCGCACGATAGGCGGCGGCGGCGTCGAGGTCGGCGTAACGGCGGCGCTCGATGCCGATGGTGGCGCCGAAATCGAAGTGCCGCGCGGCGGTGCCGCGGAACAGTTTGTCCGAGAGTTCGGCACTCGCGTTCTGCATCGCAGACTGGCCAACCAAGGTGCTGGCGGCGACCCGGAAGCCGATGATCGGCGCCCGGAAGCTCTTGAGGATGCCGACTCTGGTGTCGATGGACGTGACAAAGTCGGGATTCATGTAGGAACCGCCCTTCAGTACCGCGGATGCGGGGTCGAAGTTCGGGTACACGAGGATCTTGTCGTTGCCCTTTCCCGTGAGCTGGTAACCCTTGAATCCCGGCAGCGGGTCGTAGCCGCTCGACGTGAACTCCCAGACGTTGCCGGCCATGTCGACGCAGCCGGCCGGCGAGGCGTTGCCCGGGAACGAATTCACCGGGAGCAGCTTGTAGGCCATGGTCGAGGGCGAAGTGGTCTCGAACGCGACGACCTTCGCATCGAATTTATCGCCGAAGGGCCACGCGCGTTCATCGCCGCCGCGGGCAGCCTTGATCCACTCGAATTCCGTGGGGAGGCGCAGACCCGCCCAGCCGCAGTAGGCCATGGCGTCGTACCACGTGATGGTGGTGACCGGCTCGAGCGCAATGCCGCCGAGCATGTCCCAACCGATGGGGAAGTGCTCTTCCTTGCCAGCCGGGTTGACGAATACCCACTCCTCCTTTTGCCAATTCGCTTCCCACCAGCGCGGGAAGTGCGTGTTGAGGTTCGCGTTGGGGTCGGTCTTCTTGAACTCCACGATCAGCGCAAGGCGCATGTCCTTGCTGATCGTGGCCCAAGCCTGCGGCGGCTGGTGGCCAGTGGCCTGGACGAAACGCAAGTACATCTCGTTGGTGACTTCCGTCGGCCCGATGTAGAAGCCCTCGACCTTCTGGCGGCTTCGGGGCGTCATCCCGCCGAGCTGCTCGGCCGATTCCGGCTTTTTGAGGATCAGCGCGTCGATGTCCTTGCGGTCGGCGCCGACGGTGACGTTGCCGCCCTCCACGAACACGAGGCCCGGGACGGGATCGGCGCCCTGCTGCATCAGGGTCGAAGCCAGGAGAATTGCGGTTGCGAGCATTTCCAGGGGATTTTCGAGAGACTCGGATCTCCCAGCTTATCGGGGTCAGGTTTCACCGGCCAGGACCGCGGTGGCCGTGCGCCGTGTGGATTCCTACGGCCAGCGGCGTGGATTGCGGCTGGATTCCAGCGCCTCTCTAGAATCGGGGCTCCCGGCGGTTTCTCCATCCCATGAGCCAGTCCCAATTGCAGCGGGCGGTCGTTCCCGCCGGCCTCCACGGCGAGCGCCTCGACCGTGCCGCTTCCGCGCTGTTCGACGGCCCCTGGTCGCGATCCCGGCTCGCCCATTGGATCCGGGACGGCCGCATGACGCTGGCCGGTCTGGTCACCAGCAAGCCCGGAGCGCCTGTCGAGGCGGGGCAGGAGCTCGTCTTGGACGTCCCGGTCGCCGAGCCGATGGACGAGGAGTCGGGGCTCGAGCCGGTCATCGTCTACCAGGACGAATCCCTCGCGGTCCTGTCCAAGCCATCCGGTCTGCTCATGCACGGCCGTTTTCGCGGCGACCCACGAGCTTCCGTGGCCCGGTGGCTGGCCGAGCGCTTCGGTTCCGGCCTGCCGACCGCGCAGGGCGCGGAACGCCCAGGAATCGTGCACCGCCTCGATTCCGAGACCTCGGGGGTCTGCGTCGTGGCCTTCGACGAAGTGGTCTTCATCGATCTCATGGAGCAATTCGCGGCCCGGACGGTGGAGAAGACCTACCGGGCCTTGGTCTACGGCAAGCCGCGCTTCGAATCCGACTGGATCGAACGCTCTCTCGCCCGCGACGCGCGCAATCCGTCGCGGGTGCGCGCATTGCGGCCGGGCGCGGGCGGGCCCGGGGTCCGCGACGCGCTCACTTTCTGGAAAGTGAAGGAACGCTTCGAGGGCTTCGCCGACATCGAGGCGCAACCGCGCACCGGGCGCACGCATCAGATCCGCGTGCACCTCGCTTCGATCGACCTGCCGATCCTGGGCGATCCGATCTACAAGGCACGCAACTACGGGCCCGGCTTGCTGCCGCCGGGCGCGCCGCCGCTCACGCGAACCCAGCTGCACGCGGAGCGCTTGTCGTTCGAGCATCCGACCAAGGGCGAGCGCGTGGAATTCACCGCACCCCTTGCCGACGACTTCGCCGCCATACGCGCGTTCCTGGCCGCCACACTGCCCGCCCCCGAGCAGGGCTGGGCATGAAGATCCGTCCGGCAGCCGGCATGGTGCTGGCCTGGAGCGTGCTCGCCGGAGCGCTCGGCGCGCAGATCGGTGGCGAACCGACCGGGAGCTCGGCGCTCGGCGCCGGTCGCGCAGGGGCGGGAGGGGCTGCTGCCGATTCGGTGCTCGATGCGCAACGCAATCCGGCGTCGCTGTCCTTCTTGTTCGACGGCGGCAACGCGCGCAAGGCGCAGTCGGGAGCTCTTCACCTGGAAGCACGCGGATTTGCGCAGACCTTCACGGGCCGCAGCCGCGGCGGTGAACGCTTTCGCGACGATTCGAAGCCTGCGGGGGGGCCTTGGCTCGGCTGGGCCACGCGGATCGACGAAGACCTGGTCGCCGCCTTGACGTTGTCACCGACCTTCGCCGGGGCGATCGACATGCGCCGGCAGACGCGCTTGAACGTCGGCACTCCCACCCGCTCGCGCGAGATCGCGCACGACAACGGCTTCCTGCAGGTCGCCTTGCAGCCGGGAATAGCGTGGCGCGCTTCACCCACGCTGGCGCTGGGCGCCGGCGTGTCCTTGCGGCACACGCGGCTCAGTCTGCAGTCGGCGACCGAAGTCGACACCCGCTCCACGTTCAAGGGCGATTCCGGCCTGGGCCAGTCCTGGGGAGGCTTGCTTTCCGGGCCGCCATTCAACATCGCCAAGATCCAGACCGAGTACGACGGCGATGCGAACCAGGACCTTGCCGCGGCCTTGCACCTGGGCCTCGCCTGGCAAGCGTCTTCCGATCTGCGTGTGGCGCTCTGGTACCGCTCGCCCTCGACCAAGGGCGACCTCGAGGGAGCCGTCGACGTTAACCTGGACCCCGACATGGGTCCGATCCTGAAATTCTTCAACCTGGACGGGATGTCGCGCTACGACTTCGCGATCCGCGGGATCAGTTTTCCGCAGCAGCTCGGCGTGGCGATGAGCCAGCGCCTGAGCGAACGCGACCGCGCCCATTTCGACTTCTTCTGGACCGACTGGTCGTCGACCTTCGACGGCCTCACCGCGGAACTGTCCAACCCGAGCAATCGGGACTTCAAGACGCTGATCGGGGGCAACGGCGCAACCGACTTCGACCTCGATCTGCGGTGGCGAGACGTCTACGCGCTCGCGCTCGGTCTCGAGCACGACCTGCAGCGCAGCATCACCGTGCGCGCCGGGGTCGGTTGGTCGAGCGACCCGACCGCGGGTTCGGTGGCTCCGGGCACGCACGTGCTCAACCGCTGGCACGTCGGCACCGGAGCTTCGTTTTGGAACGGGCTCGGGGGCGACTGGCACTTCGCGCTCACCGTCGCCCTGCCGAGCGGTTATCGAAACGGCGAAAACGCCGTGCTAGAGGACTTTTCGAACGACCGTTATCGCAGCACGATCTACGCCGTGGCGGTCGCCTACTCGCTGCACTTCTAGTCGGGAGTACAGGTCTCGGCCGCCGTCGTGGCCGAACCGCTGTCCGTTTCGCCGCCTGCGACGAGCACGATGCCGTCTTCGGTGAGCACCGTGACGCCGCCCCCGTGGCTGATCGTCATGGTCGTGCCGACGCTGACCGCTCCGGTGACCGGGTCGATGTGGCGGACCGCATTGACCGGAATCGGGTCGGCAAGCGTGCCGGTGGCCCCGCCGATGATCGCCGCGCGCCCGTCGGGCAGGGTGACCGCTCCGGCGAAGACCGTCCCGGCGGGCAGGTCGCTGGTGCGCGTGAACGAATTGCTCGCGGGGTCGAAGATCTCGACGCCGGCGATCGGACCGATGTTGAAGATGTCGCCGCCGCCGCCGCCGGCGAGCAGCACGCGGCCGTCGTGGAGGGTCGTGGAAGCGAACAGCGCCCGCTTGACCCGCATGGTCACGCTGGTGAAGGACGCCGAACCGGTGTTGTAGATCGCTGCGTTGTCGGAGAAGTCCGGAATGGGAATGCCCAGGATCGTGATGTGGGTGATTCCCCCGGCCATCAGGATGCGGCCGTCCTGGAGCACCGTCGCCGAGTGCCCCGCCTTGGGCTCGGGAAGGTTGGTGTGGTACGTCCACTGGTTGGTCGCCGGGTTGTAGATCTCGGTGTTCGCGTGCGCGGTTCCCAGGATGTCGGTGACGTCGAAAAGGCGGTGGTTCGCATCGCCCTCGGTGCCGCCGGCAACGAGCACGCGGCCGCTGGGGAGCAGCGTCGCCGTGTGGCCGGCGCGGTACTCGTTCATCGGCGCGACGGTGGTGAACGCGTCGGTCGCCGGATCGTAGATCTCGGCGCTCTGCAGCACTTCGGTGAAGTAGTTGCTGCCGCTCTGCCCGCCGAAGGTGACCCCGCCCGTGACCAGGTAACGGCCGTCGGAAAGGCGCGTGACCGCATGGAAGGCGCGGCTGTCGGCCATCGCGCCGGCGTGCAGCGTGAAGCTCTCGCCGGCGAGGTCGTAGGTCCAGGCGCGGTCGATCGTGGGGTAGGGCGTCTGGGGGTCCGTCAGCAACGCCGGTCCGCCGCCGCAGACGAACAGCTTGGTCGGCAGTCCCTGCTCACCGGTCTCCGCCACCGCGTAGGCGAGGTTGGCGGAGGCCACCGGCATCGGCGCGCAGGCCGGTTGCCAGCGGTCGGCGTGGTTGAGGGTCATGACCCGCAGGCGACTGAAGTCCTGGAACATGTCCACACCCGTGCCGCCGGGGCGCGTGAACGCCTGCCAGTAGACCTTCCGGTCCAGCAAGGTCACCGTCGCGGGAATCGTGAAGCTTTTCGAGTAGCGGCCGGCGGCGTCGGTGGTGCCTTGGAAATAGGTGCCATGCGAAGCCTGGTCGATGTCGACGGTCAAGAAGTCGTTGGCATCTCCGGAAACGCCGACCAGGTAGTTGCTTCCGGTATCGACCAAGGAGGGCACGATGAACGCGGTGGCGTTCGGCGTGGCGCCGGTGAGCACGGCCGTGGCGGTCCCGCCAAGGATGTCCCCGTAGGTCATCAAGTCGCTCGTGGCGTTGGCCTGGGAGACTCCCGGTGCCGCGAGCGCCGGGAGGGCGGCGACGAGGAGGGCTGCGGAAAGAAAACGGCGGCGGTCTTGCATCGATCGATCTCGGGTTGCGGGAACCCGGCAAGCCTAGCAGGCGCGCGCGGCCTACAATTCGGGTCTTCATGGACGAGCCGGAACGAAACGCATCGGCGGAGAGCGCACCCGAGGCCGCGGGCGGCGGCGCGGCGCGCTGGCTGCGCGAGACCTGGGGGCCCGACCGCGCGAGGCGGCCGGAGCGTCAGGAAGAGTTCGCGACCCAGTCCGGCCTGCCGCTGCAAGCTTGTTACTTCGAAGGCGATGCCGTCGCCGCCCGGGCCGGTCCGGGAGAGTTCCCGTTCACGCGGGGCATTCATCCGACCATGTACCGCGGCCGCCTCTGGACCATGCGCCAGTACGCGGGATTCGCTTCCGCCCAGGACACCAACGTCCGGTTCCGGTACTTGATCGAGCAGGGTCAGACCGGACTGTCGGTGGCCTTCGACCTGCCGACGCAGATCGGCTACGACAGCGACCACCCGCTGGCGGTCGCCGAAGCGGGCAAGGTCGGCGTGGCGATCAACTCCTTGCGCGACTTCGAGACCCTGTTCGACGGGATCCCGCTCGACCAGGTGTCGGCGAGCATGACCATCAATGCCACGGGGCTAGTCCTGTTCTGCATGTACCTCGCGCTGTGCCGGCGCCAGCAGGTGCCCAAGGAGAAGATCCGCGGCACGGTGCAGAACGACATCCTGAAGGAGTTCATCGCGCGCGGGAATTTCCGCTACGAAGTCGAACCGTCGATGCGGCTCACCGTGGACTTATTCCGCATGCAGCAGAGCGAGGCGCCGCGCTACAACCCGATTAGCGTGAGCGGCTACCACATGCGCGAAGCCGGCTGCACAGCCGTGCAGGAGATCGCCTACACGCTCGGCAACGGTCTCGCATATCTGGAGGCCGCGCGCGCAGCCGGTCTCGACGTGGCGGCGACCACGCGCCGGATGTCGTTCTTCTTCAACGCCCACAACGAGTTGTTCGAAGAAGTGGCGAAATTCCGCGCCGCGCGACGCATCTGGGCGCGCGCGGTCCGCGACCGCCTTGGCATCGACTGCGTCGAAGCGCAGCGCCTGCGCTTCCACACGCAGACGGGCGGCAGCACGCTGACTTCCCAACAGCCGCTGGTGAACGCGGTGCGGGTCACCGTTCAGGCGCTGGCGGCCGTGCTGGGCGGCACCCAGTCCCTGCACACCAACGGCTACGACGAAGCGCTCGGCCTGCCGACCGAGGAATCGGCGCTGCTCGCATTGCGCACGCAGCAGGTGCTCGCCCACGAGAGCGGCGTCGCCGACGTCGTCGACCCGCTCGGTGGCGCGCCGTTCGTGGAGAAGCTCACCACGCAGGTCGAGGTCGCCGCGCTCGCGGAAATGGAAAAGATCGAGCGCGACTACGGCGGCATGGTGGGGGCGGTGCGCGGAGGGTACGTGCAACGCGCGATCCACCGCGAGGCCATGCGGCACCAGCGCGAAGTCGAGGCCGGCCGGCGCCTGGTGGTCGGCGTGAACCAGCACGAAGTCGAAGAGGAATCCCAGTTGGAGGTCTTCCGGCCCGACCCCGCAGCGCGCGAGCAGGTGTTCGAATCGCTGCGACGGGTGCGCGCGGAGCGCGACAACGCCGCGGTCGCCGTGGCGCTCCGACGCCTGGGCGAGGCCGCCGCGCGGCCGGACGAGGCGCTCGGCCCCCCGGTCCTGGCCGCCGTGGAGGTCTACGCCACGGTCGGTGAGATCGGCGAAGCCCTGGCCGGAGTGTTCGAGGAGTACCGCGCGTCGTCCGTCTTCTAGGCGCGGGCACAATGCGGCCATGCGCATCCGCTCCCTGCTCCCGCTGCTCGCAATCGTGCTTCTGGGAGCCGCACTGTTCCTGCTGGTCCGCGGCAGGGGCGGCGGCGGCGCGGACGGCGTCGAGGCCGCAACGCGGAGCGGCGCGCCGCCGGAGTCCGCGCCGACCGATCTAGAGGCCGCGCCGCCGCCAGCGGACCGTCCGGAACTCCCGGAGGCGGTTCCGGAGCCCGAGCCCGTCTTCGCGGAGACTCCCGCCGCGGCTCCGGTACCGGTGGCGCTTCCGCTCGGGCCGCCGGATCGCGATCGCGAACTGCATGGGCGGGTCGTCGGCGCCGTGGGTCAGGGCCTGGCTGGGGCCGAACTCGTGATCACGCAGGCGGCTTTCCGCGGCTTCCGCCTCTCCGATCCCGACCTTGGGGCGGTGGAGCAGGTGATCGGTCGGCTTCAGACCGGGGCCGACGGTTCGTTCCGCCTGCCGCTCGAGCCCGGCTACTCCTACGACCTCGAAGTCGCCGCAGAGGGGTACGCGCGCGTGCGCTTGCGCAATCTGGCCGCTGGCGAGCGCGCCGAGATCGAGCTTCCGGCTGCGGCAACCCTCGAAGGCGTGGTCCGCCGCGGCGACGGCTTGCCGGTCGCGGGCGCGCGAGTCGCGCTGGCGGGCCCGGACCAGCCGCTCCAGGAGACGACCAGTGACGTGGATGGGCGCTACCGCTTCGCCGATCTGGCGCCCGGGCGAGCCGTGGCCCGCGTGCTGCCCGTCGACGAAGCGCCGGCGCCGCTGGCCTTCCTTTCGATCGAAGGCGGGGAGCGCAACGTGCGCGACTTCGTGATCGCGCGCGGCGTCGCGCTGCGCGGCACGGTGCGGGCACGGGAGTCCGGCGAACCGCTCGCGGGCGCCCGCGTCGAAACGCTCGATGACGCCCGGCGCAGCGCGACGACCGACGAGACCGGACGATTCGTCCTGCTCGGCATGAAGCCCGGGACGCCGGTGCGCGCGGTCGCCGACGGCCATGCACCCGCCACGGGTCTCGCGCCCGCTGGAAGCGGCGCGGACGAGAGCGCCTCGCTCGATCTGGAACTCGAGCCGGGACGCAGCCTGTCCGGCGTTGTCCTCGACGCCCTGGGCGATCCGGCAGCGGAAGCCTGGGTGGCCGCGGTCGGGCGCGAAGCCGCTGCCGACGCGCGTCCGTTCCGCGTCGTCCGCAGCGCGGCGGATGGCCGTTTCGTTTTCGAAGGCCTGCGCCGCGACCGTGCCTACGGCTTTTGGGTGCACCTGCCCGGCCAGGGAAGCGCTTGGTTGCCGGCGCCGGAGGCGCCGCGCTCCGCCGGCCAGGCCGACGTCCAAATTCGCCTGGAGGCGCCGGCAGCGCTCGCTGGGCGCTTGCAGCCCGGTGGAAACGAGGCCGCCGCCGGCCGGTGGATCGAACTGCAGCGAGTCGACGCTCTCGACGCGGCCGAGGCGATGCCGGCGCCCGATGCCTCGCGCACCGTGCGCGCCGACGACCTTGGACGCTTCCGGATCGCGGATCTCCGGCCGGGCCGCTACCTGGTCGCGCTCCGCGGCGCCAACGGCGTTCCTGAGCTGCCGGTCGAAGTCGAACTGCACGCCGGAGAAGCGTACACCGATCTGGAACTCGACGGACCCGGCGTCAGGAGCCTGGGCGGGGTGGTGCTGGATCCCCTCGGCGCGCCGGCTGCCGGCGCCATCGTCTGGGTGTTCGCCGAAGACGAGGATCCGGCGCTGTCCCGCGAGACCCGCTCCGATGCCGCGGGCCGATTCCGTTTCGAGGGTCTGCGCGCCGTGCCGCACAATCTCGGCGTCCAGCCCGATCCCGACGCCGGCCCGCAGGTCTACGCAGCCTTGCGCAGCAACGGCGTGCTGCCCGGAGCGGAGGAACTCGAACTGCGCCTGCCGGTGGGCGAAGACCTGACCGGCCGCGTTGTGGACGATCGCAGCATGCCGGTCGCCGGCGCCGACGTGGTGGCCCGTCTCGACGGCCGCTGGGGCGTGGCGCATGCGCGGACCGATGCGCAAGGCCGCTTTCGCCTGCGGGTGCCCGTGGGTGCACGCGTCGATCTCGAAGTCCGCCCACCCGCGGCGGCGGACGGCGGCGCATCGGCATGGCGGCCGCGGAGCATTGCGGCCGTGCCGGCGGGCGGCGACGATCTGAGCATCCGCCTGCTTCGAAAGCTCTGACCGGCGCGCCTATACTCGGCGCGGGCTCTTCCGGAGCGCACAAGATGGGACTCCGCGGCATCGACCACATCGCCATCGCAGTCGAGGACCTCGATGCGGCCACTGCGTTCTGGCGCGACGTGCTGGGATTGCGCGAGGGCGCGCGCGAACAGGTGGAAAGCCAGGGCGTGACGGTGCAGATGATGCACGCCGGCGACACTCGCGTGGAGTTGCTGCACCCGTCCGGCCCGGACACGCCGGTGGGACGGCACCTCGCGCGGCGCGGACCGGGACTGCATCACCTGGCCTTGGCGGTAGACGACTGCGCGCTCGCGCTGGAACGCGCGGGCGCGGCGGGCGTGCGGCGGATCAACGAGGAACCGCTGCCTGGCGCCCACGGCACGCGCGTGGCTTTCCTGCACCCCTCCGGGACCGGCGGCGTGCTCACCGAACTGGTCGCGGGCGGGGAATGAGCCGCGACGTCCGTGCGCATCTGGAGACCCTGCGGGCGCGCGCCCGCGAGGGCGGCGGCGCGAAGCGAGTCGAAGCGCAGCACGCCAAGGGCAAGCTCACGGCGCGCGAGCGTGTCGAACTGCTGCTCGACCAAGGCTCGTTCGAGGAAATCGACGCCTTTGTGACCCACCGCTGCGACGCCTTCGGAATGGGCGACAACAAGGTGCCCGGCGATGGCGTGGTGTGCGGCACGGGCACGGTGGACGGCCGGACCGTCGCGGTCTACAGCCAGGACTTCACGGTCCTCGGCGGCAGCCTCTCCGAGTCGAACGCCGCCAAGATCTGCAAGGTGATGGACCTGGCGATGAAGATCGGCGTGCCCGTCGTGGGAATCAACGATTCGGGCGGTGCGCGGATCCAGGAAGGCGTGCAGAGCCTCGCCGGCTACAGCGACCTGTTTTTGCGCAACACGCTCGCCAGCGGCGTGGTGCCGCAGGTCTCGGCGATCCTCGGGCCCTGCGCCGGTGGCGCGGTCTACTCGCCGGCGCTCACCGACTTCGTGTTCATGGTCGAGGGCAGCTCCTACATGCACATCACGGGGCCCGACGTCGTCAAGGCCGTGGTCCACGAAGAAGTGAGCAGCGAAGACCTCGGCGGCGCTCGAGTGCACGGCGAGATCAGCGGAGTGAGCCATTTCACGTGCGCCGACGACGCGGAGTGCCTGGCGCGGATCCGCGAGCTGCTCGCGTACTTGCCGTCCAACAACGCGGACCCTGCGCCGCTGTGCCCGACCGAAGACCCCGCCGATCGCCGTGACGAATCGCTCGACGCGCTGGTGCCCGAGGCCGCGGACCAGCCCTACGACATCAAGAAGGCGATCGCGGCGATCGTCGACGACGGGCGTTTCCTCGAAGTCCAGGAGTCCTTCGCGCGCAACATCGTGGTCGGATTCGCCCACCTCGGCGGACGGAGCGTCGGCATCGTAGCCAACCAGCCGGCGGTGCTCGCGGGCGTGCTCGACATCGACGCCAGCGTCAAGGCGGCGCGTTTCGTGCGCTTCTGCGACGCCTTCAGCGTGCCGATCCTGACTTTCGAGGACGTGCCTGGTTTCATGCCCGGGACGGCGCAGGAACACGGCGGAATCATCCGCCACGGCGCCAAATTGCTCTACGCGTACTGTGAGGCGACCGTGCCCAAGCTGACGGTGATCACGCGCAAGGCATACGGCGGCGCCTATTGCGTCCTGTCGAGCAAGCACATCCGCGGCGACTACAACGTCGCCTGGCCCAGCGCGCAGATCGCGGTGATGGGTGCCGAGGGCGCCGCGCGGATCATCTTCCGGCGCGAGATCCAGGCCGCGGACGATCCTGCCGCGGCCGAGAAGGAGCGCATCGCCGAGTACGAGGAGCGCTTCGCCAACCCGTACATCGCCGCCGAGCGCGGCTTCCTGGACGACGTCGTGCTGCCCGCCGACACCCGGCCGCGGCTGATCCGCGCGCTCAATTTGCTGGCGACCAAGCGCGACACGAACCCGCCCAAGAAGCACGGTTCGATTCCGCTTTGAGCGCACCGTTCCAGAAGCTCCTGATCGCCAATCGCGGCGAGATCGCGGTCCGCATCCAGCGGACCTGCCGGGAACTCGGGATCGCGACGGTCGCGGTCCATTCTTCCGCGGACCGCCACGCGCTGCACGTGCGGCTTGCCGACGAGGCCTACGAGATCGGCGGCCCGGCGCCGGCGGACTCCTACCTGCGGGGCGAGCGCATCCTCGACGTCGCGCGGCGTTCGGGGGCCGAGGCGATCCACCCGGGGTTCGGCTTCCTCGCGGAAAACCCCGCGTTCGCCCGCGCGGTGGAGGAGTCCGGACTGGTCTTCGTCGGCCCGCCGGCGCACGCGATGGAAGTGATGGGGGACAAGATCGCCTCGCGCCGGGCGATGCAGGCCGCAGGCGTGCCCGTGGTGCCCGGCGGCACCGCGCCGGTCGCCGACGCGGCCGCGGCGGCCATCACGGCGGCCGAATTCGGCTATCCGGTGATGCTGAAGGCCTCGGCCGGCGGCGGCGGCAAGGGCATGCGCGTGGTGCACGCCGCACGGGAAATGGACGCCGCGTTCCGCACCGGCAGCGGCGAGGCCGAGAGCGCATTCGGCGACGGGCGGATGTACGTGGAGAAGTACCTCGCCGAGCCGCACCACATCGAGGTCCAGGTGCTCGCGGACGCGCACGGCCGGACCATGCACCTCGGTGAGCGCGAGTGTTCCATCCAGCGCCGCCACCAGAAGCTGATCGAGGAGTGCCCCTCGCCGACGATCACCGATGCGCAGCGGCAGGAGGTCGGCGAAGTCGCCGTGCGCGCCGCCGCAGCGGTCGGCTACCGCTCCGCGGGCACGGTCGAGTTCCTCTACAGCCAGGGGGCGTTCTATTTCTTGGAGATGAACACGCGGATCCAGGTCGAACATCCGGTGACCGAAGAGGTCTACGGCGTCGACCTGATCGAGTGGATGCTGCGCATCGCGGCGGGTGAGGAGCTCGACCTGCCCGAGGGCATGAAGCCGCGCGGGCACGCGATCGAAGTGCGCCTCAACGCCGAGGATCCCGAGAACAATTTCATGCCGGTCACGGGGACGCTGCGCAACTTGCGCCTTCCCGGCGGCCCCGGCATTCGCATCGACGCGGCGATCTATTCCGGCATGGAGGTCACGCCCCACTACGACTCCATGCTCGGCAAGCTCGTCGCGCGCGGCCGCGATCGCGACCAGGCCCGCCGGCGCCTCGAGCGCGCGCTGGCCGAACTGCACCTCGGCGGCGTGACCACCAGCGCCGGCCTGGCCTTGGAATTGCTGCGCTCCGACGAATTCGTGCGCGGCGAATATGACACCGGCTTGCTCGAGCGCTTCCGCAGCGCCGACGCCGGGGCTGCGGGCAGCGCGCTGGAACGGGTGGCGGCGATCGCCGCGGCGCTGCACCGGCACCACGCGGGCAAGCGCCGGGGCCTGGCCGCGCTGGCGGCGGACCCGCGCCGTTCGCCGTGGGCCGAAGCCGGACGCCAGGCGGGCATGCGCGGCAACGGCGGGCCGCGCGAATGAAGTACTACCTGCGCAGCTCCCATGACCGCTGGGAGGTCGAGATCCAGGAACGCGCGGACGGCGAGTACCGCGTGGTCGAGACCGGCGGCGAACACGAGGCGCACTTCGCCGACGTCGACCGGCAAGGCCAGTACTTGCTGCGGCTGGGCTCGCGCACCTACGCCGTTTCTATCGACGAACACGACGCCACGCATCTCATGGTGACCATCGCCGGCGAGTCCTTCCAGCTGCGCGCCTTCGACGAGCGGGAACGGGCCGCGCGCAAGGTCGCCGGTGGCGGGCGTCCGCGCACCGAAGTCGTCCGCGCCTCCATGCCGGGTGTGGTCGTGGAGCTTCGCTGCGCCCCCGGCGACAATTTGGCGCCCGGCCAGGCCGCGCTGGTCCTCGAAGCGATGAAGATGCAGAACGAAATCGCCGCGACGCATGGCGGCGTGGTCCGCGAGATCCTGATCGAGGCCGGACAAGCGGTCGCTGCCGGCCAGCCCCTGCTGCGGCTCGATGTCCCGCCGGCCGACGAATCTCCGGCCGGCTAGGCGCTCACTCGACGATCCGGCCGCGCAGTTCGGGCGGGATCATCCCGCGTAGTCCCGGCTCGAGCAGGCGGATGCGGCAGCCGTCGCGCGCTGCACGAATCTCCGCGCGGGGTTCGTCGCCGGAGAACGGAAACATCACCAGCACGTGGCGCACGGTCGTGCGGTCCTGCTTGGGATCGGGATCCTGCTGGTAGGCGAGGACTTCGAGCACGTGGTAGCCGAATTGGGTCAGGAACGGCCCCTTGAGCTCGCCGATGTTCCCGGTGTGCGCGCGCAAGTCGAAGGGCTGCACGGCGACTTCGCGCAGGAATTCGTAGCGGCCGTCGGCGGTCGGCGCTTCGTCGTCGTCGCTGTATTCCGCCACGACTTCGGCGAACGTTCGGCCGGCGCGCAGCGCCGCCAGCGCCGCATCGGCACGCGCCCGCAGCGCGGGAAGTTCCCGGGCGAAGCGCGCCTGGACCGCGCAGCGCGGCGCGACTGCGGCCACGGCGTCGCGCAGCAGCAGATCCGGAGAGCCCGGCCGGAAGGTCCAGAAATAGGCGACCAGTTCGTTGAGTTCGCCGCCGGTCACCGGCACGCCGTCGATTTCGAGCAGCGGCCGGTTGTCCGCAAAAGGACGCGGGGCTTGCGGGGCGATCGGCCGGGGTACCCGCTGATCGGGCGCCTGCGCGGCACCCTGGGCGCCCAGGTCGATCCCCGGCTGGCGGGCGCCCGCCTCCGGGTCCTGCTGCGGAAGCGCCGGCGCCGGCGCCTCGTCGACGACCTGGTCCTTGGGGATCAGGACCGGTGGTGCTTCGCCTCGGCCGGGCCGCTGCGCGGAAATCGTGGCGGCGGACACCAGGAAGAGAGCGGCGAAGAGCGAAGAGCGGAGAATGGAGCGCATCACGGGGACCGGCCGGGATTCTACCCGCCTGGGCCACCGCTCTTGCCGCCGTCTTGGGCCTTGCGCCGGAACCACTCCTCGAGCGTGCCGTGGAAGTCCTCCAGGTCGTGTTTCTCGGCGACGGCTTCGACTTCGGGGGCCTCGTGCGCTCGGGCATGGCCGCCCAGATCGGTCGGGGTCGCCGCGCCCGGGCCGCGCCGGAACGCCCGCGCGAAAACCTCTCCAGGCCGCAGCGTGGGCGTGCCGCCGCCGCGCAGGAAGATCTGCACCAATTCCAGTTTGCCCATCGACCAGAGGTAGACCGCGAGCAACAAGCCGGGCAGGAAAGCGCCGAGCATGGTGGCGGCTGCGAAGACGGCCAGAGCGACCCAGCTGCCGAAGCGCACCGCGGCCCAGGTCGCATCGGGCACCGGCGAGCGCCGGGCCAGGAATGCGCGCAGCACCCGGCCGCCGTCGAGGGGGAACGACGGCAGGAGGTTGCCGACCCCGAGGACGAGATTGAGCATTGCCGCCTGTCCGGCGAGAACGCCGGGCAGCAACAGGGCCACGCCGCCTAGCGCGAGGTTGGCGACCGGGCCGGCCAGGGCGACGGGGCCTTCGACCCAAGCGCGCGCACCCATTCCGGAAAGCCGCGCCATGCCGCCGAGCGGCTGGAACGTGATGTCCAGCACCTGGAGGCCGAGCCGCCGCGCGACCATCGCATGCGCGAGTTCGTGCGCGAGCAAGGATGCCACCAGGACGGCGAGAAGGGCCGCGGCGGCGCCAAAGCCCGCGATGCCGGCTGCTTGACCGGCCCACACGAGCAGCAACCCGAAGAACAGGAGCGTGGCCGGCACCACCAGGATCGGGATGCCGAACAAGGCGCCGATCCGTTTCGGGCGGAAGAGCTGCGCCAGCAGGCCGGGCTCCATTCAGAGCGCTCCTCGACGGCGAGTTCCGGTCGCAAGCTGCGGGCGCGGGGTGCAGCGCAGCCGGACCAGCGTCCAAGCGCCTTTGGCTATCTCGGTACGGCTGATCTTGCTGCGGTCCTGGCGCCGGTCTTCGAAGAGAATCGGTGTCTCGGCGCAGCGGAAGCCCGCCGAGCAGGCGAGCCAGAGGGTTTCTTCGAGGAAGGAGTAGCCTTCGGCACGCACGCGGTCCGGGTCGATGGCGCGCAGCACGTGCGCGCGATAGGCGCGGAAGCCCGAGGTCGCATCGCGGACCGGCAGGCGCAGCAGCGCGCGGGACAGCCAGTTCGCCCCTTTGGACAGCGCGCGGCGGTGGAGCGGCCAGCGCGCGATGCCGCCGCCCGGGACGTAGCGGGAACCGATCGCCAGATCCGCCCCGCAATGCAGGCTCGCGAGCAAATCGGGAAGGTGGCGCGGGTGATGCGACCAGTCGGCGTCCATGGTGAGCACGGGGTCGTGGCCGCGGGCGAGCGCCCACTTCCAGCCGTCCCTGTACGCCGATCCGAGCCCCCTCTTGCCCGGTCTCTCGAGCAAGTGCACGCCGGGGAGCGCGGCCTGGCGGACGCCGGCGGCGGTGCCGTCGGGAGAGCCGTCGTCGACCACGAGCACTTGCAGTCCGGGGACGGCGGCGAGGATCTCGGGCAGCAAGCTGGGGAGGTTGCGCGCCTCGTCGTAGGTCGGCAGCACGACCAGCGGGCCGGCACCGTCCGCCGCTCCGCTGGGGCCTATAATCCCGCGCGCATGCATGCTCGCTATCTCCTCGGCAGAGCCCTGCAAGTGATGGGCATGGCGACCGTCCTGGTCGGGCTGGCGTTCAGCGTCTCCCTCGGTTTCCAGGACGAGGGGCTCGCGAGCATGAAGTACGAACTCTACGCCTTGCTCGGCGGCGGCGCGATCTTCTACGCCGGGCGCTGGCTGCAGGGCGGCGCGGCGGACTGAATCCCCGCCAGCCTGTTGCGGCGCCGCCGCGGCGGGCAACGGCCCGCCCGCTGCGTTCAGGGCCTCCGGGCGGCCGGATTCAAACACCGGCCCTCTTCCGCGCCTTCTCCCGCAGTTCGCGCTTGCGGAGCCGCAAGCTTCCCGGCGTGACCTCGAGGAGTTCATCGTCCGCAAGGTATTCCAGCATCGCCTCCAGGCCCATGAAGCGGGACGACCGGAGCTTGTCGTCGAGGTCCTTGTTGGCCGAACGGACGTTGGTGAGCTTGCGTCCGCGCACCACGTTGACCGGCAAGTCGTTGTCCTTGTTGTTCTCGCCCACGACCATGCCTTCGTAGACCTCGACTCCGGGGTCGACGAAGAATTCGCCGCGATCCTCGAGGCCGCGCAAGGAATACGTCGTCGTCTTGCCCGACTCGGTGGCCACGAGCACGCCGTTGCGGCGCGTCATGAGCGTCCCGAGATCGGGCGCGTAGCCGGCGGGCACCGAGTTCAGCACGCCTTCGCCGCGCGTCAGGCTCATGAGCTGCGTGCGCGCGCCGATCAGGCCGCGGGTGGGGATCGTAAAGTGCAAGGTCGCGACGACTCCGCGCCGCTCCATGTCCGTGACCGTCCCGCCGCGCTGGCCGAGGAAGTCGATCACGCGGCCGACCGCGTCTTCGGGCAGCTCGACCTGCGCGTGTTCGATCGGCTCCATGCGCTTGCCGTCGACTTCCTTCTCGAGCACGCGCGGGCGGCCGACGCAGAATTCGTAGCCTTCGCGGCGCATGTTCTCGATCAGGATGCCGAGGTGGAGCACGCCGCGGCCGGCGACGCGCGTGTTCTCGCCGCTTTCCGTGCCGACCCGCAGCGCGGGATCCATCATGGCGGCCCGGTCGAGACGTTCCTGCACCTGACGCGAAGTCACGAAGCGGCCCTCGCGGCCCGCGAGCGGGCTGTCGTTGACCCGGAATTCCATGTCGATGGTCGGCTCTTCGACCTTGATGGCGGGCAGCTGCTCCACGTGCTCGGGGTCGCAGAGCGTGTCGCCCAGGCCGATGTCGACGATGCCCGCGACCGACGCGATGTCCCCGGCTTCCACCATGTCGACCGGCTCGCGCTCCAAGCCGCGATAGGCAAACAGCTCCTTGACGCGGCCGTGCCCGTGGGTGCCGTCGTTGCGGATCCACGCGACGCTGCTGCCCTTGCGCATCCGCCCGCGGCTCACGCGGCCGATGCCGATGCGGCCGACGAAACTGGACCAGTCGAGGGTGCTCGCCTGGAACAGCAGCGGTCCCTCGAGGTCGAACACGGGCGCCGGGATCTCGTCGATGATCGCGTCGAGCAGCGGGGCGACGCCGCGCTCGCGGTCGTCGATCTGGCGGCCGGCCCAGCGTTCGCGCGCGCTCGCGAAGACGGTGGGGAAGTCGAGCGCCAGCTCTTCGGCGTCGAGGTCGACGAAGAGGTCGAAGACTTCGCTGATCACGTCCTCGGCCCGCGCGTCGCGCCGGTCCATCTTGTTGATCACCACGATCGGGCGCAGGCCGTTGTCGAAGGCCTTGCGGAGCACGAAGCGCGTCTGCGGCATCGGACCCTCGAAGGCGTCGACCACCAGGAGCGCGCCGTCGGCCATGGACAGCACCCGTTCCACCTGGCCGCCGAAGTCGGCGTGCCCTGGCGTGTCGATCAAGTTGATCCGCACGCCTTTCCACAGGAGCGAGGCGTTCTTCGAGAGGATCGTGATGCCGCGTTCGCGCTCGATCGCGTCGCTGTCCATCGCCCGCTCGGACTCCTGTTCGCCTCGGGCGAGGCCGCCGGCCTCGCGGAACAGGGCGTCGACAAGGGTCGTCTTCCCGTGGTCCACGTGGGCGATGATGGCGACGTTACGGAAGTCCTTGGACATGGTGCTGCACGGGTAAGCGGGGCATCGTACCGCACCCGGGAGGTATTCCGCACTGGAACGGAGCCAATGGCGGCCGCATCGTCCGGGAATGGAATCCCTGCTGCACCGCCTTGGTCCCGCTGCCGCCGCAGCTTTCGTGATGGCGCTGGCGCCGTTCGCGCCGGCCCTCCAAGGCCCGGACGAGCCCGATGGCGCGGTCTTGCGAGCGCCAGGTCTCGAGTCCCTCGAATTGGGGGGCCAGCTGCGGCTGCGTTTCGAATCGCGCGATCCGGCCCCTCCGACCACTGCCGGCCGGTCCATGAGCAACGGCAGCGCTCGGATCCGGCTGCATCTCGACGCGGTCCTCGACGACACCTTCGGCGCCTTCGTGCAATTCCAAGAGTCCATCGCCAGCCAGGGCAGCGTGTCGATGAGCAGCGTGCGCCAGGCAGTCGGCCGAGCGCGCGGCCTCGCCGACGGCAGGCTCGACCTGGAAGCCGGGCGCATGGAACTCAACTACGGCATGCAGCGGATGATCTCGCCCCTCGATTGGTCGCAGACGGGCCGGGCCTGGGACGGCGGCCGAGCGATCTTCCGCGAAGGCGAGATCCGCGCCGACTTGTTCTGGACCCAGGCCGTCCAGAATCAAGGAGCTCCGTACGGCGGGGTCGATTTCGGCGGGGTCTACGCGCAATGGGCGGGCGACCCGATCACCGTCGACGTCTACGCGTTGCGGCGGCGCGACGAAATGATCGGCGTCTCCGACACCACGCTCGGCGCGTTGTTGCGCGGCGCGTACGACGGCTGGAATTGGCATGCCGAAGGCGCCAGCCAGAGCGGGGATCACGGCCCGCTCGATGCCGGCGGTTACGCCGTGGCGGCGGGGATCGAGCATGTTTTCCGCTGCGGCAGCCGCCTGGGCGCGCGCTACGAACTCGCGTCCGGCGACGCGGATCCGACCGACGGACAGGACGACACCTTCCGACTGCTCTTCGACTTCGGGCACGCGTACCAGGGACACGCCGACATCGTCCGCTGGCAAAACCTGCAGGACATCGTCGTGACGGCTTCCGTGCCCGCCGGCGGCGGCTTCGACGTGCACTCGGACCTGCACCTGCTCTCCCTTCACGAGCGCGCCGATGCGCTCTATCCGGGCGCCGGCGCGGCCGGGGCCACCGCGAGCGGTTCGGCCAGCGATCTCGGCACCGAAGTCGACGTCTACGTGAAAGGCCCGCTCGGCGACTCGGTCGCGATGTGGGCCGGCGTGTCGCAGTTCTTCGCCGGGGACGCGCTCGCCGCAGGCGACGACCAGACCTGGATCTTCGTCCAGGGCGTTCTCTCCTTCTAGCGCCCGCTGGGCCGACTCAAGTCGGCCTGGTCCGCGACGCCGAGGAACCGCGTGCCGACGCGTTCCAACGCCGCCGTCGCGCGTGCGATCGAGGGCGCCGGGTCGGTGCCGTCGGCGAGCGCGGCGGCGACTTCCGGGAACCAGGCCGACGCGTAGCCGCTGGAGCGCCAGAGCAAGCTGCGGCCGCCGTCGGCGGGCAGGAAGCAACGGCCGAAGCGGTGCGGCGCGGCCGGCGGCGCCGCCGCGGCGGCGCGTTGCAGGTCTTGGAGGCGCGCAGCGAGATCGGCAAGCTGCGGCGGAGCCAGCCCGATCTCGGCGAGCGCGATCTCGGCCTGGAGGATCCAGGCCGGCACGCCGTCGACCCGCGTGTCGGCGTTCGCGAGGTCCATCGTCAAGCGCAGAGCGAGCCGGGCCGCGCGCGCATGGATCGTGAAATCGGGATCCAGGAAGGTCTCGACCACGAAAGGCGTGTCGAGCGCGCTGTGATAGACGCCGTTGGAGCCGTGGAAGCCGAAACCGGCGACTTCGACGCCCGCGAGCTCCAGAAACGGCACGTGGTCGCTGCCGCCTCCCGGCACGCCGAGTTGCGCGGGCACCGCGAGACCCTCGGCCGTGCAAGCCGCTTCGAGCGCGGCGACCAGGCCGGGCGTGCAGCTGGCGCCGAATTCGGCGCCGCTGGCGACCGAGTCCATGTTGAGGTACGCCACGGCTTTCTCCCGCAGTTCGCCGCGGTGCTGCTCGACCCACTCGGTGGAGCCGACCAGTCCCCATTCCTCCGCGTCCCACGTCGCCAGGACCAGCGTGCGTTCCGGCCGCCAACCGCGCTCCATGGCGGCGCCGAGCACGCGCGCCACCTCGAGCACCGCGCTGGTGCCGCTGCCGTTGTCGGTGGCTCCCGGGCCCCAGGAATCGCGGTGCGCGCCGAGCAGGACCCATTCGTCGGGCCGGACGGCGCCTTCGATCCAGCCCAGGACGTCGACGATTTCGACCGCCGCCGGATCCTGGTCGACCCGCATCGACACGCGAGCCTCGAGCCATCCTGTCCGTTCCGGGCGGCCGTCGGGGCCGAACAAGCGCGCGGCGTTGCCCGCCGAGAGCGGCAGGCTCGGAATCTGCACCAGGCCCGGCGCTGCGTTCGGCGCGAGCCTGCGTGCGCCGGGCACGGACGCCCAGCCCGGCGTGAGCGGATCGCCGTCGCCGTTGAAGACGCTGCCGCGCTGGATCCCGCTCTCCGGCCGGTACGGTCCGTCCGGGAGCACGGCGCCGCGGCCGGCGCCGTCGTCTTCGGCGTCGGTGTAGAGGAGCGCGCCGGTGCAGCCCGCGGCTTCGGCGTTGGCGACTTTCAGGCCGCGGTAGAGGCCGCCGTAGCGCACGAGCGCGATGCTGCCTTGCAGCGCGTCGCCCAAGCGCGTCCGCAGCTCGGCGAATTCCTCGCGCGTGCCGCGCCCGGCGAAGACAACCCGGCCTTGCGCCTTCCCTGCAGCCGTCAGTCCGTGCATGGGCGGCACCTGCGCGCGGCGCGAGAGCGGATCGGCGGCCAGTCCGGCTTCGGTCAAGTCCAGCGGCACGCGGCCGCCGCGGGCGTCGAGCAATGCGAGTTCGGCGCCCGTTTGGCGGGGGAGGTGCACGCCGTAGCGCGCCTCTTCCACGCGCATGCCCGCCGCGAAGAACACTTGCGCGGCGTAGTCCGCGGCGCGCCGCGAAGCGGGCGAGCCGGCAAGGCGCGGCTCGGCGCAGAGCTCGATCAAGGTGGCGTGCAAACGCTCCGCCGAGACTTCGTCGGGGCGGGGCGCGGCGTCTTGCAGCGAGAGGAGCAGAAGGCAGGCGAGCGTCACGGTGTTGCCAAGGAGAATAGCGCTCGGCGGCGCTAGGCTGCCGCCGTGGACGGACACCACGCCCCTGCGGACTTCGTCGCCGTCGACTGGAACGGGACGGTGGTCCCCTGTTTCGGCCTGGCGCCCTACGCCGGCGCGCTGCGTGCTCTCGAGGGACTGCGCGAAGGCGGCACCGCGGTCATGGTGGTGAGCTGCGCGCAGCAGCCGGTGATCGAGCGCGACGTGCAGCGCCTCGGCCTCGCGACCGACGGCGTCTTCGGCTGCGCCGACAAGGAGCCCGTGCTGCTGGAACTGAGCCGCAGCCTGGGCCGCGGCTTGATGCTCGGCGACCACCCCGCGGATCAGCGCGCCGCGCGCTCGGCGGGCATGCGCTTCTTGCAAGCACGGCTCGACGGCCAGCCATCGTTTGCGGGGAGCGACGGCTGGTTCCGCAGCTGGCGCGAGGCCGCCCTGCTGATGCGCTACGCCTGAACGGCGCCGGCGTTCTCGGTGGATCGCGCCCGGCGGCGGCTGCGATCGGCGAGATCGGGTTCGACGGCCAGTTCCTCGGGCGCGTGGTTCACCAGCGGATCCGCTGCAGCGCGCGCGACGAGCTTGGGCTTCGAATACTGCTCGAAGAGGCCCGTCAGCGCCTTGACGTCGACGCAGGTCTTGACGCCGACGCCGCAATCGCCGCAGGCTTCGGTCTGGCAGTGTTCGGTGAATTCGTCCTGCAGCGACTTCTCGTAGTCCTGCCGCAAGTACTCGCGGGTCACGCCCAGGTCGATGTGGTCCCAGGGCAGGACCTCGTCGAGCGGGCGCTGGCGGTGCGCCGCCTCTTCGTTGCCGTAGCCATGTCCGGCCCACGCCGCCTGCCAGAGATCGAGACGGATGCCTTCGTCCCAGGCGTCGAAGCGCGCGCCACGCTGCCACGCATCGCGGACCACGGCGCCGGCGCGGCGGTCGGCGCGGCTCAAGAAGCCCTCGACCAGCGTTTCTTCGACCTTGTGGCACTTGAGCTTGACGGCCTTCAGCTCCTTGAGCCGGTGCAGGCTCTCCTGTTTGTCGCGCACCGTTTCCGCACCCATCTGCCCGTGCCACTGGAACGGCGTGAGCGCCTTGGGCACGAAGGTCGACACCGAAGCCGTGACGTGGCCGTTGCCCACCAGTCCGGCCGCCTGCCGCTCGCGCGAGCACTGCTGGGCCATGTGGATGATCCCGTCGATGTCTTCTTGGCGTTCGCCTGGAATGCCGATCATGAAGTAGAGCTTGATGTTGCGGAAACCGCTCCGCCAGGCCTCGCGCGCGCCCAGGAACAGGTCTTCGTCGCGGATCCCCTTGTTGACGATCCGCCGGAGCCGGTCGGTCGCGACTTCCGGTGCGAGCGTGAGCCCGTGCTTGCGGACTTCGGACGCGCGTTGCGGGAGTTCGCGAACCTGCTCGTTCACCCGCAAGGACGGCAGCGACATGCTGACTCGCAGCGGATTGAAAGTCGGCGCCAGCGCATCCATGATCCCCAGCAGGTCGGGGTGGTCGCTCGAAGACAGCGACGTCAGGCCGATTTCGTTCAGACCGGTGCTGCGGTACGACGCCTCGGCGATCTCGCGGACCCGCTTGGCGCTCCGAAACCGCTGCGGCCGCTTTTCCATGCCGGCCTGGCAGAAGCGGCAGCCCTGCACGCAGCCGCGCATGATCTCGATGGTGATCCGGTCGTGGATGGTGCGGATCGCGGGCACCACCGGCGCGGTCGGATAGGGCGCGTTCTCCAGGTCGTAGACGATCGCGCGCCGGGGCGTGCCTACGCCGTCGATGGGCCGCATTGCGCCGAGCGCGGGGCCGTCGAACTCGGGTTCCCAGAAACAGGGCGCGTACAGGTACGGGCAGCGTTCGACGAGCGCGCGAAGCAAGTCGCGGCGCGTGCGGTGACGGCCGCGCTCTTCGAGGAGCGCGCGGCTGAAGTCGATCACGGCGGTCTCGCCGTCGCCCAGGAAGAACAGGTCGATGAAGTCGGCCAGCGCTTCGGGGTTGAGCGAGCCGGCGCCTCCGGCGACGATCAAGGGGACGTCGAGTCCGCGTTCGGCGGCGAGCAGCGGAACGCCGCCGAGTTCCAGGCAAGTCAGGATGTTCGTGTACGAAAGCTCGGTCTGCAGCGTGAAGCCGAGCACGTCCATCGCCGCCAGAGGGGTCCGCGACTCGAGGGTGGCCAGCGGCAGTCCGCGGCGGCGCAACTGCGCTTCCATGTCCGGCCAGGGCGCGAAGCAGCGTTCGGCCCAGATCTCCGGCACTTCGTTCAGGCAGTGGTAGAGGATCCGCAGTCCCTGGTGCGGCATCCCGACCTCGTAGGTGTCCGGATAGAGCAGGGCCCAGCGCAGACGGGTGCGCTCGAGATCCTTGACGACCTGGTTGAGTTCGCCGCCCAGGTACCGCCCAGGCAGGCGCACGCCCGCAAGG
>Ga0214471_10000727_pt1 | contig 27120 bp, 22 predicted proteins | sample RVTome_5_FD_207665 | JGI IMG/M metagenome (GOLD analysis project Ga0214471, IMG submission 207665) | Soil microbial communities from uranium-contaminated site in the Upper Colorado River Basin, Wyoming, United States - RVT142D155 | ecosystem: Environmental > Terrestrial > Soil > Contaminated >... | reverse complement strand
TGGCTGGCGATCCGCATCTCGAAGCCGATCCCCTTGGTGGCGGTGAACAACTCGGTGAGGACTGTCACCTTCCATCCGAGCGAGAACCCGAAACGGATGGCGGTGAAGAGGAAGGGTGCAAGGTGGGGGACAACAATCTCGCGCTGGCGCACGAAGGGTTTCACCTTGAACGCCTTGGCCATGTCAAGTAGATCCTTGGGCAGTGCCTTGATCCCGGCGGCAACGTTTACTGAAACGATTCCGAAAGTGGTCAAGACGATGGCGAAAATCCACCCCTGAGCCTCGAACCCCCAGATGACGATTCCGGTGAGGGCCCAGACGAGACCGGGGGCGGTGAGGCTGATGAGGATGCTGTCCTTGAAGAAGCCCTCCCACCATCGGATCTGGGTCAGGAGCCCGATCGTGCCGCCGATCACAAAAGCCAAAGTGAATCCGACGCCGAGTCGGGTGAGAGTGGCACCGAAGCTGCCGAGCAGCCTCCCGCCGTTGAGAATCTCTACGAAGGTGCGGACGATGTCGCTGGGTCCGGGCAATAGCCGTTCATCGAGGATCGCACCCGAGGCGTACTCCCAGAAACTGAGCACGACCACGTATCCGGCGATCCGCCAGAAGGTGCGGCTGATCCGGTCGCGCCGCCGCTGCTGTTGCAGCCTTTGCTCCTCGGCGGTTGGCGTTCGTCCTGCCGGCAACTGATCGACGGTTGTGGTCATTTGTTGTCAATCCTCCTCAGAGCGGTTGGGTGCAGCCGTCTGCACCCAACCGCCCTAACTGGATGGCCTGCCTCACGGGGCAGGGATGACCTCGAATCGGGGTGGATCGAAGTCGGCCGCAATCGAGTTCGGGTTTTCCGGGACCAGGTTCTGCTGGAATTCCCAGATCTTCTGCTCGGCCTCGACCCACTCGTCGGTGAAGTAGACCGATTCCACGAACCAGTCATTCGGACCGGCCATGAAGTCGGCGATGAACTGGACGTCTTCTTCGGCTTCGACCGCGAAATGCTGCGGATAGGTAGCGATGATCTCTGCCTTGTTGGCGTACCAGGCGTCTTCACCTCGCTGCCATAGCTCGAGGAATGCCGCGACCTGGTCTGGATGCGAGTCGAAATACTCCTCGGTGGCAGTGAACAGGTTCGACATCACGTGCGCTTCTTCGCTCTCAAACCCGGAGAACCGGTTGTAGAGCTGGAACGGCATCAGACCGTCGTACATCAGCTCGAGCTCACCCGTCCGGAGGTACGGAGCCGCAGCCTCGGGAATGATCACCGCGACTTCACAGTCTCCGTTCAGGAGGTTCTGGGGGTTGACGAAATGGTCGTTGACGATGAGGTTGTAATCACCACCACCGACGCGGTAGTCGATGCCGTGTAGCTCGTTCATTGCCACGGCCCAGAACTGGGTGTTAGACACCGGACTGCTCACGCAGATGGTCGACCCGGCCGGCACGTCGGGCAGCTCCTGGTAAGGATCGCCGGCGCGCTTGATCATCGGTGACCTCTGGGCGTTGTACTTCCCGAAAGAGACGGTCTGGATTCCAGTTTCCTGCTCGAGCACCGGGAGCTCCTGAGTGCTCATGGAGACGATGTCACCGTGGCCTCCGGCGAAAAACGTGAATTCATCCCACGTGGAACTGGTCACGATTCGAACGTTGTTCTCCTCTTCCCACTCGACGATCAGGCCGTTGTCGTTCATGTAGTCCCAAACAGGATCAGGTGCGAACGCAAAGCGGATCACCGATCTGGCTTCGCCTCCCTCTCCGCCCTCGTCGCCGCCGGCATCGCCATCGCCACAGGCAGCGATTACCAGGGCCAAGATGGCGAGGACCGAGATCCTGCGCCAGACAGAACTGCGATTCATACTTCCTCCTCTGAATCTAAAGGGCCCTATCAAGCAGAAGGGGCCCGATCAGCCGATCCTATATCAAACAATTGATAACGTGTATCCAAATCCACTCTTTTTGAGGTCGTCAGGTGCGGCTTGAGGTTCGAGGTCTAGGTTTTGTATACCGCTCACCGCAGGGTGTCACCACGCCGGTCATTTCTGACCTCGATCTCACCGTTGAAAGCGGAGCAGTCCACGCCATCGTGGGCGCAAGTGGCTGCGGCAAGACGACCCTGCTCCGGTTGATCGGAGGGCTGGAAAGCCCTGGCCGGGGCACCGTCGAGTTCCAGGGGCAGCGACGCCGGGACCATCTCACCTCGTTCGTTTTCCAGAGTCCCCGGCTGATTCCCTGGTGGACGGTGGAGCGCAACGTCGCTATTGGCTCGGAGTTCTCCAAGGCACCGAGCCTTCATCAAAAGGTGGCCGAGTTCCATACCCGCCAGGTTGGATTGGGCGAAATGGCCGAGCGCTTCCCGCTCACCCTCTCCCGCGGCCAGCAGACCAGAGTCGGGCTCGGGCGGGGTCTCGCCCACGACGCCGAGGTGCTCCTCCTCGACGAGCCGTTTGTCAACCTTGACACCCTTAGCCGGCGACGGTTGTACGACGAATTCGAGACCTACTGGCAACTCGATCCCCACACCACAGTTTTGGTCACTCACGACGTGGAGGAGGCCGTGAACCTGGCCGATCGGGTTTCGGTTATGAGGTCGGGACCTGGTCCGATCATCGAGACCGTGGAGGTCGACGCAGCCCGTCCCCGCTCCGACCTTTCTCCCGGTCATGCTGGGATTCGCTCCGCCATCGGGCGCGTCTGGAGTCTCCTGGAGAACGCCACATGACCGGCGAGACCGTCGGTTTTGTCGGTCTGGGCCGCATGGGCGGGCCGATGTCACGCCGGCTGATTGAGGCCGGTTGGAGAGTTATCGGGGTCGACTCCTCTGGCGAGGCCCGCGCCCGGGCGGCGGAGATCGGGATGACAGTGGCCTCGGCTCCGACGGCGGTCGTTGAATGCCAGGTGGTGATGAGCTCGCTGCCCGACACCCCGCAGGTGCTCGAGGTCTATGAAGGGCTCATCGAGAGGATGGCGCCGGGGAGTCTCTGCATCGATCTCTCCACGATCTCGGTAGCGGCGTCGCGTGAACTGGCGGCCGCCGCCTCTGAAAAGCAGATTGCATTCGTTGATGCGCCGGTGTCGGGCACAAGCATTCACGCCGAGGCTGGCACCCTGGCGGTGATGGCCGGTGGTGAAATCGATGCCGTCGATCGGGCCCGTAAGTACCTGGTGGCCTTCAGTTCCTCCGTTCAGCACGTCGGCCCCAACGGCACCGGCCTGGTGATGAAGCTGATCAGCAACCGTCTACTGACAACTCACCTGGTAGCTATAGCCGAAGCCATTCTGGAGATGGAGGCGGCGGGCCTCGAAGTCCCCGTCGGCCTCGATGCCCTGCGGGCAGGTGCGGTGCCCAGGCTTCTCGACTACAAAGCAGGTCCGATGGCCAATCGCGACTACATGCCGAGGTTCACGGTCGACCTGATGTCCAAGGACATGCGGCTGGCGAACGAACTCCTGCCACCGGGTCGCCTGGGGCTGGCCGCGGCCGAGATCCTGGAGGCTGCGAGGGCAGCCGGTCTCGGCGCCGACGACCTCGGCGCGGTGATGGAGATCGTCGTGAAGAATCGACGAACGGAAACATCATGATCGAAGGAGGACCGAAGTGACCACGACCTACGTCAACCGTCCACAACTCGACGACGGCGGCCTCCTTCGTACTGAAATGTTCATCGGTGGCAGGTGGCGGGCGGCGTCCAGTGGCGGAACCTTCGAAGTGCGGGACCCGGCCACGGGAGACGTCTTGGCTGAAGTGGCCGATGGGGGCGCCACCGACGGCCGGGCGGCGATCGAAGCCGCAGCGGCGGCGTGGCCGGCCTGGAAGTCCCTCACCGCCAAACAGAGGTCGGCAGCTTTGAAGAGGCTGCACGGGCTCATCGTTGCGCACTCGGCCGACCTGGCTTCGATCATCACGGCCGAGATGGGCAAGCCCCGGCGCGAAGCTGCCTGGGAGGTTGGCCTCGCGGCCGATTACTTCGAATGGTTTGCCGAGGAGGCCAAGCGAGCATACGGCGAAGTGATCCCGACTCATGACCCCTCGATCCGTCTAGTCGTGATCGAGCAGCCAATCGGTGTGGCCGTGGCTATCACTCCCTGGAACTTTCCCCTCTCGACCATCGCCCGGAAAGTGGCCCCGGCCCTGGCGGCCGGTTGCACCGTGATCGTCAAGCCGGCCGAGGACACTCCGCTCTCGGCTCTCGCCCTGGCCGAACTCGCCGATCGGGCCGGTATCCCTCCGGGTGTGCTGAACGTCGTGACTGCCTGGGACCCAGTGGAGGTCGGAAATGAGCTGACCGCCAACCCGACCGTTCGCAAGGTGTCGTTCACCGGAAGCACCGAGGTCGGGCGCATGCTGATGCGTCAGAGCTCGGACACTCTCAAGAAGCTCAGCCTCGAACTCGGCGGAAACGCTCCCTTCATCGTCTTCGAGGATGCCGACCTCGATGCAGCTCTCAGGGGTGCGATGATCTCGAAGTATCGCAACGGCGGTCAGACCTGCATCTGCGCCAACCGGATCTTCGTTCACGAGTCGGTGATCGACGAGTTCTCGCGAAAGATGTCGGAGGCGGCTTCCAACTTCAAAGTCGGCAGAGGTGACGACGACTCTTCGGAGATCGGGCCCCTGATCAACGCCGCGGCGTTGGAAAAGGTAGAGCGCCTGGTGGAAGACGCCATCGATCGAGGGGCCCGCGTTGTGGTGGGCGGCAAGCCCCATGAACTCGGTGGAACTTACTTCCAACCAACCGTGATCGAAGGAGCGACCATCGACATGGCAATTGCCAACGAGGAAATCTTCGGCCCCGTGGCGAACCTTTTCTCGTTCTCGACCGAGGAGGAGGCGATCGAGCTCGCCAACTCGACGCCTTACGGACTGTGCGCCTATGCCTATACCCGCGATACAGCCCGGAGCTGGAGGGTGAGTGAAGCTCTCGAGTTCGGAATGGTTGGCATCAACACCGGAATGTTCACGACCGAAGTGGTTCCCTTTGGCGGAATCAAAGAGTCAGGCATAGGCCGCGAAGGCGGCCGCCAGGGCCTCCGTGAGTACATGGAGACCAAGTACATCGCCATGGGCGGAATCCAGGGCTGAGCCCCGGATCGTTATACGTCTTACGTGGTGCGTTCTACGTCGATCCCTCATCGTGGTTGGCCACTCGGGTCAGACGTAAAACGTCGAACGTAGGCTCAGCTCTTGATCTTCAACAGCCTGGCCGCATTGCCGCCGACCACCAGGTCCCGGTCGGCGGCCGATAGCTTCGCCTGGGAAATGAAACCGAGGGGATCGGTCGGGCCCATGTCGAAGGGATAGTCGCTGCCCATGAGGACCCGGTCGGCGCCGAATTCGGACACCAGATACTCGACGGCTCTCGGGTCGAAGACGGTTGTGTCGAAGTGGAGGAGGTGGAGATACTCGCTTGGCGGTCGGCTGATGTGATGCCGCAATTCCGGCCTGACTCGATAGGCGTGATCGGTGCGGGCGAAGTAGAAGGGCAGGTAGCCACCTCCGTGGACGACCAGCATCTTCAGGTCCGGAAACCGCTCCCACACCCCGCCGAGGATCATTCGTGACACCGTCAGCGTCGACGCCAGTGGCAGGCAGATGAGATTGGCGAGGTAGTAGTCACCCATTCTCTGTGCCTCGGTGAACCCATGCGGGTGGAGGATGACCAGCAGGTCGAGTTCGACTGCCTTCTCCCACAGTGGGTCGAATCGGCGATCGTCGAGTTCACCACCGTTGACATCTGCATTGACCTCGAAGCCGTTGAACCCGAGGTCACGATGAGCCCGGACCATCTCGGCGATGGCGGCTCCCGGGTGGTCGAGCGGAAGATTGGCGACGCCGACGAATCGGTTCGGACGGCTTGCCACCATTTCGGCGATCCGGTCATTCTGAATCGCGGTGACGCGCGCACCGGTCGGCTCGTCCAGGTAGTAGAAGTATTGTGGCGGTGCGATGGCCAGCACCTGCCGATCAACACCCTGAAGATCCATGTCGGCGATCCGGGCCTCGGGGTCGATGAACTTGGCGACCTGAGTCGCCCGGAGCTCCCGGTTGTAGCGGCTGCTCTCCTCCGCCTGATAGAGGACGCGCAGGTCGAATTCGGGCCGGAAGAAAGGCGCCGCGATCTCGGCTGCCAGTGGGACCTCGACATGAGAGTGGACGTCGATGGTTTCGACGGGTGACTTGCGAGCGCTCGTTTTCTCCCACCTGGGTCCGAGCTCATGGAACCACTCTTCCGTCATCGAGGACTCCCTCTTCTAGGCGATCTGGATACGCATATGATGCAAATTCGATCATATGGCTTCACTCCAATACCCGCAGTTGACCCGCCGCTGGAGTTGGGACCACTCCGCCGGCGTCGCCGGGTCGAGCCGGGAACGTCTTGACATCGCAATGTCGGTTGGTGTGATGGTGGCAGCGGCGACCCGCAGAATCCGCCTTCTAGGATCGCCCGCCACGTGAGACTCGTCACATTCGCCCCAACAGACGGTGTGCGGCGCGACGGCGAGCGCCACATCGGCGCAATGGATGGCGACGCGGTCGTCGACATCTCGGCGGGCGACCCCGGCCTTCCGGTCGACATGGTCGACCTGATCGCCACCTGGGACCTGGCCCGGGTTGCGGCCGCCAAGGACCGGGGCCCCCGATCGCCCCTGTCGGACGTTCGGCTGCTGGCGCCGTTGCGGGTTCGCAAGAACGTATTCGCTGTCGGCCGCAACTATCACGACCACGCCCACGAGTTCTCCAAGTCGGGCTTCGACGCGTCCGAGAAGAAGGTGATCCCCGAACATCCGGTGATCTTCACGAAGGCCCCGACGTCAGTCATCGGCCCCGACGATGCGATCGTGCTTGCCAACGACCCCACCGGCACCAGCGACTACGAGGGGGAGATGGCAGTGGTCATCGGGCGACGATGCCGGGGGGCGAGAAGAGAGAACGCATTGGACAATGTCTTCGGGTGGACCATCGTCAACGATGTGACCGCCCGCGACCTCCAGCAAAAACACGTTCAGTGGTTCGTTGGGAAGAGCCCCGACACCTTCTGCCCGATCGGACCGTGTATCACCACCATCGATGAATTGCCTGACATACGGTCGTCATGGCTGCGAACCACCGTCAACGGTGAACTCCGCCAGGAAGTACCTATCTCGGATCTGATCTTCGACGTCGAGTCATTGATCGTGACGCTCTCGGACGTGATGACCCTCGAGCCCGGCGACGTGATCGCCACCGGGACCGGGGTCGGCGTGGGGATCGGCTTCGATCCACCCAAGTTCCTGACCGCTGGTGACTTAGTCGAAGTCTCGATCGACGGAATCGGGACTCTACGGAACCCGGTGGCATAGACATGAGCGAGATCCCTGTCTGCCAACCTCCGGTTCGGGAAACGCGGCGCTCGACGATGACGACACCACCGGGTGCCACCGACTGTCACACCCATGTCTTCGAGTCCCGCTTTCCGATGATCCCCAATCGCGGTTACACCCCTCCCGACTCGAACCTGGCCGACATGCTGGCAATGCACGACAAGATCGGGATCGAGCGCGTCGTCTTCACCCAGCCGTCGATCTACGGCATCGACAACACGGCCATTCTCTCGGCGATGGATCAGATCCCTCACAAGGCCCGGGCCGTGGTGGCCATCGACCTGTCGCTGTCGGATGAGGAACTCGTCGCCCTCGACCGCAGAGGAGTTCGCGGGGTTCGCCTGAATCTGGACAACGTGGGAGGCATGCCGGTCGAGATCGATGAGATTCCGACCCTCGCCGGGCGGATCGCAGATCTGGCCTGGCACATCGAGTTCCTCTTCGCCGGCCAGCACTTTCCGGACCTGCTTCCAATGCTGCGATCGGTCCAAGTCCCGATCTCAATCGGGCACTTCGGATACATGCCGGCTGCCGAAGGCGTTTCCTATCCACCGTTTCGAGCACTGGTCGACCTGATCAAAGAAGGAAACACGTGGATGAAGTTGTCGGGACCCAACCGTCTCGGGGTGGGCGACCTTCCACCATGGGATGCGATCGTGCCCCTGGCCCATGCCTTGATCGAAGCCAACCCCGAGCGAATGTTGTGGGCGACCGACTGGCCCCATCCCAACAAGTTCGGAGACATGCCCAATGACGCCGATCTGATCGAACAACTGGCTCTGTGGGCCCCCGATCCGGCTCTGAGGAACAGGATTCTCGTGGACAATCCCACCACTCTGTATCGCTTCTGATGACTGGCTTCTGATGACTGGGGGACCAATCGCCGTGATCGGTCTCGGAATCATGGGTTCGCGGATGGCCAACCGGTTGCGGCTGAACGGGCACGCTCTCCGGGGATACGACCCGAGCCCCGCCAGTCTCGAAGCCTTTGCAGCGGCGGGCGGGGTGGCAACGGGGTCCCCGGCCGAAGCAGTGCACGGGTGCTGGGCGGCGTTGTTGTCGCTGCCTGACTCCGACATTTCGCGCCGGGTCTGCCTGGGGGAGGGAGGCATCTCTTCGTCGGGGATAGCGGGACTGCTGGTCCTCGACGCCACCACCGGCCGCCCCGAAGACGCCGTTACCAACGCCGCTGGTCTCGCCACCGCCAATATCGACTACGGCGACACGACAGTCAGCGGGAATGCCCCTTTCGCGGCTTCGGGCCAACTTGTCGTCATGTTCGGAGGCACTCCGGAGGCTTTCGAGAAGGGGCGCCCGGTATTCGAGGCCATCGGTCGCTCGCACCATCACGTCGGACCCGTTGGGTCCGGAGCGCGGGTCAAGCTGATCGTCAATCAGATGCTCAGCATCCAACGGATGGCCCTCGCCGAGGTCGTCGTAACCGCAGAGCTAGCAGGCCTTGATCTCGAGCGAGTTCTCGAAGTGCTCAAGGACAGTCTCGCCTACGGCAAGGTGATGGATGTCTACGGGGACAACATCGTGGCCGGCACCCACGATCCGCCGGCGGCGCGGCTCCGGCAGACTCACAAGGACGCCCGGCTGATGATCGAACACGCGGAATCGGTCGGAGCGCCGGCAGATCTCATCGAAGTGGTGCGGGCTGCCCTGGCCGAGGGTGAAGCCATCGGGCTCGGTGACCTCGACAATTCGGCGATCGCCGAGGTAGTCCGCCGCCGCGCCGGAATCGGCAGGGTGAAAGGGGCGTAGCCTTTGGAGGGTTTGATATGGCTCGTATCCGTTTGATCACAGATCGCGATCAGGACCTGAGCCCTGAACAGGCCGAGACATTCGATTGGGTGGTCGAGAGTCGCGGCTCGATGATCCGTCCCTTCGAAGTGCTGTTGCACAGCCCACAGGTGGCGAGGCATGTCGCCGAACTTGGCGCCAAGATTCGGTTTGATTCGTCGCTCCTCGACCATGATCGGGAACTGGTAATCCTGACCGCTGCCCGGGCCCATGGCTGTGCCTTCGAGTGGGATTCCCATATTCCTCTGGCTCGGGCCGCAGGGGTTCGGGAGGAGGTGCTCGACCACCTCCGTGACGGCGGTGGTTCGTTGACCGAATCAGAGGCGCTTTTCATTGACTTCGTGCGGGAGTTATGCGCCGGCAGCACGGTGTCGTCCGAGATCTTCGACCGGGCCAAGGCGATGCTGGGCGAGTCCGGAGTAGTCGAACTCAGCGCCACCGTCGGTTATTACACGCTGCTGGCCATGGTCATGGGTGCCTGCGACGCCTGTTGACTGCGGTTTTGGCGCGGAGCCCTGCTCACCTGATGTCGATCCTCCGCGCCAAAAGAGGTTTGGGGCTGCCCTTCGCTGTTCTTTCTTGGCCGCCGTCTTCCGTCTCCGTCTTCCGTCTTCGGGCAAGATCCTATATTGTGCATGGTCTGACGTCGGTCTCGAATAGATAGGAGCGAAATAAATGGCAGTGACCGCGGGTGGGGTTCCGGTCGTTGACCTTCACTGTCATCGCGAGTGCGGGCCGGCGGCTCAATTGATGAAGGCCGAGGCCGACCGGATCGGGCATGTGCCTTTGTCGTTCGGAAGTGCCCTCACGAAGGAGGTCAACCGCCGGCAGCTGGTCGACATCAAGCCGAAGATGGAATCGGTCGAGGAGCGCCTGGCCGACATGGATCGAATGGGGGTCGATATCCAGGCCCTGGCGATCGCCCCCTACCAGACGTACTACTGGGCCGACCCGGTGTTGGCCGCCGAGGTCTCCCGCACGATCAACGACGACCTGGCCGATCTCGTCGGTCAGTACCCGGATCGGTTCATCGGCTTGGGAACTGCCCCGCTGCAGGACACCGCCGAGGCGGTGACCGAACTGCGGCGTTGTATGGGCGACCTGGGCTTTAAGGGTCTCGAGATCGGGACCAACATTGAAGGGGAGGAGATCTCCGCTCCGCGGCTCGACCCCTTCTGGTCGGCGGTGGAAGAATCCGGGGCCGTCATCTTCATACATCCCACCGGATTCACCCATCCCGCGCGCCTCACCGAGCACTACTTCTTCAACGTGATTGGACATCCGATCGAGAACGCCCTCGCGATCGCCAATCTGATCTTTGGAGGGACCCTGGAGCGCTTTCCGGGCTTGAAAATCGTTGTCGCCCATGGGGGTGGCTACTTGCCTCCCTACGCGGGGCGCATGGATCACGCCTATCACGCCAGGGAAGACGTCCGCGAAGGGTTGCCCAGGCCTCCGGGCGAATACGTTCGCCAGTTGTACTTCGACACGATGGTCTTCGAGCCAGATCAACTCTCTTTCCTGGTCGAGAAGTACGGGGCAGATCACGTCGTCCTTGGCACCGACTACCCCTACGACATGGGCGAGTCCGACCCGGTCGGTCTGGTGGCGAGAACGCCCGGTCTCAGCGACGAGCAGCGAGCGGCCATATGCGGTGGCAATGCCGCCCGGCTCATGGGGTTGGACGTGAGGGCCAGCCGATGAGCGAGCCGATCGGCCTGGCGATTGTCGGCTGCGGCACCATCGGGAGAGTGCGAGCCGAATTGGCACGAGAGACGGCCGCGGTGGGGTGGCTGGGCCTCTGCGATATCGACGAAGCCACCGCCCGGCGACTGGCCGAAGACACCCGAGCAGACTTCGTCACGACCGACCTGGCTGAGCTGCTGGCTCGGCCGGAAGTGACGGCGCTGATCATCGCCACGGCCGAGAACGAACACGTCGAGCCGATCCTGGCGGCCACCGAATTGAGAGTGCCGCTTTTCATCGAGAAGCCTCTGGCAACCGATCCTGTCGAGTCGGAGAGGGTCCTCACCGCTATCGAGGCGGGGGGGATCGATGCCGTCATGGGTTACACGCAGCGTTTCCGGCGCCGGTTCCTGACGGTCAAGCAGCGGTTGCGTGACGGGCAGATCGGTGAAGTGACCAGCGTCGTCACCCGGGCTTTCATGAATCGGATGGTCCCGATCGCCACCCTTCGCAAGACGGATCAGCGCTCGACCTTGACGCCCATGGTCGTCTCCGGGACCCACAGCCTCGACATGTGCATGTGGCTGATGGAGGGCAAGAACCCGATCGAGGTATACGCCCGTTCCACCGACAAGGTGCTCGGCGAGCTCGGGACCAAGGACGCCACTTTCGGTTTGTTCACGATGGACGACGGCACCATCTGGAGCATGAACATCTCCTGGGCACTTCCCACGGTCTGGCCGGGTGCGGTCTACGGTCTTGAGATCGGGATCGTCGGTACCCTCGGAGTGATCGATATCGAGGACACCCACCGCGACGTCATCATCGCCTCCGAGATCGCCCAGGGAGCCGGCTACACCTCGAAAGGGTTCCGACCGGAGGCGGAGCGCCACGTCGATTTCATCGGAAGCTATCCACCGGGCGACCTTTCCGACGGCCTCCTGTGGGGTCCCATGCGGGAGGAGACCATGACCTGGTTCAACCGTCTGACTACCGGCATCAGCACTCCCCACGCCACGGCCGCCGACGGACACCGCAACCTTTTGCTGACGATGGCCATGGATCTGTCAGCGCGAATCGGGCGGGCGGTGCCACTGCCCATCAAGCCACAAGAATTGCTCTAAGAACCGGGAGGAAACGGTGAAACAGGTCAACGTCGGGATCATCGGAACCGGGTGGTGTGGTGGGATCCGCGCCATCGCCGCTGCCAATAGCCCGCTAGTGAGTTCCCTCCACATTGCCGAGGTCAACGAAGGTCGACTGGCGGAGATGAAGGCCAAGACCAACCCATCCACGGCCGTTACCGACTGGGAGAAGATCGTTGCCAACCCGGAGATCGATGCGGTCATGGTCTCGACGACCCCCGAGACAACGCACTATCCGATCACCCGGGCGGCGCTCCTGGCCGGGAAGCACGTTCTCCTCGAGAAGCCGATGGCGATCACCCTCGAAGAGGCCGACGATTTGATCGAAATCGCAGAGACCAAGGATCTCAAGTTCACGATCGGATACTCCCAACGCTTCAATGCCAAGCAGGCCCTCGTCCGGCGGAGCCTGAACGACGGAACGCTGGGGGACCCGGTCAGCGTCCTCATCAGCCGGCATATCACCCGCTCCCTGGGGGCCAAGATCGGCAACCGGACGAAACTGTCGCCGGCCGTCATGGAGGCGACCCACGACATCGACTTCTCGCTTTGGTGCCTCACACCTCGTCGCCCGGTCAGGGTCTACGCCCAGGAGGCGTTTGGGGCCCGCAAGGCCAGCGGCGTTGCCGACACGATGATGCTGATGATCACGATGGACGACGGGGTCGTTGTAACGATTGGAGCCGGATGGTCGCTTCCGCCCGGCTACCCCAACTTCTCGACAACCTGGATCGAATTCATCGGTACCGAAGGGGCCCTCCTCATGGACGCCTCGCATAAGGACATCATTCTCAACACGATGGACAAAGGCGTGCAGTTCCCTCTGTCAACGATGCCCGGGGAGTACGTCGACCACGTCTACGCCGGTCCCATGGAGCGGGAAACGCTGCACTTTCTCGAAGCGGTGGCTTACGACCGTCCAGTGATGGTTGAACCGCGGCTGGCCAGGCTGACGATGGAGGTCTATCTGGCCGCTGACCTTTCGGCCCAGCGGAACGAAGTCGTTGAGTTGCCTCTCGCTCGTGGAGATTCGGACCTCGCGCTGGCAATCACCGCCGAGCGCTGACCAGCTCGGATGAGCAGGCTCGCCGAACTCGACGATGGTTTTCTGGTCGTGGTCAAGAGCGATTGCGAGACCTGCCAGATGGTCGAACCGGTGCTCGGGGCCATGTCGGCCCGGACCGGTGTTGCCATCGCCAGCCAGGACGACCCTTCGTTCCCGACCGGCCTCAAGGTGATCGATGACACCGCCCTCGGGTTGTCGTGGGACCTTCAGACCGAAACCACCCCGACGCTATATCGAATTGAGAAGGGAAAGGTCGTCGAATCAGCCACCGGATGGAACCGGGAGGAATGGCAGCGGCTGACCGGCATCGAAGGTCTGGGAACCGGCCTGCCGGCCAGCCGACCCGGGTGTGGATCAAAGATCTTCGAGCCGGGTACATTCGAGCGGCTCAACGCCCGATCCGGCGGTCTCCGTGCGCGCCGCGTGATAGTCGCCCCAGCCGTCGATCCGTTCGAGGCGATGATGTCCTTGGGATGGTCGGACGGTCTTCCGGTGGTTCCACCCACCGAAGACCGGGTCCAGCGGATGCTGGAAGGCACGAGCCACGATCCCGCCGAGATTGTCTGCGTGATGGCGCCCGACCTGGTCGAGTGCACAGTCGAGAAGGTCGCCATCAATGCGGTGATCGCCGGCTGCAAGCCGGAGTATTTGCCGGTGGTTCTCGCCGGCTGTGAGGCAGTCGCCACCGATCTCTTCAACATTCACGGTGTTGCCGCAACTACTCAGTTTGCCGGGCCGGTGCTCATCGTCAACGGGCCGATTCGGCTCGAACTCCAGATGAACTCGGGCATCAACGCGCTGGGTCCCGGCAATCGGGCCAACGCCACGATCGGTCGGGCGGTGAACCTCGTAGTGCGCAACCTTGGCGGTGCCCGCCCCGGCGGGGTCGATCGCTCAACCCTGGGAAGCCCGGCCAAATGGAGTCTTTGCTTCGCCGAGGACGAAGAGGGCTCGCCGTGGGAGCCGCTCTCGATCGAACGAGGGATGGCCGAGGGAGTGTCCGCGGTGAGCGCCTTCGCCGGTCACGGCCCTCACGAGATCGTCGACCAGGCCTCGCGCGACGCCGCGTCTTTGGCGAGTTCGTTCGCCGCTCAGCTGAGATCGGTCGGGCATCCGAAGCTCATGGGATTCCTCGATGCCCTGGTGGTGGTCGCCCCCGAGCACGCCCGGGTGTTCACCGATTCGGGATGGGATAAGCCTCGGCTTCGCAACGAACTCACCGAGCGCCTTACTTTCGATGGTGACGACGTCGTCAGAGGTGCAGGGGGGATCGCCGAAGGCATGCCGCAGCACCGAGTTCAACCAAGGATGACCAAGTTTCGACCGGACGGGCTTTGGTTCGCCCACGCTGGTGGCACGGCCGGGATGTTCAGCGGAATCATCAGCGGTTGGACCGGAGGCCCCCGTGGATCTCAGATGGCAACGGTTTCGATCGATAACTGGAAGTAGGCAAGGAGTGACCATGGAACTGCTCGATCCCACCGCCGAATCGGCCCCGATTGCCCGTCAGGGGGCGCCGCGCCTCGCGGCGATCGAGGGAGGAACGATAGGCCTTCTCGATATCTCGAAGCCCCGCGGGGATGTCTTCCTCGACCGCCTCGCGGAGCTTCTCGCGGCCCGCAATGTGACGGTCCGCCGCTATCTCAAACCCACCCACGCCCGGCCGGCATCGGCCGACCTCAGATCTCAGATCGCGGGCGAATGCGACGCGGTGGTCGAAGCCCTCGCCGATTGAGGGAGTTGTGCGTCGTGCAGTGTGCACGACATCACCAACCTGGAGGCTCTGGGCATCCCCGGTGTGTTCGTGGCTACGAGCGAGTTCGAATCCGCCGCTATCGCTCAAGGCACGGCGTTGGGGTTCGACCCGCCCCGGGTGCTGGTTCCCCACCCGGTCCAGGACCGGACCGACCAAGAGTTGAAATCAATGGCCGATAGCGCGTTGGATGATGTGATTGCTGCCTTGACGCGATCCGCGGATGGCCGATAGCTGCGTTGACGGAGGCCCCTACGGCACCAGGAGCACTTTGCCGGTCGTCTCCCTCGCCTCGAGCTTGCGATGGGCGTCGGCCGCCTCCTTGATCGGGAGCCGCAGCCCCACGCGGACATCGAGGTCGCCGGTTGTGATCAGGCCGAAGACCGCTGCCGCCCGGCGTCGTAATTCCTCCGGCGTCGCCACGTAGTGGCCGAGGCCGGGCCGGGTCAGGAACAGCGAGCCGAGCGCCGATAGCCGGAGCGGTGGAAACGGATCGGGTGGGCCGCTGGCACTGCCGTAGTTGACCATCATTCCCCTTGGCTTGAGAAGGGTGAGGCCCTGTTCGAATGTGGCCTTGCCGACCCCGTCATACACGACGTCGATCTGATTCTTTCCTACGAGTTCTTCGACCCCTTCGACAAAGTCGACCGCCTTGTAGTCGATGACATGATCGGCGCCGGCCGATTTGGCCAGGGCAACTTTGTCGGGGCCGCCAGCGGTTGCGATCACCTCGGCACCCGTTTGCTTTGCCATTTGCACGAGCAAGCGGCCCACACCGCCGGCCGCGGCGTGGATCAGACAGCGCTGGCCAGAGCGGAGGGGAAAGGTGTCGTTGACGAGATAGTGGGCAGTCGCACCCTGGAGCAGGCTGGCAGCTGCCAACTCGCTGGCCAGCGCGTCCGGCACCGGCACAGCCCGGGCCTCCTTGATCGCGATGTAATCCCCATACGAGCCACGCTGGTCGCACCAGCCAACCCGATCGCCGGGCTTGAAGGCGGTGACGCCATCGCCTACCGCCACTACCTCACCGGCACCTTCCGAGCCAAGGATGAAGGGAAGGTCGACCTTGTAGAGGCCGGTCCGTTGATAGGTGTCCATGAAGTTGACCCCCGCCGCCTCGATCGCGACCACCAACTGGCCAGCCTCGGGATTCGGGTCGGGGACGTGCTTCCACTGCAAGACCTCGGGACCTCCGAGTTCTTCAACCACGATGGCATTCACGGGATCCTCCTAAGACCAATCCGTTTTTTGGCCCAATCAGTCGGTCTTGGTGATCGACAGCAGGGGAGCATAACGACGCGCCAAAACGAGTCTTCAATCAGGAATCAACGGCAGCAGCACGTGCGAAGGGTGGTCGGGACCGACGTAGATCGTGACTCGGCCGCCAAAGATCGCCGGTGGGCGGTCGTCGGGATCGCGGTGCGTCATGCCGCCGGTGCCTTTCGTGGCATACACGAAGTTCTCGCCGTACTCGTCAAGAGGCCCGGCGTACTCGTAGTCCTTGCCCCTGATCCAGAGCCCGAGCCGATAGCCGGGCGGCACGACGATGCACGTCGGGACGAACTCGATGTCGAGCGGGTAGACCTCTCCCGGGGTCAACGGTTCGACACGGTCGTGGGGATGGAAAGGCTGCCAGGACTTGCTCCGATCCTGGACGATCGCGCGATGCGAGGCGCGCAGCCAGCCATTTGCAATGGGCGTATTGGGATCGGTCGAACCCTCGAACGTGACCTCGTTGTGGTCCTCATCAAACAGGCGAAGAATCAAAAACAAGTCCGCGTCGACGGCTTCGGAGGAGATCCAGAGTCGCGCCGCCAGAGGCCCGGTGAACTCGGTCCGCTCCAGAAACGGAGGAGTTGTGAACAGAAGGCCATCACCCAACGCGTCGTACTCGAGCGCAGCAGGTGAGTCCTCGTCGGCGGTAGTCAGGGTCAGGTCGCGATGCAGGTGATAATCCGTGAAGACGGTCCGGGCCAGAGGCCATTCGTCTTCGCCCCTCCACACGAACCGCTCGCCGGGGTGGCGGATGTTCAACTGCACCCGGGGGGTGTCTTGCCAGCCGTTGTCTAGCTCCTTGAGGAAGTGGTCGAAGAATCGTTTCTGCAGGCCGCGACCGTATGCGGAGTAGAAGTGGGTCCAGTGAGTATCACCGTGAACCTCGAGCCACTTGTCAGTCGAGGCGGCGTACATGAAGCCGTTGAAGTTACCGCGGGGATGGATGCCCTGTCCTCCCCAATTGGCGGCGGTGAGCAAGGGGACTTTGACCTTGGATAGGTCGATGCTTCGCGCCTGGTGCCATTCGTCGTAGAGCGGATGCTGCTTGATGATCGCGAAGTAATCGCTGCGGTTGGCCGCCAGCTCCTCTTCGGAGAGCGTCACCGGCCCTGCGACCGACTGACCAGTGTTCGGGTTGACGGGGGCCCGCTCGCCTTGTCCATACTGGATCGGGTTGATCTGGTTCGGTTGCCAACGCCTGGTGAACTCACTGAGGATCCCGCCGTGATAAAAGGCGTCCCGGTACTGATCGTTGAATCCTTCCCAGGCGATCAAGGCCGCCAGGTGCTCGGGCTGTCTGGCAGCAGCGGCCCAACCCATCACGGCGTAGTAGGAGATCCCGGCAAGTCCGACCTTGCCGTTGCTCCAATCCCGGGTCCCGGCCCACTCGACGCTGGCACATACATCCGCGTATTCCTGAGGTGAGCGTGGGTCGAGAAACCCGGGTGACCATCCCGCTCCCCGCGAGTCGACCCTGACCACCACGTAACCGTCCGGGACCCACCTTTCGGGGTCGACCACCTCCCATGCCTGGTACTTGTTGGTCGATCCCGCTTTCACGCCGGGATCCTTCGACAGGAGCTTTTCCCACTGCATCTGATAGACGGTCCCGTTGAAGGGGAGACCTTTGGCGTAAACCCCGTGGCTGAGGACGACCGGGTAACGATCCTGCTCCACGGGTCGATATACATCGGCCCTGAGCACCGCCCCGTCCGGCATCGGCACCGCTACCTGCCAGTCGATCGCCATCCCGTCGACGATTTCGGACCACGACTGTTTCACATCGACCACCGGATCTCCTTGACCAGGGCCCGGCTGGGGCCGGTGGTCGTTCGACACGCTAGATGCCGACTGAAAGCCGGGCAATTCGGATTATGTACGATGCAATCTTCGTGTCTTTGACCCTCTCCCGGCCGCCGGATCTCATTTCTCTTCGATGAAGGAGACGGTGCTTTTGTCATGAGAAGCCGCATGTCCCGCATGCGGAAGCTGGTGGTCGTCGACATTACGCCGCTGCGTCAGTCTCGTGACTTCCGGTACCTCTATCTGGGCCAGATGGCGTCTTTCCTGGCCCGGGAGTTGACGGTGGTGGCAGTGCCGTACCAGGCGTTCGTGCTCACCGGCTCCTCACTAGTGGTCGGCTCTCTCGGCCTGGTTCAGCTGGTACCGGGACTGGCGGTGGCGCTCCTCGGTGGTGCGTTCTTCGACGCCTTCGACCGCAAGAAGCTCCTGTGGGTCAGCCAGGTCCTCCAAGCCGTCGTGGCCGGGGGATTGATGGTCAATGCGGCAGTCCCATCACCGGCGTTGTGGCCTCTGTTCGTGCTCTCGGGGCTCAATGCCGGGCTCTCCTCAATCGACACCTCCACCCGGATCGCCGTCACCCCCTCATTGGTCTCTCGCGATTTGCTTCCCGCGGCCCTGGCTCTCAGCCAAACCATGGCAACTCTCGGAGGCGCCGCCGGGCCGGCCATCGCCGGGATTCTCATAGCAACGTTCGGCATTTCTTTCAGCTTCGGATTGGAGGCATTCATTTTCCTCCTGGCAGCTCTGTCGGCGGTCGGGATCCGGTCGCTTCCCAAGACGGACCAGAACGCGGCGCTCGGGTTCCAATCGGTGGCCGAGGGATTCCGATACATAAAGGCCCAGCGGCGGATCACCTCCACCTTCATCATCGACCTCAACGCCATGATCTTCGCGATGCCGAGAGCACTCTTCCCGGCGCTCGGCATCGGCCTCTTCGGCGGAGATGCCAGCACTGTCGGCCTGCTGTACGCGGCGCCGGGGATGGGCGCTCTGGTGGCAGCCTCGACGGCAGGGTGGGTAGGAGGGGTCGAGCGGCAGGGTTTGATGATTGTGTCGTCCATCCTTGTCTGGGGCGCGGCCATGACCCTGTTAGGATTGGTCGGGTCGCTCCCGATCGCGCTGGCGTTGCTGGCCCTCGCCGGCTCGGCCGATGTCGTCTCGGCGGTGTTCCGGGGAACGATCGTGCAGTTGACCGTCCCCGATCATCTTCGCGGCCGTATCTCGGGCGTCCATGTCGCAGTGGTGCGGAGCGGTCCCAGGCTCGGTGATCTGCGGGCAGGAGCGGTGGCATCGGTCACGAGCGAACAGTTTTCCGTCGTGTCGGGCGGTATCCTCGCCATCCTTGGAACGTTTCTGATCGCGAAGCTCTATCCGGAGCTGATTCGTGATGACTCGCTGCCCCGTTCCGGGTCCGATGGAGTGGCCGGGTCCAACGGTTCGGGGGAGCCGAGTGCGACCGAGCTAACGCCTGATTCCCTCGAGGAGCCCTAGAAAGTTCCCTTCGGTGATCATCGCCAACTGATCCTCGCCTATTTCGGGAGTGGCTCGTAAAGACGTCACGGGATCGAGGTCACCCATCTCGAATGGATAGTCCGAGCCCAGCAGGACGCGGTCCACCCCGACCAATGCGATGAGAGCGGCCACGGCCTGGGGGGAATGAAGGACTGTGTCAAAGTAGAGGTCGCGAGCGATCTCGGCGGGCGATCTAACCGCGTGTTGGGCGGCGAGATGCGGCATCTTGCGGAACCCGTGCTCCAGACGACCCAGCTGGAACGGGAGGAACCCGCCGCCGTGGACCAGGATGATCTTCAGTCCCCGATGACGGTCGAAGACTCCCGACAGCATCAGGTTGGCTATCGCCACCGTGCTCTCGGCGGGGCGCCCGACCATGTTGTCGAGGTGGTTTCGCAACTCGACTCCGGCCAGGGGCTGATAGGGATGGATCAGCACCGGACATGAGAGTTCGGAAGCGGCAGCCCAGAACGGGTCGAGGCCGGCGCGGTCGAGGTCGGTGCCGTCCACCGTCGTCGAGATCTCGACTCCCGCCATTCCCAGATCCTTGACGAGGTAGACCAATTCCTGCGCCGCGGCTTCGGGTGCTTGCAGCGGCACCGTTCCCATCGCCAGGAAGCGTCCGGGCGAGGTCGCTGCCTCCTCGGCCATTATCTCGTTGAGACGCCGGCTGTAGGCGGCGCCCGATGGGCCATCCAGGGCGTATCCGGTCATGTCGATCCAGCTCGCCAGGACCTGGACATCAACGCCGGCTTGGTCCATCGCATCGAGGCGCCGGGCCCGGTCGGTCAAGAAGGACCGCAGCGGGCCTGCCTTCACCTTGCCGGCGAAGACCACTCCAGTTCCTTTGTCGCTTTCGACGCACTCGATGCCGAACCGATGGCCATCGGCCTTGAGCAAGTTGATCAGCTCAGTCGGGACGCAGTGGGCGTGAACGTCGTATATCAAGATGTCGACCCTGCTTTCGCGTCGGGGATAAGTGGCAGCAGAATGGTCGAGGGACGATCAGGGCTGCTGTGGATCGTGGTGGTCCCTCCGAAGACTGCTGGGGGGCGGTCGGCGGGATCGTCGTGCAGGAATGGCCCGACTCCGGTGAACGGGTTCTTGAAGGTAGATATGGAGTCGGTCGCTTCGATCGCCCCTGCGAATTCGTAGTCGCGCCCTCGCACGGTCAAGCCGAGCCGGTATCCGGGTGGGACGACGATGGAGGTAGGCCAGATTTCGATATCGAGGCGATAAACCTCCCCCGGGGTCAGCGGCTGTAGATCGTTGTGGGGGTGATAGGGCCGCCACGCGGTCGAACGCTCTTTGTCAAGAGCGCGATGAGATGCCCGCAGCCAGCCGTGGGCCAGAGGAGTGTGCGCATCCAGAGCCCCCTGAAAAGTGACTTCGTTTCCTTCCGGATCGAAGAGGCGCAGCACCACGAAGATGTCGGCGTCTGCTGTCGTCGATGAGATCCACAATTGTGCCGCCGCCGGGCCAGTCACCTCAACCTCAACGTCCCGAGGTTCCGTCAGGAAGGTCAGGCCGTCACCCATTGCCGCGAACGATGCCGTCCAATCGCCCGCGGAGGGTCTGTCGATGAGACCCAGTCCCGGATCCAGGTGCATCGTGGTCCATCGAGTGTCGGGAAGCGGCCAGGCTGTGGCTGTTCTCAGCTGAAATCCGTCGACTCTTCTGACGTTCAGCATGATGGACGGCCGCCGGTCCCAGCCGTTGTCCTCTCCTTTCAAGAAGTGGTTGAAGAACTCGAGTTGCAGGAGCCGCCCGTAGTCGGTGTAGAAGTGGGTCCAATGCTCGATCCCGTGGACCTCCAGCCACCTCTGTTTCGAGGATGCTCCCAGGAATCCTTCGATGTTCCCCCGCAGATGCAGCCCGTGTCCGCCCCAGTTGCCGGCGCTGAGCAGCGGCGTTTCAATCTGGCTGTTCAATCCCGATCGATCGCGGTGGAACCGGTCGTCGAGAGGGTGGGAGGCGATGGCACCCCCGAAGTCGGCTCGGTTGGCGGCCAACTCGTCGTCGGTGAGGTCCTCATCGCCGCACACCGCCAGTCCGTTGATCGATGCAGAGGGACCCCGGCTCCCGAGTCCGTATTGGACGGTCTTGACCTGCTTGTCGTACCAATTGGGAAAGAAGGTGCAGAGGATCCCGCCATGGTGGGTCATATCCCGGTAGAAGTCGGCGGCGCCCTCCCACACGCACATTGCGGCCAGATGGGGTGGGTGCAAGGCGGCGACTTGCCACTGATTGATCCCGTAGTAGGAGATCCCGTTGAGACCGATCTTCCCGGTGGACCACGGCTGTTGGGCGGCCCATTCGATGCACTCGTAGAAGTCCCTGGTCTCGCGTGGCGAGAAGTGATCGATAAAGCCGGGGGAACGACCGGCTCCCCGCGAATCCACCCGAACGCAGACGTATCCGTCGGGAACCCACCTCTCCGGATCGACGACCTCCCAGCTTTGAAATCGATTCGTCGACCCTGCCTCGACGTCGGGATGGTCGCTCACCATCCGGTTCCACTGATCGGGGTACCCCGATTGGAAGGACAGACCTTTGGCATAGGGGCCATAGCTGAGGATGACGGGGTATTGCCCATCGTCGGGTCGATAGACGTCGGCCTTCAACAGGAGACCGTCATCCATCGGGATATCGACGTCCCAGTCTGTCTTCACAGACTTTCAACCATTCTGGGCCTCACTATTCAGCGGGTTCACCATTCGCTCGTGAAGGCGACGCCACGATTTCCATCGACCGCGACTGCAAACCTCCCCGTCGCGGCAGTTAGCTCCACCCCCAGCGAACCGGAGAGATCCAATGAACAGACCGCCGGCACGTTGAGAGAGCGGGCCGACTCGAACAGGTGGGCGGCCGGGCTTCCGCTGATGGTCACCAGTCCGGCGGCGTCCCACAGAAGCGGGGCAAGGTTGGGGACCGGGGTGGTCGTGACGACGATGTCGCGGGGGCGGAAGTCGTCAAGCTGTCCAGGGCCGGCGATGTAGCAGAGTCGACCACACCCAAGGCCGGGGGAAGCGGGCGTGCCCTGGTGCCGTGTTCCAAAAGACTCCACCACCGCCGCCTGGAATGGCTCCCAGCGGTCGATTCCAATCCTCTGGACGGGAGACTGGCTGGCATCTCGTTGGGTCTCACCCCACAGGATCGACCCGAGCCGGTCGATTGGCTGGTGCCAGTTCCATCTCGAACCGCCAGGACGACCTTCGTCAATCGCTCTCTGCGCGATCGCGAGGAGGTGCAACACCCGGGCGGCGCGCTCCGGATCGGGAATTCGGAGCCCTGCCAGGCAATCGAGAGCAGATTCGGGGTGATTGCCGCGGGCCTGGCGGAGTACCGATGCCGCCCGGGCGGCCGCCATCGGTTCGGGCATCTGCCACGTCTCGGCAGTAAGGACGGCCGCCTCACGCGCTGCCAGGTGGAGAGCGGCCACGGGATCCCCAGGGTCACCCTGGACCTGAGCACTCGTCACGGAGAATGTCGAGGTCCCGATGACGAGAGTGGGATCTGCCGCCGCCCAGGCCAGGACCAGAGCCTCGCCGAGTGGGCCCGGGTACCGCCTGGCCAGTCGGGCCAAATCAATCAGGCGCGGATCGATGGGGTGTGTGTCGACGAGGCCCGGGTCGGCAGCGGGGTGAGGCCTTCGGTCCGAGAGCCGGGCTGGGCGGGAGGTGACGGCGTGGCGAGCGAGTTGCAGAAGGGAGAGCCGGCCGTCGGCCCAACCCCACTCGCAGGTGTTGGCGCCGGTCACGCGTTGGGCCGCGCGCAGCTGCCGGGCCACTTCCGTGATGAGGTCGAACCCAAGGTAAGAGAAGGCGTCATCGGTCGTAACCATCTCGCCCCCATGCGCGACTGCCACTCTCACTCCGGTCTCCCAGCCCTGAACCAGGGGAGCGGGGGATCCCTTGATGCCGTTGATCTCGACCTCGTCGTCCTGATCAAGACGAGCCACCCCGCCGAATTCCGGCCGTATCAGCGGCTGGATCAGGACCGCCATGGGTGCAGCTACAGGCTGGCGGCCGGCCGCTTCGAAGCGTTCAAGGGTGGAGACGGTGAACGCCGAGGCCCAGCATCCGGCGATCGCCTTTTCGATCTCGGGGAGTCCGACGTCAACGTACGAAGCGAACGCGCCGGACCACTCACCTTCGCCTTCGAGGACGCTCGAGGAGCGCACTGCCAGTGCCGGCCCGAAGCCCGCCGAGGCCTGGGCGATCCGAGCAAGGAGCGTGGGGCCCACGGGAAATTGGCCGACCTCCAAACGGGCGCCTCCCGACCCCCTCAGGGCCAGGGTCCCGGCGCCGTGCTGCAGCGCCGGCACCGAGACGTCCGCAGTAAGGACCACCCCGGGCAGGATCGAAAGCCCCTGCTGTCGTCCCCTAGCGAGCCATGACGCTTTCGCTCCGGCTAGGCGCGGGTTGGAACAACGAGGGTCGTCCAGATCGAGAACCTGGTCATGGCTCAAAGGTTGCGGGCCTGTCTGTCAAATTCACGTGCCAGGTCAGGGCGTGGAGATGATCTCGTGGCATTTGTAAGTCGTCACCATCTCGATGCCGGTGTCGGTGACATACAGCATCTCCTCGAGGCGAACACCGTGGTCGTGCAACTTCCCGTTCTGGGTCTCCAGCGCAAAGGTCATGCCCGGTCTGATCTCGATCGGGTGGTCGAGGGACCAGATCCGCGAAATGACCGGTGGGTCGTATTGGGCAAGGCCGAGGCCGTGGCCCCAGTTGTTGGCGGCGGCTTGATCCTCTTCTTCGTAGCCCCAGGCTTCTTTGGCCGAAGGCCACTTCGACGCCACGTCTGCGGTGGTAACGCCAGGTTTGGTTGCTTCGATCGAATCCCACAGCCACTTGTGAGCGGCGTCGTAAGTCTTCTGATGTTCGTCAGAAGGAGTGCCGCCGACGCAATAGGTGCGGTAGCAGCACGACTTGAAGCCGTTCCAGGTAAGGGCGGCGAGGTCGACGATCACGAGTTCACCGGGGCGAATGATGCGATCGGAGAAGTTGCGCCAGTTGGGCCACGCGTTCGGACCCGACGACACGATGACATCTTCGACGTCTTCCATGCCGGGAATCGAATAAAGCCGCTCGAACCCGAACGCAGCCACCTGATTCTCGGTCATTCCCGGTTCGATGTAGTTGGTGATCTCGTAGTGGATCTTGTCACAGATGGATCCCACCATCTGGAACGCCTTGACCTCATCGGGGCTCTTGATGGCCCGTGCCTCCATCATCGGAGACATGCCGTCGGTCCACGTGATCCCACGGGCGTCGAAGTGCTTGATCAGGTTGATGTCGATGAAATCGACCCCGAGCGGCTGGTCGCGGACACCGGCTTCCTCGAGGTCGTTGAGAAGAGCGTTGACGAACTTGGTGACCTGCTGGTCGGCGGCCGGTCCGACTGCCCCTTTGATCCAAACGTATGAGTGGCGGATGTTCTCCTTGGGGATCCAGGGGCTGTGTTCCTTGAGGTGGAAGCCGATGTCACCCTGCTCGTAGACGATGGGCTTTTTGCCTGCCGGAAGGACGACATAGCGGAGACCGGGCTTGAGCCGGTTCCAACCAGGTGTCAAGGTCGACGAGACATATCGCATGTTCTCGTCGTAGAAGAGGAGCAGGGCGCCGAGCCCGTGCTGCTCCATCACCTGGTGGGCGCGCTTGAGGCGATAGTCGCGAACGTTCGCCCAGTTGATGCCCTCCTTCCAGTCCGTGCTGGCGACGCCGAAGGCTTCCCTCATCTACATCTCCTCTTGTAACTGCCTATTACTTATTGACTACTGCTTGTCGGGGATGGTCTTCTCGACGATGTCGAGGAACTCCTCGTTGGTCAGCAGGGCCTTCTTTTCCAATGAGCGGACTTTTACCTCGCGCAAGATCTCTTCGATCTCCTTGGGGTTGGCGTCGTCGATCCCGTTGCGAGAAAGCCAGATGGCGACAGAGTCGAGACCGGACCCCTTTCCCAGCACGATCTCGGGTTCGGGCTGGCCCACCAGGCCGGGTCGGTACGGAAACGCTTCTGTCAGGTCGGCTTCACCGACATTCTTGACCCAGGTGGCAATGATGCCTGACTCGACGTTGAAGAGTCGCTCACCGGTTACCGGTCGGTTCGATGGCTGTGTAACCCCGGTCAGCTCGGCGACGAGGCGGGCTATCGCCGTGAAGCGCTCGGTCTTGATCCCCATGTCGATCCCGTACATCGTGAGGAGAGCTAGCACCGTCTCTTCCATCGGTGCGTTCCCGGCCCGCTCTCCAAGGCCGCTGACGGTGGTCTGAATCACCGATGCTCCTTCGGCCACCGCCAGGGCGGTGTTGGCCACTCCCATTCCGAAGTCCATGTGAAAGTGTGTCTCGAGGGGCACTGCCAGGCGGCGCCCGACTTCGCGGGCGAAGTAGGCGATGGCATGAGGCGACGTCACCCCGAATGTGTCGACCAACCCGACTGTGTCCACATGCCCTTCCCGCGCCACCGTTTCGAGGTCGGACAGGAGCTCGACCATGCCTGCCCGGGTGGCGTCGATCGGAAAGAAGGAAACCTTGAGCCCGGCGTCGTGAGCGAGCTTGGTCGTCTCGATGGAAGCCTCCAGGGCCCGCTCGACGGGCCACCGGTAGGCCTTCTCGATCAAATGGTGGCTCGAGGGAATCTCCATCACGACCCCGGCGACGCCGCAGTCGATCGCCAGTTCGACGTCGCTCACCATGCAACGGCTGAAGGCATAGATCTCGCTGTCGAATCCGGCCGCAGCGATCCTGCGGACAGCCTCCTCGTCGGCCGGAGACACTGCCGGGAGTCCCGCTTCGATGCGGTGGATCCCGGCCTCGGCCAACGACTCGGCGATCCTCACCTTCTCGTCGGCGCGAAGCTCGACACCGGCCTGCTGCTCTCCGTCACGCAGAGTGACGTCATGGACCTTTATTACTGGGGCGAGATTGAAGGATCCGGTGATCTCAGGCAGGTAGTTCCAGGGGCTCGAAAACCACTGGTCGGTCTTCCATTTTCCTTCCGCCTTGTTGCCTTCCTGAGGCCCGCTGCCCATGGCCATTCCTCCTCCGTTGACCAGACAATCGTGCATCCTATACAATCCACGCGACACCCGCACGCACGCCTTTGTCGTCCTCCCGGGTCGGCCTGCTCCTAATTGACGCGGTAATCGGGCTGTTGTCCGGTCAGGACCTTGATCACCTGTGTCGTCGCCTTGCGCTGAGATTCTTGAAGCGATTCCTCGGAGTAATAGGCCATGTGCGGTGTGGTGATGAGATTGGGAACGCCGGCGATTCGGGTCACATCCAGCGGTTCCTGATCGAAGACATCAAGTGCGGCGGCTCGAAGCTTTTCTGATTGAAGGGCCGACAAGACCGCGTTCAGGTCGACCAGGGGGCCACGTGAAGTGTTGACGAGCATGGCTCCTGGCTTGATGATCGACATGGCCCGATCGCCGATAATGCCCCGGGTCTCGGGAGTCAGCGGGGCGTGGATCGAAACGAGGTCCGACCCGGCGAGCAATTCGTCGAGCTCGACCAGCCTGGGAAGTTCCGGGCCTGGCTTCAGATAGGGATCGTGGACGATGATTTCGGCCCCAAACTCGCGGATCGGAGCGGCCAGCTTGCGGGCGATTCGGCCGTACCCGAAGAGGCCCACTTTGAGCTCGGAGAAGCGCCGGATGGGCTGCAATGACTTGATTGCCCATCCTCCGTCCCGTACAAGGCGCTCTG
>Ga0214471_10000726_pt1 | contig 27150 bp, 26 predicted proteins | sample RVTome_5_FD_207665 | JGI IMG/M metagenome (GOLD analysis project Ga0214471, IMG submission 207665) | Soil microbial communities from uranium-contaminated site in the Upper Colorado River Basin, Wyoming, United States - RVT142D155 | ecosystem: Environmental > Terrestrial > Soil > Contaminated >... | reverse complement strand
CGCGGTCCATTAGTGTGGTAGGGGGGTCCGGGTGCGTGACGTGCCCGGACCCTTTTTTTCCGAAGGAGAATCACGCGGAACGCGCTGCGGCCCGGCGCACCGGACCGGGCGTCGCAACCGTTCCCCGTGGTTTTCACGAGCCGTCAAGGTGAACTCATGAGCGAGGATTTCAACGACCCCAATATCAAGGACCCGCGTCCGTCGAGCCCGATCGTGCCGATCAAGCTGACGCTCGACGACCGCTTCCGGTTCCGCTGCCACACCGGTATCGCCTGCTTCAACGAGTGCTGCAAGAGCATCGACATCCTGCTCACGCCCTACGACCTGCTGCGCCTGCAGAAGCGCCTCGGCCTCGGCTCCAAGGAGTTCCTGGCCCGCCACACCCAACTGTTCGAGATGGACGCCCACGGCATGCCGGGGCTCAAGATGAAGACCAAGGAAGGCTCGACGGAATGCCAGTTCCTGACGCCCGAGGGCTGCGGCGTCTACGAGGACCGGCCGGCGGCCTGCCGCTACTACGCGCTGGGACTCAACACCATGCGCAAGAAGGATTCACCCGAGGACGAGGATTTCTACTTCGTGGTCAAGGAAGCCCACTGCCTCGGCCACGACGAGCCCAAGACCCAGACGGTGCGCGAATACCGCGCCGAGCAGGGCGTGGACGTCTACGACGACATGACGCGCGAATGGCGCCAGGTGATACTGAAAAAGCGCTCCTCCGGCCCAACCGTCGGTCGGCCGAGCGACCGCAGCTTCGACCTCTTCTTCCAGGCCAGCTACGATCTCGACGGCTTTCGCGCGTTCGTGCAAAGCGCAAGCTTCAACGAGGTCTACGACCTGGAGCCGGCGTACCTCGAGCGCCTGGCGAGCGACGACGAGGAGCTGATGCGATTCAGCTTCCGCTTCCTCAAGCAGTCGCTGTTCGGCGAGGACAGCATCCCGGTGCGCCCCGACGCCCTCGAAAAGCGCCTTGAGCGCCGCAAGGAACGTCTTGCGCAGCAACGGGCGGAAAACGCGTCCGAGGGCGACGCCGAGTCCGGGTGACGCCTCACGTCATTGTGAGGAGCGCAGCGACGAAGCAACCTCCGTGACCGCCCTAAGCCTCTCACGGAGTTTGCCACGGGCGCTGTGCGCCCTCGCAACGAACGCCCGGAGCGCTAAACGGAGATTGCCACGGCCCGCTGGGCGGGCCTCGCGATGACGGCCCGTTAAAGCCTCAGTGGTTGTGGTGACCCGTAACAGCCGCGTCCCCATCCGGCAGCGACTCCGCGTGCTGGTGCGCGCCGGCGCCGAACAGCATGGTCAGGCCGAACACCAGGATCAGCGCCCCAGCCAGCTGGCGCAGCCAGGCACTGCGTGTGATCCGCGTCAGCCAGCGCGCGGCGGCGCCCATCGCGAGCAGCATCGGCAGCGTGCCGAAACCGAAGGCGAGCATCAGCGTCGCACCCGCGGCCGCGCCGCCCGAGACCAGCGCGAACGCCAGCGCGCTGTACACCAGCCCGCACGGCAGCCAGCCCCAGACCAGGCCGAGGGCGAGCGCTGAGAGCGGCCCACGCGGCGGCAGGAAGCGACGGCCGAGCGGCTCCACGCGGCGCCACAAGCGCGCGCCCAACCGTTCCAGCCCGATCAGGGCCGACCACCAGCCGGCGACGTAAAGCCCGAGCAGCACCATGAAGCCGCCGGAGACGATGCGCCCGACACTCATGGCGAGCTCGCGTGTGAACACCCCGGCGAGCGCGGCGCCGGCGGCGCCGACCAGCGCACCGGCGAGCGTGTAACTCAGGATGCGCCCGGCGTTATAAGCGAGCAGGTAAGGGATGAGCCGCGCCTGGCGGCTGCGCACCGGCTCCGGCAGGGCCAGGGTCAGCGCGCCGGTGATGCCGCCGCACATGCCGATACAGTGCACCGACCCGAGCAGGCCGGCGAGGAACAGCGAGACCGCGCTGAGCTCCGTGCCGCCGATCATCGCGACGCGCTCACGGCGCCGGCGGCGGTTGGTCCGGGCGCAGCGCCAGTCGCGCCGCGCCCGGTTGCCGGATCGATCCGGTCAGTCGCCAGTCATCGGCCTCGATCTGCACATGCCAGTGGCCGGGCGCGAGCGGTGCGATCGCGCCGCGATAGCGCCCCACCCGGCCCTGCGCGAGCGGCACGACCTGGTCGAAGCCGGCGCGGGTGGCATGCCACAATCGCAGCGTCACCGCTTCCGGCAGGCGCAGGCCCGAGGCCGCACGCAGCGCGACGTCGGCGATACCGGCGTCGGAATCGAGCTCAAGCTCGGCCGCAAGCCCGTGGCGGCGCGCCGCCTGGTCGCGATGCAGGGTGAGGTTGATCTCCTTGCCATGCTGGTAATAGTCGTCGACCACCAGGCCGTCGTAGGTGGTCACGGCAAAGTACAGCATGATCATGCCGACCACCACCGCGGTCAGCGGTATCGCGATCAGCATCCACACGAAGGGTTCGCGGTACCAGGGGGGCTGCGCCGGCGCGGGCGGCGCGCTCATCGCGGTGTCAACGGCAGCGGACCGAGGAAGGCCGCCTGCGCCTCGGTGCGGATCCGGGGGTCATCGGCGGCACGCAGATGGAATCGCACCTTGGTGCTGCGCGCCGTGAGCGCCGCCGGATCCGCGGCCAGGCTCACCGGAACCTCGCGCACCTCGCCGGGCGCGATGCGCAACTGAGGCGCCGGCTGGCGGAGCGTCAGTCCGTCGATGCCGCTCGCCGACAGCAGGTAGTCGTGGCCGTCACGGTCCTTGTTCATGACCTTGAGCACATAGACGTTCTCGATCAGGCCCTCGTCGGTCTCGCGGTACAGGGCGTTGCGGTCGCGGATGACGTCGAGCGCGAGCGGCACGCGCAGCAGCACCGCGGTCACGAGCGCGAGCGTGATCGCCGCCAGGACCGCGGTGTAGACCAGCACGCGCGGCCGCAGCATGCGGCTCGGCTTGCCCTCCAGGGCGTTCTGGGTGGTGTAGCGGATCAGGCCGCGCGGATAGCCCATCTTGTCCATGACCGAGTCGCAGACGTCGACGCAGGCGGCGCAGGCGATGCACTGGTACTGCAGGCCGTTGCGGATGTCGATGCCGGTCGGACAGACCTGCACGCACAGCGTGCAGTCGATGCAGTCGCCGAGCTGCTTCGACTTCGGATCGACGTTGCGGTTGCGCGCGCCGCGCGGCTCGCCGCGCGGCTCGTCGTAGGAGATGATCATGGTGTTGCGATCGAACATCACCCCCTGGAAGCGGGCATAGGGACACATGTAGATGCACACCTGCTCGCGCAGCCAGCCGGCGTTGCCGTAGGTGGCGAGGGCGTAAAACAGGACCCAGAAGGTCTCCCAGGGGCCGAGCGTGAACTGCGCAACCGACACCGCGAGCTCCCTGATCGGCGTGAAGTAGCCGACGAAGGTGAATCCGGTCCACAGCGCGAACACGATCCACACCGCGTGCTTGGCACCGCGTTTGAGGATCTTCTCGCGGTTCCAGCGCTGGGCGGCGAGCTTCATCTGCTTCGGCCGGTCGCCCTCGATCTTGCGCTCGAACCACAGAAAGATCTCGGTCCACACCGTCTGCGGGCAGGTGAAGCCGCACCACACGCGCCCGGCGACGGCCGTGAACAGGAACAGCGACAGCGCCGCGATGATCAGGATCGCCGTGAGGTAGAACAGGTCCTGCGGCCAGAAGGTCCAGGCGAACAGGTGGAACTTGCGGTTCGGCAGATCGATCAGGAAGGCCTGGCGGTCGCCGCCCCAGTTGATCCACGGCAGACCGTAATAGATCCCGAGCGTCAGCGTCGCCATGATGACGCGCAGATCGGCGAAGAATCCGGTCACCCGGCGCGGATAGACCTTCCGGTGCCGGGCGTAGAGCGACTCGCTGACCGCGTCGGCCTCGACCAGCGTGATGACGCGCTGGGAGGCGCCGGCGCGCTGAGCAGCGAATTTCTCCGACTTGGATGGCCCGCTCTCGCGCTTGCGCTCAGCCGCCTGGCGGCGGACCTGCTCCTGGGCCTCCACCAGCGACGCGACGCGCTGCTCGCCTCCCCCGTTGTCTTTTTTCTTGTCTTCCGGCCGGTCCCCGCTGTCCTTCGGCGTCTGGCTCACTGAGGCGGGGGCTCCTGCAGGAAGCTGTAGACATAGGCGGTCAGCAGGTGCACCTTGGCCTCGCCGAGGAACTCGCCGTGGGCCGGCATGCGGCCCTGGCGGCCGTTGGCGATCGTCTCCATCACGGCACGCTGCGAGCCGCCGTACAGCCAGACGCCGTCGGTCAGGTCGGGCGCGCCGAGGGCGATGTTGCCGCGGCCGTCGGCGCCGTGGCAGACGACGCACATCTGCATGAACTTCTCCTTGCCCGCCTCGGCCGCCACCTCGGTGACGCGCCGGCCGGACAGCGACAGCACGTACTCGGCGACATTCTGTACGCCCTCCTGGCCCAGCGGCTGGGCCCAGGCCGGCATCACGCCCATGCGGCCGTTCATGATGCTCGTTTTGATCTGCTCGGGCGCGCCGCCGTACAACCAGTCCGCGTCACGCAGATTCGGATACCCCGGCCCGCCGCGCGCGTCGGAGCCGTGGCAGGCGGTGCAGTAGGTCAGGTACAGGCGCTCGCCCATCTTGAGGGCCTCGGGATCACCGGCCACCGCCCGGACGTCCTGCTTGAGGTACTGCGCGAAGATCGGCCCGTAGAGTTTGTTGGCAGCCTCGATCTCACGTTCATACTGGTTGATCTGGGTCCAGCCGAGCACGCCCTTGGCGATGCCGATCCCCGGATACAGGATCAGGTAGCCGATCGAGAAGAACAGCGTGATATAGAACAGGTTCAGCCACCAGCGCGGCAGCGGATTGTTCAGCTCCTCGAGGTCGTCGTCCCACTTGTGGCCCATGGTCTTGGCCTTCTCGGTGGGCCGGTTCGAGCCGACCGACATCCAGCGGATCAGCCCGAAGACCGCGGCGATGCTCAAGGCCACCAGGACGAAGATATACCAGGGCCAGAAGGCGCTCGTGAATTCGTTCATGTCACTCTTCTCCGGAACGGGGCGCGCGCGCCGCACTGCCCGGCGGCGGCGGAATCAGCTCATGGTCGTCCTCGAGCGGCGCGCGCGCCGCCTTGTCGAAGGCCGATTTGCGCTTGCCGCTCCAGGCCCAGATCCAGATGCCGACGAAGATCACGATCAGCAGGACGGTCCAGAACGCGTGAAACAGCGGGAGATTCATGATCACCTCCGGGTCCGGATCGCGGTGCCGAGCCCTTGCAGATAAGCCACGACCGCGTCCATCTCGGTCTTGCCGTCGAGCGCCGCCGGGGCATTCTCGATGTCCTCGTCGGTGTACGGCGCGCCCAGGGTACGCAGCACCCGCATTTTCTTCTGGATGTGGCGGCCGTCGAGGCTGTTCCGGGCGAGCCACGGATAGCCCGGCATGATCGACTCCGGCACCACGTCGCGCGGGTTGATCAGGTGGGCGCGGTGCCAATCGTCGCTGTAGCGCCCGCCGACGCGCGCCAGGTCGGGACCGGTGCGTTTCGAGCCCCACTGGAAGGGACGGTCGTAGACGAACTCGCCGGCCACGGAATAGTGGCCGTAGCGCTCGGTCTCGGCGCGGAACGGCCGGATCATCTGCGAGTGGCAGACCATGCAGGACTCGCGGACGTAGATGTCGCGGCCCTCGAGCTGCAGCGCCGCGTAGGGCTTCAAGCCCTCGACCGGCTCGGTCATGGTCGGCATGAAGAACAACGGCACGATCTGCACCAGGCCGCCGACGCTGATCACCGCGATGATCAGCAGCACCATCAGACCGACATGGGTTTCGACCTTCTCATGAGTCTTGGACATGACGGTTCTCCTCAGTGGGCGCGGGCCGGGATCGCGGCCTCGACCGGCTTCGCCCCGGCGATGGTCTTCCAGATGTTGTAGGCCATCACCAGCATGCCGCTCAGGAAGAACACCCCGCCCAGCAGGCGCACCACGTAGAACGGATGCATGGCCTGCACCGACTCGACGAAGCTGTAGGTGAGCGTGCCGTCCGGATTCACCGCGCGCCACATCAGGCCCTGCATGATGCCGGAGATCCACATCGCCGAGATGTACAGCACGATGCCGATGGTCGCGATCCAGAAGTGGGTCTCGGCGAGCCGGATGCTGTAGAGCTCGCGGCCGAACAGCTTGGGGATCACGAAGTACATGGCGCCGATCGAGATCATCGCCACCCAGCCGAGCGCGCCGGAGTGCACGTGGCCGATGGTCCAGTCGGTGTAGTGCGACAGCGCGTTCACCGTCTTGATGGCCATCATCGGCCCCTCGAAGGTGGACATGCCGTAGAACGACAGCGAGACGATCAGGAACTTGAGGATCGGATCGGTGCGCAGCTTGTTCCAGGCGCCCGACAGGGTCATGATGCCGTTGATCATGCCGCCCCAGCTCGGCGCCAGCAGGATCAGCGAGAACACCATGCCGAGCGACTGCGCCCAGTCCGGCAGCGCCGTGTAGTGCAGGTGGTGCGGCCCGGCCCAGATGTAGGTGAAGATCAGCGCCCAGAAGTGCACCACCGACAGCCGGTAGGAGTACACCGGGCGCCCGGCCTGCTTGGGCACGAAGTAGTACATCATCCCAAGGAAACCGGCGGTGAGAAAGAAGCCGACCGCGTTATGGCCGTACCACCACTGCACCATGGCGTCCTGAACGCCGGCGTAGGCCGAATAGGACTTGGCCCAGTTCACCGGCAGCGCCGCGTTGTTGACGATGTGCAGCATCGCGATGGTGATGATGAAGGCGGCGTAGAACCAGTTGGCGACGTAGATGTGCGGCGTCTTGCGCTTGGCGATGGTGCCCAGGAACACCACCGCGTAGGCCACCCACACCAGCGCGATCAGAATATCGATCGGCCATTCGAGCTCGGCGTACTCCTTGGTGGTGGTGAGCCCGAGCGGCAGCGTCACGGCCGCCGCCACGATCACCGCCTGCCAGCCCCAGAAGGTGAAGGACGCCAGCGCGTCGCTGAACAACCGCGCCTGGCAGGTGCGCTGCACGACGTAATACGACGTGGCGAACAGCGCCGAGCCGCCGAAGGCGAAGATCACCGCATTCGTGTGCAGCGGGCGCAGGCGACTGAAGGTGAGCCAGGGGAGGTCGAAATTGAGCGCCGGCCAGGCGAGCTGGGCCGCGATCAGCACCCCGACCGCCATGCCGACGATGCCCCACACAATGGTCATGATCGCGAACTGACGGACGACCTTGTAGTTGTAGGTTGTTTGAGCGGACATACGCTCTCCTGAGGTTGAAGTTACCGAACGCGAAAGCGGCGAAATATTAGCAAATTATGAAATGGTTATGTATAGGCAAACAACCAGATCGTGCAACTTGCCTCCACGACTGGCGGGCATGCTATTCGCGATTCCCGGGGAAAGTGTTGACCCGGATCAACATCATGTGACGGATCATCCCGGACCATCAGCCGGGGTGATCCGCAAATAAGGTCAGTTAATGAAACGCGGCGCGAGCCCGCCGACGTCCCAGAGGATCACGGTGGCGGCGAGGATGCCGACCAACATGACCAGCCCGACGGCCAGCACCGCGCTCGAAAATAGAAAGCCGCGCTCCTGCGACACGCCCATCATGATCGGCACGCCGGTATAGAGCAGGTAGACCGTATAGGCGAGCGCCAGCAGGCCGACCAGCAGAATCAGCCACAGCACCGGATACAGGAACATGATGCCGATCAGCCACAAGGGCGTGGCGGTATAGGCGGCGAGCGCGATCGCCTGCGGCAGGGTCTGCTTGGAACCGTAAGTCTGCCCCATCCAATGGATGGACTTGCCCATGGCGAAGACCCCGACCAGCATGGTGACATAGGTCAGCGCCGCGATGATCAACGCGCTCTGTTGGGTGAGCTTGACCGGATCGCGGTTGGCGATGTCCCAGCCCACCTGGGTAGTGCCTACAAAATAGGCAACCACCGGAATCGCCGCGAGCAACAGCACGTGCGAGCAGTAACAGCGGGCGACCGTGCAGCGTTCGTTCTTGATACTCTTCCACTCGTCCTTCGGATGAGTCAAAAGACCCCAGACATGCTGTAAGACCATGGTGTTTCCCGCCTCCTGGTGCTTGAGTGATGGCACGGCTGCCGTGAGCGCGAGTTTCCTGAAAACCCGTGGCCAGGTCACTTCGCCGCAGGCGAATTCCGCGCGATTGCCCGGGTCAGACCCGCCCGCCCTGCCCTGCCCGGGTGTCGGGCGGCGGTTCGGAGACCCCGGCGAGCGCCTGCAGCGCCGGCAGATCCAGGAGTTGCACGCTCTTGCGATGGACGTTGAGCAGATTCAACTCCTGAAAATGGGTGAACAGGCGGCTGACGGTCTCGACCGCCAGCCCCAGGTAGTTGCCGATGTCGTTGCGTGACATGCTGAGATTGTACTCGCGCGAGGAGAATCCGCGCTGGCCGAAACGCCCCGCCAGATTGACCAGAAAGGCGGCGAGCCGCTCCTCGGCGGCCTTCTTGCCGAGCAGCATGAGCAGGGTCTGGTCGTGGCGCATTTCCTTGCTCATGACCCGCAACAGCTGGTGCGGCAGGCTCGGGATGCGCACCCACAGATCCTCGAAGCGGTCGAAGGGAATTTCGCAGACGCTGGTGGTTTCGAGCGCCCTGGCCGCGCAGTGGTGGCGCTCGGAACTGATGGCATCCAGCCCGACCAGCTCACCCGGCAGGTGAAAGCCGGTGACCTGCTCGCGCCCGTCCTCGGTCAGGGCGTAGGTCTTGAGGGAGCCCGATCGCACCGCGTAGAGCGAGGTGAAGCTGTCGCCCATCTGATACAAGTGCTGGCTGCGCGCGAGCGGGCGTTTAACCTTTATTATGTCCTCGAGCAGCGCCAACTCGGGGTCGCCCATGCCGACCGGCAGGCAGAGCTGATACAGGGTACAATTCGTGCAGGCAACCTTGATCCGGGCCAGGTCGGGGCGGGCGATGAGCGCATCGTTCGGCATGGGGCCTCTCCGGTCGACAGCCAGCGGAACCGCCGCGGCCACCCGGAGCCTTCACTAAGGACGGGCTGCTAGTGTAGCCGCTGGACCGCCCGTTGACGAGACGCGCCGCGGCCGGGCGGTCTCCCGGACTGTACCACCCTGGCAGTTAAGATGCGTAATCGATCTCATTTCCATTTGGATCACGGCCGCTCCGCCCGGGGGGCTCGGGCATGAGCGCCCCATTGCCGGCCGCCGAGCGCCCGCCGGCCGGCCCCGCGAGCGCCGGCGGGACCGCCTGCTACCACTGCGGGCTGCCGGTCCCGAAGGGTCTCGACCTGCGCGTGACCATCGAGGGCGCTCCGCGGCCGATGTGCTGCCGCGGCTGCGCGGCGGTGGCGCAGGCAATCGTCGACGGGGGCTTGAGCGATTACTACCGCTTCCGCACCGAACGTCCGGCGACCGGCCGCGAGCTGCTGCCCGAGTTCCTGCGCCAGACACGCGTCTACGACAATCCGGCGGTGCAGCGTTCCTTCGTGCGCGCCACCGGCGGCGACACGCGCGAGGCGGCGCTGATCCTGGAAGGCATCACCTGCGCCGCCTGCCTGTGGCTCAACGAGCGCCACCTGGCGCAGCTCCCGGGCGTGCTCGAGGTCGCGGTGAACTACACCACGCAGCGCGCGCGGGTGAAGTGGGACGACACCCGCACCCATTTGAGCGACATCCTCAAGGCCATCAGCGCCATCGGCTACCTCGCCCATCCTTACGATCCCGGCCGCGCCCAGCTGGTGCTGGAGCGCGAGCGCCGCGAAAAGCTGCGCCGGCTCGGCGTGGCCGGGGTGCTCGGCATGCAGGTGATGATTCTGGCGGTGGCCTTGTATGCCGGGCGCTGGTACGGCATGGAGGCCGAATTCCGCAATTTTTTCCACTGGCTGAGCCTGGCGCTGACGCTGCCGGTGCTGAGCTATTCGGCGCAGCCGTTCTTCCGCGCCGCCTGGCGCGACCTCCGGAGAAGCCGCGCCGGCATGGACCTGCCGGTGGCGCTCGGCATCAGCATCGCCTTCGCCGGCAGCGTGGCGGCGACGGTCACCGGTCACGGCGAGGTCTACTACGACTCGGTGGTGATGTTCGTGTTCTTTCTGCTGACCGGGCGCTACTTCGAGCTCGGCGCGCGCACGCGCGCCGCCGAGGCCTCGGAATCGCTGCTGCACGCCGCGCCGGCCACCGCCACGCGCCTGATCGGCGACGGCACGACGCAGCGCGAGGAGGTGGTCGCGGCCGGCGAGCTCGCGGCCGGCGACCGCGTGCGCGTGCGGCCCGGCGAGACCGTGCCCTGCGACGGGCGCGTGCTGCGCGGCACGAGCAGCGTCAATGAATCGCTGTTGACCGGCGAGAGCCTGCCGCGCGCCAAGGCGCCGGGCGACGCGCTGATCGGCGGCAGCATCAATACCGACAATGCGCTCGACATGACGGTCGAGCGCACCGGACCGGACACCGTGCTGTCGGGCATTCTCCGGCTGCTGGAGCGCGCCCAGACCGAAAAGCCGGCGATCACGCGCAGCGCCGACCGCGCCGCCAACTGGCTGGTGACGGTCGTGCTGACGCTGACCGCGGCGATCGGCCTCTATTGGTGGCAGGCGGGGAACGACGCCTGGCTGCCGATCGTGGTCGCCATGCTGGTGGTGACCTGTCCGTGCGCGCTGTCGCTGGCCACGCCGACCGCGGTGACCGCCGCGACCGGCAGCCTGACGCGGCGTGGACTGTTGACGACGCGCGGCTCGGCGCTCGAGACGCTTGCGCGTGCCACGCACTTCGTGTTCGACAAGACCGGCACCCTGACGCACGGACGGCTCACGCTCGCGTCGACGTCGACCTTCGACGGCCGCGATGCGGCACATGCCCTGGATCGCGCCGCCGCGCTCGAGGCGCACTCGGAACATCCGATCGCGCGCGCCCTGCGCGAGGCGGCGGGCGGCGCCGCGGACCTGCACGCCGAGGACCTGCACAACACGCCCGGCGCGGGCTTGCGCGGCCGCATCGCGGGCGTCTGGCATTATCTCGGCACACCGGCGTTCGTCGCGCGCCAGGCCGGCGTTGCGGTGGCGGACGAGCGGATCGCCGCGCTCGAGCGCAGCGGACACACCGTCGTCCTGCTGGCGCAACACGGCCGCCTGCTCGCCGCCTTCGCCCTGGCCGATACGCCGCGCGACGACGCCACCGCCCTGGTCGCGGAACTGCGCGCCCTGGGCGGCGAGGTCTGGCTGCTGACCGGCGATCAGGAGCATGCCGCGCGCCAGGTCGCCGCCGCCTGCGGGATCGATCGGCTGGCCTTCGGCCTCTCTCCGGAAAAAAAGCTCGAACGGATCGAGCGGCTGCAGCGCGACGGCGCGGTGGTCGCCATGATCGGCGACGGCATCAACGACGCGGCGGCGCTCGCCAAGGCGCATGTCTCGATCGCCATGGGCGATGGCGCGCAGCTCGCGGCGGTGTCGGCCGACATGGTGCTGCTGTCCGACCGGCTCGCCGACATCGGCGCCGGCGTGCGCACCGCGCGCAAGACGCTGCGCATCATCCGCCAGAACATCGGCCGCTCGGTGGCCTACAACCTGATCGCGCTGCCGGCCGCGGCGCTCGGGTTCGTGCCGCCGTGGCTGGCGGCGCTCGGCATGTCGGCGAGCTCCCTGGCCGTGGTGCTCAACGCGCTGCGCCTGGTGGACAAGCCGGCGCGTGACGCTGGCCGCGGCTGAGCGCACGATGGAGATCCTCTACCTGCTCATTCCCCTGGCGCTGGTGCTGGTCGCCATCATCATCGTCGTGTTCCTGTGGGCGATCCGTTCCGGCCAGTTCGATGACCTGGAGGGACCGGCGCACCGGATACTGATGGACGACGACGAGCCGCCCGTTGACCGCGTGGCGAAAGAGAATGGATCGCCGCGCGGCAAACAGCGTCGCCACTGAAGCACGGACTTCGGTGCGTGTGCGCCGCTGTGGGGAAGCCGGAACGCCGGCGGCGCCAACCGCCGGCCGGCTATCGCTTGTCGCCACCCATGGGCTGCGGATTGTCGAGATTCGTTTGGAAATCCTCGCCCGGATGCTCGGTCTCGATCTCGAGATAGGCCTGCTTGCTCTCCTCGTTCTCGAAGTAGATCTTGAGCGCCGACTCGCCCTCGCCTTCGATGACGAACGGATGACCCTCGGGGTTCTTCAAGGTCTTGCCGGTGATCGGATCGGTGGTTTCGGTGCGCATGAGTCTCCTCCTTGTTGACCGGTGCCGCTCCCAGGGCCGATGGATTGGCATCCTTCCAGGGACCGCCGTTTCCCGGTCGGACTGCACTGCAACCCATCGCTGGCAGGGCACCCGCGAATGCCGGCCGGATACGGCCGGCGGGCCTCTACTCCTACCGCCGGCCCCCGCGACTGTCAACCGGCCGGCCGATTCCGACAATTTTCGTGTCAGTATCGGGCGCCGCCTGCGACGCACGCTCCCTGTGCGCGCGGCGGCCCGGCTATCCCGCTTCAGGCAGGTTGTCAGGCCCAGATGTCGGCGGTGATGCTCTGGTACCAGCCGACCGCGTACTTGGCCTCATCCTGGCGGAAGCCGCGGCTGGCGTCCGCCGGACTCACGCCGCCGGCCCCCTCGACCGACGTGATGCCCTTGTCCGTCACCCGGTACACGGCGGCAACCGAGATGCCGTAGTCCGGCGCCAGCAGGCTGTAGCAGGTGTTGACGTAGGAGGCGTCGGCAACACTGTCTCCGCGGAACATCGCGACGATGGCGTTGGCGCAGATCTTGGCCTCGCTGTTGGCGGCAAAGCCCGACTTGGGCAGCTCCCCGGCGATCGACGAATCACCGATGACGTGCACGCCGGGATGGATGGTCGATTCGAAGGTCTTGGGATCGACCGGGCACCAGCCGGTTTCGTTCGTCAAGCCCGCCTTGATGGCGAGTTGCCCGGCGGTCTGCGCCGGGATGATGTTCACCACCGCGCCCTTGTGGTCATCGAGCTCGCCCTTGACGATCATCGTCTTGGTGTCGACCGCCTTGACCACACCGCCCTTGCTGCCGGCGACCCACTCGACCATACCGGGATACAGCTCCTCCCAGCCCTTCTGGAACAAGCCCTGCTTGGAGAACTTGTCGTTGTTGTCGAGGATAAGGATCTTCGACTTCGGCTTGCTCGCCTTCAGATAGTGCGCCACCATGCTGACGCGCTCGTACGGCCCGGGTGGGCAGCGGAACGGATTGGGCGGTGTCGCCAGAATGAACGTGCCACCGTCCTTCATCGCCTCGAGCTGCTTGCGCAGCAGCACGGTCTGCGGACCGGCCTTCCAGGCGTGCGGCATGACCTGCGCCGCCTTCGGGTCATAGCCCTTGATGGCGCCCCATTTGAAATCGATACCGGGCGAGACCACCAGGCGGTCGTACTTCAGGGTCTTGCCGCTCTTGAGCGTGACCTTCTTGCCGACCGGATCGATGGCGGTCACCTCGTCCTTGACCACGTTGACGCCGTGGCGCGTCCGCAGGGCGTCGTAGCCATGGGTGATGGAATCCATGGTACGCAGCCCGCCCAGCACCAGATTGCTGAACGGGCAGGTGATGAAGCGCGGATCGCGCTCGACCAGGGTCACGGCAATGCCGGGATCGGCCTTGCGCAGGTATTTCGCGCAGGTCGCGCCGCCGAAACCGCCGCCGATCACCACCACCTGGCCGCCCGACTTGCCGCGTGCGACCGGCACATGGCCGAGCACACCGAGCGCGGACGCCGCGCCGGCGCCGCCCACCAGCCTCATGAAATCTCTGCGATTGATTCTGCTCATGGCGCCTCCTTATTTCTGCAAGCCGGCGATGTATTCCGCCAGCGCCTCGATCTCTGCGTCGCTGTAACCTTTGGCGTGCCGCCCCATCACCGTCGACGGCCGCTCGCCGGTCTTGAACTGCTTGAGCAGTGCGGTCATGTTCTGGGCGGTCAGCTGGTGCAGGCTGGGCATGGTCCCGGGGCTGCGACCGTCCGGCCCGTGGCAGGCGAAGCAGTTGTTGGCCATGTTGGCCGCCGCCGTGGGGCTGATCTCGGCGCCGGCGGCCGGCGCCGCACCCAGGGCGAGCGCCGCCGTCAACGGCAGCAGTGGAAGCAACAGCTTGGATTTCATGTGACACCTCCTAGTCGGGACACGAGGGACAAAACAGGTAAGTACCCGCAAGCAATCGGACAGGAGGGTGTGCGCACACGCCGACGATCCCCCGGCTCCGGGGGCCGGTGGCGACGGCGCACGACGGCGTGCAGGCACGCTCACATTTCTCCTCATCCTCTTGATGTCCGCGGCGCGCGTGGCGAAACGGATCAGGAATTGCTTATACGGTCAGCCGGCGCAGACAGTCTCCGGCATCGGGTCTTTTTGCTTCAGCGGCGGGACGAAAACATTGATGTGGATCAACAGGACCCGCGGCGAATCGCCGCATCGGGCCCGATGGGAGTATCTAACTACTGCGGGCAAACAAATACAAGTACGGGCGGACAGCCAAGGATCACCGTTACCCGGCCCGGGCGCGGGGCACCGAGAAAAACCTCGCCGTGGCGGGACCTTGGCGCATACGCAGCAGGGACCCGTCTAGTTCGGTGTTTCATTGCAAGGCCTGAGATTGTTGGCACCCGCGCTAGTGAAGAATCTTAGTGGTCGTTCCCGGTTCCGGGTGGAAGGCCACGCCATTTTCTTGCAGCATCGTATTCAGTTCCTTGGTGCTCAGATAAAGCCGCCGCTGGGCACCCTGATTGGAATCCACCATCTCGTACCAGGTTTCCCCGCCATGTTGAAAGGCTTTGGTGAGCACCACTTCGTGCCCGCCCTCAACGTTCCCGCTTTGGGGCACCACGTTTACCATCACCGGGCGACCTTGCTTCAGAGTCTTGGCGAAGGCCGAACTGGGCACCACCTCGGCCTGACCGAAGGCTTCGGCCAGCATGACCACTTCTCCACCGATGAGGCCTTTCTGTTCGATGGCCTTTTGAGGATTCGCCCGTGCGGCGGCATCGCGCCATTCGCCCTCGCCTATGAGTTTGGTCGCGCGCGCGGCTACAACCGAGTAAGGCAAACCCGACGCATTGGCCAGCGCAAAGATCGTGCAATCCTCGAAGGACTGCTTGCCGGCTCCAGAAAGTCCCGGCCCATCGCCTTGGGCGGCTTTCCGCGCGATGTCCCCGTCCTGCCCACGAACCAGGACATCCTGCCAGGCGCGGCGAATCTGTACGTCGGTCACGCCTTGGGTACCATCGGCGCCCAGGCTGTTCAGAGCCTTGGCGAGGCGGCCTTGCTCTTCCGTGCTCCATCCCAGGCGTTTCGCCAAGGCATTCATCTCATTGATGATGCGCACCACCTCCGGGTCCCTGGTGTCCACAGCGGCGCCTGCCGGTTTGGCTCCCGTTAGCGGCTGAGCCTTCACCCCATATCCGTTGTTGTAAGCCATGATCCAATCGGTCCGACAGGGCCCCAACGCGCGCGCGTCCGAGGCGCCATTGGCAAGTTCACCCCGCGCGGCGGCGCCTTGCCCGGCCTGATAGGCCTCCTGCAGAACAAGTTTTCTTTGTATGCTGCCCGAGTCGTAACCGCCACGGTAGTCCGCCACACAGCCCTGCTGTTGATCGGCGGTGACTCCAGCGCAGGCTGGACCGGCATTTTGCGAGATGCACTGGCTTGCGTGCTCGAAACCCCTGGTAAAGCTCGAACTCTTTTTACCGGCAGGTGAGACGGCCTTGGCTGACGGTGCGATGGCGGAGTCGCTATCGGTCATCAGGCCAAGCTCGGGGCCGGAACCAACGTCCATAAGACCCAGGGGCGGTGAACTGTCGACGCCCATCATGCCACCGAGGAGCCTTTGCTTCTGTTCCTCCTGCTTTCTGTTCGCCTCCTCTGCGGCGCGGCGTTGTTGTTCTGCGCGCGCGCTCTCTTCTGCCCGACGTCTGGCCTCTGTTTCGGGATTGCCGAACAGCGCATCGGAAAGCGCCTTGCCGATCTCAGTGCCGATGATCGTGCCTATCGAATCGCCGCTTGGGGCCGAACTCGAAGACGAACCCGAGCCGCTCGGCAGGCGGCAACCGCCTTGCCGCTGCGCGTCGTTGAGGTTGCTGGCGGACGTACCGCCCATGCAGCTGCACCATCGCCTCCAGGTCTGAAAGGAAGATGCGCTTGAGACCGAAGGCTCTCCACCGCAGTTCGCGGCGCGCGCCGCGCCGGGGGCGATCGCCAGCATCGCCACGAGCGCAAACAGCGCGATGTTCTTCTTGCTGTTCAGCATGGTCAACCTCCAGCGCGCTGTGCGGCGGTCCATTCGTAGACCTTGTCCTGCGCGGCCCGCGCGTTGGCAGCGTCCGGAACCAGTTCGAGATAACGCTGCATATAACGTGCCGCCAGCGGATACGCGCGCAACTCCCCGTAGACGAGCGCCAGGTTGAAATTGCCCTGCGGCCACCAGGGCGCGAGGGCGAGACCCTGTGCGAACTCGTCCGCCGCATCCCAGAGCCGCTTGTCCTTTACGGCCAGCTCGGCGGCTACCTTGTACGGGCGCACCGCCTCGCCGACGCTGGGGCCCACCTTGCCGGCGTGAAAACCGGCTAGCGCCGCAATAAATGCGGCAGTTTCTTCCGGTGTCTCCGGTGCTGCCAACGCCCGCATCACCTGCCAGGCGCGCGCGTATTCCGGCGGCGTTGCATTTTTGGCCGGAAAGACCATCAGGAATGGGTACGTGGTAGCTTTGTTGTCGACCCGGCAAGCAATCGTCAGCGCCGGCCACAACCGGCTGCTGTCGAGCAGGGGATTGGGTGCAGCGGCATACGGGCATGCCACCTCAACGACGCCACTGTCGCGGGCAATTCTTAGTGTCAGGCCCGTAGCGTCGACGCGCAGACCCGACGGCGTCCCCTTCAGGTTGTCGGATGCCACGTACACCGCGCCCAGCAGGTCCACCGCGCGCCGGACGCTCATTGGTTCCGGGCTGGGCGCCAGCGGAACCGGTGGCGCACTGGCACATCCCGTCAGCAGGGTCGGCAGAAGCGCCAGTGGCGCCAGCCATCTGTAAACAGTTTTCATTGTTTTATCTCTCTTGTTCGCGAACAACACCATGCTACGGATGATACCGCGCCTCATCGCCCACCTCCGTGCCGCGCGTGCTGCGGTGGACACGATTACCAGCATCGCCACGATGCGCAAACAGCGCGATGTTCAACTTGCTACTCAACATGGTCAATCTCCGATACGGGCCGTCTGTTTACTTAAGGAGCCTCTGATTAATTCAAAAAATGTAGGGTGCGCCCTGCGCACCGATCGACAAAATGGTGCGTGGGACGCACCCTACATCGAATTATTCAGAGTTTCCTTAATCCTATTTGGAATCCAATCTTCCCCAATCGTATATTTTATCCTGCGCCGCGCGGGCGTTGGGTGCGTCGGGCACGAGTTGCAGGTAGTAATTCATCTCGCGTCTGGCTAATTCGTATTCACCCGCCTCACCCAGCACCAGCGCGCGGTTGAAGTGCCCAACCGGCCACCACGGTGCAATGTTTAGCGCCGCGGCATAGAAGTCAGCGGCATCATCGAACGCCTTGTCGCGCACCGCACCCTCGGCCTGTACCTTGTATTTGTTGGCCTCTTCAGGAAACGCGATGTTTGCAGCGGCCTTTTTGCGATAGTCGGCCAGCGACGCCACAAACCTTGCTTTATATTCGTCAGATTCGTTTTTCTGTTTTATCGCGTTCTGCTGGAGCACATGAAGGGCGTTCGGAACGTCGTCGCGATTGCCACTTGATATGCGCCCTAAAGAAAATGTGTGTTGGCCTGCCAACATAAGAACCCATCCAACTTCAAGCCCTCCTAGGCCAACGGATATCTGAGGAAGCTCGCGGTATATGAAAATACTTTGTTTGCCATTTTCATCCGTGACAATCAACCTGTTCGACCTCGCGCGCACATCGGTTATAGGTACGATCCGACCGGAATTGAGAATTAAGGATCCTTTTAACTCTGTAGCGAGTAAATTGCGCGCCTGTTTGACGCTCATGTTCCCAGCCGTGCTGTCGGTGGGTATATAGTATGTGCCACCGCATGATGCGAGTAGTACGAACATGGCAAGGCAGAGTATTGACTTCAACCACCCGTGAACAGTTTTCATCGTTTTATCTCCCGTATTTTCGAGCAATCGCGGTTCGTCTCTCGATCCAGGCCCTCTTGGGACTATTTTGCTGCTCGCGGCACCAGACTCTCCCACTGGTAAATCTTGAGCTGCACGGCACGGGCATTGGAAGCGTCGGGTTCGAGCTTGAGGTACTTCTGCAGCGCCCGAATGCCCTCCTTGTAATCCTGTAGTTCACCCAGAATCAGGCCGCGGTTATAGTGCCCGGCTGGCCACCACGGTGCGATACCCAACGCCTGCTCGTAGAGATCTATCGCATCGTCGAAGCGCTTTTGCTGGACCGCCAGTTCGGCCTGAACCTTGTATTTCACCGCCTCTTCGGGCAACTGTGGTTTAACGGAAGCATTGCGGTAACCCTGGACCACGCTCTCAAAGGCGGCCTCCTGCGCGGGATCGACTACGCCCGCGCGAGCCAGTACATACCACGCCCTTACGAAGTCGCGCGCGCTGGAGTGACTGGATGTGCCAGTCCAGAAGAACATGCAGTCCTCGAAGCCCCCGCTGGCATTGATGCAAGAGGCATCGCCGCTATATCTGGGGTAGGCACCCCCCAATGTCGCCACGAGCGCAGGGTTGTCAGCAAACCGGAAGGCGCGGAAGGGCCTCCAAAAATCTCCAAAAATTCCATATCCCTTTTTCCCGCAGGTAACCTCAATTTTTTCGTAAGTCACGCTGACCGTTCTCGGATCGTCACAGTTTCTAACGGTTTGCGCTTCTTTAATCAGTAGCTTGCGCGCCTGCGCGGGAGATAGATCGCGCGTGTCTTCAGGGGTAGCCCGATAAACGGTGGTCGTCCCACACCCGCCTGCGGCCAGTGCTGCGAGGAGCATCAGGGCCGTGGAGCCGAACTTCATGTATTGTTTGCTGAACATGCATTTTCCTCTGCGCAGCAGAAACTGCGTATGCTGCTCTTGATTGATCAGAACTCAGGTATTGGGAACCGCAAACACCTTCAATGTCCCGCGCATGACCCGCCCACCCCGTCGTTGCGACACACAGGCCGTTCGGCGAACGGCCCGGTCACCTTGAATACTAGCAGCAACGCGGCAGCACACTGGCCGGGCATGCCGTGCGTCGCCATGGAAGTCACAGCATGTCCACCCCGATCCGGTCGACCACCGCCATCCTGCTCTGCATTGCTTTCCGGCTGCATCCCGCTGATGGACAGGAGGAAATCCAGCGCTGATTTCGCCAAACCCGGCGCTCAACCCGGTAGCAGGTCAACGCGGTGATTGGCCGGTTGGGGCCTCAGGCGGTCTGAAACCGATCGTTTTTGTGAGCGGATAGGCCAAAGACCAGCGAGGTATCGATCGTGTCTTTCTGGATAATCGGACATTAGAAGCCTATGCTCATGACTCGTGCCGAGTTCATGCCGCTCAAACAGAGGAACCGCTATGCGCCTTTCCATCGCCGCCCTGTCGTTCGTTGTCTTCGGTTCGGCGCTCACGGGTTGTGCGTCCACCAGCCCGGCCGCGCCCACAGCGTCCGAGGCCGGCGCGAGTGTCGCGCCCGCGGCCAAGATGGACTACGTGACGGCCATCAAGCAGGTCTCGAACTGGGGACCCATCACGGCCGGCGGCATGGCCTTCCTCGAAAAGACGGGGCGTCCCACCGTCAACGAAACCGCAGTCACCGTCTCGCTCAAGAACGGCGGCGCCTATTACTGCCTCTACCAAGACACGCCCAACCCCGTGGTCACGCGCCGACTCCTGGCCCAACCGCCCACCTCGGTCAGCATCAATTGCCGGGGCGCGAGCCTCAGCGTCTGGAACTCCGCGGCGCAGTCCCAGAAGTTCGTCGCCGCCTGGCGGACGATGGCCGGCGGCGCGCCCACAGACTCTCCGGAAAAGGCCGCCGCCTTCGAGGCCGCCGCCGAGAAATACCGTGCCGATCCCGCTGCCTTCGTCATTCCCGAAGAGGCGCGCGTCTTCAAGGTCCAGGCCGAAACGGCCGTGCGCGAGAAGCGGCTCTGGGACGCCGTCGACCGCTTCGGCAAGGCCCTCGACATCAGCCCGGCGTGGGCCGCGGGCCGCTTCAATCTGGCCTTGATCTACGGGGAGCTCGGGTTCGCCGGCCTGGCCATCTCGGAGATGAACAAATACCTGAAGCTCGCCCCGGACGCCAAGAATGCCCGGGCGGCGCAGGACAAGGTCTACGAGTGGCAGGACAAGACTAAGCGCTAAGACACTATCGGCACCCGATTACGTCGAAGATCGCCGGGACGATGACGAGAGCTCCCTTCACGTACCGGATCGCTTACGAGGTCTCGCTTGAAGTGGTGCTCCCGGTCATTGACAGGCAAAGAAAAGCCCGCTTGCGCGGGCTTTTTTATTTTGTGACAGTGGCACCGGCAACTACTTCCTCGCCGCGATCTCCTCCAGCTTGGTGGCGCGCACGATGTTGCCGTCCAGGCCGGCCTCCTTGGCGCTGGAGCCGTAGGCGACGGCCATGAGCTGGCTGTAATAGGTCACCGGGATGTTGAACTTGGTGCCATAGCGCTTGTTGATCTGGCCCTGGTAGACCTCGACGTTCATCTGGCACACCGGGCAGGGCGTGACGATCATGTCGGCGCCGTGGTCGTAGGCCGACTCGATGATCTTCTTGATCTGCGCCTGGCTCTTCTCCGGCTCGGAGAAGGCGAGCGCGCCGCCGCAGCAGGTGACTTTCTGGTCGTATTTCTCCAGCGCCTCGCCACCCATGGTCTCGACCAGCTTGTCGAGATATTTCGGGTTCTCGAAGGACTCGCCGGCGACGCCGAACGGGCGGTTGGTCTGGCAGCCGACGTAACCGGCGATCTTGATGCCCTCGAGCGGCTTCTTGACCGGCTTGCCCAGTTCCTCGTAGCCGAAATCCTCGATCAGCACCTCGACCATGTGGCGGATCTCGACCTCGCCTTTGTAGGCCACGTCGAGGCCGGCCTCCTTGAGGGCCTCCTTGGTGTCGGCCAGCATTTGCTCGGAGGCCGACAGGCGCTCATGCGTCTCCTTGGCGCCCAGCCAGCAGGCCGCGCAGGTCGCGACGATGTCCTGGCCGGGGTTGTGCTGCTCGGACAGCGCGATGTTGCGCGCGTTCATGGCGTGGCGCGGCAGCTCGCCGCCCTCGGCGTAGCCGATCGAGGCGCCGCAGCAGTTCCAGTCGGGGATCTCGTTGAGCTTGATGTCGAGCGTCTTGCACATGGACTCCACCGAGACCATGTAGTTGGACGCCGACGCCTTGCGCTCCGAGGAGCAGCCGGGATAAAACGAATACTCTTTCTTCGCCATGTTTGACTCCTAAAGACCCCAAATACGGAAAACCATTTGCCACGGGGGCACGGGGGACACGGGGATAAATCAAGTAAATTCCTGTCGCCCCGACGCCGCGCGGCCGGCACGCGCGCCGCCTTTTCCTAGCTTCTCCCCGTGCTCCCCGTGTCCCCCGTGGCTAACAGGTTTTGCCTTTCAGCCTCTACGACGCGAATCCTTTGCGGCGGTTCTCGATCTCTTCGGCCTTCTTGAGCATCTTGTGGATGCCGTCGGCGCCCTTGCACTTGCCGCCGCCGAGCAGCCCGAAGGCGTTGAGTCGGCCGGTCTTGAGCATGCCGAGGCCCACCGGAAGCATCTCCAGTCCCTTCTTTATGCCGCTCGCGAACCCGTCCATGAAGTACAGGCGGATCGAGAGTTTCAGCTCATTGACGCGCCCGCCGGCGGTCAGGTTCTTCCAGAACATCTTGGCGAAGCGCCGCGTCGGGTTCATCTTGGGCGCGATCCCGAGCCGGTGCGCGTAGTTCGCCAGGCCGTGCATGATGTGGGTGATCGGCAGCTCGCGCGGGCAGCGCACGATGCAGTTGTAGCAGCTGGTGCACATCCACATCGACTCGCTCTTCAGGACCTCGTCGCGCTTGCCGGCGCGGATCATCATGAAGATCTCCTGCGGCGGGTGCTCCCAGTGCGGGCCGAGCGGGCAGGAGCCCGAGCACACGCCGCACTGCATGCACATCTTGACCCAGTCGCCCTCTTCGACGTTCGCCTCGACCTCCTTGAGGAAGTCGTTGCGGTACTTCTCCACCATCTTCGTGTTCAAATCGCTCATGGTGCGGCTCCTAGAACTTAAGCGGCGAGAGGCCGATCTTGCCGATGGTCTCGGCCATGTCGTTGATGATCTTCGGCGCGCGCGCGATATCGGTGATCGCCACCTCGTGGGTGGTGACGCGCTCGACCTCGAGATTGAGCTGCTTCAGGGTGTCGTCGATCTTGCTCATGCGGTAGTGCGCCATCTCCGAGCCGCGCACGAAGTGGCACTGGTAGTCGTCGCCCTTCTGACAGCCCATCAGGATCACGCCGTCGTAGCCGCTGTTGAGCGCATCCGTCACCCAGATGGTGTTGATCGACCCCAGGCAGCGCACCGGGATGATGCGGGTATAGGCGCTGTACTGCACGCGGTTCATGGCCGCCATGTCGAGCGCCGGGTAGGCGTCGTTCTCGCAGGCCAGCACCAGGATGCGCGGCTTCTCGTCCATCTCGTCCGGGATCTCGACCGCCTTGATCTGGCTGCCGACGGTGTCGACCGAGTAGTTCTCGAAGGAGATCACGCGCACCGGGCAGGCGCCCATGCAGGTGCCACAGCGCCGGCAGCGGCTCTCGTTGAACTGCGGGTAGCGCTGCTCGTCCTCGTCGATGGCGCCGAACGGGCATTCCACCGTGCAGCGCTTGCACTGGGTACAGCCCTCCCGGCGGAAGGTCGGGAAGCTCAGATCGCCGGAGCGCGGGTGCGCGGCGCGACCGAGCATGGCGTTTTCCACCGCCTGGATCGCCTTCAAGGCGGCGCCGGTCGCATCCTCGATGGCCTGGACGGCATCCATGGGCCGGCGCACCGGACCGCAGGTGTAAATGCCGGTGCGGCGCGTCTCGTAGGGGAAGCAGATGAAATGCGAATCGTTGAAGCCGTACTTGAGGTGCGGCAGGTCCGGACCCTGGCGATAGGTCAGATTCAAAATCGACACGCCCTTCGGCTTCTCCTGTTTCTCCGCGACCGCCTCGCCGGCATCCTTGGCCTTCTTGGCCTCGTCACGCTCAGTGGCCTCGGCCAGCAGCTGGGCCTCCATGTCGATGCCGGAATTGGCGACCATGCCGGTGGCCAGCACCACCAGGTCGGCCTTGGCGACGGCGTCGTCGTTCAGGATCAGGTCCTTGAACTTCACCTGCAACTCGGCGCCGGGGACCACCTCGCTTACCTTGCCCTTGGTGAAGATCACGCCCTTCTTCTGGGCGCTGCGGTAGAAGTCCTCGCCGTTGCCGGGCGTGCGCAGGTCGGTGTAGATCACCACCGTGTCGACGTCCGGGTTCTGGTCCTTGAAGTACATGGCCTGCTTGATGCTGGTGTTGCAGCAGTGGCCGGAGCAAAAGGCCAGGTGCTTGCCGGTGGTGTCGCGCTGGCCGGCGCACTGCACGAACGCCACGCTCTTCACTTCCTTGCCGTCGGACGGGCGCTTGATGGCACCGCCGTTCGCGGCCTTGGCGAGCTGCTCGAGGCCGGCCTGATCGACGACGTCCTGGCTCTTGCCGCCGCCGAGCTCCGGGAGCTTGTTGATATCATAGGTCTCGAAGCCGCTGGCCATGATGATGCCGCCGACGTTCTCGGTGGCGGTCGACCCGGACTCGGTGGAGATGTCGACGCTGAACTGGCCGGGCGCGCCGCTGGTCTTGCTGATAGTCGAGTTGAGGAAAACCTTAATACGCTTCTCGGCCTCGACCTGCTTGATCAGATCGGCCAGCCCGGTGTCCTGCGGATCGGCATAGGGTTCGCGCGAGGGCACGCGCTTGTGCAGCTTGCTCAACCAGCCGCCGAGGCCGCCGGTCTTCTCGACCAGCAGCACGTCGTAGCCGGTGCGCGCCGACTCGAGCGCGGCGGTCAGGCCGCTCAGGCCCCCGCCCACCACCAGGATGCGCTTGTTGTTGCCGTGGTTCGGATTCGGCTCCGGCGGCTGCATCTTGGCAACCTCGGCGCAGCCCATGCGCACGTAGTCGACCGCCATCTCCTGGACCAGCTCCTTGGTCTCGTCGCCCTCGGGCGTCACCCAGATCACGCCCTCGCGCAGATTGACGCGCGAGATTGCGACGTCCTCGAAATTGAAGGCCTCGGTCTTGGAGCGGCGCGAGCAGGCGGCGATGACGATGTGGTTGACGCCGTCGTTCGCAACGTCGTCTTTGATCATCTGCACGCCCGCGGCGTTGCAGAGAAAATCGTGCGACTTCACGACCTGGGCCTTGCCCTCGCGCTGCGCGATCATTTCGAGCTGCGCGGTATCGAGCCGCTCGCCCAGACCGCAGCCCTTGCAGAGATAGGCGCCGATCTTCATGTCTGCCATCTTAAGCCTCCGCCCTCGAAACCCGATTGATAACCTGGATGGCGCGCAGGCTCGCGGCCGTCGCGCTCTGCACCGAGCGGTTCACGTCCAGCGCGTTGCTCGCGCAGCCGGCGCCGAACAGCGCGCCGTTCGCCGGGTCGGCCTCGATGAAACCGCTCTTGTCGGCGTGGATACCGCCCGGGATGCTGTTGGCGTCGACGCTCGGCTCCATGCCGATCGCCAGCACGCACAGGTCGTGCGCATTGTCGTAGCGGTGATAGCCCTCGGTGTCGACGCCGTGCAGCACCGGATTGCCGGCGGCGTCCTCGGTGATGTTCGCGACCTTCGACTTCACGAACGTGACGTTCGGGTTGGCCAGCACCTTCTGGTAGAAGTCCTCGAAGCGGTCGATGGCGCGGATGTCGATGTAGTAGATGGTCGACTTGCCCGCGTCGCCGAACTGCTCGGTGACGTAGTTGGTCTGCTTGAGCGAGGCCATGCAGCAGATGCGCGAGCAGTGCTTGAGGTGGTTGCGGTCGCGCGAGCCGGCGCACTGGATGAAAGCGACGTTCTTCGCCTCCTTGCCGTCCGAGGGCCGCAGGATCCTGCCGCCGGTCGGGCCGAAGAGATCGAGCATGCGCTCGAACTCGACACTGGTGACGACATTGGCGTAGCGGTCGTAGCCGTAGGGCTGGATCTTGGCGGCGTCGTAGGGGCGCCAGCCGGTCGCCCAGACGATCGCGCCGACCTTGAGATCGATGATCTCTTCCTTCATGCCGAGGTCGATGGCGTCGTACTTGCACGCCGCCTTGGCCTTGTCCGCCTCCGGCGTGCCGATGATGGACGGGTCGATCACGTAGCGCTGCGGGTGGGCCATGTTGAACGGCAGATAGACCGCCTTCATCTTGTTCAGGTTGTAATTGAACGGATTGGGGATTTCGCTGCTGACCGCCTTGGCGCACTCGCCGCAGGCGGTGCAATTCTCGTTCACGTAGCGCGGCTTGACCTTGATCTGCACGCTGTAGTCGCCGGCCTGGCCGCCGATGTTCGCCACTTCCGCCAGGGTCAGCACGCGGATGCGCTTGTTGGCCTTGAGGCGCCGCAGATTGATCTCGAGACCGCAGGTCGGATGGCAGAGCTTGGGGAAATACCGGTAGAGCTGGCTGACGCGGCCGCCGAGCGCCGGGTTCTTCTCCACCAGCACGACGTCTTTCCCGGTTTCGGCGGCTTCCAGGGCCGCGGTCATACCGCTGATGCCGCCGCCCACGACCAGTATGGTCTCGTTCGTTGCCACTACGCCTGCCATTGACTAGCCTCCAATCGCAAAATGTGGACTTTTGGCGAGATACCCAAAGCGCCAGGATGAGCCAGGGGCAGACACCTTACTCCGCGGTGCTCGATCCCGCCATAACCTGCCGCACGATTATAGATTTAAATTTTGTATGCGCGGATAGACGGCCTGAATCAACGGGCCCGGCTCCCGGTAGAGGCCGTATTTTCGGGAACCGGGGCCACAGCGTCAACGACTTTTTCGCGATTTCGGGATTCTTTGGCATACTGAAAACCTCGGATTTGCCGGCCGTGCGGGCTGCACGGCTAATCAAGCGTGATCTATAGGGGATTTCGTGAACGCAGCGACGCTCAAGGCCGACGATTACCTCATCACCCGGGAACCTTATTACGAGTCGCAGGGTGAGGAGATCGCGCTGTTCGAGGCCGCCTACCGGAACCAGATCCCAGTGCTGCTCAAGGGCCCGACCGGCTGCGGCAAGACGCGTTTCATGGAGCACATGGCGTGGCGGCTGAAGCGCCCGCTGGTGACGGTGTCCTGCCACGACGATCTGACGGCCTCGGACCTGGTGGGGCGTTATCTCATCACCGCCGCCGAGACGGTCTGGGTCGACGGGCCGCTGGCGCGCGCGGTGCGCATCGGCGGCATATGCTATCTCGACGAGATTGTCGAAGCGCGCAAGGACACCACCGTGGTCATCCACCCGCTCGCCGACGACCGCCGGGTGCTGCCGGTGGAGAAGACCGGCGAGCTACTCAAGGCCGGCCCGGAGTTCTGCCTGGCGATCTCCTACAACCCGGGTTACCAAAGTGTGCTCAAGGACCTCAAACAGAGCACGCGCCAGCGCTTCGTCGCCATCGAGTTCGACTATCCCAAACCCGAGCTCGAGCGGAAGATCGTCGTCCACGAAGGCAAGGTCGACGCCGAAACCGCCGAGAAGCTGGTGAAATTCGCCGGCATGACGCGCAACCTGAAGGGCAACGGCCTCGACGAGGGCGCCAGCACCCGCCTGCTGGTGCACGCCGCCCAGCTCATGGCGACCGGCATCGCCCCGCGCAGCGCCTGCCGCGGCGCCATCGCCGAGGCCCTGACCGACGACCCGGAGATGCTGGCGGCGGTCAACGAACTCAGCGCGTCGCTGTTCTGACCTGCGGTGCGCGGCGCGCGCACCCCGCGAGCAATGGCCCACAGACCCCTCACCACCGCCGAAATCGAGGACCGGCTCGACGAGTCGCTCGACCCGGTGTTGTCCTCGCGCCGCACCGCCGCCGGGCCGGCGCGCTCGCTCGCCGGTTTCGAGCGCGCCGAGCAGGACTTCGTGCTGCGCTGGGTCGGGATTATCGCCAAGACCAACGCCGAAATGGCCTTCCAGTTCGCCGCCCAGGCCGCGGCCGCCCTGAATGTCATGACCCT
>Ga0214471_10000724_pt1 | contig 27152 bp, 20 predicted proteins | sample RVTome_5_FD_207665 | JGI IMG/M metagenome (GOLD analysis project Ga0214471, IMG submission 207665) | Soil microbial communities from uranium-contaminated site in the Upper Colorado River Basin, Wyoming, United States - RVT142D155 | ecosystem: Environmental > Terrestrial > Soil > Contaminated >... | reverse complement strand
GTCAATTACGAAGACTCTCCCGCGAGCGTCGGCGGTCAGATCTTCCAGGTTCCATCGACACTGCGCAGCATCCGGGTCGAGGACGACAACGGCCCCGGCGTGTCGGTGTTCGTCTGCCAGCGGTACGTGGCCGACGGGAGGGGCGACATCTGCACGAGTGGCGACGTGGAGTTGCGGTTCTGCTCGGCGGCTGGACCGCTCGATGTCAGCGGTGAGGGATTCAGGCCGGGGTACTTCCGCATCCGTGTGGACACCGCGAGCCCGACCTGCCCAACCGCGGGAACAACGGGAACCATCACCATCACCTGGTAGCGCCTGACGCAACAGTCGGCGATGCCAGCCGAGAAGGGGGAAGGGCATGTCCAAGAGACTGAGTACGACGGTCTTGGCCTTAGTCGCGAGCATGGCGTTCGCATCGCCGGTGATCTCGCACGCCGGAACGGACCACTACATCTACCGCGCCGGCGACTCGACGGGCACCAATCTGCTTTCCACCGTGGAAACCCCGGCCGGGCGCGCCGCGCCGCTGGGCTACTTCTTCGTACGTCCCGTCGGCACCAGCTTCACGTTGAATGTGGACGACCAGGGAACCCTCGATGGGCTCGAGGTCGCCGTGAGCGCCCATACGTCCGACGGGTTCTTATTCGTGGGCTGCTTGCCGGTGCGAACCACGAGGACGATCACGGGCGCCAGGCCGGGTGCGGAAGTCGTGATCTGGATCGAGAACCTCGGTCCACGCTCGTTCCCCGGCGCTTGCAGCGGCATGGCAACCGCCGGCATCGCAACCGTCACCGGCGTTCAGTAGCACTTACAGGGGGAGACATGAACGCGATGATCAGAAGGATGGCGCTCGCTGCGAGCATCGTGCTGGCGGCGGCGGGATCGGTCGGTGCCTCGCACGCATCGGTGACACCGGTTGCACCGCGACCGGCGACGGTCCTAGACGCCGGCCTCGTTGCGATGCTGGACGCCGCGGAGCCGGGCGAGTCCCTGATCGTCTTCGTCCATGGCGAGGGGCGGGAGGACGCGTCGCGCGCGGCGCGAGCGGTGGGCCTCGACGTGCTGGAGCGCTGGGAGAAGGTCGGCGTCGCGGTCGCCTCTGGCTCTGCGGAGGCCATCCGACGGCTCTCTGCGGATCCCTCGGTGACCTACATCGAGCCAGACCGCCCGGTCGAGATGCTCCTGGACACCGCACACATCGCGACGCGCGCGCAGGAGGCTCGCGAGCCCGCCGCAGGGCTGCTCGAGCCAGAGGGGTTCCCCTACGACGGCACCGGGGTGACGATCGCCATCCCCGACTCGGGGATCGACGCGACGCACCCGATGTTCGTGCAGGACGGAACCTCGAAGGTGGTGCGCAACCTGCGCCATGCCTGCCTCGAATCGGCTCCGTGCAGCGCCTGGGTCGAGGCCGACGACAACGACGCTGCCGACGGGCACGGCACCGCCGTGGCAAGCGTCGCAGCGGGCTACGAGCGCGTCAGCGCCAGGGGCAGGACCGTCCGCGGGGTTGCCCCCGGGGCGAAGCTCGTAGGGCTAGGGAGCGAGGGCGTCTATCTCTATGGCCACCTCAGCGGCTTCAACTGGGTCCTTGAGAATCACGCGGATCCCTGCGGTGATGGAACGTGTCCTCCGATCCGCGTGATGAGCTACTCGGGAGGGTCGGCGGATTCGGTGACGGCCGCGCAGCTGGTAGAGGCGTTGGTGTCTGAGGGGATCACCGTGACCGTGGCGGTGGGCAACGACGGCGGCGACGGGTCACAGGACAACGTCTCTCCGCTGGTGCATACCACGACGCCCGGCGTCATCGGCGTCGCGAACTACGAAGACAACGACATCGGCAGCAGGGACTACGGTCTGGACCCCAGCAGCGGGCGAGGACTCAGGACCGATCCAAGCAGTTATCCCGACCTCGCCGCGCCGGGGACTTGGATCACCCTGGCATGCAGGGCCACGCAACGGAGGTGCCAGCCGGGCCTCGAAGCGGATCCCGATTACTCGATCCTCACCGGGACGTCCCTCTCTGCTCCGTACGTCGCAGGCGTCGTTGCCTTGCTCGTCGAGGCGAACCCTGCGCTAACGCCCGCGGACATCGAGGACCTGCTGGAGGACACCGCCTATCAGTTCGGAACGGCCGACTATGTCGCTGATCCGACCAACCCGAACCATACGACCTCGTTCGACCGGGGTCACGGCCTCGTCGATGTCACGGCGGCCCTGGCGGCCGCGCTGGAGCGACCGGCACCGTACTGGAGCTGCGGTACCGGTGACATCGTCGATCCGGAGGGCGACGCGACGGCCCTCGCCGAGGAGACGGGCTTGTCGCCGCCGTCGGCCGACGGCCTGGACATCACGCGCGCGTGGGTGAGCACCGACCCAACAACCGGCGCGCTCACGTTCGCCGTGCGGCTGGCCGATCTCGGGGAGCTTCCCCCGGCGGCTGCTGTGGGCGAGTACCTGCGCTTCTACTTCACCTACGCTGGCGCGCCCTACGAGGTCCACATGCAGCGGCTGGGTGGCGCCGCCGAGGCGAGCGTCCGATTCCATCTGCAAACGGCGGGGAGCGCCATCGATCGAGTGATCGTCGCCGACGACCTCGCCGGCAGCTTCGACCATGTCGCAGACGTGGTTCGGGCAGTGGTTCCCGCCAGCGCGTTCAACGATTGGAACCCCGCCGTGCCGGTCGTCGTGGACGGCGACCTCCTGACCGGACTCCAGGTCACGTCCAACCGGCCGCACGGGAACCGTCCTGCAGGGCCGGCGTTCCTGATCGCCGACACCGCCAAGGGCGCCTGTCCCCACATCGTCGGGTCCTAACCCGAACCAGCATCGCGTTCCTGAATACGAAAGTGCTCCTCGCGAAGATTCACGGTCGGTTCGGCGAACTCGCCGGCGGCGCGCAGCCTCAACCCGACCGGCTCCAGTGCACCGACCAGGGCTGGTCCTCAGACAAGCTGCGACAAGAAGGTTTGCGCGGGGACGATCACGGGGCGCGACTCCTTGAACGAGTCCGCCGAATTGTACGGTGCGTCCATGACGACCTGGAATGCGTGCGCGGCTCCGACCGCCCGCTGGAAGTAGGCCAGCGAGGGAGACAATCGCGGGCCAGAGCCCTGCTTCACCTCCACGAGGAACCACGGCGTTCGATCGCGCGCAACGATCAGATCCACTTCACGTTTCTGCTTGTCGCGCAGGTAATGCATGGAGAAGTCACCGAGGCCTGCGTCGGTCCAGAAATGACACGCCTTCAGGAGTGCGGCTGCGACCATGTTCTCAGCGCGCGCGCCGGGGTCGTCGATGGATGACCAATCCCAGAGGTAGTACTTCGGCGCCTTGCGCAAGGACCGAGCGACGTTGCGCGTCCAGGGGCGGACGCTGAACAGGACGTAGAGATGCTCCAATGCGGTGAGCCACCGGCGGATCGAGTCCTGAGAGGCGCCCACTTCCGTCGCCAGCGCCGCCGTTGGAGCCGTCCCACCCACCCGGTCCGCCACAACGTTTACGAGGTGCTCGACCTGAGCGATGTCCTGCAATCGAGTGAGATCGCGGAGGTCCTCCCTGAGGAGGCGTTCCGATCGCAGCCGCCGCCATCGCCGCGCGAACCGCTCCTCCGCCCTCGTGAGCGGCTCGGGGAACCCACCGAAGCGCGCTAGGGCTTCGAAGGAATCGCGATCGAGCTTCTTGGGGGGCAGGATGAGCGCGTCTGGGTGCGCATTCGGTCGAACAAGTTCGCTGACCGAGAACGGGTGCATGCGATGGGGAAGGAACCGGCCCAACAAGCTGTCTCCGCCCCGGCGGAAGATGTCGAGCCGAGCGCTTCCGGTGACCAAGATGCCGGCTTGTTCTCCGTACGTGTCGAAGAGACCCTTGAGCGAGTTCTTCCACCGGGGCATCTTGTGGATCTCATCCAACACCAGGATCGGCCTCCGGCGCCTCGCGGTGTCTAGCTCGGCGGATCGTGCGACCTCACCTGCGCCGGCCGCGAACAACCGTCGGACCTCCGGTGCGTCGGCGTTGAAGTAGCGGATCCGACCCAGCGAGGCGGGTGCAGTGCGCGAGGTGCTTGTCTTGCCTACCTGACGGGGTCCGGACAAGAACAGCATCTGGCGGTTCTCAGTGAAGTGCTCCTTGATGACAGAGTCGTAGCGCCTTGGCACGTACATGAGGTGACTATACCACGGTAGGCCGCGGAACGGTCATAACTATTCCGCGGTAGGCCGTGGAATAGTCACATGAGGATGACCCCGTAGACGCCGCCTCCTCAACGCTGCCGCCGTGCGCGGGCCGGCGCCAGGACATCTTTGGGAACCCTCGCCATCGCGGGGAGCGGGTGCCGGAGGTGATGCTCTTGCTCTCGGCCGCGCTGGAGTCTTGCCGACCTTTGGCCGACCCTTGTCGGCTCCTACGCGTCCCTGAGAACGTATCCAGCTTGACACGTCCATCGAGGAACACGGCATGCAGCTCGAGAGTGCATCCAAGCGCTGCGACGTACTTCTTGAGCGTCGAGAGGTACACATCCTCCACGCGTTCCAGCCGGGACACGTTGGCTTGGGCTACCCCGAGCACGCGGGCTACTTCCAACTGTGTGAGCTTCCGGGATCCGCGTAGCTCGGCGAGTGCGACCGCAACACGGGCCGCGCCTTTGTGCGCCTCAACGCGAGGGCGACGTCCGGGTTCTGCGTCGACCCGCGCGCGCAGCTGGTCAAAGTTTCGCCTGCCGCTCACGGGAGTAGTCCTTCCTGTCGGAGCTCTGAGAGGTACACGTCATACAGGTCGTCGGCGATCGGCACCATCCGCTCGTACCACTTGTTCCACCACCTGGTCTTGTCACCACCGATGAGCAGGATCGCGCTCCTCCGGGGATCGAATGCGAAGAGAACCCGGAGGTTCCCCGCCGGCGGGATCGTCGTTGATCCCTACGACGCAACGGCTTACGGAACCTCGTTGTCTGCGCCATGCGTCGCCGGCGTGGTAGCCCTTCCTCGAGGCGAACCTCGCGCTAACACCGCCGGCGGCCTCGGAGCGGTGGCTCGATATTCACGCGCGCCTGGGTGAGCACCGACCCGGCCACCGGCGCGCTCACGTTCGCCGTGCGGCCGGCCGACTCGGGGAGCTTCCCCAATGGCTGCGGTGGGCGAGTATCTGCACTGCTACTTCTAAAAGGGCTCGATGCCGCTGGGCTAGCTCCCGTTCGGACGAGTTGTGGGGGGGTGATCCGGCCCGGGTGCGATGGGGACCGGGCATCAGCCCGGTCCCCATCGCGATCTTCGATGAGATGCCTGTCGGAGGTGGTCGGTCAGCCCGTCACGGTTCCGTAGAACAGACACTCGACTCCAACGGGGGGAGCCCCTGGTATCGCGCGCGTGCCGACCACGCCGGAGACCACATGTCCGGCATCATCGGTGTACAGGAACGTCACCTGTGTCGGTGCCAGATCCGAGTCGAATTCGTCGGTCCCCGTCAGGGTGTCTCCGAAGGTGTCGAGCTGCGCGGCGCGCTCGACCACCAGCGTGTCGGCCCCGCGCGCGTGCCAGACGATCCTTGCGCCCGGCTCGCTGGAGCGAGCGGACAGGATCGCTACTGTTGGGGTGCTGGGGTCGAAGAATCCATAGTCGCAGCGACCGGTCAGCTCGAGTCCGGACGCCACGATGAGCGATAGCTCATCCGTCCCAGTCTTGCTGATCCGGAACGTGCTGGCGCCGTCCCCCGGTGCGCCTGCGGGTCCCTGCGGGCCTGCGGGTCCCTCCGGGCCGCTGAGACCCTGCGGTCCCGCGGGTCCAGCGAGGCCCGTCTCACCTTGCGGGCCCGCCGGTCCCGGCTCGCCTTGGGGACCGACTGGACCGGGTTCGCCCTGCTGATTCCAGCTCAACAGGCGTTCGTCCTTCTTGCATGCCGAGGGTCCATCGACCACGCGAAGCGAGCCGCCTGCGTTGCCGTAACAGGCGTAGATCGTGCCGTCCTCAGCGGGGATCTGGGCGAACGCGAACGTGGCGGTCAGCACCCCGAGGACGCTGAGCGCAGCGACGATGGGGATCGATCGGGCCTTGCGGATGATGCTGGTTCCCGTGGACATGTTCTTCCTCCTATCTGGGGCTTCCGCCCCTAACGGACCGGGATCGGTCCCGGCCACGAATTTCCTGCGGATGCGGGTTGACGACGCGAGGAGCTGCTCGAAATCGGGGCCTTGGAAGACCAACGCACGCAGCGGCGTGCGTGCGACCACGGTCGCCGTCCTCGGCCGATTGGCCAGCAGCGATAGCTCCCCGACCATGGATCCGGCTCCGACGATCGCGACCAGATCGCCGGCTACGCGGACCTCGGCTTTGCCCTCGATCAGGAGGCAGCAGCCGCGCGCACCATGCCCCTCGACCGTGAGGGGCTCGCCGGCCTCGACCGTGATCTGGGAGCTGAGCCCGGCGATGATTCGCAGCTCGGCTGCCGTGCTGTCGGCGAACAACGGCATCTCACGCAGCGCGGCCATGATGCGCCGGCGGTGAACGACCATCCGAGCCATCTCCGCTCCTTTCGGGATCTCGCGCGATGCGACCCGAGAGGATGCTCGCGGCAAGACGTAAAGGAGCTGTAAACACCGCCGCCGGCGCGGCTCTGTGACGGGCTAGGAGCCGTCCAGCGGCTCGCCCAAGGCGACCATGATCTGAACGAGTGCTTCGCGCGCGCCGACCTCGGCGGTTCGGCGGACCGCCTCATCGAACGCCGCCTCTCCCACGGCGTCGCGCACGAGCAGACTTGCGCCGTCGAAGGCCGCTCGTTCGGACGGCGGCAAGACGCCTTCAGCACGTTCGAGCAGCGCGCGCGCAGCCCCAAGCGCCACCGCGGCCGCCTGCGGAGTGTCAGATGCTGCCACGACGCCGAGTGCGGTCAAGGAGCGAGCGATCTCGAATGTATCCTCGGTCTGCAGCAGGATCTCTACCGAACGCACCGCATGCGCGCGCGCCTCGACCGCATCGCCGGCCGTCATCTCCAGCGCGGTCAGGGAGCGCAGCAGCGTCCCATGCAAGCCCTCGTCGATCCCGCGCGCGGCGATCTCCAGCGCCTCGGCATAGCGCGTCCGGGCCTCGTCGAGGTCGCCACAAGCGAGGGCCACATCGCCCATGCCGATCGCACTGGCGAGCCCACCGCGAACGTAGCCGGCCACTCGCGACGCTTCCCGCGCTTCTGCGAGATGCGTCGACGCGGCGCCCAGGTCGCCGGCGGCGATGCGGCACGCCGACAGGACGAGAAGCGGCTCGATCGCGCCGAAAGTATCGCCGCTCTCACGCATCATTCGCAGGGCGCGCTCAAGCGTGACGGACGCATTCACATATCCGCCCGTCTGATACAGCGCTGCCCCGATGTTGACGACGGCATTCCCGACGTGGCGCATCGCTCCTGCCGCGTAGGCGAGCTCGAGGGACGCCTCGTACCGCTCGAGCGCCTTCGACATGTGACCGCGGCGTTGATCCACCGAGCCGAGATTGCCGAGAAGGGTCATCCGGTAGGTCACGTCACCGAGGGCCTCTGACATCTCGAGCGCTTCCGTCCATCGAGCGTCCGCGCCGTCGGTCTCGCCCTGCCGCCAGGCGATCACACCCAGGTTCGCCAATGCCCCGACCGCCGCGACACTATCCCCGCGCGCGCGCGCTATGGCGAGGGAACGCTCGATGAGGGCGGTCGCTCCACCCAAGTCGCCCTGCTCGGCGAGCGCCGGCGCGAGATTATGGATCGCCATGTGCTCTGTCTGCTCGTCGCCGATCCGCTGGGCGATCTCGAGCGCAGCGCGGAACGTAGTGATGCTTCCGGCGTAGTCGCCTTGATTCTTCATCGCGTTCCCGAGCGTGATCAGCGTGCTCATCTCGAGGATCTCGTCGCGCTCGGCACGAGCGATGTCGAGCGCGTCCTCCGCGTACCCTTGGGCGCGCGGAAACTCTCCTTGATCGTTGGCTGTCGAAGCGAGAGATGTGAGGACACGCCCACGCAGGGGTGCCGTGGTCGCTTGATCCAGCGCGCGCTCGAGGTACTTCCGCCTGTCGCGCACGTAGCCTCGCCGAGCGAAGTACGGTGAGATCGCGACCGCCAGTCGCGCGGCCTCGTCGGCTCGCCGGTTGCCCGCGGTCGCCCGCTCGAGCGCTGTGGTGATGTTGTCGTGCTCCTCGGCCAGCGATGCAACCGTAACGGCGTCGCCCATCCAGGCCTTCTGCGTGGTGCTCTCGGCCACGGTCAGCACCCACCCGAGGTGAGCGTCGGCGATGCGGTCTGCCTCACCGGAGGCGCGCAACTGCTCGGCCGCGTAATCGCGGATCACGACCAGCATCTCGTACCTGCTGGCCGACGTGGTATGTCGCATCGACAGCAGGGACTTGTCCACCAGACCGCTGAGAAGATCCAGCACCTCTGCTGCGTCGATCCCATCGCCGGCGCATACGAGGGTCGCGCTGGCGGTCGTGCATCCGCCGTGGAAGACCGACAGGCGGCGGAAGAGACAACGTTCCTCCTCGTTCAGCAGGTCGAAGGACCATGCGAGGGTACCGCGCATGGTCTGATGGCGCGGATCGCCGGTGCGGCTCCCGACCGTCAAGAGGCGCAGCGTGTCGGCAAGGTTCGCAACGAGGTCGGGAAGGCCTGCCGCACGCGTCCGCGCGGCGACCAGCTCGATCGCCAGCGGCATGCCATCGAGGCGCCGGCAGATCTCGACGATCGCACCGACGTGCGCGGCGGCGTCCAGGTGTGCGTTGGCTGCGCGCGCGCGCTCCAGGAACAGCGCAGCAGCGGGATGCTCCAGCGCCTCCTCCAGAGACCGCGTGTTTGCCGGCGGCACTGGGAGTGGTGCGATGACCGTGACGGTCTCTCCCGGCACTCGCAATGATTCCCGCGAGGTCGTGAGGATCCGCATCCTTGGGCACGCGGCGAGGATGGTTGCGCAGGCTGATGCGACCTCTTCGAGAAGATGCTCGCAGTTGTCGATCAACAACAGCGCCTGCCGGCCGGCGAGTTCGTCGAGCAGCGTATCTTGCAGTGCTCGTCCGGCTTGCTCGCGCACGCCGACCGCGGAGGCGATACGGCGGATCACCAATGAGGGGTCATCGACTGCGGCGAGTTCGACGAGCCATACGCCGTCGGGATATCGGGCGACCATCCGGTGCGCGATCTCGATGGCCAGGCGCGTCTTGCCCGAGCCACCGGGTCCCGTGAGGGTCACCAGCCGCGCCTGGTCGAGCAGGTCGCCGACCTCTGTCTGCTCGGCCTCGCGCCCGAGGAAGCGATTCGCCGGGAAGGGCAGGTTGTGCGGGGCCGCCGTGTCGAGGATCCCGCCCACGTCGAGCGTCGCGGACTGTTTCAGGATCGCTTCGAACAGGGATGAAACCTCGGCTGAAGGGTCGATGCCGAGCGATTCGGCAAGGTGCTCTCGCAGTTCCTGAAACGCCTCGAGCGCGTCGGACTGTCGTCCCGCTCGGTACAGCGCGAGCATGCGTCTCGCCCACACTGTTTCGCGTGTCGGGAACCTGGCGCATTCGACGGCAAGCTCTTCGGCCACCCTCCGATGAGCACCCAGCGCGAGATCCACATCCGCCTTCTCTTCGACCGCGATCAGCCGCTGCTCGTTGAGACGAGCCGCGCCCGAGCGTGCGAAGGTGAGATCGATGCCGGTGAACGCATCCCCTCGCCACAAGCCCAGTGCCTCGGCGTACAGCGCGCTCGCATGACGGTGCGCGCCACGCGTCTCCCCTGCGCGCGCCTCGGCCAGGAGGGCGACGAATCGGCCGCTATCCACCTCGTTGCGCATGTCGACATCCAAGCGGTAGCCGCGCGGGACCGTCTCGACAACTCGTCGCCCACACATCTCTTCGAACGTCCGACGCAGCTTCGACACGTGCACGCGCAGGGCCGTTCCGGCGGTATCCGGTGGCGAGCCGTCCCACAGGTCCTCGATCAGCGCATCCACGGGGATCGGCCGCCCTTCGGCGAGCAACAGTCGCGCAAGCAACGCCTGCTCCTTCGTCGCCGAGATGGGAAGAGTCTTGCCGTCGTGGGTGACGGTCAGGGGGCCCAATATTTCGAAGAACACGCACAGAGGGTACCGTCGGTGACGCCACGCGTGAACGCCGCCCACTCTCTGGTGCCGGGGGCCTCGATCAGCCAGGCTACCCATATTGATGGACCGCGCGGCCGGAACTCATCGGGTTCCCCTCACGGACGCGCAGGATCCACGGTGACCACGCAGGGGGTGACTTGGTCGGTCTCTGGTTCGGGTTGTCGTCAGGGCCTGGATGCCTTGACGATCACCGCGGTCGCGACGTGGCTCTGTCGTTCCTGTGGGATCGTCCGGCGCATCGCCTCGATGACCTCGGCGGTGAAGAGCGGGTACATCGACGCCTCAGCGACGCCGAAGGGGCGATGGCCCCCTACCCACACGTTCGTGAACCCCGCTCGCTCGAGTTTGTCGGCGAAGACACGCTCCGCCAGGGCGCCCGACACTCAGCCGGCCCAAGCGCTGGGATCGGCTGCGACCTCGATGGGGAGCTCTGTATCGAGCGTGAGGTCCCCCAAGCAGATGCGGCCGCCGGGGCGCAGGACACGGTGGATCTCAGCCATCGCGCGGCTCTTGCGCGCCGAGAGGTTCAGCACACCGTTCGAGATCACCACATCGACCGACGCGTCGGGCAGCGGGATGTCTTCCATCTCGCCCTGAACGAACCGGGTCCAACCGGCGACGCCCGCCGCGGTCGCGTGCGTGCCCGCTCGCTCGCACATCTCCTCAAGGATGTCCAGACCGATCGCGCTGCCGGTTGACCCGACGCGCCTGGCAGCGAGGATCGTGTCGATGCCCCCGCCGGATCCCACGTCGAGCACTGTCTCGCCGGGCTGGAGGAACGCGTAGCGGATCGGGTTGGCAACCCCGAGGGCCCAGCGCACCGCGTGGGCAGGGAGCTCAGCGAGCTCGGCGTCGCTGTAGAGCTTGCGCGCGACCGCCTCGCCACCGCCGGACTCGATCGAGCGGTACGACTGCGCGACGTTGTCTTTGATCTCCTGTTGGAACATCAGGTCGCGGGCCATGACTCTCCTGTCGTCAAAGCTCATCCAGGAAGCGCTCCAAGTGGTCGCGGACGTGCTGCGGGATCACGTCGGACGTGCCGGTCGCTAGGAAGGACCGAACCTCCCTGGCGAACTCCAATTCTCCACAGCAGGTCCGGCAGAACGCGAGGTGCTTCTCGACGCTCTCTTGCTCCTCGGGGGAGATCGCGTTGTCCAGGTACTCCCAGAGCCGCTTCACTGCCTCGGAGCATGGGATCAGCTGCTCGGTCATGGTGTTTCCTCTCTAGCGAGGAGCCCCGCGTCGCCTGCGTAGCTCCACATCTCGATCTCGAAGCGCTTGCGCGCGCGATGCAGGCGCGCGAGCACGGTTCCCAGAGGGACGTCGAGCATCTGGGCGATCTCTTTGGTCGACCATCCCTCCATGTAGTGCAGGACGAGCGGTGCTCGGTAGATGTCCTGGATCCGCATGAGCACCGCGTGGACATCCTCTTTCCCGAAGGCGCTGAGGAAGTCGTGGTGGAGCGTGTCGGAATAGGGGAAGGGATCCTCGATCGCGATGGTTCGGTAGAGCGAGAAGTCGTCGATCTCTTCGACGCTGACCTCTTCCACCGCGCGCGATCGCTTCCGCAGTGTGTCGTGGAACACGTTCACCAGGATCCGCTTGAGCCATGGTCCAACCGAGGCGTCGGTCTTCAGGGTCCCGAACGACCGGTAGGCCCGCAGCAGCGTCTCCTGCACCAGATCCTCCGCGCTCACCTCATCCAGCCGCCGCGCCAGTGAGTACAGGCCCGCCAGCTCGGGAAGCGTCAGCAACCGGAACGCCTCCTTCGTGCGGTCCTGCACCACCTGTTCGTTCATCGCGCGCGGCTTCGAACCTTCCACGAGGAGTCCTCACAGGGTTAGACGACGCCGAGGGCGATCCTATTGCACGCCGGCACGATGCAATACAACTGTCGCGCCGACCGTCTTGTCATGGGCAGGAGGTGAGATCTATGGCAAGCATCACACTGGAGGGCGATCGGTCGGCGACCGCCGACTCAATGCTCCGATCCGGCTCGTGGCTGATGGGTGTCGCGGCGGTGGGGTTCATCGGGTACTCGGTCATCTTCCTCATCAGGAACTTCACGGACAGCTTCCTCGAGCTGGGGATCGGCCCGAGCGAGGTCAACGTGGGCAAAGAGGCGATCCAGGCGTTCAGCCCGTCGCTGTACCACTACATCGGCCATCTCCACATCGCCGTTTCGGGCTTCATCGCTGCAACCGGTGTCGCGGTGCTGTTCCTGGTCGCGTACGGCGTGCGTCGCGGCCACCTGTGGGCGTGGATCGGCGCCGTCGCGGCACCCGTGCTGGGGCTCGCGGTTGCGCTGCCCGCGCACTATCCCAACAGCTTCGATACCGTCGGGCACCTGGGACTCATCTACTTGGCGGTCGTCATCTTCGTCGGGGGCGCCCTCGTAGCGCTCCGAGGCCTCGTCGACCATCGCCGCACGTAAACGACAAGTTATCCCGGGGCCGGCGTCGAGGCTGGTCCGGGGGTCGACCTACCGAAAGGAAGGATGCCCGTGACCGAGACGTTGCTGTGCGCGAAATGCGGAGGTGCCGCCGATGGGTGGAAGTGCGCCATCTGCGGGTCCCTTGCGCGCGATCACGATGCCAACCATATGCACGCCGGCTCGGATCGCTACTGCACGATCAAGTGCGCGGCGTGCAGCGAGGCCGACGTGCTCTGCACCTGTGTGTAGACCTGATCGGGACCGGGTCGTCCTGGGTTGGCTGAGCCGGCGCCGTGATCCTCCGCGTCTAACCTTCGAGTTGGGCTTTGAGGCGCTCCAGCGCTTTGGTCGCCTCCTTGCGGATCGCCCCCGGCGCCACCCGCTTGGCGAGGAAGCCTCGGACCCCCTTGGCGGAGGGGATCCCGACGGTTCTCGTGACGAGCGTGCCGCCGTCCTTCGCCTCGAGCGTGAAGGCGTGTGTGAACGTCCCGTCATCCTGCGCCGCGTCGAACGCCACCTGCTTGGGCGAATCGTACTGCGTGATCCGGATGCGGGCGCCGACATCCTTCCCGAGGAACTTGGAGCTCGACGTGAACTCGCTGCCTACGGCGATCGGCGCCTCGCTCGCGGCTGACACCTTGAGCGGGGCCTTCGCGCTCCAGGCGCCGTGATTGGTCGGGTCGCCGATGTGCTCGAAGACCGTGTCCGGCGGCGCATCGATCCACACCGAGGCTTCCGAGGTGATTTCCATATCGTGCACCTCCCGCTTGCGCTCCCCGCAGCCTACGCCGGTGGGATCAGGTTGTCGCACCTCGTGCCTCATGCTCCCTTGGCCGGGTGACCCGGTCGGGAAGGAGTGCCGCCGCCGGCCGCCCAGCGGTAGATGCCTTTCGCCATGACCGAGGACTCAGTCTCGGCAAGGAGATCGAAGATCTCCCGGTGAGCAGATCCGACCGTCGGATCATCGGGAGCGGCGCGCCAAGCGAGGTCGGCGAGGTGTGCGGCCAACCGCAAGCGCCCCTCCGCGGCGCGTTCGCGCGCGGTTGCGGCCAGGCGGTCGGCACCACCGGCGAGCGCCGCGATCTCTGCGGCTGCTTCGCTGTCGCGCGGTGGTTTGAGCCGAGATGGGTTGCCGTCGTACCAGCCGCCGTAGAGGCGCCACACGTTGCGTACCACGAACTCGGGATCGTCGTAGATCGGTTGGAGGTACGGCCGGTCGAGCAGATGGGCGGGGGTCGTCACGGTGTGGATGATCTCGTCGAGCGTCGCGCCGGCGTTCATCATCTCGACGGTGCGGTCGTGCAGATGCTCGAGCAGCTCCGCGGTGTCCGACAACGCCTGCCGGATCCGGCCGGCGCCGACGATGAGGAAGCCGTGCCCCGGAAGGAGCAGCTCGGCGCCAAGGTCGGCCATCATCCGCAGCGCGCGCGCCCACTCGCGCGGGTACCGCTGTACCTTCTGCGGGTTGCCAGCGTTCGGCGTGGCCCAGATGAACAGATCGCCGGAACACAGGACGCGGCGGGACGGCACCCAGGTCCAGGTGTGGTCGTCGGTCTCGCCGCGCGCGTGATGCAGCTCGAATCGGTCGGCGCCGGCCTTCACGCTCAGCGAGTCGCGGTAGGTCCGGTCGGGCTGCGGGTACTCCGTCGGCCACGTGAACTGGTCGGTAAGCCCGAACTGCCGCTGGTTGATCACCGCGTTATAGCCGGCGGTGAGGACGTAGCGCTCGAACCGGGCGGGAACGGCTTCGTGCGCGATCACTTCGGGTGGCGGCCAGCCGTTCGCGCGCGCCTCTTCCTCGAACGGCGCGACGCCGAAGACGTGATCGATGTGGCCGTGCGAGAACACCGCGAGGTTCAGCCGGCTGTGGTCCCAGGACCGGATGCGCTCGTGGTGCATGGATGCGAGCCCGAACTCGCCGGTATCGACGAGCACGAGCCCTTCGTTGGTGCGGAAGGCGGCGACGTTCGACAGCGTTGTGCTGAAGAACACGCCGGGGGCGATCTCCTCGCCGCCGCCCGTCTCCCGTATCCCGCCCGACAACGGGTGCTCACGCGTGAGATCGAGCTCGCCGTTCCACGCGCGCTCGGCCCGCTCGAGCAACCCGCCACTCATGGGCGCGTATGGTACTTGGCGACGACGCCCGACGACGCCGACGCAGGGTTCACTCAGACGCCGACTCGTTGAGGCTCGGCTCGGACCGGATCGATGATGAGACTGGAAGTGAAAGCACGAACGCGCTTCCGGCCGGCCCTCCGGGAGGTGTCTCGCCCTATAAGGTCAGGGTCGGAAGGTCGATCGACTCGCGGCAAGGGAACCCGATGGTCTCGATGCCCGTCCCATGTTTAGGACGTGGGTTAGAAAGGAGCAGAACGTGAGGCTCCGTGCGCCGGTTGCGGCGGCCGCCGCGGTCGCGGTGGCGCTCGGCGCGGCCGTCGGTGTGTTGGTCGCCCGCGACGACGAACCCGACCCGACGCCGACCCCGGGACCGCCGCTTGGACAGACCGAGCTCGCGTACTTGCTCACCGATCGATTCGATCCGATCTTCTTCTGCGATCCGGACTTCTACCCGGTCGGTAGCGATGAGGGTGAGCGGACCAACGCGCGCACCTGGTGGACCTCGGCGGATCGAGACGGTGATGAGGTGACGACGATACTTGCGCACCTCGGTCTCTCGGGTGAACTGGACGATGAGGAGGCCCTGCGCGCCTATCGCGAGCACAAGCGATTGATGGCGATCGGGCTCGAGCCGGACGGCGCCGGCCTCCGCTTCGCATTGCGCTCCGGGCAAGAACAGGATGCGGTCCAGGTAACCGGAATGATCGCTCGTGACGGGACGATCCGGACTGAGGCGCAAGAGCCGGCGAACACGGCCTGCCCGATCTGCCTCCAGGCCGGAACGCTGATCGATACCCCCGACGGGCGGGTACCCATCGCGGCGCTTCGCCCGGGGATGCGCGTCTGGACCGCGGACGAGGCAGGACTTCGGATCGAAGCCATCGTGCTGCGGACGTCGCGACGGGCCGTCGGTTCACCATCGCTGCTCGTCCGCGTCACGCTCGCGGACGGACGGAATATCGTTGCTTCCGCTGCGCACCCCACCGCCGACGGGAGCCACCTCGGCGCACTGTTGCCCGGCGGGATCCTCGACGGGTCCGGCGTGACTTCGGTCCAGATCGTCCCCGCGTCCGGCGGTGTGACCTACGACCTGCTTCCGTCCGGCCCGACCGGCTCGTACTGGGCGGACGGCGTGCTCGTGGGAAGCACCCTCGGCTGATGGTGTGCGACCAGCGCGGTGGCCGCGGAACTAGTGGGTAGGGGTTGTCAATGGGCTGGGCCCGCCCACTCGGGGAAGGGGCTCGGGGTGGGCGGTGCGACCTCCGTGAAGTAGCGGATCATCCAGTACGGCGTGAGGAAGTCCAGACCGGGCATGCGCCACGAGCGAGGTTGCCCGTTCCCCAATCCATCGAGAAGCCTCGGGCCGCGCTGCCATAGGAAGTCCCAGGGCGGGCGTACGGCGACCGGCAGAGGGTCCCTCGCCTTCCATCCTGGGCTCTGGCTCACCGGTGGAGCGTCGGGTTGTCCCGGCCGCCAGGCCACCGGACCGACCGGCGTGTACACGTGGTACTCGTCTTGCGGCACGCACTCGAGATCGTTGCCGCAACGCGGGCTGTTGAGCACGAGCTCCCCTGTCGAGATCCGCGCACGGTACTGCAGCCACTCCCGCAGATGGGTGACGGCGGCGTCGAGGCGCCAGGCGTCGCCGGTGAGGGCGTACGTGATCGCCTCGAAATGGGCGTTGATGGCGTCGCGCGTTGACTTGTCCTCTACCGCGAAGCCGGCTGCCAGGAACTCGCGCTCGGCCCCGGTTGTGGTGCGCAGAAGGTTGAACGCGTTCAGGTGGTGCAGGTTGTACTTGTAGTACGGCTCGTAATTCTCGAGGTTGTCGACCTCCATCGATGGTCCGAGTTCGGGACCCTGGTTCGCGAATTCCTCCAGCCACACCGCGTTCCACTTCTGCCGGTCCTCCTCAGTGCCCCCGTTGTTCAAGACATGCCGGACGGCATTCGTCATGTTCAGCCGAGCCATCGGGACGTGAACGAAGAGGGGCGAGATGAAACCGTCGAAATCGTTCTTCGTCGTCACGTACCCATGGGGACGGGGGTAGAACCAGCCGTACTTCAGCAGGAAGTTGCCCATCGAGAGGAGATCCTCGCGGATCTGATCGGCCAGCTCGGGCTCGTCCGGGCCGACGAGGTCGAAGATCGTGAGCAAGCCGAAGGTCAGGCCCGCGTATGTGTCGCGGCTTGGCGAGGTTTCGCAGTAGTAGGTGCCACCGTCGCCCGAGGTCCAGGTGATCTCGTAGACGCGGTTGCTGTTGTTGTTCACCGGCTCTACCTCGTCGACCGTGGGTGGGTTGATCCCCATCTGGCCCAGCCCGACCGGTGTGCAGGTTCGCATGAGCATGCCGCGCTCGCCTTCGATGATCCCTCCACCGAAGTCGGCTGCGTGACGCTTCCCCGTCGGATCGGAGTTGACGCTCGGAGGGATCTTGAGGCCCCCGCGCCAATCCTCTGCGATGTTGATCTCGCGATGCTGGGCGACCAGGATCGTCTCGATCCTGCTCAAGGCCTCGTCTCGTTGTGCGGTCCAGAACGCCGTGTCATCACCGGCGGCGAGGTGGGCTTTCGCGACGGCGTAACGCATCGCCTCTGCGCCGGCGTAGACGCCGGTCCACTCTCCGCTATCACCCCACGACCATGTGCTCTCCACATCGCCAGGGATCTGTTCCGCGGTGCGGAAGTTGATCTCGACGATATGACCCTGCTGGAACGAGTCGTTGATCTTGGTCTCCAGGTCGACCATCGCGGCGGTGTCGGCGTCCGTCGTCAAGGGCCCTACCAACGGCGGCGTGGGCGGCGATGCGGGACTGGCCGAACCGGCGATCGACGTTGAGGCGAGAACGACTGCTACGAGCGCTCGTCTCATATGAGCAACATGTGCGCGATCCATGGGCTCTCCTTTCGAAGGCACCGGCGGGCGTTCATCGGAAGATGGGACCGGGCCACGCCGGGAACGGCGAGAGCGCAGGCGGGGCGGCCTCGGTGTAGTAGCGGATCATCCAGTAGGGGAGGAGGAAGTCTGCGCCGGGTGATTCCCACCGCGGATCGTTCGGACCGCCGTCGAGGATCGTCGGATCCTTCTGCCACATGAAGTCCGCGGGGTATCGCAGAGCGACCGGAAGCGGATCCTGCGCGCGCTGCCGGTCGTCGAAGCCCGGCTGGGACACGATCAGGTCCTCCCCCTCCGGGAGCGGCTGGACCATGTCGACTTGATCGCGGGGGACGCAGGTCAGCGTGGTGCCGCATGCGGCGCTGTTGTTGACCACGTTCCCGTTGGCGTCGGCGTTGGCCCGATAGTCCAGCCACTGTCGATGATGCTCGACGGCGTCGTCCAGCCTCGGTTCTTCGCCGGTGAGCGCGAACGTGATCGCCTCGAACAAGGCGTTGACGTCGTCGCCGGTGGTGGCGTCCATGACCCCGAACGCCTGAGCGAACACCTCGCGCAGGACGGGATCCTGCTCGAGCCGGACCAGGTTGAATCCGGTGATGTGATGCAGGTGGTACTTGTAATACCCGCCGTGGGGCCCGGCCGCGTCGATCTCCATCGACGCCGCCAGCACTGGAACCTGCGAGGCCAGTTCCTCGGCCCACAGAGCCTCGTAGCGCGCCACGTGCTCGGCCGTGCCGGCTTCGCGCGCGGCGTGGCGCGCCACCTGAAGCATGTTCAGCCGCGCCATCGGGACGTAGACGAACAGCGGGGATACGAAGTTGTCGAGGTCGTTTCCGCCGAACAGCTCGGGGACGACGACCTCGCCGTGTGGCCGCGGCGTGTTCCACAGGTACTTCAGCGCGTAGTCGGTCATCGCCATCAGGTCGTGGCGGATCGTCTCGCGCATCGCGGGATCGTCGGCGGTGACAAGATCGAATGCCGTTGCGAGCCCGAACGTCACACCCGCGTAGGCGTCGCGGCTGGTCGCGTCGAGGCAGTAGTACTGCTCTCCATCCTCCCAGTCGAGAGGACCGACGAGCCGGTCCCGACCCGGGTCGCGACCGACGTTGAGAGGCGGGGGCGCGTCCACCGGAGTGCAGGCCCGGAAGAGGAGGCCGGCCTCGCCGGGGAACACGCCGCCACCGAAGTCGATGTATCCGTCATCGGTCGGCTCTCGATCATCGTTGACGCGCGGATCGAACTCGGTCTGCCAGGCGGCCGAGATGTTGATCAACAGGTGGAACTGTTCCACCATCTGGTCGACACGTGACTTGGCCTGTGCCTTCTGGGCTTCCCAGAACGAGGCGTCCTCACCCGCGGCAAGCTTCTGGGCCGCGAGCGCGTATCGGAACGCCTCCGCTGCGAGGTAGTTGCCGGTGTACAGGGCCGAGTCGTTCTCGCCAACCAGGGTGAGGATCTCGCCTTCCGCGCGCTCGGAGTCCACGTAGTACTGCTCGTGGATCTGCCCGTAGTGGAAATGGTCCAGGATGCGGTCCTCGAACCAGGAGGCTGCGGTGAGGTCGGCGTCGGTGTCCAGCGGCGCGCCGAAGGGCTGCTCGGCGCGCGCAGGTGCGCTCGCGGCGAGGAGTCCGGTGATCGCGAGAACGATCGGCAACCTTGGGCGCATCCTGGGTTCTCCTCCCTGGGTTTGTACGGAAATCTTACGAAATACCCCGCGGGGAGGTTTCGACGCTGTGTGCCCCGCGTCCTGCCTCTAGAGCGCCGGCGGTTTGACCCCGAAGACACCGAAGCGGAAAGCGAAGCTCGTGTCGCCGGCGATCCCGAGCGCGCCACGGATGAAGGCTTCCCAGGGATCGATCCGTCCGAGCGTCAGCGCAGCGAGCGTTTCCGCGTCGCCGGACAGCTCGAGCCGGCGGTGACCCCCGCTCGCGGTGCGCGCGGCGCATCGGCCTTGGTCCACCACGAGTTCTCGGGCTACCTCGCGATCGCCGACCGTGATCCGGAAGCCGATCACGACGCTCATGCCCTCGGCGGCGTCGGCGTCGAAACCGGCGACCCATGCGCCGACGATGGCATCTGCGACGGCATCGGGATCCTCGTCCTCGAGGATGGATGAGGCGGCGTCCGCTCCGGCGTCGGCCACCCGCTGCATGATCGGTGGTAACGCAGGCCGCTTCGGGGCGGCTCGCGACCGCGTGGGACGTCCGCTGAGCCAGTCGCATACCGACACGATCCGATCCCAGTCGCGTGCATGAGCGAGGTGCGCGAGGTAGGAGGCGGCTGCTCCGAGGCGGGTCGCGTCACCGTCGCCGAGTGCCGACGGATCCGCCAGCTCCCGGGCGAAGGTCTGGTGGACGGAATCTGCTGCCTCGCGAGCCCGGGACGGCCAGGGTGGAACCCGGGCGTCCGGGGGCGGAAGCCTCGGGACGGGCACAGTCCGATCTCTTTGGTACCAGTAGGCGACCGAAGACCAGTCATCGTCCCGATCGTTGGCGTGGCCGCGCTCGATGCTCGCGTGGAGTGAGCGGTCGAACCTGATGGGATCTGCGACGTGGAAGCGGTAGAGGTGCGAGAAACCGCTCCAGTCCGGACGGTCGGTGACCGGCTGTCCGTACCATGGGTGTGAGAACTGTTCCGCCGGACTCCACGCTGTGCCCGCCCAGTCCTCCGTCCCCGTGCCGTGGATCGCCGGTGGCCATCGGTCGTCGTCGATGAAGATCATCTCGTCGCCTTCCCCATACCAACCGCCGTCGGTGGAGTGCACGTACAGGAACGCGCCGAGATAGTGACCCGCTCCCCGGATGTCGGCGAAAACGTGGTTGCCGTCCCGGGATGCGTGAGGCTGAGGGCCGTACACGCCGGGCGAGTCCTCCTCGCGACGAGCGGGCGTCCGGTTCCACCAGGCGTGGAAGCGCTCCGCGCGCGGCTGTTCCGGCCAGGACTCGTGATCGATGTGGAGATAGATCGCGAGCAGCGGAAGATCCGACTGATTCTCCACCTCGAGCCGGAAGCCGTCGGCGAACGGCATCTCGAACCAGGCGTGATACGAGCGCGCATCGCGCGGCGCGACCGAGAGCAGCTCGGAGGCGAACTCTCCCGCCACGCAGTTGCCGGCACCGAAGAAGTCGCCGAAGGGAACCTCGACGCTCGGGGTTTCCTCTCCATCCCAGTACGCGCGCAGCACGAGCGATCGGCCCCAGAGCAGGTCGGGGGCGAGTGCGGTGGCCCACAGGTGCGTGATCCGTCCCGCCCCTTCGGCTTGGGCGACGTTCTGAGTCGCGCCGGGGGGGACGAACGATGAATCGTTGTTCCCGCCGGTACGATCCCACGTCGATACGCGCGCGCGGCGCGCGGCCGAGGGGATGGCGTCGCCGGTCACCAGGCCGGACAGATCGCGCGCGTTGAGCCTGATCTCTCGTTCCGTCATTCGAACCGAGGGCCCGGCCACGCGGGGAGCGGGCTCTCCGGGCCGGGAACCTCGACCTCGCTGTAGTACCGGAGCATCCAGTACGTCGCGAGGAAGTCGATGCTGGGACCCCGCCACGGCACCGCGTGATCCCCGTTGATGATCGTCGGATCCTTCTGCCACAGGAAGTCCGCGAGCCGGCGGACCCCGACCGGCAACGGATCCTTCGCTCGGCGCGCGCTGTCGGTGCCGGGCCGGAACGGGGTGACCACCTCGTCGCCGCCGGGCACCGGCAGGACCATGTCCACCTGGTCCTTCGGCGCGCACTCCAGGGGTCGCTCCTGGATCGGAGCGTTCTCACCCGGATCTTCGGTGATGTCGCAACGCCCGGTGTGCAGGAACGGTGTGTTCCCCGCGCGCGCCGCCTCCTCGTGGAAGGCGTAGTAGTCCAGCCAGTCGCGGTGGTACCCGACCGCCTCGTCGAGCCGGGCCACCTCGCCGGTCAACGCGTAGATCATCGCCTCGAAGAACGGGTTGCCGTCGTCGGTGAGGCTCGCGTCGAGAACGGACATGGCTCGCTCGAACTCTTCTCGTACCACCGGATCCGGCTCGAGCCTTATGAGGTTGAAGAAGGACACCAGATGCAGCTGGTACTTGTAGTAGGCGTTGTGTGGGCTCATCGAGTCGATCACCATCGAGTCGAGCAGCGATCCGGTCCCGACGGTGTTCGCAACCTCTTCGAGCCAGAGGACCTCGTAGCGCTGCTTTCCTTCGGCGTGGCCGATGAGGTTGGCGGCGTGGCGCGCGGTCTGGAGCATGTGCAACCGGTGCAGCGGAACCTGGATGAACAGCGGGCTGAACGGCCCGTTGAGGTCGTTGTCGGTGATCGGGTTGGCGACCCGCCCGTGCGGACGCGGCTGGTTCCACAGGTACTTCAACGCGTAGTCGGTCATGGCCATCAGGTCGTGCGCGAGCGTCGCGCGCAACTCGGGGTTCTCCTCGGTCGCCAGGTAGTCGAGCGCGACCGCGAGACCGAAGATCGTCCCCATGTAGGAGTCGCGACTGGTGTTCTGGACGCAGTACCAGTTCCGGCCGTCTTCCCACCGAAGCGGCCCGATGACGTAGGGCGTGGGGGCGTAGTTGTAGCGGATGTCGGTGTAGGCGGGATCCGCGTCCTCCGGGGTGCACGTACGCATAAGCAGGCCCTTCTCGCCTGGGATGACGCCCCCGCCGTAGTCCAGCCAGCCGGACTCGTCCGGCGTCTTGCTCAAGTCGATCTGCGGGTCGAGCTCGGTCTCCCAGTACTGCGCGATGTTCACAAGGATGTGGTAGTAACCGACGATTTCAGCGGCGCGCGCGCGAGCTTCGTCGCGCTGCCCGCGCCAGAACGCTACTGCTGCGGAATCGCTCGGTACATCGTCGAGCGGGTCGACGCCGAGTAGCACGAGCTGCGCTTTGGCTTGGGCGTACCGCCACGACTGCGCCGCGAGGTATACGCCGGTGTAGTTACCGGAGTCGCCCTCCCCTTCCATGCGCACCGGCTGGGCGTCCGGGTCCAGGTGCGGCCACGCGTCGAACAGCAGCGGGACGATCATGCCCTCGAAGGTGTGTTCGGGGATCAAGGATTCGAAGCGAAGGGCCGCGTCGAGGTCTCCGGCGGTGTCGAGCGGACCGGTGTCGTCACTGATCGCCTCGAAAGGCTCCGCCTGCCCGATGGGCGGATTGACGGCGAGCAGCGCGAGTACGAGTCCGAGGAGCGGGGCGATCCCCCGACGCATGACACCGTTCCCGCGTGATCCCATCTCGGCCCCCTTGACGCACCCCGATTCGTACGAATACCTTACAAATACCGTGAACGGGACACAAGCCCTCATCTGGCGCGCGGCCGCAGCCGTGCTGTGCGGCGCTTTGCTCACGCCCGTGGGAGCGTCCGCCTCATCGCCGCTCACCCCCGACGACCAGGCCGCGGCTCTGCTGCTCGAGGACCGCATCGCGGACAACCTGTGGTACGGCCAGGTCTTCGAGGCGACCTACCGCACGCCCGATCGCACGCCGGGTGATCTCGCGAGCGTGCACAACTTCGGTGACTCGGCCCTGTGGACCGGCACCTATCTCGCAGCGGAGGCGTTCCGGTACGCGACCGCGCGCACCAAGATCGCCACCGGCGAGGACGTGGCTTTCTGGGGCGAGCAGCAGGCGGAGGCGAAGGCCCGCATCGATCAGATAGTCGCCAAGTACCACCTGCTGATCAACATCTCGAAGAACTGGGATTACGAGCTCGAGCCCTCGCTGGACCCGCCGTCGTTCGGCGGCGGCGTGTTCCGCGGCGAGCCCGGGTACCTGATGCGCGCCTGCATCCCCACCGACGCCCCCTCGTGGGCGACCTGGGGCGAGCCGCGCGGCCCCCGGGTGTTCGGGCCCTTGGACTGGGACGACGGCAACCAGTACTGGTGCGAGGACGCGACCAGCCGCGACGCCTACGCCGGCACGACCTTCGGTCTTCTGACCGCGTTCGACCTCGTCGGGCCCGACGACGACGAGCTGCGCGCGCAGATCCGTGACGACGTCATCACGATGACGACCTTCGCCCTGAAGTACCTGTGGAACACGCCGCGGCCGCACGGCAACATCTCGCTGCCGCCGGAGGACCTCGAGGAGTACAGCCCCGTCGACGTCTGGGGGCACGACTTCGAGAATTTCATCTCGCCGTTGTTCGTCTACGTCCCGATGGCGAGGCTCAACATGACCCAGATCGCTCGCCACGTCGCCGATGAGGCGGGCACGCCCGAGCAGGCGGCCTTCTGGGAAGCGGTCTGGGCAGAGGAGCTGGCGTCGCAGGGCTCGTTGCTCGCGACGTCGATGGAGATCGATTCCTTCCAGCCCAACGACGGGTACTACAAGTTCAACCTGCATCACCTCACCGGCTACACCACGATCAGGCTCGAGCCGGATCCGGCAGTGCGCGAGCTGCTTCGCCAGGCGTTCAGCGTCATGGACAACACGACTCGCGACGACGTCAATGCGCACTTCGAGACCATCACCTACGCGCTGACCGGCGAGGCCGGCCGTCGTGACCTAGCGATCGAGCACCTCCGGGAGTGGCTCGACTATCGCGCGCGCATCGACCTGGGCGTGCCGACCAACAACAGCCCCGGCTGCGATGTCGAGTTCGAATGTGTGGCGCGGGACTCGCTCGAGCTGGTCGTGCGCGCGGCGGACGGATCGGAAGCCGCCGCGGTCACGCTCTTCCCCGGGACCGACGCCCGGCTGCGCGCGCGCCGCCCCCTGCCGGTGCCGCTCCGTCCCCCGACCGATTTCCTGTGGCAGCGGCCGCCGACGCAGCTCGAGGGCTTCGAAGGGGCGACGCGCCAGGCACCGGGCATCGACTACCTGCTGCCGTACTGGATGCTTCGGTACTACACGGACGTGGCGCCGCCGGGCTTGTCGCCGTTCCCGCCTTACCCTGCGCCGGCGCACGCATGAACACCCGAACGCCGGCACGGCCGTCGCGGATAGCATGAGCGACGCGGAGACCCCCGCAGCCATGAACACCGAGCAGATCCCCTCGTCCCGCCCTTACGCGCTGTCCGCGCGCGGGGTAGGTGTGAGTTTCGGAGGCTTGCGCGCGCTCGACGGCGTGGACCTCGACGTCGAGCCCGGCGCCATCATCGGTGTGATCGGGCCCAACGGCGCCGGCAAGACCACGCTGTTCGATGCGATCAGCGGGTTCATCCCATGCGAGGGGAGGATGTGGGTCAACGGCGTCCAGATCAGCGGCCTCCCACCGCACCGCCGCGCCGCGGCCGGGCTCGGCCGCTCGTTCCAGGACGCGCGCTTGTTCCACGCCATGACGGTGCTGGACACCCTGCGGGTCGCCTGCGAGCTGCACGTACGCGCTTCAGGCGTCGTTGGCATCGTGCTCGGACTGCCCGGCGCGCGCGGCGCCGAGCGCGCTGCGACCGCGCGCGCGCTGGAGCTTGTCGAGCTGTTCGGGCTCGGCGGATTCCGCGACAAGCTCATCCGTGAGCTGTCCACGGGGACACGCCGGATCGTGGACCTCGCGTGCGTGCTCGCCCACGGCCCGTCGGTCGTGATGCTCGATGAGCCGTCGTCGGGGATCGCGCAGCGGGAGACCGAAGCCCTGGGTCCGTTGCTGCGCCGGATCCGCGACCGCACCGGGTGCGCGATGCTGCTGATCGAGCACGACATGCCGTTGCTTCTGCACCTGGCCGAGCGCGTCTACGCGCTCGAGACCGGCCGCGTGATCGCATCGGGGGATCCCGAGGATGTCGTGCACGACCCCGAGGTGATCCGCTCGTACCTCGGTGCCGACGCCGCCGCGATCAACCGGTCGGGCGCGCTGCCCGATGCCGCGCCGAAGCCTCGGGCTACCCGAGCCCGCAGGCCAGCGAAGGCCGCGCGGTCCACGACATCGAACGCCGAAGCCACGACATCGAACGCCGAGGCCAAGATGAAGAAGGTGCGCGCACGCGCAGCCGCCACCAAGAAGGTCACCAAGAGAGCCACGAAGAAGGCGCCCACCACGAAGGGCAGCCCCAGCGTATGACCGCGACGCCGTCACGCGGCCGCGTGCTGCTCAGAGATCAACCCGCCGTGGGCGTGGTCGTCTCCGACGGGCTGCACGTGACGCGCACCGCCGCCGACGGCACGTTCGCGCTTCGCGGGTTCGGGCCGTTCGCGATCGTGACGTGTCCGACCGGATGGACCACCGACGGGTGGCACCTTCCCGCCGGCGACGACCTCAGGTTCGAGCTGCATCCCGATGAGCAGCCGGTCCCGTTCACTTTCGTCCAGGTCACCGACCTGCACGTGTCGCTGGGCGATCCCGCGTTCGGCGACGGTGCGGGCGACGCGACCTTCTACCAGGCCGACGGCGAGTGGCGCGAGCGGATCGTCACCACGCCGGCCGTCCTCGCATCGCTGCTGGAAGAGATCGCGCGCGAGCAGCCCGGCGCTTGGATCGTCGCCACCGGCGACCTGACGAACACCGGCGCGGAAGACGAGTACGAGGCGTACCGTGCAACGGTCGCGGCGAGCGGGCTGCACGTCGTGTCCATCCCAGGCAATCACGACCTCATGCCTCAGCGAGGCGATGACGAGGGAGGCGCCGACACGCTGTACGCGGCGGTGACGGCGCGGTACGAGGGCTACCTCGGGCCGCGGTATTTCTCGTTCGACCACGGAGGGCTGCATTTCATCGTGATCGACTGGTTCACGCACCTGTTGGGGGTCGATCGCCAGGCGCAGGAGACCTGGGTCGCCGCCGACCTCGCGGTGGCAGGCGACACCCCCGTGGTGATGCTGACCCACGATCAGATGCGAGCCGAGTTCTACGCGGGGCTCGCGCGCGCGCCGGTCGCCAGCTTCTCCGGCCACTGGCACACGAGTCGCGTCGTCGTGCACGCGGGGACGACCCACTACAACAGCGCCCCGGCCACGTTCGGCGGCTTGGACTACACGCCGGCGAGCTACCGGGTCGCCACGTGGGACGGCGCGAGGCTGCGGGTGCGGACCGTCGCGCGCGGCGACGGCGCTTCGAGTGGCGCGACGTTCCGGAGCGAACCCGCGCCGGATGGCGTGTGCGCCTGGACGGCCCGCCTGGACGGCGGCGTGCACCTGGGGCCGCCGGTGGTGCACGGCGACGCGGTGCTTGCGACGTCGAAGCGGGAGGACGAACCCGGCGGGTCGATCGCGTGTTTCGATGCGGCCGACGGCACGCTGCGGTGGCGGGTCGCCCTGAGCGCCGGGGTGAAGGCTGCACCGCTTGTCGTCGGCGACCTCGCGGTCGCAACCGCGGTCACCGGCGAGACCGTGTGCGTCGAGATCGGCACCGGGCGGGAGCGGTGGCGGACCGAGATAGCCGATCCGTTGCTGCTGTGGACCTACCTGCGCCCGGCCTCCGACGGCGCGCGGGTGTTCGTCGGGGACGTGGCGCGGTTCGTCGCGCTCGACCTCGTCGACGGCTCGGTCGCCTGGGCCCGCGAGGACCTCGGGAAGCGTGAGAACATGACCGCGCACGCCCACCCGGTCGTCGTCGACGGCACGCTGCTGGTGTCCTTCACCGCTCAGATCCCGGACCTGTGGGGCCTGGATCCGGCGACGGGCGCCACGCGCTGGCCCGCCGGCGTCGCCGCGCGCAGCGTCTACCAAGGGTCGTCGTCGGAGATCGTGATCCACCTTCCCCGGAC
>Ga0214471_10000723_pt1 | contig 27167 bp, 25 predicted proteins | sample RVTome_5_FD_207665 | JGI IMG/M metagenome (GOLD analysis project Ga0214471, IMG submission 207665) | Soil microbial communities from uranium-contaminated site in the Upper Colorado River Basin, Wyoming, United States - RVT142D155 | ecosystem: Environmental > Terrestrial > Soil > Contaminated >... | reverse complement strand
CAACGACCTGATCGGAGCGGTGGGGTACTTCCCGGCTCCTGAAGAGGCACTCCAGGAGGCTGCCGACAACATCAAGGCGGCAGCGGGCTGGTAGTCATCGGACCACCAACGATTGGCTGGAGCCCGGTCAGGCCGGACTCCAGCCACAATCGAACCAGAGCGGAAGGCGCGAAGAGGGCAGATGACCGATAGAGGACCAGTCGAAACCGAACGGGGAAGGTCGTCGCTGCGCAAGCAGCGCCGTCCCGGGGAATCCCTCATCCGGGGCTTCCTCTTCGTGTGCGGAGCAGTCTCGATTGCGATCACGGTCGGAATCGTTTACGAGCTCGGCACCGAGTCGATCCTCTTCTTCCAGGACGAGCGTGTCACGATCTTCGAGTTCCTCACCACAACGATGTGGCAGCCCCAGGTCGGGGGTTTCGGGATATGGCCGCTGATCCTGGGGACTATGTACATCAGCATCATCGCCATGGTGGTGGCCATTCCGATCGGCCTGGCCTCGGCGATATACCTGTCTGAGTACGCCAGTCGCCGGGTACGGAGCTTCTTCAAACCGGTGCTGGAGGTGCTGGTGGGGATCCCCACGGTGGTCTTCGGCTTTTTTGCTCTCACCTTCATGACCCCATTGCTGCGATCGATATTCGGAACCAGCGTGGTCGGGTTCTTCAACGTCCTGTCAGCGGGGATCGTGGTAGGGATCCTGGTGGTGCCACTGATCAGCTCACTCTCTGAGGACGCCCTCGCCGCGGTTCCCGATTCGTTGCGGCAGGCGGCGTATGCCATGGGGGCATCGAAGTTTGAGGTTTCGACGAGGATCGTGGTGCCTGCCGCTCTCTCCGGCATCGCCGCCAGTGTTGTTGTGGCGATGTCAAGAGCCGTTGGCGAGACAATGGTGGTCACCCTGGCCGCCGGTGCCTCCCCCCGCAACTTCGATCTCGGGCAGGACTCGTTTTTCGGCTATGTGCTCAACCCGTTCCAGGGCGCCCAAGCCATGACCGGCTACGTCGCCATCACTGCATCGGGCGACCTCAGCTACAACACCATCGACTACAACTCCATCTTCGCCATCGGGCTGGCCCTTTTCTTCATGACGCTCGGGCTCAACTCGTTGAGCCGGCGACTGGTCAAACGATTCCGTCAGGCATACGAATGACCATCGAAGCTACCGAGCGGGTGTCTGTCGACGAACACTTCCCGACCGACGATGAGTACAAAGGCCTGCTCAATAGACGGACCCGGAGAGCCCGATTCTTCCAGGCCGCCTGTCTTGCCGCCCTGACCATTGCCGTGCTCGCCCTGGCAACCCTTCTCTACACGATCATCAACGACTCGTTCGGGCTGGTGGCCATCGTCAATCAGAACGATCCCGCTGCGATCGTTGCTGACTTGGGTCACAACCCTTCCGAGGTCTCCCTCGACGCGGTTCCCTACGACGAATTGGTGGGGCTTCTGGAGGCGAGTGTCTCCAGCGGTGTAGGGCGTCGTCTGGAGCGAGATCAGCGTTTCTACGACGACCGCCTGGTCTTCGAGTCAGACGCTGTTTGGACCGAGATCTGTTCCTCCGCCGAGCCTCCGACCGGATGCACCGCTGGTCCGCGCGACCAGGCCAATGTCTTTGCCCTCGTTCAGGAGCGGGTGGTGATGCCGGATGTGATCGCCTCGTACGAACTGGTGCCCTCGTTGCTCAACCCCGAGGGATTCACGGATCAGGTTACGCGCGGGTTCGAGGCCGGGCGCTTCGGTGAGTACACGCTGGAGCAAACCTCGATCGAGTGGCGGGCGTGGTTCAACCCGACCTTCCTCAGGACACCGCAGAACTCGATCCCCGAGGTCGCCGGGATCCGCACTGCCATCCTCGGCTCGCTCTGGCTGGTGGTGATCACGTTGCTGTTCGCGGTCCCGGTGGGAGTCGGCGCCGCCATCTACCTGGTGGAGTACGCCAAACCGACCCGGCTCAACGACTTGATCCAGACCAATATCAACAATCTCGCCGGGGTGCCGTCGATCATTTACGGAATGCTCGGCCTGGCAATCTTCGTCAGGGTCCTCGAGCCATGGACGTCGGGTGCGATCTTCACCGATGGCGTACCACCCGCGGAGAACGGCAGGACGGTGGTGTCGGCCGGGCTCACCCTCGGGCTGCTCACGCTGCCGGTGGTGATCATCAGCGCCCAGGAAGCTTTGAAGTCGGTGCCCGACTCGCTCCGACACGCCGGGCTGGCGCTTGGCGCCACCAGGTGGCAGACCGTCCGCAGCCAGATCTTGCCGGTCGCTCTACCGGGCCTGCTCACCGGCACCATCCTCGCGGTCGCGCGGGCCATCGGCGAGACGGCGCCCTTGATCCTGGTCGGGGCAGCGAGCTTCATCACCTCCGACCCCACCGGGCCATTCTCCAAGTTCACGGCGTTGCCGATCCAGATCTTCCAGTGGACATCTTTCCCCCAGCAGGAGTTCCACAACATCGCCGCAGCGGCGAGCATCGCCTTGCTCGTTCTGCTGTTGACCCTCAACGCCGTTGCCGTGATACTCCGTAACCGATACTCCAGGAGAGCCGAATGACGAACGAGACGACGACTGAGGAAGCAGACGCCGCCGTGGCTGAAGAACAGACCGTCTCCTTGCCCGACCGTGCTGACGGCTCCTCGTCTCAGAGCAGTGCTCGCAATGTCATCGAGACCCGAGGGATGAGCATCTACTACGGAGACTTCCTTGCCGTGGCCGATATCTCCCTCGACTTCGCCAAAAACGAGATATCGGCACTGATCGGCCCTTCCGGCTGCGGCAAGTCGACGGTGCTCAGGTCGCTGAATCGCATGAACGATTTGATCCCCACCGCACGCACCGAAGGAGAGGTGAACTATCACGGGGAGAACATCTATGCCGAGGGCATCGATCCGGTGCAAGTCCGGCGCACCATCGGCATGGTCTTCCAGAAACCAAACCCATTCCCGAAGTCGATCTTCGACAACATCGCTTGGGGAGCCAAGATCAACGGTTATCGGGGCTCGAAGTCGGACGTCGAGGATCTGGTCCGCGAAGCTCTGGAGGCTGCCGCGCTATGGGACGAGGTCAAGGACAAACTGAGGGAATCGGGCTATTCGCTCTCCGGCGGTCAACAACAGAGGCTCTGCATAGCACGTGCCATCGCCACCAGACCCGACGTGATCCTCATGGACGAGCCTTGCTCCGCCCTGGACCCGATCGCGACCCTCCGTATCGAGGAGTTGATGCTCGAGCTGAAACGGGACTATTCGATCGTCATCGTCACCCACAACATGCAACAAGCCGCTCGCGTCTCCGACAAGACGGCGTTCTTCAATGTCAAGCTCGATGAGAAGGGCATGAGAACCGGTCGTCTCGTCGAATACTCCCCGACTGATCAGCTGTTCACGTCGCCTGAGGAGAAGGAGACCGAGGACTACATCACAGGACGGTTCGGATGACCAACGCACCAGACATCAACCTTCACTTCCATCAGGAACTGGACGCTCTCGAGCAAGTCGTGCTCGGAGTGGTCGACCGGGCCGAGCAAATGGTGGAGATGGCAGTCGAAGCGGTGACGACCGGCAACCTCGAGCTGTCCAAGCAGGTGATCGACCTCGACGACGAAATCGACCGAACGTATTTCGCAGTCCACAACGACTGGGTCCATCTGATGGCGCGGTTCCAACCACTGGGATCGGATCTGCGCAGGATGAGTGTCCTGCTCCATCTCAACAACACTTTCGAACGGATGGGTGACCAGTGCGTGAACATCGCCAAGATCACCAAGTTCAACGCGGGGCTGCCCCGAGTCGAGCGAATCGTGGAGCAGATCCAGGAGATGGGTGACCTGGTGCGGCCCATGATCCGGGCTGCGATCGAGGCCTATCTCAGACAGGACATCGAGGAGGCCCGGCTCCTGCCGGCGATGGATCAACCTGTAGACCGGCTCAACGCCAATATGTACAAGGAGATCGTGGCGGTGGGGGGCGACCCGCAGCAACTGGAGTGGGCGACCAAGATGCTCATGGCATCTCGTGCCTTGGAACGGGTTGGGGACCAGGCGGTCGACTTCGCCGAGCAGACGGTCTACCTGATCACGGGCGAGCGAGCTGAATTCAACGAGGCGGGTCTCGATGGGTCGGCCGATGACGACTCCAGTTGAGCGCCGAAGACATCGCATCCTTGTCGTAGAGGACGAGCCCGGTCTGGCCGAGTCGGTCAGGTACTCGTTGGAGACCGAAGGCTTCGAAGTGCTGGTGTCTGAGTCCGGCGTCGGCGGTCTGGAGTCGGCTCGGGTCAACCAACCTGACCTCGTGCTGCTGGACCTGATGTTGCCCGGGATGTCAGGTCTCGATGTCTGTCGTCAGATCCGCCACTCGTCCGACGTGCCGATCATCATGCTCACAGCCAAGGACGCCGAGTCGGACAAGGTGGCCGGTCTCGAGTTGGGTGCCGACGATTACATGACCAAGCCGTTCTCGATGAGGGAACTGACCGCCCGGATTCGGGCCCAACTGAGGCGAGCGACCAAGAGCGGAGTGCTCTCCGAATCCAACGAGGTGCTGCGGGGTGGGTCGATCGAGTTGGACATCGACGCCCACGAGACGAGGGTCGACGGGGAGACAGTTGAGCTCCGCCCCAAGGAATTCGAGCTGCTCGAGTCGTTGATGCGTCGCAAGAACCGTTTGGCGGCGAGGCACACGCTGATCGACGAAGTCTGGGGGCCCAGTTACTTCGGAGACACCAAGACTCTCGATGTGCACATCAAACGGTTACGGCAGAAGCTGGAGCAGGATCCGTCCGATCCAAGCCAGATCGTCACCGTTCGGGGTCTCGGCTACAAGTTCGTCGATGAGCAATAGCAACGCCGGCCGTGTCTCGTTGGCGCTTCGGCTGCTCATCTACTTTGGCATCGCCTACACGGCTCTGATTCTGGTGATGACGTGGTTGGTCCTCGTCTCGGTGGATAGGTCGGGCGCTGACCTCCCAACCGCCCGCAACCCGGTCATCGTCATCGCGGCCGTGACCTTGGCGGTGGGCCTCGGAGTCGTGGCCTGGTTGGCCCGGCGTCTCTCGTCGCCGATCGCCAGGCTGACCGGCCAGACACTGGCCATGGCCCGGGGAGAGTCGGGACAGGAACTGCACCGGTCGCCGATCCGTGAGATCGACCAGCTCGGTGTCGCCGTGGCCCGTCTCGAGGAGGACAACCGGGTACGTCTGATGGAGACGCGCCGGGCCTCGGCCACCCTCGAGGTCGTGCTCGGAGCGTTGCCAGAGGGCACGATTCTCTTCGACGAGAATGACAGTGTCGTCTATGCCAATCCGTCGGCCTACGTGCTGCTCGGAGCGGTGCCTCAAACCCTTTCGGGGCTGACGCCGTTCCCGTTCCAGACCGCGGTTCGTGCCTGCCGGGAAGCCCGGTCCCAGACCTCGCGGGTGGTAGAGCACGGCAAGCCGATCCGGCAGTTGAGCGGTTTGGCCACACCATTCGCTGAGGACGGCCGGGTCCTCCTGGTGATAGTCGACGTGACCGAACGCGAGCGCTCTGCGTCGGTGCGGCGGGACTTCGTGGCCAACGCCTCGCACGAGTTGAAGACCCCGGTGTCGGCGATCATCGCCTCCTCCGAAGCCCTCCAGATCGCCGTCGAGCGGGGTGACGACTCTGCGCTTCGCTTCGCCCGCCAGATCGAGGCCTCGTCCCGACAGCTCGATCGTTTGGTGGTCGACCTTCTCGACCTGTCTCGTTTGGAGCGCGACCAACCCGAGCTCGATCCGCTGAGTCTCGACCATCTCGTTCGAGAGGAAGTGGAGCGGATTCGACAAGTCGCCGAGGAGCAAGAGATAAGCGTCGCCGTTGACGCCGAACCGGTGCAGGTTTCGGGAAGCAGACGTGACGTTGCGATAGCGGTCCGCAACCTTCTGGACAATGCGGTTCGCTACACCCCGGTCGGAGGATCGATAAGGGCCGAGTTGGCCACGGTGAATGGCGACGCGCTTCTGCGTATCACCGACACCGGTGAAGGAATCCCGACACGAGACCTCGACCGGGTGTTCGAGCGCTTCTACCGTGTCGACAGTGCTCGGGCACGGGCTACCGGTGGAACCGGGCTCGGTTTGGCCATCGTGAAGCATGTGATCGAGAGTCACGGAGGCAGTGTCGAAGTGGAGAGCGAGCTCGGGGTGGGATCCACCTTCGTGGTCCATCTGCCGGTGCTCGCAGGGGACAAGGCGGGCGCCAAGCTAGCCTGAGCAGGCTTCACCATGTCCATTCTCCAGTCCATCACGTGCCCTGCCGACCTGCGTGGGTTGACTCCGGAGGAGCTCGCACAGCTCTGCGACGAGATCCGCTCCTTCATCCTCGACAAGGTGTCCAAGACCGGGGGGCATCTCTCGCCGAACCTCGGGGTTGTCGAGCTCACCCTCGCCCTGCACCGCGTTTTCGACTCGCCCACCGACCGGTTCATCTGGGACGTTGGGCATCAGGCGTACGTTCACAAGCTGGTCACGGGTCGGACGGCGGGATTCGACCAACTCCGGCACACGGGGGGTCTCTCGGGGTATCCCAGCCGTGAAGAATCGGAGCATGACTTTGTCGAGAACAGCCATGCATCGACCTCTTTGTCCTATGCGTTGGGACATGCGCTAGCCGGTTACCCCGGGTACACCGTGGCGGTGGTTGGGGACGGCGCCCTCACCGGAGGCATGGCCTACGAGGCGCTCAATCACATCGCAGTGACCAAGCCCCCCAGGCTCATCATCGTGCTCAACGACAACGGCCGCTCTTATGCGCCCACGGTCGGCGGGCTGGCAGCCCTGGCCAGCCTCGCTCATTACCGTTTCGACCCCAGGTACGAGAAGACGAAACGCACCTTGGGTCGAATGCTCAGGGGTCTTCCCCTGGTCGGGGAGACCGCCGATGAGCTGGCGGGTCGTCTCAAAGACGCGGTGAAGCAGATACTCGAGCCTTCCACGGTCTTCGACGCTCTCGATCTCAAATACACCGGCCAAATCGACGGCCACGACATCAGCCTGCTCGAAGAGACCTTCAACACCGCCAAGACCTACGACCAGCCCGTCGTCATCCATGTGGTGACCGAGAAAGGCAGCGGCTACCAGCCGGCCATCGAGGACGAATTGGAGAAGCTGCACGGTGTCGGCTCGTTCGATCTGGCCACCGGGAAGGCGCTCAAGCCCGAGCTGCGTCTCAGTGATGTCGCCGGGAACGCGTTGGCTGCCGCCGCAGTCACCCGACCCGACCTGGTGGGCATTTCGGCGGCCATGGTCAGCAGCTCCGGTCTCATGCAGATGTCGCAGAGGTTTCCCGATCGGGTCTACGACACCGGGATCGCCGAGCAGCACGCAGTGACCCTTGCCGCCGGGATGGCGATGGCAGGGAAGAAGCCGGTGGTCGCCATCTACTCCGCTTTCCTGCAACGAGCCTTCGACCAGATCGTCGCCGACGTCGCCCTTCACGACCTTCCCGTTGCATTCCTGATCGACAGGGCGGGTATCACCGGCCCCGACGGCCCCTCTCATCACGGCGTGTTCGACCTCTCCTATCTGCGCATGATCCCCAACATGGTGGTGGCGGTCCCGGCCGACGCCACCGAGCTTTGCGCCATGATCGAGACCGCGGTGGACCACGACGGCCCCATCGCCATCCGCTATCCGAAGGGTGCCGCGGTATCGGTCCCGGCGATCCCGGTCGAGCCGCTGCCGATCGGCGAGGCCCAGCGTCTCTCCGAGGGGTCCGACGTGATGCTGGTGGCGGTGGGCAGGCTGGTGGAGACCGCCGAGAAGGCGGCTGTAGACCTCCGAACCAAGGGCTTCTCGGTCGGCGTGGTGAACGCCCGGTGGGTCAAGCCTCTCGACCCGCGCATCCTCGAGTGGGCCGCGGCGGCGGCGCATGTAGTCACCTTGGAGGACAACGTGGTGGCGGGCGGGTTCGGGGCTGCGGTGATGGAGGCGTTCTCCGCGGTTGGCATGGTCAAAGAGGTCACCTGCATCGGTGTCCCCGACAGGTTCCTCCCCTTCGGCTCGGCGTCCGACATCACCCACGCCGTCGGCCTCGATCCCGACTCGGTCGTGTCCAGGGTCCTCGCACTGCTTACATGAAGTACCTGCCGCCGATCGCGGTGGGTGGCTGAACCCGTTTCATTGTTCCTCCGGGCGCGGTTGGGTATACGCTTTGAGCGCACCCGGGACCGGGTTCCGGGTCATCCAAGGGAGGAAGAAAGAATGAAGAAAGCAAACCGACTGGTCGCGGTGCTCGCCGCAATGGCCCTGGTCCTCGCCGCATGTGGCGACGATGGCGGCGATGGTGGTGTTGACGCCAGCGATCTCGAGCTGGTTGAGGCAGGCACTCTCACCATCTGCACCGACGTGCCGTTCCCACCTATGGAGTTCGAGGACTCGAACTCAGAGCTGGGTTATGACGGTTTCGACATCGAGCTCTCGGTGGCCATAGCCGAGGACCTCGGTCTCGAGCCCACCGTCGCGACACCGGGCTGGGACTCCATCACCGGCGGTCTGGCTTTCGAGGACGACCAGTGTGACCTGGCCGCAGCCTCGATCACGATCACCGAGGAGCGGGAGGAGAACATCGACTTCTCCGACCCCTACTTCAACGGTGAGCAGGCGCTCTTGGTCAAGGCCGATTCCGGGATCACCACCTGGGAGGGCCTGACTTCGGTCGCCGCCCAGACCGGTACCACCGGTGAGATCTATGCCCAGGAGAACTGGGAGGGCGTCGAGATCGTGTCATTCGAGGACGCCGCAGGCCCCTATCTGGCGCTTGACGCCGGTGAGGTCGACGGTGTGGTCTTCGACCTGGTCAGCCAGCAGGATGTCGCCGACAACGACGACACCGTTACGGTCGTCGAGACCTACGACACGGACGAGGAATACGGCCTGGCCACCAAGGACGCGCCAAACCTCCTCGAAGCCATCAACGGGAGCCTCGCCGGGCTCCGGGATGCGGGCACATACGACGAGATCTACGGCAAGTGGTTCCCTGAGGCCTAGCCGACCCGACTCAGTACACCGAGAAGGGGCGACCGGTAAGGTCGCCCCTTCTTTCATGGCAATCAAACCCCGTCAGCGCCAACGTATCTTCCGATGGTCGATGTACGCGCTCGCCGTCGTAGTCGTTGTCCTCGCCATCGTGCTCGGCGACTGGGAGCGGATCAGGTTCAACTTCTTCAACGTCGAGGTCATGACGGACATGTTCCCTGAGGTCCTCACCATCGCTGCACGGAACACGATCCTCTACACCTTGATGTCGTTCGCCATCGGGCTGGTGGGGGCATTGGCCCTCGCACTGATGAAGCTGTCCACCATCGGGCCCTACCGGGCATTTGCCATCGGCTACATCGAGTTGTTCCGGGGTCTGCCCGCCCTGATCACACTGATACTGATCGGGTTCGGCATCCCAATCGCCTTCGATCTCAGAATGCCTGGAGGCAGGGTCGGTGCCGGCGTTCTCGGTCTCTCCATCGTCGCCGCGGCGTACATGGCGGAGACGATTCGGGCTGGGATCGAAGCCGTCCCGTGGGGGCAAAGCGAGGCTGCGCGTTCACTCGGCATGTCGGCGAACCGGACCATGTTCACCATCGTCCTCCCTCAGGCGTTCAGGATCGTCATCCCTCCGCTCACAAACGAGATGGTGCTCCTCATCAAGGACACATCGCTGTTCTTCGTCCTGGGGACCACTCCGCTCACCAAGGAGCTGACCAAGTTCGCCCGTGACTTCATGGTCGAGATCCGGAATGCCACCCCGCTCACGGTCGCAGCTCTCGTGTATCTGGCGATCACTCTCCCGCTCACGTGGCTCGTGCGTCGGCTGGAGAAGAGAGCAGCGGTGTCACGATGACCGCCGCAATCGAGATCCACGGCCTGCACAAGTACTTCGGGGCACTGGAAGTGCTGAAAGGAATCGACTTCCAGGTCAACGAGGGTGAGGTCGTGTGCATCATCGGTCCTTCCGGGTCCGGCAAGTCCACGCTGCTCCGCTGTGTCAACCGTCTCGAGGAGCCGACCTCGGGAACGATCCTGATCGAGGGGGACGACATCACCGACCCCGACGCTGATGTCGACAGGCTGAGAACCCGGATCGGCATGGTGTTCCAACAGTTCAACCTATTCCCCCATCTCACCGTGCTCGGCAACGTCACCATTGCCCAACGCAAAGTGCTGAAGCGGTCGATGAAAGAGTCCGGGGAGGTGGCCAGACAGGTGCTCGATCGCGTCGGCGTCCTCGACAAGATCGACGAGTACCCGATTCGTCTCTCCGGTGGTCAACAGCAACGTGTGGCCATCGCCCGCTCCCTTGCCATGGACCCCGACATGATGCTGTTTGACGAGCCGACCTCGGCGCTCGACCCCGAGTTGATCGGGGAGGTGCTCGATGTGATGCGAAAACTGGCCGAGGACGGGATGACGATGATGGTCGTCACCCATGAGATGAGCTTCGCCCAGGAAGTCGCCGACCGGGTGGTGTTCATGGACGGCGGGGTGGTCGTGGAGGAGGGCCCACCAGCCGAGGTGCTGACCAACCCGAAGGCGGAGAGAACTCGCCGGTTCCTGCGAATGGTGCTCGAAAAGTAGGCCTCGGCCGGGTGTCAATCTTCCCGACCCCACCTGAGGCCTCCGGGCTAGGGTCGCGATCTGGCAACACGACCGCCTCTGGCGTGCGTGAAGCGACAACGGAGGAAGATGATGAAATCAATCAGGCTATTGGCGGTACTGACCGCCCTGATGTTGGTGCTCGCCGCCTGTACCGAGGCAGCTGACACCACCACCACCCTGGGAGAGCCGGGGACCACCACAGCAGGGGCAGAGGAACCGACAACCACCGCCGGCGGTGGTGAAGAGCCCACGACCACCACAGGCGGGCAGGCCCCCGCAGGTGACACCCTGGCCGAGGTACAAAGCCGTGGAGCCCTCAACTGCGGGGTCAACGACGCGGTGCCAGGCTTCGGATTCCGCGACCCTGAGGGCAACTTCGCCGGGTTCGACATCGACTTCTGCAAGGCGGTTGCCGCGGCAGTCCTCGGTGACCCCGAGGCAGTCGAGTACGTTCCGTTGAACGCCCAGCAGAGGTTCACCGCTCTCCAGTCCGGTGAGATCGACGTGCTGATCAGGAACACCACCTGGACCTCGTCCCGTGATGGAGGCGAAGGTGCGACCTTTGCCACCACGACCTTCTACGACGGGCAGGGAATGATGGTCAGGGCAGAGGACGGTTTCGCCTCGATCGACGACATGGCGAACACCTCGATTTGCTCGCTGACCGGGACCACGACCGAGCAGAACGTGACCGATCGTTTCGGCGATGTCCCCTTCGAACTGCTCACCTTCGAGGACAATGAGGTTCTCCAGCAGGCGTTCCTCGCCGGGCAATGTGACGGGTGGACGTCGGACAAGTCCCAGCTGGCTGGGGTTCGGACCAACTTCCCCGAGGCCGAAGGCGGCCCAGAGGCGCTCACCATCCTCGACGAGACCTTCTCCAAGGAACCGTTGGGGCCGGTGACCCGCGATGGCGACAGCCAGTGGTCCCAGATCGTCGACTGGGTTGTGATTGCCACAATCCAGGCCGAGGAGTTCGGCATCGAGTCCGGCAACGTCGACACTTTCACCGACACCGAGGACGTCAACATCAGGCGTCTGCTCGGGCTGGAGATCGAGGACGACGAAGGAAATGTCGCAGTCTTCGAGTCGGGTCTTGGGCTGGAGCCGGGATGGGCGGCCGATGTGATCGCCGCGGTTGGCAACTACGCCGAGATATACGCGCGCAACGTGGGGCCGGACACTCCCCTCGGGTTGGAGCGAGGGCCCAACTCGCTGTGGACCGATGGTGGGCTGCTCTACGCCCCGCCTTACCGCTAGCCAATAGACCATCTGGGGGGTGACCGACGGTCACCCCCCAGATCATTGCCGACGTGACCTCGACTGTTGCCCAGCAGACCGCCCGCCCGCCCTGGTGGCGGGACATCCGGGTTCTCCGCGTCGTGGTCCAGCTGGCGGCGACCGCTGCCATCGGGCTGATCCTGTACGTGTTGTGGTTCAACCTGACCAACAACATGCGGAGGATCGGGATCGAGCTCGGGTTCGACTTCCTCCAGCAGCCGGTGGGGGTGAGTGTCACCGGCAGTGACATCAGCGCCGGGTCCACCGTGTGGCGGGCGCTGGTGGTCGGGATCAAGAACACCTTCGCTCTGGCCGTGGTCGGGCTGCCCCTTCTCACCATCATCGGGGTTCTGGTGGGAGTGGCCAGGCTCTCGACCAACTGGCTGGTCGCCAAGGCGGCCACGATCTATGTGGAGACCCTGAGGAACATCCCCCCGCTGTTGGTCATCCTGGTCGCCTTCTTCGTCGGGATCCTCCCTCTGCCCACGATTCAGGAGCCGATGGAGATCTTCGACCTGGCCATCGTCAACAACCGGTTCATCGCCGTTACCGGCTTCACCGCCAACCCGGGCCTCTCGATCTTCATGTGGGTCATGGTGGGCGCCCTGGTGGTGGCAGCCATTGTCTGGCGTTGGCGCACTGGGGTATTCGACGCCAGCGGGAAGCCACATCATCGGGTGCTGTGGTCGCTCGGAGTGTTGCTCGGGGTTGGAGTCGTCGGGTTCCTCGTCATCGGCCAACCCTTCGAATTGTCCAAGCCAGCGCTCGACGGGCGCGTCCTCACCGGGGGCTACTCGGGTTTGGGGGGCTACTTCGCCATGCTCATCGCCCTGGTCCTCTACACCGCCAGCCATGTCGCCGAGATCGTGCGCGGGTCGATCTTGGCAGTCCCCAAAGGGCAGACCGAGGCGGCCAATGCTCTTGCTCTCTCCGGGTTCCAAAGGCTGCGTCATGTGACTCTCCCCCAGGCGATGCGGATCGCCTTGCCGCCGACGATCAACCAGTACCTGAACTACGTGAAGAACACCTCCCTCGGCATCGCGGTGGGGTACTCCGAGGTGACCCTGATCGCATTCCAGGCGGTGGGCAATGGCCGTCCCGCGCCCCAGATGATCTTGATCCTGATGGCGTCGTACCTCCTGTTCTCCCTGGTCATCTCGGCCGTGGTCAACCTCCTCAACCGTCGTCTGCAACTGGTCACGCAATGACCGCCTTCGACACCGTCGACATCCAGATCCCTGAGGAGAGCCTGCAACCGATCGAGCCCGGTCTGCGCGGTTGGGCCTGGGTGCGGAGACACCTGGTGTCCACCTGGTACAACGCCCTCCTCACCCTGTTCATGGCCTCGGTCTTCGTCGTAGCCCTGTGGTGGGTGGTCCGTTTCCTCTTCGTCACCGACTTCGAGATACTCCGGGTCAACCTCGCGCTGATGATGGTCGGCGGGTTTCCACGCGATCAGCTGTGGCGACCCTCGGCGGCGTTGATCATTACTGCCCTCCTCATCGGCCTCATCGCCGGGATGGCCACCGCCTCGGCGTTGGGGAGAGCGCGTCGGTCCGGAGTGGAGTTCAACGCGGCCGGCCCGCTGACCCTGGTCCGGCGTTTCTGGCCGCTGCTGGTTTTCATGGTGGCAGTGCTGCTTCTCACCCGGACGCTCACACCCTGGTTGATCGCCGGTGCCTCACTGGTCTCGGGGATCGGGGGCTATTCCATAGGCCGGGTCCTCCCCTCCGCGGTGCGGCGTTTCGGCCTGGCTCTGGTCGTCATTCTCCTAGTCGCGGTCTATGCGGTGCTCTCCGGTGGCGGGATCGGTTGGGACCAATGGGGTGGGCTGCAGCTCAACGTCTTCCTCACCGTCGCCGGCATCGCCCTGGCCTTCCCGCTCGGATTGCTCCTAGCACTGGGCCGCAGGTCCACGCTGCCCGCGCTTCGGGTCGCCTCGGTGACCTACATCGAGTTCATCAGGGGAGTCCCACTGATCACGCTGCTGCTGATGGGGATCTTCGTGATCGGGTTCTTCCTGCCCAGCGGGCTCAGACCCGGCAACGTGACCCGGGTCCTCATCGCCATCACCCTGTTCGAGTCGGCGTACATCGCCGAGGTGGTCCGCGGTGGCCTGCAGTCGGTGCCGAAGGGCCAGGTGGAGGCGGCCCAGGCCGTCGGTCTGTCCCCGTGGAGGAACATGAGGCTCATCGTCTTGCCCCAGGCCCTGCGCAACACCATCCCGGCCATGGTCGGCCAGTTCATCAGCCTGTTCAAGGACACGACCCTGGTCATCATCGTTGGGATGATCGACATCCTTGGCGCCTCGCAGGCTGCCAACGCCCAGGCCCCGTTCCTGGCCCAGGGCCTGCACCTGGTCACCTTGCCCTTCGTCGGATTCGCCTTCTGGGTCGGTTCGTACACGATGTCGCGCGAGGCGCGGCGTCTGGAGAGAAAGCTTGGAGTGGGAGAGAGATGACAGAACGACCGCAGGTGTTTTCCGATGCAACCCAGTCCACGGGTGAGGCGATAATCCTCCTCGAGAGCGTGGACAAGTACTTCGGTGACTTCCAGGCCCTGGCCAACATCAACATGCGGGTGGGGCTGCAGGAGGTCGTCGTCGTGATCGGCCCGTCCGGATCGGGCAAATCGACCCTGATTCGCTGCATCAACCGGCTGGAGAAGCATGACCGGGGCCGTATCGTGGTCGACGGGGTCGAGCTCTCCGACGACATCCGCAACATCCAGGTTGTGCGGCGGGAGACGGGCATGGTGTTCCAGCAGTTCAACCTGTTCCCGCATCTCACCGTACTCGACAACGTCACCCTGGCCCCGCGGTATGTCCGTCAGCTGCCGAAAGGGGAGGCGGAGGAGCTGGGCATGAACATGTTGGAACGGGTCAAGATCCCCGAGCAGGCGCAGAAGTACCCCGGTCAGCTTTCCGGTGGCCAGCAGCAGCGGGTCGCCATCGCCCGGGCGCTGGCGATGCAACCCAAGGTGATGCTGTTCGACGAGCCGACGTCGGCGCTCGACCCGGAGATGATCAAAGAGGTGCTCGACGTCATGGTGGAGCTGGCCCAGGGGGGAATGACGATGATCGTGGTCACCCACGAAATGGGCTTCGCTCGGGCGGTCGCGAATCGCGTGGTGTTCATGTCCGACGGGGAGATCGTCGAGGTGGGCACGCCGGAGCACTTCTTCACCAACCCCCAGGAGGACCGGACCAAGCTGTTCCTCAGCCAGATCCTCTAAATCGGTCCAGTGCCAGCCGCCAATCCAAGCGCGGGCTAGCCCCTCCCCGGCGTATACCCTCCACACGACCTTGACTCGAACCTTCAAGTACCTGATCGTGCTCGGCGGCGGCGTCATTCTGGGAGTGGCCTCCTTCGTTGCATACGCAGCGGATGAGCCGGCAGCGGGAGCCGCGTTGACCGCCGAACCGGAGGCGGTGGAAGAGCCGTCGACTACCGCCTCACCGACGATCACACCTTCTACGACAACGACCGCGCCACCGACGACCACGACTGAGCCCGAGAAGGGTTGGTTGGTGATTCATGGGACCGGTGATGTCGCGGTCGATCCCGGCTACATCCCCACACTCGCCCAAGAGGGCTACGACCACGCCTGGTCGGGCCTGGACGGGCTCTTCGTGGAAGACGATCTGACGGTGATCAACCTCGAATGCGTCCCCTCCGACATCGGAGTCCCCCTTGCCAAGGATTTTGTCTTCCGGTGCCCCACCGAGACCCTTCCTTCGATCAAGGCCAACGGCATCGACGTCGCCAACATGGGCAACAACCACTCCGGCGACTTCGGCAAGGAGGCCCTGGTCGACGGTCGGGACAACCTGATCGCCGCCGGAATCGGGGCGGTTGGCGCTGGCCGCGACTACGACGAGGCGGGTGAGCCGGCGCTCTTTGAGGTCAACGGCTGGAAGATCGCTGTGGTGGGGTTCGGCGGAGTGGCACCCAACGACAGCTGGTACGCCTCGGCCGACCGGGCCGGGATGCGGAGCGGCGATCACACCGACCAGATGGTGGATGCGGTCGAAGCCGCCAACGCGGTGGCCGACATCGTGGTGGTATCAGTCCACTGGGGTCGAGAGCTCGACACCACCCCCCGGGCGGACGACATCGAGCGAGCCCACGCCATGATCGACGTCGGAGCCGACATCATCTTCGGCCATCATCCCCACCGGATGCAGCCGTTGGAGATGATCGACGGTGCCGCCGTGTTCTGGTCGCTGGGCAACTTCGTCTGGCCTCACAACTCTGTGCCGAGCGCGACGACGGCAGTGGCCCGGGCTGTGGTGGCCCCTGACGGGTCAGTCGAGGCGTGTCTGATACCGGCATACATCGAGACTCACGGCCGCCCTGTTCTCACGGGTGAGGCAACTTGTGCCCTACCCGGATAGAGAGGACCGATCGTGAACGAGCGAGCGGGCCAGGTGATCACGATCGTGGCTGTGGGGTTCATACTCGGTCTGGCCGTCTTCCTGATCACTCGGCGAGATGACCCCGCCCCGGTCGACACCCTCCAGTCTCCGTCCACAACACTCACCGTCACCACCGAGCCGGAAGAGCGGATCGACCCGGAGGACCCGACCACCACTTCCCTGCCTGCAACCACCACCACTCCTCCCCCCGAGCCACGCCAGCCGGGAACGGTGCCCGGTTGGACCGTCGGCCAGCCTTGGGGATCAACGGTCGGTGTCACCATGTTCCGGGGCAATCCGACCAGGAGCTTCTATGGAGTCGGCCCGGTGCCCGAGTCGCCAACTGTGTCCTGGCGCTATCCCGACGCCCAGATGTGCAGCCCATCGTCAGAGGGTGGAGAGACGCGGATCTGGTGCGGGATGGGATGGACCGGCCAGCCCGCGATCTGGGAGAGACCGGACGGGCTGACCGAGCTCATCTTTGGCGCCTACGACTCGGCGGTTCATTTCGTCGATGCGGCGACGGGGGAGGACCTGCGGCCCAGGTTCCTCACCGGGGACATCATCAAGGGCTCGGTGACCCTCGACCCGGACGGATACCCCTTGCTCTACTTTGGCTCCCGCGACAACAAGCTCCGGATTCTCGCCCTCGACCGTGGTGATCCAACCCTTCTGTGGTCGATGGACGCCACTGAGGTCAATGGCATCTGGAACGACGACTGGGACTCGAATCCGGCCATCGTCGACGACATCATGTATGAAGGTGGAGAGAACGGCTGGTTCTTCGCCGTCGAGCTCAATCGGGGCTACGACGGGGAGGGCAACGTGACCGTGGACCCGGTGAAACTGGTACAGATCCCCGGGTACAACGACGAGCTGTTGGCCAACTCGGGGCGGAATGTCTCCATAGAAACCTCGGTGGTTGCCTACGACCAACGGGTCTACTTCGCCAACTCCGGTGGTCGCGTCGTGGGCCTGGACGTCTCCAACGTGAGAGACGGTGACGCGCCGATCGTCTTCGACTACTACGCGGGAGGGGACATCGACGCCACCATGGTCGCCGATGAGGAGGGAATGCTCTACGTCTCCATCGAGCATGAGCCGTCCCAGATGGGCTCGACCGAGACCGCCCGCAACCTCGAGGTGGGGCAACTGGTCAAACTGGATCCCTACACGGACGGTGACCCACGGATCTGGGGACTGGACCTGACCGCCGGATCCTCAGATGCAGGTTCGTGGGCGACCCCTGCGGTCCATAAGGGTGTGGTCTACCTGAACATCCAGCAGGGGTCGCTGATCGCGGTCGACGCCAACGACGGCGCCTTGCTCTGGGACGACGAGGTCGGTTTCCACTCGTGGTCTTCACCCGTCATTGTCGACGAGACCCTGGTCACCGCCACCTGTCTCGGCGACGTGCGGGCCTACTCACTGCAAAATCCGCGCTCGCCGAGCCTGCTCTGGTCGCTGGATCTCGGGGGCTCGTGTCTCGAGTCGACCCCGGTTGTCTGGAAGGGCGCCATCTTCATTGGATCTCGCGACGGCTACATACGTGCCCTTCGCTGACTAGAGCCTCCAGCGCACCTCACCATCCACGATGGTGGCCTGGCAGCTGCCGGCCCCATGCTCGACGATGCGGCGCTCCAACTCCGACAGTTCGGGGTCGACCCCGAGCACGGCGAGATCGGCTCTCTTCCCCGGTTCCAGTGACCCGAGCTCACGATCCAGCCCGATGGCGGTGGCTCCACCCAATGTGGCGGCGTGGAGCAGACGCCGGTCGAGGTCGGCCAGGTGGTAACCCCCGCCAACCGCGAGGGCTCGCAGCAGAGCCACATCCTCGAGCAGGTCGAGGGAGGTGTTGGAACCAAGCGAGTCGGTGCCGATCGCGATCGGGCTCTCCTCGGCCAGGAAGTCGGCAACCGGGGGCGGTTGAATGCCAACCGTGATGTTGGAGCGAGGGCAAAGAGCGACATGAGTCGAGTTGGCGCGAAGGAGAGCCCGACCTTGGGGACCGAGATACACCCCGTGGGCGACATGACTGTCTGTGCCCAGGAGACCGCAAGCAGCGGCGAATTCGGCGGCGCCCAGTCCCGTTCCGCCCTTGGCGAGAATGCTCCAAGGCCGGCCGACGCGAAGTGTGACCCGTTCCGCCAGGGCACCGGTCCCGGTGCGGTAGTAGGAGTCCTCGCTGTCCGACTCGGCTAGATGGATGTGGAGACGCAAGCCTTCCTCGCGGGCCAGGGAGGCTGCTTTCTTCAACACCGGCTCGTCGACACTGTATGGGGCGTGTGGAGAGAGGCCGATTCGGGAGTCGGGCGAGCGGTGTGCCCCACGTAGGGTCGCCAACACATTCTCTCTCACACGCTCCTCCCACGCCTGATCGTCCACGCCGATCAGCTCCAGGTAGGACACACCGGGGACACCGGTGTCGGCCAGCGCGTTGAGCGCCCCGACGTCGGTCACCACGTCGGCGAAGCAGGTGGATCCGGTGGTCAGCGCCAGTTCCACACCGGTGCGGGCAGTAGCTCCCCAGTCCTCCGATCGACGCCCTTCGTACTCGGACACAAACCGCTCCGACCACGCGACGTAGCTGGGATGAGGCTGAGCACCCACCGAAGCAAAGGACGTGTACTGGAGATGGGTGTGGGCGTTGACCAAACCGGGGATCAGCACTCCACCCCATTCGATGACCTCGGCTTCAGGATGGGCGGCGAGAAGCTCCGCGCGTCTTCCCACGGCCCCGACGACACCGTTGGCCACGGCCACCCCGCCGTCGGGGAGGGGTGGGCCGGCCACCGGCACCACGGCCGGGGCAGTGTGGATGGTCGGGTTGCTCACCAGGTGCGCGCGGCTCGAATCTGATCCTCGGTCGGCTGGTCGATTCGGATGCCCGCCGAGGCGAGTTGGGTCATGGCGACTTCGTCCTCGATCTGGCGCGGCAACAGGTGGATCCCTGGGGCAAGATCCCCGCCGGCGAGGTGGTCGAGCGCCCTGAGTTGGAGGGCGAGGGAGAGGTCCATGATCTCTATTGGGTTCCCCTCTCCGGCAGTCGTGTTGACGCAATAGCCATCGGCGACCACGAAGACCGTGTTGCCATTCGGAGCCGTCAGCGCCCTCACCTGAGGCCGAACCTCATCACCTTCGACGAGATGGGGGCCGGCGGTCGGGTCGAATTCGGGTCGGCCCGCCCCGCCCACCGCGATGACGGCGCCGTCCTTCATCTGTGTCACGTGATGGGCTGTTAGGGAATGCCCGATCCCGGTGGCGGTGAAGACAAAGTCGGCTTCGGCCACAGCCTCGGCGAGGGGCCGGACCTGCAAGCCCTCGTGGTACGCCTGAAGCGCCGCCACCGGCTCTATCTCGGTGACGATGACTCGGGCACCGAGTCCCCTGGCCACCGAGGCGATGCCCTTTCCCACCTTGCCGTAGCCCACCACCACCACGACTTTGCCCGACATCTGCAGGTTGGTGGCATCGAGCGTCGCCATCACCACGGACTGGCCGGTTCCGTAGACGTTGTCGAATAGCAGCTTGGTCCGGGCGTCGTTCACCGCCACACACGGGACCATCAGGCTCCCGTCTGCCTCCATCAGACGGAGCGGGCGAACTCCGCTGGTCGTCTCTTCGGCCACCCCGCGCAGGTCGTCGAGCACGTCGCGACGCACTCCGTGGATACGGCGGGCGACGGTTGCCCCGTCGTCGCAAAGAAACTCGGGCCGGGTGTCGATGAAGCGGTCCCGAAGCTCGACGACCCGCTCCGGTGTTGCCCCTACCTCGGCAAAGACGCTGATCCCGCCGGCGACGAGGGCTTCGACCACCTCGCCCTTGGTCGAATGGCCACTGCCGAACACCGCCACTTCGGCGCCGAGCGAAGCAACCGCCTCCACCAGGCATGCCGTCTTTGGCTCGAGGGTGAGGGCGATGCCGACCCGGCGCCCGGAGAGCCTTCCCCCTATCCGGACGGTGTCCGCCGCCGCCTCGAGGGCAGGCATGAACTGCCTGGCGAAGTCGATCATCCCTCTACCGATATCAGACATGACCGTCTCCACCCTGCGAGAGATCGAGGATGCCGTGAAGTGTGTCTTGTTGTGCCGTCTCCATCGGGTCCAGGAAGATCTTGCGACTCTCCAGCTTGGCGGTGGCGATCTCCCGATCCAGCTCGGCCGGGAACAGGTGAACACCAGGGGGGAGGCTTTCCTTCGCCAAGAGGTGACACCCCATCGCCTGCACCGAGAACGACAGATCCATGATCTCGATGGGATGGCCCAGACCTCCAGCGATGTTCACCAGGGCCCCACCGGAAAGGAGGTAGACGGGTTTGGCCTCCTCGAGGAGGTAGCGGGTCACGCCGGGCCGGACCTCGTCGATGACAGATGCCGCCGCCTCGAGCGCTGGGACGTCGATCTCCAGGTCGTGGTGACCGGCGTTGGCCAGAACCGCCGAGGGGGCGATGGCGTCGAAGTGGGACCGGCCGATGGCGCGCATCCCGCCGGTGGCGGTGATGACCAGGTCGGCGCCGGCGAGGGCGTCTCTGAGATTGGCCACCTCGTGGCCGTCGGTGTGCGCCTCCAATGCCTTAATCGGGTCGATCTCCACCACGATGGCTCGGCCCCCGAGATGGTGCACGTAGCCGGCGATTCCACGTCCCACCCACCCATAGCCAACGATGACGACCCTCTTCCCCGGCAACCGGAGATTGGTCATATGAAGGATGGCCTGGAGGGTCGACTGACCCGTCCCGTACCGGTTGTCAAACAAGTGCTTGCAGGCAGCATCGTTGGCGGCGATCGCGGGCATCGGGAGCCGCCCGGCCGCCTCCAGTTGGCGGAGCCGGGCCACGCCGGTGGTGGTCTCTTCGGAAACCCCGCCCAGGTGCGCGTAGAGCTGGGGACGGTCCCGACTGATCCTCACGGTCAATTCGGCCCCGTCGTCGATGATCAGCTCCGGCTCGGTGTCGGCGACGGCCATGAGGTCGGACTCCCATTGATCGAGTGAGGAGCGTCGACTCGAGTGGACTTCAACTCCCCTCTCCACGAGAGCAGAGGCAACGTCGTCACGTGTGGTCCAAGGATTGGAGCCGGCGACCACGACCTCTGCCCCGGCGTCGGCGAGGACTGTCGCCAGGAATGCGGTCTTGGCTTCTAAATGGACCACCACGGCCACGCGTCGGCCGCGGAGAACGTCATCGTCGAGCCGGTGTCTCACGAACCCATCGAGGACGGGTGAGTGGCGACGCGCCCACTCGATGGCCCGGTGGCCACTGGGAGCGAGGGAGATGTCGGCGATTCTGGAGCGGTCCGCGGCGTCGCTCACAGTCGTCCGGCCTCGATGATGCGTTGGAGGAACTGGCGGGTACGCGGGTTCTCCGGGTCCGAGAAGAGCTTGTTGGGCGGAGCTTCCTCGAGGATGCGACCGGCGTCGAGAAAACACACCCGGTCGGCGACGTCACGGGCGAATCCCATCTCATGGGTGACGATGATCATCGTCATCCCCGACGTCTTGAGATCCCTGATCACCGAGAGCACTCCGCCGATCAACTCGGGGTCGAGGGCGGCGGTGACCTCGTCGAGGAGCAGCACGTCGGGGTTGGTCGCCATGGCGCGAACGATCGCCACCCGTTGCTGCTGGCCGCCGGACAGGCGGTCCGGGTACGACCCGGCGAAGGTCCCCATCTCGAAGAGCTCCAACAGCTCGTGTGCCCTGGCTTCGGTCTCCGCCCGATCCAGGCCATGCACCTTTCGTGGGGCCAGGGTGATGTTGTCGAGGACGGTCATGTGCGGGAACAGGTTGTATGCCTGGAAGACGATGCCAACCCGCTTTCGCAACTGGTTCTGCGGCAGGCTCTCGTCCTGGATGTCCACCCCATCGAGCAGGATCGTGCCGTCGTCATAGTCGACGAGTCGGTTGATGCACCGGAGCAGAGTCGACTTGCCCGACCCCGACGCGCCAATGAGGCACACCACCTCGTGGATCCCCACCGAGAGGTCGACCGAGTCGAGGACCAGATTGTCCCCGAAGTACTTGGTCAAGCTCCTGATCTCCACCCGCTGCATCACAGGGTCCTCTGCAGACGCCGCTCTTGATCACGTCGGGCGTACCGGTCGGTCAAGCGGGCCAGGGGCACGCTTGCGATCAGGAACAGCACCGCGGCGGCGATGAGGCTGGAGTAGTTGAAGGTTCGAGCGGTGTATATCTGGGCTTCCCTGACCGCTTCCCGCACTCCGATGACGCTGAGCAGTGCCACGTCCTTCTGTAGAGACACGGCCCCGTTGAGCAGGGCCGGGAGCACGTTGCGGACCGCCTGGGGGACGATGGCGTAGCGCATGGTCTGCCATTGGGAGAGGCCCAGAGCTCGGGCCGCAGCCCGCTGGCCGTCGTGAACCGCCTCCATTCCCGAACGATAGACCTCAGCGGTGTACGCGGAATAGCCGAGGATCATGGCGACTGTTCCCCAGAACAGGGCGCCACGGGGGAGACCGGGGAGTTGCAGGGCGGGGACCCCGAACCCGAGGAGCAGAATGAGAAGAAGAGCGGGGATGCCACGCAGCAGGTCGATGTAGGCAATGGCGAAGAATCGGAATGGGGCTGCGATCGGGCCGGTGAACGACCTCATCAGGGCCAGGATCAGGGACATGCCCAGGATGAAGATCTCGGCGATGACCCAGATCCTGACGTTGAGCCAGAAGCCACGCAGCACCGCGGGGAACGACTCACGGATCGCCTCCCCTGAGAAGAACTGCCTCTGGACCGCGGGCCAGAACTCTGAGCTGGTCACCCACCACGCGGCGAGTCCAAAAACGACCCCGGTGCTGACCACACTGGCCAGCACCGGAATCCAACGGTCACGAGCGTTCCGTGTGCGCCGGGCCGGCGCGGAACGCTCCTCTGTCACTCAGTTATCTCCGGGATGTCCCCACCGGCCTCCAGCCACTCGTCACCGAGTGCCGAGAGAGTCCCGTCGTCGGTCAGGGTCTGAAGAGCGGCGTTGGCGCACTCGACGTATGGGTTCCCGTCGGTGAACAGGAGACCCATACCACCCTCGGTGCCTCCCACGTCGGGGAGGACACCCGAGATCACCGCGTTGTCTATCTCGACGGCGGTGATGAAGTAGGCGGTGGACAGACCGATCACTGTGGCGTCGATCTGACCGGCGGCGAGCGCGGCGAAGGTGGCGGCCTGGTCGTTGTAGACCGCTACCTCGGCATCGGGTACGCCGATCACCTCCACGATGTAGTCGAGGTCGGTGGTGCCGATGGTTGCGCCAAGGTTCGATTCAGCGAGCTCGGCGAAGGTGGTCGCGCCGGCAGCCGCGGTCCCTTCGAGGGCCACGACGGTCTTCTGCTCGACGTAGTAGGGGATCGAGAAGTCGACGATCTCATCGCGCTCCTCGGTGATCCCGTACTGCTGCATGTTGAAGTCGTATGGTCGCTCACCGGGGGCGATCGCCTCATCGAACGTGGTGCGCACCCACTGGACGTCTTCTGCGGCGAAGCCGAGCTCTTCGGCAAGTGCGTAGGCGACGGCGCTCTCGAACCCCTGACCATTGGTCGGGTCGTCGTCGATCATCCATGGTGGGAAGACCGGCTCACCGGTCGCGATGGTCAGCTTTCCCGGCTCGAACAGCGCCTCGCTGTCGGTCGAGCAGACGTCGGCTCCGCCGGTGGTGGTGGTCTCCGCTGCCGTGGTGGTGGTCTCGGCTGCCGCCGTGGTTGTGACATCACCCGCGGTCGTGGTGGTGTCGTCGGACGATCCATCTCCACATGCAGCCAGAACCAGGGAGAGTGCCAGGACTATGTATAAGCGTCTGCGAAGCATCGCAGGCCTCCTCGTTCAGGTGTTTCAGGTACGTGCCCACCCACACGCTCGTGGATCGGGAACGGCTGCGCGAGCAGCGGCGTGGATTGTAAGCCTGTGCATCCACGCCCCGGCCGATGCTGCGTCGCGGCGGGATGGTGTCCCTCACCGATGACCGGGCCATTCCAGGCCCCGCCGTAAGATCTCGCTCGATGTGCAGGTTCACTCCCTTTCTCGTGTTGGTGCTGGTCGCCTGCTCGTCACCGGACGCCGGGACCATCACGACAACGACCACCACAACCGCCGCCACCACGACAACGGTTTCAGACACCACCTCGACCGAACCTCCGGCCGAGTGTCCCAAACCGCCCTACGAGCTGGGCTTTCTACCTACCGGTGTCGGCGACACGATTCTCGATCCAGCCGGGATCGAGCCCGATGTCTGGACGTCGGTCCCCGGGACCAGCGCCACGCTGCTCGCCCGTGATGACGGCCTGGTGGCGATTGCCTTGATCCGCGGGACCCTGCCTGCCGTGGATTGGCCTGCGGAGAAGGGGGAGGTCTTCATCGACGGCACCCGGGGCGCGGTGGGACCTCACCCGGATGGCACCTGGGTGGTGGGTTGGTTCGAGGCCCCAGGGGAACGATGCGACTTGTACACGCTGGTCTTCTACCCGCCGGTGAGCCCGCCCGAGGTGGAACAGGTCATCGCCGCCATGAATCGCGTCGGCGGCTGATGCTTCGGTGGTAGTCTTGACGGATCATCCAGCCCGGCGTACCGTGCCGCGCGTATGAACCGATCGATCACCCCCCTGACCGCGCACACCTGGTGGTGGGCTTGGCGCGCGCCGGAGGTGGCTTCGGTCGGATAGTTTCGCTCTCTGATCACGATGAACCCATCTCCGGTCTCCGGCAGGTGGGTTTTCTCGTGTGAGGGCCCCATCACCGGCAGCCGGCGAGAGGAGCCCCATGAACAACATCTTCGACATCCCCGCCGATCTGGACACACCGACCTCGGTCTACCTCAAGCTCGCGCCGCTCGGCCCACGTTTCCTCCTCGAGAGCGTCGAGCAGGGCGACCAGGTCGGCCGATACTCGTTCATCGGCTTCGGTCATGGCCTGGACGTCAGCAGCGACGGCTGGAGCATCCAGGCCGGGGGCAGCCGGATCGAGACCGACGGAACCATCAACGGTCTGATGGAAGGCCTGCGCAAGACACTGGCATTGGCACCCGCACCGGGCCCGGTGAGCGGTGCAGTCCCCTTTCACGGTGGTTTGGTCGGAGCAGTCGGATTCGATGTCGCTCATCGTCTTGCGGGACGGGCACCGGCAGCCGGCGACCGTCCCGAGATCCAGCTCTACGGCCCGCCGAGTGTGATCGTCTTCGACCATCTCAGCCGAAGGGCGGCTCTCCTGCACGAGGGGTCTGACACCGACCGGCTCGCCTTGCGTCGCGAGGTAGTGGGGCTCCTGTCCAAAGGCCTTTCCGGACCGGACGCCGTCGGCGGGTTCGGTGACCCGGTGGCATCGATGGGCAAAGACGAGTACGAGTCGGCGGTGCGCAAGGCCCAGCATCACATAACTGAAGGAGACGTCTACCAGATCGTGCCGTCAGTCAGGTTCTCGGGAGAGAGCGATCTCGATCCGTTCACGGTGTACCGCGGGCTCCGGCTGCTCAACCCGTCGCCGTACATGTACTTCTGCGACTTGGGCTCCACCAAGGTGATCGGCTCCTCGCCAGAGGCCCTGGTCCGGCTGCGTGGGACTACCGCGGAGTTGCGGCCAATAGCCGGGACCCGACCCCGTTACAACGACGAGGACCGCGATCGCATGGCCGAGGAAGTTTTGATAGGAGATGCCAAGGAGGCCGCCGAGCACGTCATGTTGGTCGACCTGGCCCGCAACGACCTGGGGCGGGTGGCCGTGCCCGGCTCGATAAAGGTTGATCCCTATCGGCAGATCGAGAGGTACAGCCATGTGATCCATCTGGTGAGTGGGGTGAGTGGCACTCTGGGCGCCGGCATCGACGCCTTCGATCTGTTCGCGGCCGCCTTCCCGGCAGGGACCGTGGTTGGTGCTCCCAAGATCCGTGCCATAGAGTTGCTCCGGGAACTGGAACCTGTGCCCCGCGGCTTCTACGCGGGCACCGTGGGCTATTTCGGCCATGGGGGCAGCATGGATCAAGCCATCGCCATCCGAACCATCGTCATGTCAGACGGCGGGTACAGCTTTCAGGCGGGAGCGGGGATCGTCGCCGACAGTCTCCCACCCGCGGAGTGGGAAGAGGTCCTGTCAAAGTCGGGCGCCATGCGGGGCGCCCTGGAAACGGCGGCGAACGGGTTATGAGCAAGGTTCTGCTGATCGACAACTACGACTCGTTCACCTACAACGTCGTCCAGGCGTTGCGCGTCCTGGGATCGGAGGTGGTCGTGCGCACCAACGACGACATCAGTCTCGAAGAAGCCAGGGAGCTGGAGCCGACCCACCTCGTCATCTCGCCAGGTCCGGGACGGCCCGAATCGGCCGGTGAGTCGATGAAGCTCATCGCAGGCATGCTCGACGAGGTGCCGATCCTCGGCGTCTGTCTCGGTCATCAGGCTCTGGCTGCTGCCCTCGGCGGCACCGTGGACCATGCCGAGGAGCTTCGCCATGGCAAGTCCTCCCCCATCTATCACGACTCGGCCACGATCTACGCCGGGCTTCCCAACCCATTCGACGCCGGGCGATATCACTCCCTGGCCGTGATGGAAGCCGACCTACCCCAGGATCTCGTGGTGACTGCGTTCACCTCGGATGGAGTGATCATGGGCATCAGGCACCGCTCGCTCCCCGTGGAAGGGGTCCAGTTCCACCCGGAGAGCTTGCTCACCCCGCACGGTGATCTGTTGCTTCGCAACTTTCTCGACCTGGCAGGCACCAAACGATGAGACAGGTGCTCGACCACCTGCTCCAGGGCAAAGATCTCACCGTCGACGAGGCCGATTCGCTGGTGCGGCACCTGACCGGCGGCGAGGTCGACCCGGCAACGGCCGGAGCACTACTTGCTGCCCTGCGCGCCAAGGGGGAG
>Ga0214471_10000722_pt1 | contig 27197 bp, 24 predicted proteins | sample RVTome_5_FD_207665 | JGI IMG/M metagenome (GOLD analysis project Ga0214471, IMG submission 207665) | Soil microbial communities from uranium-contaminated site in the Upper Colorado River Basin, Wyoming, United States - RVT142D155 | ecosystem: Environmental > Terrestrial > Soil > Contaminated >... | reverse complement strand
AGGCGGTCCGCGAGGGCGCGGGCGGGGCGGCCCGGCGCCGGCGAGGCCACGAGTCCCCGCAACAACTCGACGACGTCCACCGTGGACGCGCCGTGCGCGAGATGCAGCCGTGCGACGCCGTGCAGGGCCAACCGGTCGCGCAGCACCGACACGAAGGGCGTATCGTCCGGGATGTCCTCGCCCTCCACGGCAATCCGCTCGTTCTCGACCACCAGCGACGCGCTGCGGCGGCCGAGGAACTCGACCAGCGCCCCCAGGGTCGTGCGGTGGTCGTCTGAGATCTCGGGGGACCGCATCATCAGGTCGAGCAGGCGACCCAGCAGAACGGCGAGCTTCGTTTCATCGCGCATGGGATGGACGAAACTACGGGCGGCGGGCCGGGGCGGCAATCGAGAGGTCCTCGACCGCCTCGACCGCGGCCCGGCGCACCGCGGGCTCCGCGTCCCGGGACAGGCCTTCGAGGATGCGCACGGCCTCCGGCCCCGCGGCAATCCGCAGGCCCTCCACGGCCGCGATACGCGCCGCCGTGCGCCGACTCCAGAACCGCCACCCAGGCGGGGCCGCCCACCTGGCCAGGACGTCCACCGCCTGGCCGGTCCCGATGCGGCCCAGCGCATGGGCGAGCGTCCCAAGGGTCCGGGCGTCACGGATCCGGCGGCCCGCGTCGGCCAGGCGGGGGACCAGGGGTCCGAGCGCGGGCCCCGCCAACGCATCCACCACCACGCCCAGCCCGTCGGGCCCGGCATCGTCGAGCAGTTCCCCCAGCAACTCGACGGCCTGCGGCGTCGCCAGCCGCGCCAGGGCGGCGGTGGCCGCCGCCCGCACGGTCGGGTCGTCGTGACGCACTACGCGGGTAAGGGCCGGCACCGCCTCGCGCACGCCGAGCGTCCCCAGGACCGACGCCGCGCGACAGATGATCCCGCGATCGCCGTGCTGGAGCAGGAGGATGAGCGAGCGCAGCCCTTCCGGCTGTTCCCGCAGGAGAAGGAGGGTCCGCCGGGCCACAACCTCGTTCGGCTCGGTCACCAACCGTGCTCGCAGCAGGGCCGTGGCCGCAGGGCCGCCGCGTTGGAGCACTCGGACGGCAGCCTCGCGGGTGCCCGCGGCCCCGGCACACTCCATGGCTCCGCGGAACGCCTCGTCGGTGAGCAGCGGCTCGATGGCTTCGCTCAGCACCTGCTGGACTTCGCCGGCCGGGGCGTTGCCCTCCAGCTGAATCAGCTGGGCCAGCGCCCGCACGGCGCCGGAGGCGCGTCCGTGGTCCAGTTCCTCGCGGATCCGGACCGCCGCGGTTTCCAGATGTCCCGGCACCTCGGCCGCCTGGGGATCGAGGACGACCGCGGCCACGGCCGCTTCCGGCCGCGAGAGGCGGCGCCCGTCCCGCACGGCGGCGTCCACGGCCATCTGCTCGGTGGTGGCGTCCGGCCCGGCGACCGGACGGTCCGGGAGTGGGGGAAGGTCGGGGGGAGGCCGCACCAGCCGAACTTCGACATCATGGACGCCCGCGGCGCGCAGCCGCGCCGCCAGGTCCACCGCGGGCCGCCGCGCGCCCAGAGGCTCGGCGAGCCCGCGCAGGAGTTCCAGCAGCGAGGCCGGTGAGGTCGCCTGCCGGATCCGGATCTCCGCCACATCGTGACCCTCGAGCTGCGCGAGGAGCACGGCGACCCCGGGCAGGGCCGGCGCCACGACGCCGCCGCCGACGCGCAGCTCGCCGGTCCCCACCTCGACCACGACCTCCGCGAGGCGCGACAGCCCGGCCAGGGCGCGAAGGGCCACCTTCTGTTCGGGAACCGCGTCGCGCCCGCGGCGGAAGACGTCAACCGCCCGGCCAAGCGTGATGGCGTAGTTGTCGTAGTTGAGCATGTAACGTGTGCGAAGATACGGACCGGGCCGGCCGTGCGGCAGAGCATGCGCCCTGGGCCCGGGACCCAGGCCCGGCAGGCGCCACCCGGAGTGGAGGGCGATCCGGCATACCGTTACCTTTCGCCGAGGAGCGGTACGCACCCTCCACGCAACCATCAACGCGACAACAGGTTGCGGCACCAATTCAACAGGGTCACCTCCATGCGATCTGCTGGTTTCCTTCCCGTCCTCGTGGCCTGGGGCTGCTTTACGACGAGCGCGGTCGCCCAGCCCGGCTCCACTCGCCGCGTGAACGCCGACGTCGTCTACCTCGCATCCGACGCCCGGGAAGGACGGGGCGTGGGCACCGCCGGGCTCGATGCCGCCGCGGAGTACATCGCGCGGGAGTTCGCCCGGATCGGACTGAGCCAGCCGTGGGAGCACGGCTACTTCCAGCATTTCACGATTGACTCCACGGCACCGGCCGCCGCGCACGCGAACATCGGCGGCGCGGCCGTGAGGAACGTCGTCGGTGTCCTGCCGGGGCGCGGCCCGCTGGCCGGCCAGGTCCTGGTGCTGGGCGCGCACTACGACCACCTGGGCCGGGGCGGCGCCGGGATGGGCAGCCTCGATCCCGACAGCGTTGACGTGATTCACAACGGTGCCGACGACAACGCGTCCGGGACCGCCGCGCTGCTCGAAGCCGCCCGCCTGTTGCGCGGACGCCTGCAAGGCAACCGCCGCACGATCGTGTTCGTGGCGTTCACGGCGGAAGAGTCCGGGTTGATCGGATCCGGATGGTATGTGCAGCACCCGCTGCACCCCACGGACTCGACGGTGGCCATGATCAACTTCGACATGGTGGGCCGGCTGCGCGATGGGCGCCTGCTCGCGCTCGGCGCGGGCACGGCGCCGGAGTTCCCGGCGCTGCTGGATTCCCTGAATGCGAAACACGGATTCGATCTCCAGGCGTCAGGCGATGGATGGGGCCGGAGCGACCACGCCTCGTTCTACGCCGTGCGGATCCCGGTCCTCCACTTCTTCACCGACCTGCACGACCACTACCACCGCGTCAGCGACGATCCGGAAACGATCAACGCGAAAGGGATCGCGCAGGTGGCGGCCTACGCGGCGGACCTCACGATCGCGCTCGCTACCCGGGCGGAGCGCCCGACATACGTGAGCATTCCGCGTCCGGTGATCGCGAGCGGGACCCGTGCCTCCCTGGGGACCATTCCCGACATGAGCAGCTCGCCGGGCGGCGTGCGGCTCACCGGGGTGCGCGAGGGCAGCCCCGCCGACGTCGCCGGGATTCGGGGGGGCGACATCGTCATCCGGATCGGCGACCACGCGATCAAGGATCTGAACGACATGCAGAACGCCCTCACGAGCCACAAAGCCGGTGACGTCGTCACCGTCGTGGTCCGCCGGGGCGACGCCGAGCAGTCATACACGGTCACGCTGGGCGGCCGGAGTGAATAGGACGGCGCTGGACGCGGAGGCGGTCGTGCGCGCGCTCCAGGGAGCGTTCGCGCGCGACGTGGGCCGCCAGGGCCTGCTCGACCTCGTGGCCACGCGGCTCCGGGCCGCCGGATCGCCGTACACCGGCGTCTACCTGTACATGCTCCACGGCGACGTGCTCGTCCTGGAGGCGTTCGATGGCCGCCCCACGCACCACACCCAGATCCCGGTAGGGGACGGGATCTGCGGGCGGGCGGTGGCCGAGCGCCGGGACCTCAACGTGCCGGACGTCGCGCAGGCCGAGGGCTACCTCGCGTGCAGCATCGAGACCCGCTCCGAGCTGGTCGTGCTGATCCGCCGTCACGACGAGATCCTCGGACAGATAGACATTGACAGCGATGTCGTGGACGGGTTCGACGACGAGGAGCAGGCGGCGGTGCGCACGGTGGCGGATGCGCTGGCCGCGCTCCTCTAGCGAACCGGCGCCGGAGGCCCTCGTGTCGGTGAACGGCGTCACACTGTTCACCCGGGAGATCGGCAACGGGCCCACCACGGTCGTCCTGCACGGCGGGCCGGGCGCGCACCACGACTACCTCCTCCCCCAGTACGACCTGCTGGCCACCCGGCGCTCGCTGCTCTACTACGACCAGCGGGGGGGCGGGCGCTCGCCGGTCGGGCGCGACGTGCCGGTGGACTGGCGCGCGCACGTGGCCGACCTGCACGCCCTGGTGGCAGCACGCGGCCTCGCGCCTGTGTCGCTGCTCGGCTACTCGTGGGGCGGGCTCCTGGCTCTGCTCTACACCATCGAGCACACCGATTCAGTGACGCACCTCGCGCTCGTATGCCCGGCGCCCGCCACGGCCGCCGCGCGGCGACGCTTCGAGGCGGCCTTCGCCGAGCGGTCCCGCGCGCGTTCCATCGTGGAGGCGCGCGAGGCCCTCCAGGCGTCCGACCTCAGGACCCGCGATCCCGACGCGTACCGCCGGCGGCTCTTCGAGCTGTCGGTCACCGGCTATTTCCACGATCCGGGGAAGGTCCGCGACCTGACGCCCTTCCGGCTCACGGGCCGCACCCAGCAAGCGGTGTGGGAGAGCCTGGGCGAGTACGACATCCTCGCGGCGCTCGGGCGGGTCGAGGTCGGCGCGGTCGTCCTCGCCGGCCGGCATGATCCCATCCCGCTCGACGCGCCGCGGGACCTCGCGGCGCGCCTGGGTGGCCCCCTGTGGATCCTCGAGTCGTCCGGCCACTGCCCGCACGTCGAGGAGCCCGAGCGGTTCACCGAGCTGCTCGACTCCTGGCTTCCCGCCTCGTGACGCGACCCACGCCGTTCGACCTCGTCTTCGCGCCCGTCGCGAACCGGCTATCGGGCCTCACGGCCGCCGCGGCGGCGGCCGGACGGAGCCCCGGGGAGCGGCACGAGTTTGCGCTGGTGCCCGAGGTGCAGCGCCTGCTGGCCGAGCTGGAGGTGCCGGACGTCGTCGAGCGGCGGCCCGAGGCGGCCGAGGAGTACCTGACGCTGCTGCACGCCGCGTACCGCTTCGATGCCGCGGGCCGGCGGACCGTGGTGACCACGCGGGCGCAGCTGGGGCCGTGGCTCGCCCGCCTGGCCCCCGCGGCGGCGCCGCCCATTCCGGGCGGCGCCTGCTACGTGCAGCTCCCCACCCCGTGGTTCTGGGCGCAGGGCGACGACGACGGGCCGCACGAGCCCCTCGACGGGATGTTCGCGGTCGCGTCGCCGCGCGGCGACGAAGTCACGGTGCTCGCCTTGCTGGGCGTGCGGCCTGAGCGCGGGGGGTTCACGCAGGTCACGATCCGCGCGCGGCCGGCCGACTTCGCGGCCGCGCGGGGTGTCCGGCGCGCGCCGCCGTTCGCGCCGCTCATGGAGGGCGGCGCGACCGCGGGATTCCGGTCGGTGGCGTCCGGCGGCGAGCTGCTGACGCTGCTCCACCTCGCGCTCCTCTCGACCGGGGGCTAGGTTCGCCGAGCGATGGATCGCGAACAAGTCGCACAGGCACTGTCGGAAATCGCCGCGCTGCTGGAGCTGACCGGCGAGAGCCCGTACCGCGTCCGCGCCTATCAGGCCGCGGCCCGCAGCATCGCGGACTACCCGGGCGATCTTCGGCACGCCCGGGCCAGCGGAGCGCTGGCCCGCCTCAAGGGCATCGGCCCCGCCACCATCGAGATCGTGGCGGACCTGCTGGACTCGGGACACAGCCAGGTGCTCGAGGTTCTGCGGGACCAGGTCCCGCCGGGTCTTGCCGACCTCCTGAAGATCGGCGGCCTGGGTGTCGCACGGGTCCGCACGATTCACGAGAGCCTGCACGTGGATTCGCTGGAGGAGCTGGAAAGCGCCGCGCGCGACGGGCGGCTGGCCAGGCTCCCGCGCTTCGGGCCCAGGACCGCGGAGCGGGTGCTGCGTGGCATCGCCTTCCTGCGGCAGCAGGCGGGCATGCTGCTCGTGCACCACGCGCGGCGGGACGTCGAGGCGGTCGGCGGAGCGCTCGCCGACGTTGCGGGGGTGGACCACGTCGCGGTGGCGGGGAGCATGCGCCGCCGCTGCGAGCTGGTGGGGGACCTCGATTTCGTGCTGGTGACCACGGCGCCCACCGACCTGGTGCTCGACGCGGTCCGCCGGCTCCCCGGCGTCGCCGAGGCGGTGCGGGCCGCTCCGGACGCCCTCCGGCTCCGCCTCGAGAGCGGTGCGGCGGCGGATGCGTATCTCACCCCGCCCGAGCGCTTCGGCCTCGCCCTGGTGCACGCGACCGGGAGCGCCGCCCATCTCGAGCAGCTGGCGGCACGCGCGGAGCGGCGCGGGCTCCACTGGTCCCGGACCGATCTTGCGGGCGCGGAGGCGCCCGCCCAGCTGGCCCACGAATCGGACATCTACCGCGCGCTGGGCCTGCCGTGGATCCCGCCCGAGCTGCGCGAGGGGATGGGCGAACTGGAGGCCGCGGACGCCGGCCGGCTGCCGACGCTCGTCGAGCCCGGTGACCTGCGTGGGTTTCTCCACTGCCATTCCGACTACTCGGACGGCGCGAGCACCGTGGCGGAGTGGGCCGCGGCGGCCAGAGCGGCAGGCTACGGGTACCTGGGAATCACCGATCACTCGCCGGCCACCGCGTTCGGCGGCGGGTTGCACCCTGACGATATCGGCCGGCAGCATGCCGAGATTGACGCCGAGAACGCGAGTGGCACGGGATTGCGGCTGCTCAAGGGAGTCGAGGCCGACATCCTGGCCGATGGGTCGCTCGACTACACCGCCGACCTGCGCCGCCGCTTCGACTTCATCATTGCCTCCGTGCACAGCCGGCACGGCATGTCCGCCGACGAGATGACCGCGCGGATGCTCAAGGCCATGGACGATCCCACGATGACCATCCTCGGCCATCCGACGGGCCGCCTGCTGCTGTCGCGGGATCCCTACCCGCTGGATCTCGACGCCGTGTTCTCGGGGGCGGCGGCGCGCGGCGTCGCCATCGAGATCAACGCGGACCCGCAGCGGCTCGACCTCGACTGGCGGATCCTGCGGCGGGCCCGGGACGCCGGCGTGACCATCTCCATCGGGGCGGACGCGCATGGCGCCGCGCAGCTGCATCACATGGAGTTCGGCATCGGGATCGCGCGCAAGGGGTGGCTGGGCGCCGACGCCGTGATCAACACGCGGAGCCTCGAGGAGTTCCTTGCCTTCGCGGCGCGTGGAACCCCATGACCACCCGCAAGACCGCGCGGCCTGCCGCGACGCCGGAGCGCATGGAGACCATCCTCGAGCGCCTCGAGGCGCGGTTTCCGGACGCCCGCTGTTCGCTGGACTTCGAGAACCCGCTCCAGCTGCTGGTGGCGACGATTTTGAGCGCGCAGTGCACGGATGAACGCGTGAACATGGTGACCCCGACGCTGTTCGCGCGATTCCGGACGGCGCAGGACTTCGCGGACGCGGATCCCGACGCGCTCGAGGCGATCATCCGGCCGACCGGGTTCTACCGCAACAAGACGCGGTCGCTGATCGGGATGGGACGGGCGCTCGCGGAGCGGCACGGCGGCGAGGTGCCGCGGACCATGGAGGCGCTCACGCAGGTGCCGGGCGCCGGCCGCAAGACCGCCAACGTGGTGCTGGGCAACGCGTTCGGCGTCGAGGAAGGGATCGTCGTGGACACGCACGTGTCGCGTATCAGTCAGCGCCTGGGGCTCACCCGGCACACCGATCCCGTGCGGATCGAGCAGGACCTCCTGACGCTCGTGCCCCGGGGCCGGTGGACGCTCTTCCCGCACCTGATGATTCACCACGGTCGGGCCATCTGCCGGGCGCGCACGCCGCAATGCGAAGCCTGTCCCCTGAACGACGTGTGTCCGTTTCCCGCGCGGCCGGCGGCGTGACAGCGGCGACCGGATACCGGTACGACGCCTCGTGGCGCGAGGAGGCCACGCTCGGCGACGGCACGGCGGTGACGCTGCGCCTCGGCGCCGTGGCGCGGCGGCCTTGCCGCCCGAAGGTCCGAAGCGCAGTCTCTGAACGGAGAAGGACCATGGATCGCATGTGGACGAAGCACGACGATCCGCGCGTACCCGCGGACCTCGTGTTCACCCCTCGCACGCTCGTGGACCTGGTCGAAACCACGTGCCGGGAGTTCGCCGGCCGGCCGGCTCCCGGGGAGCCGGCGACCGCCGAGGAGATCCTCGAGTACTGCCGCCGGGAGCCGGCGGGCCGACCATGACCGTGGACTTCGCGGTCGCCTGCGACTACGCGATCATTGACCAGCATGGGAAGCTGTCGGTGCTGGGGATCTTCCAGCATATCTGGGCATCCCGCTTCCCCACCGTGCACCCGCGTCTCCATCTGGTGGTCCGGCTCCGCGGGCGCCGCACCGAGGTCGGCGAACACCGGCTCCGCATCCGGCTGCTCGACGAGCAGGACGCCGAGGTCCTGGCCGGCGACGGCACGGTGACGTTCAACGAGCCGCCGGCCGGCGTGACCGAGCTCGAGGCGGGAGCCGTGCTGGCGTTCGACGTGCCGTTCCAGCAGCCGGGTCGCTACCGCTTCGAGATCACCGTCAACGGCGCAGCGCAGGCGGTAGTCCCCATCGGCGTCTCGCAGGCGCCCCAGGGCGGGCCCGTGGCTCCGTCGTCCCAGCGACCCCTGCACTAGCCGATCCGCGTGGCGTGGCGACGGCCGGCCCTGGTGGCCGGCGTACTGGCTCTGGCCGGGCTCACCTGGAATCTCGGCGGCTACGCGCTGCTCGAGCCGGACGAAGGCCGGAACGCCGAGGTCATGCGCGAGATGGCCGGCGGCGGCTCGTGGTGGCTGCCGCGCCTCAACGGCCTGCCCTACGTGGACAAGCCGTTCGTCCACTTCGCGGCGGGGGCCGCCGCCGTGCGCGCCTTCGGTGCGAACGAGACGGCGGCGCGCCTGCCGTCGCTGCTGTTCACGCTGGGGACGCTGCTCGTGGTCGGCGGCTTCGCGCGCCGGACGATCGGCGCCGACGCGGGATGGCACGCCGCGGTGGTCACGGCCGCCACCCCGTTCACCCTCGCGTACGCGCGGACCGTGATCTTCGACGCCACGCTCACCTTTTTCGTCACGGCGGCGCTCGCGGCGTTCTACCTGGCGGTGGACGCGGCGGAGCGCGGCGGGCCCGCCGGGCGCTGGAGCCTCTGGGGATGGGCCGCGGTGGCGCTGGGCGTGCTGACCAAGGGACCCGTGGCGCTCGCGGTCCCGGTGCTGGTGGCCCTGCCCTACGCGGCCTGGCGCCGCCGGCTGGGCAGCGTGCTCGATCCGCGCGGGCTGCTGGTCCTGCTGGCGCTCGTCCTGCCGTGGCTGTTCGCGATGACCGCGGTCGTCCCGGATTTTCTCCGCTACGTGCTGTTCGTCGAGACCGCCCAGCGCATGGGGACCGACGTGCTGGGCCGCACCGAGCCGTGGTGGTATTTCCTGCCCGTGCTGATCGGCGCGGCGCTGCCGTGGAGCCTGCTGCTGCCGGCAGCCCTGCCGGACGCCGTGCGTGCCCTGCGTGAGCGCCGCCTCGATCCGCGGGTGGTGTTTGCCGTCCTCTGGATGGTGCTGCCGCTGCTGCTCTTCTCGCTCTCCCGCTCGAAACGGCCGCAGTACGTGCTGCCGCTGCTCCCCCCCATGGCGCTGCTCGTGGCGCTGTGGTGGCGCACGCGGCCGGACCGGCTGGCCGGCGCGCGCGTGGCCGGCGCGGCGGTGGCGCTGCTCGGCCTTGGGCTCGTGGCCCTCGCTCCCGTCGTGCCGGGCTGGTTCGATACCCGGACGGCCGTGAGTGACGCCATCGCACCGACGGCGCTCCGGCTCGGGGTGGTCGCGGCCGTGGGGGGCGCGGCGGCGGTGGTCGCGGCGGCACGGGGCGCCTGGGCCCTCCCGGCGCTGGTGCTGCCCGTGGCGGCCATCCCATTCGTGTCCACGACCCTCATGGACGCCATCGGCGAGGATCGGTCCAGCCGGGCGGTCGCGCTGGCCGTGCGTCCCTTCCTCACGGCGGAGACCGAAGTCGTGGCGATCGGGACGTACCCGCTATCGCTCCCGTTCTACCTGGGTCGCACGCTCGTGCTCGTGACCACGGATGGGCGCGAGCTGACCAGCAACTACATCGTGCGCCGGCACGAGCGCCTGCGGCGGCTGCCGGGCTCGACGCTGCGGCCGCCGGACTGGTGGGCGGGCGCGCTCGCCGCGTGCGACCGGCCGCGCGTGTTCGTCGTACCGACGGCGGCGACCGACACGCGCGAGCGGCTGGCCGGAAGCCTGGCGGTGCTGGGCGTCACGCGGAAGTTCGCGATGTACGGGCCGTGCGGCGGCGGCCTGCTCGCCCGGGGTCCCTGACGTGTGCGGCATCTACGGGATGGTGGCGCGACGGGGCACCGCGCTCAGCTGCCCGGCCGCCGCGGACGCGATGGCGCGCGCCCTGCGCCACCGCGGCCCCGACGGGCACGGGCGCCGGACGTGGGAGGACGCGCTGCTGGGCGTCACGCGTCTCCGGGTCGTGGATCTCGATCCCCGCGCGGACCAGCCGTTCACGGATCCGACGGGGCAGGTGACCCTCGCCTGCAACGGCGAGATCTACAACGCACCGGCGCTACGGCGCCGCTATGCCGACTTTCCCTATCGCACGGGGTCGGACGTCGAGGTCGTACTGCCGCTGTTCCTCGACCGGGGCGCGGACGGCCTGGCCGAGTTGGACGGAATGTTCGCGCTGGCGGTGCTCGACCGCCGGGCGGGGCGGCTCGTCCTGGCGCGCGACCGCGCGGGCGAAAAGCCGCTGTTCACGGCCACCGTGGGTGGCGAGTGCTGGTTCGCGTCCGAGCTGTGCGCGCTGCTCGACACGGGCGTGGTGAACCGCGCGCTGGACGTGGGGGCGCTGCGTGCGTTTCTGCGGCACGGCTACGTGGGCGAGCCGCGGACGCCGTTCGCCGCCATCCGGAAGGTGCCGGCGGGGACCATCGTCACCGTGGACGACCACGGCGCCGAGGTGCGGCGCTACTGGGACGCCGACGCGTCGCCGGCCGAGCCCCCGGCACCCCTCGCGACGCTGCTGCACGACGCCGTGGCGCGCCAGGTGCGGGCCGACGTTCCCGTGGGCGTGTTCACGAGCGGCGGGCTCGACTCGTCGCTGCTCGCCGCGCTCGCGGCCGAGGTGGTGGGGCCCGGGCGGATCCGGACGTTCGCCGTGGGATTCCCCGACCGCTCCTACGACGAGCGCCGGTTCGCGGAGCGGTTCGCGCGGGTGCTGGGAGTGCCGTACGAGGCCGCCGTGGTCCACGACGACCAGGTGCCCGAGGCGCTCGACGCGCTGGCGGCCACTGGCGAGCCGGTCGGCGATCCGGCGGCGGTGCCGACGCTGGTGCTGGCGCGCGTGGCCAGGGCCTCGGTCACCGTCGTGCTGAGTGGGGAGGGCGCGGACGAGCTGTTCGGGGGCTACCCGACGTACGTGGGGCACCGGCTGGCCCCGTACTGGGTACGCCTCCCGGCGTCCGTGCGCGCCGGCGCGCGGCGCGCGATCGGGGCGCTGCCCGCATCCGGCCGCCGGGTGCCGCTGCCGTTTCTGCTCGGCCGGTTTGCCGCGGCGGCAAACCAGCCGTGGCCCGAGCGCCACCTCTCCTGGTTCACCAACGGCCTCCCCGAGGAGACGATCGGCGCGGCCGCCTGGGCCGAGCCGGCCCCCGGGGGGCGGTTCGGGGAGGACCCGGTGTCCGGCGCGCTGCGGCTCGACTACGCCGGACCGCTCCGGGAGCGCCTCCTTGTGAAGATGGATCGGGCAACCATGCGGGCGTCGCTCGAGGCCCGGGCGCCGTTTCTCGACCCGGCCGTGACGCGCGCGGCTCGGGCGGCGGGGAGCGAGCACGTCCGCGGCCTCCACGGCAAGCGGCTCCTGCGGGAGGTGGCCCGCCCGATCCTGCCGCGGTTTATTCTCCGGAGGGGGAAGCGGGGTCTCTCGGTCCCCCTCTACCGCTGGCTCAATGGCCCCCTGGCCGCGGCCGCCGATCGGCTGCCGGCCTGTGGAAGACTGGCGGCGACCGGTCTGGTGGATCCCGGGCGGGTGGCCTCCCTGCTCGCCGCCCACCGGGCGGGACGCGCCGACCACGGACGTGCCCTCTGGACGCTGCTCGTGGTCCAGCACTGGTTGTCGTACTGGAATCTGGAGATCGAACCATGACGCGGGACGAAGCGCTGGCCCTGATGCACGAGCACACGGCGTCGGATGCGCTGCGCAAGCACATGTACGCCGTGGACGCGGCGATGCGGGCGTACGCCCGCAAGTTCGGCGAGGACGAGACCGCGTGGGGTATCGTGGGTCTGCTCCACGACTTCGACTACGAGCGCTTCCCGAACGACGCGCATTCGCCCACCAAGGAGCATCCGTCGTGGGGCGTGCGCCTGCTGAAGGAGCGCGGCCTCGACGACGCGAGCTGTCAGGCCATTCTCGGGCATGCTCCGTATACCGGCGTTCCGCGCGACTCGCTCCTCGCGAAGACCCTGTTCGCGGTGGACGAACTGTGCGGCTTCCTGGTGGCGTGCGCCCTCGTGCGACCCTCCCGGAGCTTCGCCGACCTCGAGGTCAGGAGCGTCCGGAAGAAGCTCAAGGACAAGGCGTTTGCGCGGGGCGTGAGCCGGCCGGACATTGCGCAGGGCACCGAGGAGCTGGGTGTGCCGCTCGACGACCACATTGCCTTCCTGCTCGAGTCGCTCCGACCCGAGGAAGCCCGCCTGGGGCTTGGCACCGGCTGACCCCCGACCCAAGTGTGATATGGGTAACACCCCTTCCGCCTGGACTGTCCTTCCCGGCGAGAGACTCAACGGTCCGTGACCCCGATGCGTAACGATAGGGTGTCGGAAGGCGAGATCGCCGCGCTGGCGCACGCCGGAGACGCGGAGGCGTTCGGAGAGCTGGTGGCCCGGTACGCGGCTCAGGCCCGGCGACTCGCCCGCACGATCCTGCTCGATCCGGATGATGCGGACGACGCCGCCCAGGATGGGTTCCTGGCGGCCTGGCGGCACCTGGGACGGTACGATCCGGGCCGCCCGTTCGGGCCCTGGCTGCTGCGGATCGTGGCCAATGCCGCGGCGGACCGGCGGCGGCGGCGGCGGGTGCGCCAGACGGAAGAACTGTCGCCGGCCGCGGCCACCCGGAGCCCGGGACCGGCGGCCGACGCGGATCGGAGCGCGCTCAGGGGCGCCTTTGCGGCGGCCCTCCGCGAACTCCCGGAACGGCAACGAACCGCCATCGTGCTGTTCGACGTGGAGGGATACAGCCACGCCGAGATCGCGGCGGTCCTGCGGGTGCCCGAGGGAACGGTGCGGTCCGACGTGTTTCACGCGCGACGGGCGCTGCGGGAGCCGCTCGCGGCGTGGCGAGGATGGAAGGAGAACGAGGGATGACCGAGCATTCGCCGTTTGACCACACGCCGGACCCGGTGCTGGCCGAGGCCCTGCGCCAGGCGTTCCCGGTGGGGGACGAGGCGGGGTTCGTGCGCCACGTGCTCGAGCGGATCCGCGCGGTCGAGCCGTGGTGGCAGATCCTCGGCGATTGGGCCCGCCCGGGCGTCGCGGCCGCCATGATCCTGACCGCGGTCGGCGGGTTCCTGCTCGGACGGCTGGTCGGGCCGGAGCGTGCCGGCCTGGCGGCGGGCGAGCCGGGGCCGGGGATCGGACTGGAAGTGACGGTCTTGCTCACCGAAGGCGGGCCACCCGACGTCGAGACGATTCTCGGCGACGGTTCACAATAGCGGCAGGGATCTGCTCATGATGTTGCACCGCTCGAAGCTCTACGCCGCCGGCCTGCTGGTGGTCACGTTCGCCGCGGGGGTCGCGGTCGGGACGGGCGTGTCCGCCGCGGCGAACGACCGTCCACGGCACGAGAACGGCCCCGAGCGCCGCGCCCGGCAGAGCTACGCCGACCGGCTTGGACGGGAGCTGCAGCTCACGCCCGTGCAGCGGGACAGCGTGGCACGGATCGTGGCGGGCTACCAGGACTCGATGACCGCCATCTGGCAGGCCCTGCAACCCCGCACCGACTCGATCCGTACGGCCATTCGCCGGAACATCGCCAATCTGCTCGACTCCGCTCAGCAGGAGCGGTACCGGTCCTATATCCACCGCACCGACTCGGCGCGGGCGGCACGGGAAGCGAGGGAGCGTCATGGCTCGCGGTAGGTGGTTTTTGGTGTGGGCCGTGGCCCTGTTGGGGATTCCGCGTTCGCTCGTGGGACAGACGCCCACGGTCACGCTGGAGGATGCCATCACGCTGGGGCTGCGGGTGCAGCCGGCGGTCGTGCAGGCGCGGGGCGCCCTGCGGTCCGCGGGCGCGAGCAATCGCGAAGTCCTCGGCTCATGGCTCCCGCGCGTGAACGCCAACGGCTCGTGGGCGCGCAACCAGACCACGACCCGGGTCAACACCGAGGGCATCGAGTTCTCGAGTCCGGCCAACAACTACAGCGCGGGCTGGAATGCGTCCATTGACATCTTCGACGGGTTTCGCCGGTTCGCGCAGAACCGCGCGGCCGACGCGGACTACGAAAGCGCGGACGCCAACCTCACGAATCAGCAGTTCCAGGTGACGCTCCAGGTCAAGCAGGCGTTCTTCAACGCGCTGGCCGCCGACGAGCTGGTGCGCGTGTCGGACACGCGGATCCGCCGGGCGGAGGAGCAGCTCAAGGTCGCGAAGGAGAAACTCACGGCCGGGAGCGCCACGCGATCCGACACGCTGCGGAGCGCCGTCGAGTTGGGGAACGCGCGGCTCCAGTATCTGAACGCCCAGACCTCGCAGGCGTCCACGCGCGCGGCGCTGTCGCGGCTGATCGGGTACGACGGCCCGGTGCAGCCCGTCGGCGACTCCGCGCTGTACCTGCTGCCGCCGCTCGACACCGCCGCCCTCCGGGGCGAACTCCTGCGGTCCGCGCCGGCCATCATCGCGGCCGAGGCCAACGCCAAGGCGGCGGCGGCGTCCGTCGCCGTGGCCCGGGCCACGTATTTCCCCACGTTGACCGGGTCGTTCTCCCAGAACTGGTCCGGCACGGACGTCGGCGCCCTCGACGATGCCTGGAGCGCGCGCCTGTCGCTGAACTGGAGCCTCTTCAACGGGTTCACCCGGGAGGCCAACCTCACGCGCAGCGCGGTGAGTCGCGAGTCCGCGGAAGCCCAGGCCGACGACGCCCGGCGCCAGGCATCGGCGCAACTCACGCAGCAACTCGCGGTTCTGGAGTCCTCGCGGGCGCAGATCGCCATTGCGGAAGCCACGCTGGCCGCCTCCCAGGAAGACCTTCGCGTGGTGCAGGAACGGTACCGCCTGGGGGCCGCCACGATCGTGGATGTGCTCACGTCGCAGGTGACGCTGGATCAGGCGGAGGTGGATTCCATCCGCGCCCGGCTCGATTTCCTCGTGGCCCGGGCCCAGCTCGAGGCGCTGCTCGGGAGGACGCTATGACCACCGCGCACATGGATTTCAGCACGGGCGACGCCCCGCTCCCCGACATCATCATCCTGACCCACAAGCTGTCGCGGGATTACCAGCTGGGCTCGGAGACGGTGAAGGCCCTGCGCGGCGTGAACCTCCAGATCAAGCGCAACGAGTTCACGGCCATCATGGGCCCGTCCGGGTCGGGCAAGTCCACCCTGATGAACCTGATCGGCTGCCTCGATACGCCCACGGCGGGCGAATACTGGCTCAACGGCCAGAAGGTGAGCGAGTTGGACGACGACAGCCTGGCGCGCATTCGCAACAAGGAGATCGGGTTCGTCTTCCAGACGTTCAACCTGCTGCCGCGGGCCAGCGCATTGCACAACACCGAGCTGCCGCTCATCTACGCGGGCATCCCGGCGCGGGAGCGGAAAGAACGCGCAGCCGGGGCACTGGAGCGAGTAGGCCTCGGCGACCGGATGCACCACCGTCCCAACGAGCTGTCGGGCGGCCAGCGGCAGCGCGTCGCCATCGCCCGCGCGCTCGTGAACGAGCCGAGCATCGTCCTCGCGGACGAGCCCACCGGGAACCTCGACAGCGCCACGAGTTCGGAGATCATGGCCGTGTTCGACCAGCTCCATGGCGCCGGGCAGACCATTGTCCTCATCACCCATGAACGCGACATCGCGGCTCACGCCCACCGCGCCATCCACCTGATGGACGGGCAGGTCGAGCTGGATGAGATCACGAGAAAGACGGCCTGACCATCATGACCGCACCCCCCCGTTTCCCCTCCCCCGCCTTCGCCCTCGCGGCCGCTCTGGCCGCCTGGGGGTGTGAGGAGGAGGTACCGCCGCCGGTGTATCAGCTGGTGCCGGTCGTCACGCGCGACATCGTGGTGTCCGCGAGCGCCGCCGGCGCGGTCGAGCCGATCACGACGGTCGAAGTGAAGTCCAAGGCGTCGGGCGAGATCATCCAGGTCCTGGTCGAAACGGGCGACGCGGTGACCCCCGGGAGGCGGTTGATCCAGGTGGATCAGCGCGTCCCGCAGAACGCGCTGGTGCAGGCCGAGGCCGACCTCGAGGTGGCCCAGGCCGAGCTCACGAACTCCCAGTCGCAGTTGCGGCGTTCCGAGGAGCTGTTCAAGACCCAGTCCATCACCGAACAGGAGTACGACAACGCCCGACTGGCGGCGGCCAACGCCCGTGCGCGTCAGGTGCGCGCCGAGCGGTCGCTCGAGGATGCGAAGATCGCCTGGGAAGACACCGACGTGCGCGCGCCGATTGCCGGCGTGGTGATCGAGCGCAACGTCGAGGTGGGGACGGTCATCTCGTCCGCCACGAGCAACGTGGGCGGTGGAACGGTCCTGCTGCGCATGGCGAACCTGGACACGGTTCAGGTCCGGGCCATGGTGGACGAGACGGACATCGGCAAGATCCAGCCCGGCATGGCGGTCTCGATCCTGGTGGACGCGTACCCCAACCGGCCGTTCGACGGCCAGGTGCTGAAGATCGAGCCGCAGGCCATCACGCAGCAGAACGTGACGATGTTCCCGGTGCTGGTCCGCATCGCGAACCGCCAGGGGCTGCTCAAGCCCGGGATGAACGCGGAAGTGGAGATGCACGTGGGGCGGCGGGAGAACGTGCTGGCGGTGCCCAACGCCGCGCTCCGCACCACGCGGGACGTGGCGTCCGCGGCGGGCGTGCTGGGCCTGGACCAGGAGACCGTGGATCGGCAGCTCGCGGAGGCCCGCGAGGCGGGCGGCGGGCAGGCCTCCCTCGGCGGGACGACGGCCGTGGACTCGCCGCCGTCCAACGTCTACCGCACGCGGGACGGGCGCGAGATCACGTTGCCCGACGGCATCACGGCGCCGCAGGTGGATGCCCTGTTCGCCAGGATGCGGAGCGGGGGCGGACCCGGCGGGCTGTCCGCCGCAGAGCAGGCCGTGTTTCAGCGGATCCGGAGCGCCGTGGGGGGCGGCGCCGGCGGCGGCCAGCGATCGTCCGCGGCGAGCGGCGCGTTCGGCGGCGACTACATCGTGTTCGTGATGCGCAACGGGACACCCACCGCGGTACCGATCCGCACCGGCCTCACGGATCTCGACTATTCCGAGGTCACCCAGGGCCTCACGGCGGACGACACGGTGCTCATCCTGCCCAGTGCCAGCCTCGTACGGGCCCAGCAGGCGATGCGCGACCGGATGAACCGGATGGGCGGCGCGGTCCCCGGCATGACGCGCTCCTCCACGACCGCCACCCCGGGTCCGGGCCGCGGGGGCCGCTGATGCTGATCGGCGAGATCATCCTGGTGGCGCTCGGCGCCATCCGGGCGAACAAGCTGCGCTCGCTGCTCACCATGCTCGGCATCGTGATCGGCGTCGGCGCGGTCATCACGATGGTCGCCCTGGGCTCGGGCGCCCAGAAGGCCGTCCAGGACCAGATCGAGCGGCTGGGCACGAACCTGCTCACGATCTACCCCGGCCAGTCGTTCATGCACGGCGTCGCCAGCGGCGAACGCGTGAGCCTCACGATGGACGACGCCAAGGCGCTCGAGAACACGAGCCCCGTCATCGCCAACGTGGTGCCCGAGATTGCCGGCAACCAGCAGGTGAAGTACGGCAACCAGAACATCAACGTGAACGTGAACGGCACGACGCCCAACTTCCTGCGCGTGCAGAACTACGCGCTGATCGCGGGCCGCATGTTCACGACGGGGGACGACGAGGCGCGCCGCCGGGTGGCGGTGCTGGGCGGCGGCGTTCCCGAGATGCTCGGCAGCAACGGCCCGGCCATGATCGGCCAGACCATTCAGATCAGGGGCATCCCGTTCGAGATCATCGGCCTGCTGGCCGAGAAGGGCATGTCGAGCGGGTTCGGGGGCAACCCGGACGAGCAGATCCTGATCCCGCTCCAGACGGCGCGGTATCGGGTGGTGGGCCGCGACCGGCTGCGGTCGTTGACCGTCGAGGTCAGCCATCCGGATTCGGTGAACGTCGCCATGCTCGAGATCGAGCAGGCCCTGCGCAGCGCGCACGGAATCCGGCCCGGCGGCGACAACGATTTCCAGATCCGGAACCGCAGCGAGTTCCTCTCCACGTTCGAGGAGACCACCCGGACGTTCACGTTCCTGCTCGCGGGCATCGCGGCCGTGAGTCTCCTCGTGGGCGGGATCGGCATCATGAACATCATGCTCGTCTCCGTCACCGAGCGCACGCGGGAGATCGGGGTCCGGAAGGCGTTGGGCGCCACGCGGCGGAGCATCCTGTTCCAGTTCGTGGTGGAGGCCCTCGTGCTGTGCCTGATGGGCGGCGTGATCGGCATCCTGGTGGGCGCGGGCGGGGCCCTGGCGCTCTCCCGGCTCGCCAACTGGAACACGCTGATCTCGCCGGGCGCCGTGGTGCTGGCCATCGCGTTCAGCGCTGGCGTCGGGCTGTTCTTCGGCATCTGGCCGGCGCAGCGCGCGGCGCGGCTGGATCCCATCCAGGCGCTGCGGTACGAGTAGGGCGGACCCGCTCCCGCCACCTCACGGCCGCCGGCGGTCCCCCGCCCCCTGCCACACCACACGGCGGACGCCCTCCATCCTGCCCTGCCACCCGGCGGGCGGGGCGGGCGGTGCTGATTCGGTTGCGTCTCCCCCGGACTGGCTCCCGGTGCCTGCTCACTTGACCCGACCGCCCCCCGAATCGAGCTTCCAGGGAGAGTGCCTCCATGCCACCGAAGGGGTGAGTCAGGGATCCCTGTGTCGTTCGACCGCTTCGTTCGACAACGCGTTCGGCTCACACTCACGGCGCTGGCTGGTGCCGCGGCGGGGTTGACGTGTGCCGAGAGCGTCGCCCCCGATCTCGTCGTTCCCATTCAGATCGTGGCGACACCGGACCGTGACACACTCCGGCTCGCCGACTCGCTCGTCCTTGTCGTTCGCAGCGACAGCCTGACGCCGCTCGGCGTCCTCTGGATCATCGAGCCGCGCGCGGACTCGATCCGCGGCGACACGCTGGTGTACCGCCCCTCGGCGGCCGGCACGGAGTACGTGCGTGCACTCGCGAGGTTCCCCGGCGAGCGATTCGGCAGCACGGCGCGCCGCGTCGTGGTCCTGCCCAACGCCGCCCCGATCATCGCCATTCAGGTGTCCGGCGGCGCTGTGGCGCGCGTGCCGCTGGGCGACACGATCGAGCTCATCGCGGAGGTTGCGGACCCCGACGGCCAAGTCGTCAGCGCGGAGGCACGCCGGTGGTATCTCGAGGATCCCACCGATGGCGCCTCCGAAGCACTCATCGGTACCGGTGATACGTTGCGATTCCCCGTGACCGCGGTCAGGGTCTTGCGGTTTCACCTGATCGTGACGGACGCAGCCGGCGCGCGCACCCACGCATGGTACTCGTGCGAGGGGTACGATCCGGTGACGCCGTGGCGCTGGCGCACGCGTGTCTCCAGCTCGTGGGTGACCTGGGTCGCCAGGCACCCCGCCGGTCTGCTTCTCGCCCTTGCTCCTTACTCCGGCCTGGGCCACACGGTGGTGGCGTTGACCGACAGCGGTATCAGACTATGGGCCTTGGGCACCCAACTCACCGGAACGCCGGTGGCGGTTGGAGATGACGCCGGCATCTACCAGAGCGGCACGAGTACGACCGGCACCGGGCAACCCGAGACGAGAGCCATCAAGATCGATGCTGACGGATCCGAGATGTGGACCCTCCCTGGCGCCAGGGCTGTCGAGGGCCCCGCGCTCCTCCATGACGGTGGTGTCGCGATACCCAGGCTCCACGGTGTGCTCGTGGTCGAGCCGAACGGAAGTGAACGGTGGTCCGCCGCCATAGACTCGATTGGCGAAATCAGGGGTCTGAGCGTAGGTGGCGACTCGACGCTCTATGTCTTTGGATATACGGCACCCACGCCGCGTGCGAGCGTCTCCGCGTATACGCCGGCAGGAGCCTTGCGGTGGCGTTCGCTGCTCGGGACCGGCCTGACAACCAAGACCGCGATACCTGCCGATGACTCAACCCTGCTGGTGGGAGCGGACTCGCTCCACGCACTGCGTGCCGATGGTTCCGTGCGCTGGTCGCGACCGGGCCGGTTCTCGCACCCGGCAATCGGGAACGGTCGCCTGTACTACGCGCTGGGCACCGACCTCGTTGCCGTCGCGCTGGCCACCGGCATGGAGGACTGGCGGATCACGCTGCCGGGGGGAGCCGGATACCCCATTCTCACGCTCGGGGGGGACGTCATCGTGCCGGTGGGAGCCACAATCATGGGATTCGACGTAGCCTCAGGGAACGAGCGCTGGCGCCACGTGCTGGCCGGGCACCATACAGCTGCTCTGCTCCTGACCGATGGGGGCGACCTGATAGCGGGCGACGAGTTCGGATTCGTCGAGGCGATCCCCGCCGGTGCCGGTCCGCTCGCATCGGCATGGCCCATGCCATGGGCCGACGAGCGACGCACCGGCAGAGCACGGCGCCCATGAGGCGGCTTTCGCGCCTTCTCGCCGTTTCGGTGCTGGCGTGCACCGATGCCACGGAGCCGGTTCCCCCTCCCGTCGAAGTCGCGATTCTGGCGCCCAGCCCCGACGAGGGCTACTACGAACTTGACCCCATCGTGCTCATCGGAGAGGCCGGCGCTTCCGACCTCGGGCCCCTCCCGGACGATTCCCTCCTATGGACCTACGGCATCCAGGCGCTGGGCACGGGACGGCGGGTCGTGACGCGGGCCCGCGCCGGCCGTGAGCCCATCCTGCTCACCGCGCGGTATGGCCCGCGCACCACCCGCGCGACCCTCCTGATTGACGCCGCGCCCGACGGCCTCGGCCGGCTCCTGTGGACGGTGCCGCTGGACACGAATCAGGCCGACGCGCTGGCGTTGGATCCGACGTCGGGCACCCTGTACGCGCACGATCGGGACGGCGAGGTCGCGGTGGCCGTGGCGCTGGACGGCTCCGTGCGTTGGCGAAGCGAGCTGGGCATCTACGCGCAGCGCTCCCCGCCGGCCGTGGGCCCGGACGGCGCGCTGTTCTACGGGTACTGGGTGGGCCCTGCCGGTGGACCGAACAACAAGCCGGGCGGCGTACTTGCGCTCAACCCCGACGGCACGCGCCGATGGGTGTTCATCGCCGCCGAACACGGACCGGTGGGCAGCACGTACTACCACTCGCACGGTGGTGTAGCGCTCGACGCCTCCGGGAACGTCTACTTGGCGACGGAAGAGAACGACTCACCGCTCTACGGGATCGCTCCGGATGGTTCGCTGCGGTGGCGGACCGCCACGCACACAACCGGCTACCTGTCGAGGTTCTGGAGCTACGCCACCCTGCTCACCGACTCGCTCGTCGGGTCGCCCCGCGTCGGCGATTCGCTGCCGGTCGTCGGAACGGAGGCCGGCGTCCAGCGATGGAGCGCGGCGATGGGGCCCAGCTACTTCTGCCTGCTCGCCCCCGCTGTCGGCGCCGACGGCGCGGTCTACGTGTCAAAATGGCAAGACCCGGCGACCTTCGCCCCGGGGGTCGCTGCCTACAATCCGAGCGGCACCGTGCGCTGGACCCAACCGCTCCCCGTCCAGCCTCGCTCCGGAAGCCCCGTCGTCGGGGGTGATCGCCTGTACTTCGCCGCGCCGAATGGCGGGGTACTCGTGCTCACGATCAGCGGACTCACCGAGGCCACGTGGGGACCGCCTCTCGCGGCATACTTCCACGACGGGATCACCTTGGCGGGCAAGGACGTCCTCTACGTAGCCGCGAACGACACCCTTCTGAGCTATGATCGCGCCGGGACCCGGCGGTTCGCAGTCCCCATTCCTCATCGCGTGTCTTCCGGCTGCTACGAGGCACAAGGCGGCCCGGTCGTAGGCCGAGACGGGACCATATACGTGCGGGCCTCCGACGGCGGCGTGATGGCCTTCCGCGATACCGTGGGCCCCGCGACGAGCGCCCCCTGGCCCACGCTCCAGGGCGACTTCACACGTCGCGGCCGACGGGCCACCGATGGGGCGAGCGGGCCGGCCGCGCTCACCGAGGCCACCGGACACGTCCTCTCAGCTCCCCGTGCCCCGGCGCTACATTTCGGCCGCCATGCGCCGCCTCCCCTTTTGCCTCGCACTGCTGACGGGCTGGACAGCAGCCCTCACCGCCCAGCCGGCCGTGTACCACGGCCGCACCGGTGACCGGGCCGTCGCCATCCCCCGCCTCGACGCCGCCGTAACCATCGACGGCAGCCTCGACGAGTCGGTCTGGCGCTCGGCGGCCCTGCTCACCGGCTTCTCCCAGTACCAGCCCGTAGACGGCCGCCCCGCCGAGGACTCGACCGAGGTCCTCGTCTGGTACACCGCGCACGCCATCTACTTCGGGATCCGCGCCCACGAGCGCCACGGCGACATCCGCGCGACGCTCGCCGACCGCGACAAGATTGACACCGACGACTACGTCCAGATCCTGCTCGACACCTTCAACGACCGGCGCCGTGCCTACGTCGTTGGCGTGAACCCGCTCGGCGTCCAGGCCGACGGCATCCGCACCGAAGGCGGCTTCGGGAGCGCCGGCGGCCGTGGCGGCGACTTCAGCGGCCGGTTCGAGAACGTGGACATGAACCCCGATTTCACGTTCGAGTCGCGCGGCCGCATCACGCCTACGGGCTACGAGGTGGAGGTACGGATCCCCTTCCGGAGCCTGCGCTTTCCCGGCACGGATCCCCAGGCCTGGTCCATCAACATCATCCGCAAAGTCCAGCACTCGGCCTATCAGGACACCTGGACGCCCGCCGTCCGCGCGAGCGCGTCCTTCCTGACCCAATCCGGCACGCTGGAAGGGCTGACCGGCTTGAGCCGTGGCCTCGTGCTGAGCCTGAACCCGTTCACCACCGGGCGCCTGGAGGGCACCCCCGACTCGCTGGGCACCTGGGCGTACGACGCGACGCCCGAGGTGGGCCTCAACGCCTCGTGGGGCATCACCTCGAACCTCACCCTCGACGCGACCGTCAATCCGGACTTCTCGCAGGTCGAGGCGGACGTGGCCCAGGTCACCGTGAACGAGCGGTTCGCCCTCTTCTTTCCCGAGAAGCGACCGTTCTTCCTCGAGGGGATCGAGCTGTTCAACACGCCCAACTCGCTCATCTACACGCGGCGGATCGCGGAGCCGCTGGGCGGCCTCAAGCTCACCGGCAAGGTGGCCGGAACGAGCGTGGCCCTGCTCTCCGCCGTGGACGACAAGCGGGTCTCGGCCACAGGGGAGGATTACCCCGTCGTCAACGCGCTGCGGCTCCGCCGCGACCTCGGGGACCAGTCCACCGTAGGGCTCGCGTACACGGATCGGATCGAGAACGGCGCGTTCAACCGGGTGATCGGGGGCGACGTGCGTATCGTGTTCGCCCGGCTCTACTACCTCGAAGTGCAGGGCGCCAACAGCTGGACCGGCGGGGACGGCACGGTAGCCGCGCCGCTGTGGGAGGCGACGGTGGATCGCACGGGCCGCTCGTTCGGCTTCCACTATCGGATTCAAGGCATCGCGCCGGGGTTCCGGACGGACGTGGGCTTCGTGCCGCGCACCGACGTCGTGACGCCGAGCATCACGAACCGATTCTCGTTCTACGGCGGGCCGGGGGCCCTCATCGAGCAGTGGACCAATTTCGTCCGACTGGAAGGCCTCTGGGACTACGACGCGTTCTTCGACGGCGGCGGCATCCTGGAGAGCCAGGCGGGTGTCACGAGCTTCTTCACGATCCGGAACGGCTGGGGCGCGCGGATCACGCCCCAGTGGTCCACCGTACGGTTCGAGCCCGATGACTACGCCGACTATTTCGTGGATGCGGGGGCGGACACGGTGCCGTTCACGCTGCCGGACCGACTCACGAATCTCCGGCAGGTAAACGTGAGCGGCAACACGCCCCAGGGAGCCCTGACCGCCAGCGCGTCCTTGACCGTTGGCACGATGGCGGCGTTCTTCGAGCCCGCGGCCGCCAGTGGCCTGTCCGGCAACGCCGGCGTCACCTGGCGGCCCACCGACCAGCTCCGGATCGAGGGGCGCTACGTCTACTCGCGGCTCACCCGGGAGCGCGACGGCACCCGCCTGTCCACCGCGCACATCCCCCGACTCAAGCTGGAATACCAGCTCTCACGGTCCATTTTCGTGCGGTTCGTGGGCCAATATGCGGCGCAGGAAACCGACGACCGGCGCGACCCCGTCACGGATCGGCCGATTCTCACGCCGAACGACGACGGCGTGCTCGAGCCCGCTTTGGCCCGGACCGAGAACGACCTGCGGGTGGACTTCCTCTTCTCGTACCACCCCACGCCGGGCACGGTCTTCTATCTGGGATACGGATCCAGCCTCACCGAGGCCGACGCGTTTACGTTTCGGGACGTGGACCGCGTGAACGACGGGGTTTTCGTGAAACTGAGCTACCTCTTCCGGCTGTAGCCGACGTGGGCTTCGTCCAGGCACTGGCCTGCCGCCGCTGCGGTGCGGAGCACCCCAAGGAAGCGCACGTCGGCTGCGCCGCGTGCGGCGCGCCGCTCGACCCCCGCTACGACTGGGACGCCATCGCGCGGGCCGTGACACGCCAGGACGTGGCGATCCGGCCCCGCACCATCTGGCGCTACCGCGAGCTGCTGCCGCTCGACGGCCCCCCGACCGTGAGCCTCCACGTGGGGTGGACCCCGCTCGTCGAAGTGCCGCAACTCGCCGACCTGCTCGGCGTCGGCCGGCTGTGGGTGAAGGTGGACGGCGTGTCGTTCCCTTCGCTCTCGTTCAAGGATCGAGTCGTCGCGGTGGCCATCAACAAGGCGCTGGAGCTGGGCATCCGGACCGTGGGATGCCCGAGCACCGGCAACCTCGCGAACGCCGTGGCGGCCCACGCGGCGGCCGCCGGTCTCGACGCGTGGGTGTTCATCCCGGACACCCTCGAGCAGGGGAAGGCCGTCGGCACCCTGGTCCACCGGCCCAGCGTGGTGCGCGTGCACGGCACGTACGACGAGATCAACCGGCTGTGCCGGGAGGCGGCGACGGCGTTCGGCTGGGGAATCGTCAACGTCAACCTGCGCGCGTACTACGGCGAGGGCTCGAAGACGATGGCCTACGAGATCGCCGAGCAGCTGGGCTGGCGGGTGCCGTCGGCGGTGGTGACGCCCATGGCGGGCGGCTCCCTCGTCACCAAGCTCGCCAAGGGGTTCGGCGAGCTGATGCGGCTCGGCTGGCTGCCGGGACCCATCCCGCGGATCTTCGGCGGGCAGCCCGCCGGCTGCGCGCCCATCGTCACGGCCGTGCACAACGGCACCGAGACGATCACGCCGGTGCGTCCCAACACGCTGGTGAACTCCCTTGCGATCGGCGACCCGGTGGACGGTCCCTGGGCCGTCCGAACGATTCTCGAGACCGCGGGCTGGGCGGCCGCCGTGCCGGACGCGGAGATGGTCGAGGGGATCACGATGCTCGCCGAGTTCGGCGGCATCTTTGCCGAGACGGCGGGCGGCGTCACTGTGGCCGCGGCCCGGCGCCTGGCGGCCGAGGGGTGGCTCAAGCCGGACGACGAGGTCGTCCTGTGCAGCACGGGGAACGGGCTCAAGACGGTCGAGGCCCTGGACGGCACCGCGGAGCCCGGCCCCGTGATCGGGCCCAGCCTCAAGGAGCTGGAGCGGCTGCTGTGACGGATCGTCCGGCCGTGCGGGTCCCCGCCTCGACTTCCAACCTGGGCGCGGGATTCGACTGTCTGGGCCTGGCCCTCGACCTGTGGCTCGACGCCCGGTTGGAACCGGGCCCCGGCCCCCCGCGATACACGGGCACCGTCGCGGGACTCGACGCCGTCTCGGACCTCACGTTCGCCCTGCTCGACGAGCGGGACGCGCTGGCGGGGCGGCGGCTCGTCGTCCACTCGGACATTCCGATCGGCAAGGGGCTCGGCTCGTCCGCCGCCGCCATCGTGGCGGGGATCGCGCTCGCACGACTCGCTCTGGGCGATCCGTTCGACCGCGACGCCATCTTCCGCGGCGCGGCGCAGGAAGAGGGACACCCGGACAACGCGGGGCCCGCCGTGTACGGCGGGCTCGTGCTCGCCGCGCAGCGACCCACCCAGCTCACGCTGCATCGGGACCTCGCGGTGGCGCTCGCCGTCCCGGACCACGCCATCTCCACCAAGGCCGCCCGCGACTTGCTGCCGGCGGTCGTGCCGCGGGAGACCGCGGTGGCCCAGGCCGCCCGCAGCGCGGCGCTCGTGTTGGGCCTCACGTGGGGCGACCCGGACCTCATTGATTTCGGGATGGACGACCGCCTCGCGGTGCCGCACCGGCGCCCGCTGATCCGGGGCTACGACGCCGCGGTGAGCGCTGCGCTCGATGCCGGGGCGTACGGCGTCACGATCTCGGGTGCGGGATCGTCGCTTGTGGCCCTCTGCTCCCGGGCCGACGTGGACGGGGTCGCGGACGCCATGGCGGTGGGGCTCGCGCGGAACGGGACGCCGGCCCGGCCGCTCGTGGCGCGCGTGGCGGGGACCGGGGTAACGATCGTTCCGTAAGGGCGACCGCCCCTACGGGATCGCGGTGACCGTCCCGATCGCCCCGACCGCCAGGGCCGTGCGTTACTTCTCCTTCGCGCGCCGCGACTTCGTGGCGGGGCGCCGGCGGCGCAGCCACCGCAGGCGCACGGCAATCTGGCGGGCATGGTGCCGGTTGTGCACGTAGAAAAACCGGACCCACTCGGGCAGGTTCAGGTCACCGACGTAGGGGTGCCGGACATACAGGCGGGCCTGCCGCTCGGGCGGCAGCGCCTCGGCCAGCGCGGTCAACCGGGCCACCGCCATGCGGTACTGCGCCGTGGCGAGCTTGGGATCGGGCTTGTCGTCCGGCCGCGTGGCCGCGGGGGTCTTGCGGCCCGGCGGGATCCGCCCGATGCCGAGCAGCAGGTGCCGCATCAGCTGCTGCTGCGCGGTCGCGCGCCGGACGAGGTCCGTGCGCTCCTGCCGCTCCTCCAGCTTCTGCACCACCGCGTCCATCCCGATGGCCAGATGGTGGAGGATCT
>Ga0214471_10000721_pt1 | contig 27198 bp, 21 predicted proteins | sample RVTome_5_FD_207665 | JGI IMG/M metagenome (GOLD analysis project Ga0214471, IMG submission 207665) | Soil microbial communities from uranium-contaminated site in the Upper Colorado River Basin, Wyoming, United States - RVT142D155 | ecosystem: Environmental > Terrestrial > Soil > Contaminated >... | reverse complement strand
CCATCGCGCGCGCCCTGGTGAACGACCCGGTCCTGATCCTGGCGGACGAGCCGACGGGGAACCTGGACACCCGCACGAGTGCCGAGATCATGACCCTCTTCCAGGAGTTGAACCGGGGCGGAATGACTATCGTGCTGGTGACGCATGACGAGGAGATGGCGCGATACGCGCGCCGCATTCTCACCTTCCGCGACGGCCTGCTTGTGACCGATCGGGCCGTCGCGGCGGCGACCCCCCAGGAGGCGACGACATGAACATCGGGGCCAGCGTCCAGATCGCCCTCAGGGCGTTGCGGGTCAACAAGATGCGCTCGGCCCTGACCATGCTCGGGATCATCATCGGCGTCAGCGCGGTGATTGCCATGATGGCGGTCGGCGCCGGTGCGCGCGAGCGGATCGCCGCGCAGATCCGAAGCATCGGATCCAACGTCATCATCGTCCTCTCCGGCAGCACCACCAGCGGCGGGATCCGCGTGGGCAGCGGGAGCGTCCTCACCCTGACCGAGGATGACGCCACGGCCATTGCCCGGGAGGTGCCCGCCGTGGAGGCCGCGGGGCCCACGATGCGCGGGACGGGGCAGGTGGTCTTCGGGAACCAGAACTGGTCCACGGTGATTCAAGGGGCGACCCCGGAGTACCTCGTGGTGCGGGAGTGGCCGGTGGTCTCCGGTCGGGACATCATGCCGCAGGATGTGGATGGGGCGGCCAAAGTGGTCCTCCTCGGCCAAACGGTAGCCGCGAATCTCTTCGGGGATTCGGATCCGGTGGGCGAGATCATCCGGATCAAGAAGGTCCCCTTCACCGTCGTTGGAATCCTGGCCGCCAAAGGGCAGTCAGCCTTTGGACAGGATCAGGACGACATCATGGTCATCCCCCTCTCCACGGCCAAGCGGAAGGTCCTGGGAGTGAGCCAGGCCAATCCCCGGAGTGTCGGGGCGATCCTGATCCGGGCCTGGGCACCAGAGGTGATTCCCGAAGCGGTGGAGCAGATGACGGTGTTGCTCCGGCAACGTCATCGCCTGCAGCCGTGGCAGGAAGATGACTTCACCGTCCGGAACCTGTCCGAGGTCTTCGCTGCCCAGGAGGAGTCGGCCCGGACCATGTCGTTGCTCCTGGGGGCGATCGCCTCGGTCTCCCTCCTGGTGGGGGGGATCGGGATCATGAACATCATGCTCGTCTCGGTGACCGAGCGGACGCGCGAGATCGGGATTCGCATGGCGGTGGGGGCGAGGGAGCGCGACATCCTGACGCAATTCCTCATCGAGGCGGTGACGCTGGCCCTGATTGGGGGCATCGTCGGGATCGCCCTCGGGGTCGGTGGGTCGTCCCTTCTCTCCTTCTTCGCCGAGTGGGAGACCGTAATCGCGCCCGCGGCAATCGGTCTCGCCTTTGTCTTCTCGTCCGCCGTCGGGGTCTTCTTTGGGTACTACCCCGCCCGCAAGGCCGCCTCTCTCGACCCGATCGAGGCCCTGCGGTACGAGTAGGGGACCGACCATGAAAAGACGACTGGCGCTCGGCCTGGCCGTGTCGCTTGTCCTGATGGGGTGCGCGTCGGTCGTCCCCGGGGATTTCCAGGCGGGCGCGGACCGGGGCCTCACCCTGGCCGAGATCTGGGCGCGGCCGGAGGCCTCGCGCGGACGGACGATGATCCTGGGCGGGGAGATCCTGCAGGTGACGCCGAAGCCGAGTGGGACGGAGGTGGAAGTGCTCGAGCGACCCCTCGGGAGACAGGATCGGCCCGGGCAGACCGATGCATCCCAAGGGCGCTTCCTGGTCGTGATGGACGGGTTTCTCGATCCGGCGGTCTATCGCGCCGGCCGGGAGGTCACGGTGGTAGGCGAAGTGGAGGGCGTCACCGCACGCCCCATCGGCGAGGTGATGTACACCTTCCCGCTACTGCGGGGCCGGTACCTGCACCTCTGGCCTCTGCGCCGGCACGTCGTCACCGATCCTGGTTGGCCGCATGCGTTCTGGTCCGATCACGGGTGGTTCTGGCACCGCCACCGCTCCGGCCTGGTCGGATTTCGCCACTGAGGGATGACGGAGAAGGTCGCTATGTCCCCGGACAGACCACGTCACGGACGCGGCCGTCGGCTCCTGCTGGCCCTTGCGCCTCTTCTCGCTGTGAGCCTCCCCCCCCCGGCCGAGGCCGACATCTACACCTGGGTGGACGATCGGGGGGTCCAGAATTTCGTCGACGATCAGGCCGCGATCCCGGGTCGATTTCGGGGCCGGGCGCGCCTGCTGATCGTCTCGAGCCCGCCGCAGCCGGCCCGGACGACCCCCGCCCCTCTCGAGGAGCCGGCACGCTCTGAGCCGGTCGAGGGGCCGGCACGCCGCAAGGAGCAGACACCGGTCACTCAGGGGGCCCTCGCGGTGGCACTGGCCGAGCGTCTGGGGCTCGCGGCTCGCCCGACGCCACTTCAGGCGGCGATCGCGCTGCTGGAACGGGGCATCTCGCCCCCCGCCGGGTGGATGCTCGAAGACGCAATCGATCCCCGATGGATGGCGGACGTCGGCCATGCGGTGCTGGCTGCGAGCGCCTCGGGGCAAATCCTGCACCCCCCCGAGGCGGCGGGACGGATCCTCGAGTCCGTGGCGGCAGACGCGGGCATCGCGGTGGTGGCCTTGGTGCCCCCTCCGCCTCCGCCGCAGCCCCCGGCGATCGAGATCCAGCCGACCGCGATCATCGTCGAGACGGTTTTTGTCCCGGGCATTCACACACACCACGGCCCCCTCGTTCACCACCCCCATTTCCACACACCGGCCTTCGGACGATTCTCGAAAGACCGTTCCTCTGGTCCCGCGCGACTCCATGGCCCGAGCGTTCCGCACGGAAAGGCGGCGAGCGGAAAGGGCGTGGCGAATCAGCCCACCGGCGGCCGCAGCGTTCACGGTGGGCGAGGCCAGCGGTCGATCGGCGGCCGATGCGCCTCCGGCATCGTGGGCCGTTCCGTACAGCTCTGCCCGTAATTGTGCGGACACGATGTTAAGGGGGGAGCGATGCGTCGATGGTTTCTCCCCGACGCCGTGATCATTCAGTTGCACCCGGTCGCCCAGTGACGACTTTTCACGAGGGAAAGACGCTGGCCCCTGAGTCTTCGAGAGGAGGCATGGTATGGCGAGACTGAGAGAGCGGTGGATCACCCTGGTGGCGGTGGCGGCCCTTCTGGCGGCGCCCGGGCCGGTCCGGGGAGAGGAGCGGCCGGCCGAGGAAACCGGCAAACCGCAGGAGCCGGTGAGCCCTTCGACGAGCTCAGGGCAGGCCCCTTCGACACGCTCGCCCCGAGCAGAGTCGACGGGCTCAGGGCAAAACGGCACGGTCGAACGGCCCGCCGTGAGCCCTTCGACACGCTCAGGGCAGGCCCCGGTCGAACCGCCCGCTCAGCAGACGGGCGCACCCGAGGCGACTGTCCCGACTCCGGGGCAGGTGCTGGTCCTGTCGCTCCAGGAGAGCATTCTTCTGGGGCTCAAGAATAACCTCGATATCGCCATCGAGGGGTTCAACCCCAAGATCCGAGACGCCGACGTCACCGCCGCAAAGGCCGTCTTTGATCCGACCGCGTTTGCCGAGATCTTCTATTCCACGAGCACGCTCCAGAACCGGTCGGGCCTGGCCACGAATGTGGTCAACGAAAACAAGGACGTCGACGCCGCAGTGGGGATCCGACAGCAGCTCCCGACGGGCGCCGACTACGAGGTCCGGTACGGCACCAACCGGAACGATACCAACACCAGTTTTCTGCAGGTGCTGAATCCGGCCTACACCAACGACCTGACCCTGACGCTCTCGCAGCCCCTGCTGAAGAACTTCGGCGTGGACGTCAACCGTACCGCCATCAAGATCGCCCAGAACGAGCGCGAGATCTCGGGGGACCAGTTCCGCCAGCGGATCATGGAGGTGACCACGCAGGTCCAGAGGTCCTACTGGGATCTCGTCTTCGCCCTCGAGAACCTGAAGGTCCAAGAGCGCTCCCTCCGCCTCGCCCGGGAGCTTGCCGATCTGAACCGGGCGCGGGTTCGGGCCGGCGTGGCGGCCAAGGTGGAGGTCACCCAGGCCGAGGCCGAGGTCGCCGCGCGCGAGACCGACGTCATCGTGGCGGAAAAGGGGGTGCGGGACGCCGAAGATCGGCTGAAGGTCGTGCTGAACCTCCCGAGCCAGGGACAGTGGGGGGGCGCCATCATGCCGGGCGATCCGGCCCGCTTCGCGCCGGTGACGGTCGACCTCCCCGGGGTCGTCGCCGACGCGCTTCAGAAGCGGCCCGAGTACCGGTCGGCCAAGGTCGAGCTGGCGAACCGCGAGCTTCAGTTCCGGTTTACGCGCAATCAACTGCTCCCCGAGCTGTCCCTCGAGGGGGGCGTGGGGGTCAACGGCCTCGGGAGGAACTTTGGGGATGCGAACGAGGAACTTAGTTCGAGGGATTTTTATGAGGCGAGCGTCGGGCTCGTCTTGACCGTTCCCCTGGGGAACAGGGCGGCCCGGTCCGAGTTCATCAAGGCGCGCCTCGCGCGGGACCAGTCCCAGGTGTCGCTCCGGAGCGTCGAGCTGAATATCACCGCCGAGGTGCGGGAGGCGGTGCGACGGGTCGAGGCGGACGCCAAGCGCGTGGAGTCCACGAAGCTGGGCCGGGTCCTGGCCGAGGAACAGCTCCGGATCGAACAGAAACGGCTCGAGGCGGGCGTCTCCACCACCTTCGAGGTGCTCCGATTGCAGCGCGACCTGACGGCGGCCCAAGCGAATGAAGTCAAGTCGTTGACCGACTACAATTCATCGCTCGCCAACCTGGATCGAGCGCACGGCGTGGTGCTCGAGAAGCACCAGATCCAGATGTAGTACGGGCCGCGCGGCACCGGGGCAGGGCGCTTGACACCCTCCCGCGAGTGTGACAGGCTCCCCTCGATGGAGGGAGGATGAGCAAGACCACCCGGCTCTCCACGATGCCGATGCCGCTCTCCCCGAGCATTGAGACGATCCTCGAGGGGCTCAATCCGGATCAGCGAGAGGCGGTCACGGCGCCGGACGGTCCTCTCCTCATCGTCGCCGGTGCCGGAACCGGCAAGACCACCGTCCTCACCCGTCGAATCGCGTATCTGATCGGTGCGAAACGGGCCCGCCCGAGCGAGATCCTCGCCCTCACCTTCACCGACAAGGCAGCGGGTGAGATGGAGGAGCGGGTAGACCTCCTCGTGCCGTACGGCTACGCCGAGTTCTGGATCAGCACCTTCCACGCCTTTGGCGATCGCGTCCTGCGCGAGCAGGCGCTCGCCCTCGGACTCGACCCCGACTGTACCGTCCTCACCCGCCCGGAACAGGTGGTCTTCTTCCGCGAACGCCTCTTCGCCTTTCCCTTGGCGACCTATCGTCCCCTCGGTGACCCCACGCGATACATCGAGGCAATCCTCACCCTCATCAGTCGGGCGAAGGATGAGGATGTGGGCCCGGCCGAGTACCTGGCGTTTGCCGAACGGCTCGCCGACCGGGCGCAGGCCCATCCGGAGGACGGCCGGCCGCAAGACGAGGCGCGGCGGCACCGGGAGATCGCGGGGACGTACCAGAAGTATCAAGAGCTGATGGCCCAGGCCGGAGCCGTGGACTTCGGGGACCAGGTGACCCTGACCCTCAAGCTTTTTCGCGAGCATCCGGCGATCCTCGCGGAGTATCGGGCCCGGTTCCGCCACATCCTGGTGGACGAGTTCCAGGATACGAACTATGCCCAGTGGGAGCTGGTGAAGCTGCTCGCCGGCCGCGAGGGGAATCTCACCGTCGTCGCCGATGACGACCAATCGATCTACAAGTTTCGGGGTGCGGCGGTCAGCAACATCCTGAGCTTCACCGAAACCTACCCGCAGACCGCCGAGGTGGTCCTTACCCAGAACTATCGATCGACGGAACCGATCCTCGATGCCGCCTATCGCCTGATCCGCCACAACGACCCGGAGCGTCTCGAGGTCCGGCGCGGCATCGACAAGCGCCTGCGCGCCCTCCGGGAGGGGGGCCGCCCGGTGGAGCACCGCCAGTACGACACGGGTGGCGGCGAGGCGGATGGGGTCGCGGCGCTCATCGAAGCGAAGGTGCAGTCGGGACAGTACCGGTATCGGGACATCGGCATCCTGGTGCGGGTGAACCGGGATGCGGATCCGTTCCTTCGGGCGCTCAACATGAAGGGCATCCCCTGGCGGTTTTCGGGAGCGCACGGGCTCTACGCCCGGGAGGAGATCCGACTCCTGATGGCCTTCCTCCGGGTCGTGGCGGACCCGGACGAGAGCCAGTCCCTGTACCACCTGGCGGGGGCCGAGCCGTACCGCGTCCCCCCCCTGGATCTCGCGCGGTGCAGCGCCGCCGCCCGGCGGATGCATCGCAGCCTCTTCTGGGTGTGCACGCATCTGGAGGCGGCGGGGGTCACCGACCTCTCGGGTGAGGCGCTCGCCACCCTCGGCAAGCTCATCGAGGATCTGGAAGAGTACATCCGGAGGGCCCAGCACTTACGGGCCGGGGAGGTCCTCTACCATTTCCTCATGGAGAGCGGGTATCTGAAGCGGCTCATGGCGGCGGACGATATCGCGAGCCAGATCCAGGTGCAGAACATCGCCCGCTTCTTCGAGAAGGTGCAGCGCTTCGCCGACGTCGCCATGCTCGATCGCGTGGCGCCCTTCGTCACCTACCAGGACAAGCTCCTGGAGGCCGGCGAAGATCCGGCCGTGGCCGAGGCGGATCTGGACATGGATGCGGTGAGCGTCCTCACGGTCCACCGGGCCAAGGGGTTGGAGTTTCCGGTCGTCTTTGTGGTCGGCCTCACGGCCGACCGGTTTCCGAACCGGGGCAGGCGCGATCGCATCGAGCTGCCGGCGGCCCTCGTCAAGGATCGGGTCCCCGAGGGGGATGTGCGCCTCCACGAGGAGCGACGCCTCTTCTATGTGGCGATGACGCGGGCCAAGGAGGAGCTGCTCCTCACCTCGTCCCGAGAATCCGGGACCGGCAGGGCCAGGAAGGTGAGTCCCTTCGTCGTGGAGGCGTTGGACCAGCCACGGGCGGACGCGGCGGTCGTCCGGGCCTCGCCCGAGGCGATGATCGCGCGCTTCGCGCCCCGCGAAGCGGAGGGATGGGGCACGCCTGACCCGATGGACCCGGAGCAGATCCTGACCCTGAGCTACTTCAGCGTCGACGATTACCGCACGTGCCCCCTCAAGTACAAGTACATCCACGTCCTGCGGGTGCCCATCCGCGAGCACCACACCGTGATCTACGGGAAGGCCCTCCACGACGCGGTCCAGGCCTATCTCCGCGGGAAGATGCGCGGGCGGCGGACGACGCTCCAGGAGCTGACGGCGGTCTTCGAGGGATCGTGGGTGAGCCGGGGGTTCCTCTCGCGGGAACACGAGGAGCAGCGCCTCGAGGCGGGCCGACAGGCGCTCCGGCGGTTTTTCGAACACGAGGAGGCGTCCGGCGTCGTCCCCGCGTTCGTGGAAAAGGAGTTCGGCTTTACGCTCGGGCGGGACCGCGTCACCGGCCGCTGGGACCGGATCGATGCGCGGGGAGAGGACGTCGCCGTCATCGATTATAAGTCGTCCGATGTCCGGGATCCGAAAGAGGCCAAGCGCCGGGCGCGCGAGAGCCTGCAGCTGGCCATCTACGCCCTGGCCTACCGCCAGATGACCGGCCGGACCCCGACCCGGGTCGAGCTCCATTTTCTCGAGTCGGGACTGACCGGTGTCGCCGAGAAGTCCCCGGAGGAGATCGCGGAGACAGAGGGAATCATCAGGGAGGTCGCCGCGGGAGTCCGGGCCCGGGACTATGCGGCCAGGCCGAGCTACATGGCCTGCGGCTACTGCGCCTTCCGGGAGATCTGCCCGAGCGCCTGGGGCTCCGACGCTCAGTGACCAGTGGTTAGTGAATGGTGGTTAGTGATTGGTGCTTTTCCGATAACACCATCCACTAGTCACCAGTCACCAGTCACTATTTGACGAGCCACCAGTCACAATCCACTAATCACTAACCACCAGCGGAGCGAGGATGCGGATCGGGATTGACATTGACGATGTGATGGCCGATTCCTTACCGGCGTATCTTGCGGCCTTCAACCGCCGGTTCGGCCTGCAGGTCCCGGTCACCGAGGCGGCGTGGGAAGTCTTCCGGCGCTATCCCGAGATCCCCTCAACCGCAATCGCGGAATTCTTCGCGGAGCTGTACCGGGCCGACTTTCTGGGTTCCCGGCCGCTCCTGCCCGGCGCGAAGGAGGGCGTCGAGGGGCTCCATCGGGCGGGCCATCACCTCTTCATCGTCACGGGGCGGCTCCGACAGGATCGAGAGATCACCGAGCGGTGGATGGAGCGGACAGGGCTGGCGGCCTTCTTTCACGAGATCGTGGACCGGGACGGGGTGGCCGCGCCGTTGCACAAGCGGCGGGCCGCAGAGCGGCTCCGACTCGATGCGCTGCTGGAGGACGAGTATGCGGTGGCGGTCGCGGCGGCCGCGGCTTCGGTCCGGGTGCTGCTCTTCGATCAACCGTGGAACCAGGGGCCCTTGCCCTCGCCCGCGGTGCGCATCCGATCCTGGTCCGAAGCTCTTGTGGTGGTCAGTGGTGAGTGAATGGTGGCTGGTGAATAGTGGTTAGGGGAACCTCACAGGGTGATTCTTCACCCCTCACCCCTTACCCCTCACGCCTCACGCCACATGCCTCAGTCCTCGGCTCCGCTCACCATTCACCAGCCACCAGCCACCAATCACCGGCTCTGTGCCGGGCCTCCAGCGTCGCCCTCGGTGTGTTGCTCGCCGCCGTCCCGCTGGCTTCTTCTCCGCTTGCGCCAAGCACGCTCAAGTGGGCGATCCTGGGTCTTCTCGCTTCCGTCGTCACGTTCCTGTGGCTCATGGGCGGATGCGGCCGTCCGTTTCGGCCCCTCCCGACGCTCCTCCTCCCCCTCGTGGCTCTGCTGCTCGTCTCGGAAATCTCCCTGCTCCAGGCGATCAATCCGCACTACGGCCTGCAGCACATAGCCTTCCTGCTGATGCTGTGTCTCGTGTATCTCACCGTGGCCTACACGTGCGGGGACCATGACGCGCGGGGGCGTCTGGTCCGGACCCTCACCCTCACCCTTCTGGGCGTGAGTCTCTTCTCCTTCGCCGCCTGCGCCCTGGCGGATGCGTCGGCGTCCCATTCCGCCGCGGAGACCCTCTTCCGCCTCTTCGGTAATACGAATTACGGCGCGGCCTACCTCCTTACGGGGATCCCGCTGGCCCTTGGCCTGTATCTCGCCTCGCGCGAACGGCTGGAAAAGGTCGTGTGGGGCATAACCGCGTTCCTCTCGACCGCGCTCCTCACCCTCTCGATGGTCCGGGGCGCATGGGTGAGCATCTGGTTCGGGTTCGGGGTCCTCGCCTGGGTGGTGTGGCGGGGCGGGGACCGGCCGGGCCTCGTCCGGCCCCCTGCCGCCCGGGCGATGGTCGGTCCGATGCTCCTCATCGGCTCGGCGGTCGGACTGGGCGTCGTCCTGTGGCCGTTCTGCCTGCCGGGGGTCGCTTCGTTCGGCGAGCGGATCGCGAGCCTGGTGGATCCGGCCGCCGGCAGCCTGCAGGTCCGGCTGGCCATCTGGCAGGGGACGCTGCGCATGATCCGGGATCACCTGTGGATGGGGGTCGGCGCGGGCAACTTCCCCCTGGCGTTTGTCCCATATCGCGACGCGGCCATCTATCAGAATCCCGGGATGCAGGTCGAGCACCCGCATAACGAAGTGCTCAACGCCTTGGCCGAACTCGGGCCCGCGGGCCTCCTCGTGATACTCTGGCTCCTCGTCAGGGTCGTGCGGCTCGGCCGGGCTCTCGCCAGGCGGGCGGACCTCGGGACTGAAATGCTCGGCGGGATCCTGGGCGGGCTCGCGGCCGCAGCCGCCTACGCCAATCTCTTTTACGTCGTGCAGGTCCCCGCCTCGGCGATGAACGTCGCCGTCCTCCTCGGCCTGCTCGATGCGATGGACCGCGGGAGCAGTGAGGAGGCGCATGGACCGCGGGTGCGGCTCAGCATGCTACTTCCCGGGTTGCTCATCCTGGGGGTCCTGTGGGTGCACTATTTCCTGCGGCCGCTCGCCGGCGAGGCCCACTACTTTCTCGCCGAAGAGCAGTTCCGGGAAGAGCGGATGGAGGCGGGGCTCACGCGGCTCGACCGGAGCCTCCGGTGGAATCCCCGCTCGTACGTAGTCCGGTATCGGCGCGCGGTCATTTTCTTTTCCCTGGGGCGATACGCGGAGACGATCCAGGAAGCCCGGGAGGTGCTGCGGCTCCATCCTCAGATGGAGGTGGCCTATGGGCTCATGGGAAGTGCCTACTTGAATCTCGGCTATACGGGCAGGGCCAAAGAGATCTTTCATCAGGCCGTCCGGCTCAATCCCAATTATCCGCACGCGCTGAACAACCTCGGCGTGCTCGCCGCTCGGGAGGGCCGACTGGTCGAGGCGGAGGCGCTGTTGCTCCGCGCCACGGAGGTACTCGGCCGGAAGGACATGAGCCCCTTCGCGAATCTGGCGAACGTGTACGAACTGAGCGGTCGCCTGCCCGAGGCTCTCACGATGATGGAGAGCGCGGTCGCCATCAAACCCGACCTGGGCGCCAACTGGTATCACCTAGCTCGGTTGAGGGTCCTGAACGGCGATCTCCCCGGAGCCTATGAACCCCTCGCCCGCGCCATCGCCCTCAGTGACGAGTGGCGGGCCAGAGCGGCGGAGGATGCGGTCTTCACGGGCCTGCGGCAGCGAGATCCGCGCGTTCGGGCGCTGATACAGGACTGAGGGCCGAGGACTGAGGACTGAGTGCCCAGTCCCCGGTCCCCAGTCCCCATCGCTCAGTCCTCAGCACTCATTACTCAGTCCTGGTTTTCGCCAGGAGCAGGGGTGGCACGGGGTTTGCAGACAAAATGGCAGTGTATCTGGAAAGCGGTCAGCCCGATGGGCGGAGCGGCCGCGGCATCGGCCAATCACGCTGTAGAGTCGGCATCTTACGAGCCGGTCGTAGAGACCCGAAAACGGAGGGAGGACATGCGAGCGAAGAGCAAGGGTATGGGTGTGAAGGCGCGAGGGGGGTTTACCCTGATCGAACTGATCCTAGTGGTGGCGGTGGTCGCCATCCTCGCGGCGATTCTGGTCCCCACCGTCTTTTCCATCCTGGATGATTCTGCCATTACCAAAGGGAAGGCGGACGTGAAGGCGATTGCCGGGGCAACTGTCAAGTTCCGGGACGACACGGGGGTATTCCCCACGCGGGATGCGGATGTGCTCAACGGGGAGGTGAACCTCCTCTACTCCGGCACCGTGGCGCCGTTGATCGCCGCTTTCTCTCCATCCCCGGGGGCGGCTTTCGACTGTACCACGGCCGCGAACTGCGACACCTTCCAGTTCCCGTTTATTACCAATGCGGGCACCAACGCCTATAGCACGACGGGAAAAAAGTTCTGGAAGGGCCCGTACCTGAGCGAGAATGCGACGGACGAGTTCGACACGCCGTATATCGTCTATGTCCGCAGGCTGCGACTCACCGGTGGGATCACCACGGAGCGGGCGTGGATCGTCTTTGCCGGGCCCAACAAGGCCTACGAGACGACTCCCGGCTCGACCTCGGCGCAGGGTGATGACTTCGCCTTCCTGATCAGATAGCCGAGCCGGCTAAGGTCGGCTGGGCCGAGAGTCCCATGAGAGATGCGCAGGGCGGCCTGACACTGATCGAGCTGATCGTGGTGCTGGCCGCCCTGGCCATTCTGGTGGCCCTTCTTATCCCCACGGTCATCAGCGTGCCCGAGCAGGCGGAAGATGTCAGGGCGAAAAACGACGCCCGGGCCATCGGCGAGGCGATCCAGAACCTCAATAAGGACCTGGCCAAGTGGCCCGTCTACTCGTCGTCCACGGGGGGGCTCATCCCGGCCAATGCCACGCTCGAGCGCCTCATCTCGGACGGGGACCCACCGGGCGTGAGCGGAGCACCGGGGACCGCGGATTGGATCGCCGGCTCGAACACCGACGATCTCGACGACCACCTCCGGGAGAACCGGCTGGAAAACGGGACGCAGTATATGGTCACGGGGGAGTTCGCCTGGCGCGGCCCGTATCTACCCGAGGCACCCTCTGACCCCTGGGGGAACCGGTTCATCGTCAACGTCCGATGGCTGCAACCGGGGGCCAGTCCCAACGTGGTGTGGGTCCTGTCGGCGGGCCCGAATCGGATCATCGAAACCACGTTTGCCCAGCCGAGCCTCGCCGGCGACGACATCGGCTTCCGGCTCCGTTGACCGCCCGTCGGTCAGACCCCCTTGGCATGAAGGTTGCCCCCACTTTGAGGCATCGGTCTGTCGGAGTGCGGATTGGCCGGGCATGGGTCACAGAGAGGTGTGATATTTCCTTGACAGCTTATTTGGTAAGGATATAATCATCGAACATAAAAGTTTTTTGTATGGTTTGCGACGTAAGCCTTGAATAAAGGGGACTTAGGAGCAAGATCATGAAACCGCTGGGACAGCGTTTGATCGAGGCCGGTCTCATCACCGAGACCCAGCTTCAAAACGCCCTGCGGGAACAAGCACGGACCCGGGAGTATCTCGGCAGGATCCTGATCCGGCTAGGGTACGTCAGTGAGGAGGCGGTTGCGGCGGCACTGTCGGCCCAGGCTCGGGTCAAGTACGTCGATCTCGGGCAGTACACCCCGCAGTCGGAAGCGACCAAGCTGATTCCCGAAAACTTCGCGCGGCAGCACTTTCTGGTGCCCCTCTCCTACGTCGGGAAGGTCCTCGTCGTCGCCATGGCCAATCCCCTCGACATCATCACGATCGATGAACTGCGGCGCATGACGAAGGGGCCGGTGGAGGTGGTGGGGGCCACCCAGAGCGAAGTGCTCGAGGCCCTGGACCGCGCGTACGGGGCGGGCGTGGGTGCGGGATGGAGCGAGGTGGTGGACCAGAGCCTCCGCCACGTCATGGCACGCCGGGGCGCCGGGGCCGTCGCCGAGACGGACGTGGCGCAAGAGCCGCCGATCATCAAGCTGGTGGAGTCGTTGATCACCCGCGCGATCCAGGAGGGGGCGACCGACGTCCACGTAGAGCCGGAGGAGCGCCTGATCCGCAACCGGTTCCGGGTCGACGGCATCTTGCGCCAGGGGCCCGACATTCCCAAGGAGCTTCAGGGGGCGGTCACCGCGCGCATCAAGGTCATGTCCAGCCTGGACATCGCCGAAAACCGCCTCCCGCAGGACGGCCGAATCGACTTTCAATTCGGCGGTCGGCAGATTGACATCCGGGTCTCGACGTTTCCGACCATTCGCGGGGAGAACCTCGTCCTCCGGATCCTGGATCGGGGGAAGCTCGTCCTGGGACTCGAACAGCTCGGCTACTCGCCGGACCATCTCACCCTCTTCAAGCGGGTGCTGCAGAGCCCGAACGGCATCATCCTCGTCAGCGGCCCCACCGGCAGCGGAAAGACCACGACGCTCTACTCCGCCCTCTCGTATCTCAACTCCGAGGAGCGCAACATCATCACCATCGAGGACCCGGTGGAGTACGAGATCCCGGGCATCCGCCAATCGCAGATCAACGTGAAGGCGGGACTGACCTTCGCCACCGGCCTCCGGCACATCCTGCGTCAGGACCCGGACGTGATCATGGTGGGGGAGATGCGGGACGAGGAAACGGTCGACGTGGCCGTGCGCTCCGCCCTCACCGGGCACTTGGTCTTCAGCACGCTCCACACCAATGATGCGGCCGGAGCCATTCCGCGGCTGACCGACATGGGGGCCGCCCCCTTCCTCCTGGCCTCCGCGCTCGTGATGATCGTGGGGCAGCGGCTGGTGCGATCGATCTGTGTCGGGTGCAAGGAGGAGGCGGAGGCGGATCCGGTGCTGCTGCGCCGCCTGGGGCTCGAGGCCAAGGACGACCAGCTCAAGTTCTATCGGGGCAAGGGCTGCGACAAGTGCGGGATGACGGGGTACCGCGGGCGCATCGGCATCTTTGAGTTGCTGCGGGTGACGCCTGAAATGACTCCCCTCATCCTGGAGCGGGCGGATAGCGGCAGCCTGCAGCGGGCGGCGCGTGCCCAGGGGATGCGCACGATGCTTGAGGACGGGATTCGGAAGGCCCTGCGCGGAACCACGACCCTTGAGGAGGTTGCCCGGGAGGCCCTCACAGCCTAGGAGCAACGGTGCCGGACTTCGCCTACAAGGCCCGTGACGAACACGGGGCGATGGTGAAAGGGGTCCTGGCCGCCCAAGACGAGGACCACCTGGCGAATCTCCTCGAAGCCGAAGGACTCTACCTCGTCTCGAGCGGCAAGTCCAGGCCGTTCACCCGTCACCCCTGGCTGCAAGGCCGGGTCCGGCGCCGGGATCTGATCCTGTTCACCGTCCATCTCAGCACCGCCCTCGCCGGCGGGATCTCGCTCATCGAAGCGCTCCGCACCTTCGCCGACGAGAGCCGGCATGAGCGCCTCCGGGGGGTCGTGCGAGGGATCGTTGATCAGATCCTCGCGGGGGCCGATTTCTCCAATGCGCTCGCCGGATTTCCCGACGTCTTCTCTACGGTCTTCATCAGCATGGTGCGGGCGGGGGAGGCGACCGGACATCTCGATAAGGTGCTCAGCGACCTGCTCGGCTTCCTCGAGTGGCAAGAGACGCTCGCCAGCACCATCAAGCAGGCCCTCACCTACCCGGTGGTGGTCCTCATCGCCGTCGTCGGACTCGTTGTCCTTCTCCTCGGCTTTGTGTTTCCGCAGGTCATTCCCGTGTTTCGGAAGGTGGGAATGGAGCTGCCGTTGCCGACCCGGGCGCTCATCGCGGCAAGCAGCGCGCTGCAGCGCTACTGGTTCCCGGGGCTCGTCGCGATCGTCGGGGCGGTCGCCGGTCTCGTTTTCTACATCCGGACACCGGCGGGGCGGCTGCAGTGGGACTGGCTGCTCCTCAAAGTCCCGGTGGTCGGAGGGATCGTCCGGCGCATCGCCCTGTCCCGATTTGCCCGCTACCTGTCGGTGCTCTACCAGGCCGGCGTCGAATTTATTCATTCCCTGGCGGTGGTCGAGCGGCTGGTGGGGAACCGGATCATCGCGGGGGCGATCCGGAATGCCCGCGAGGAGGTGATGGCCGGCTCGCTCCTGTCGGATGCTCTCAGACGCACCAAAGTGGTGCCGGGCATGGTCATCCAGATGGTGGCCACGGGGGAGACCACCGGCGATCTCGGGACGACCTTGCAGAAGGTCTCGCAGTATTACGACCGGGAAGTCCAGGACAGTGTCCGGCGGGCCACCGCACTGCTTGAGCCGGCGGCGATTGCGGTCATGGCCGGGATGGTCCTGTTCGTTGCCCTCTCGATCCTGCTCCCCCTCTGGGGAATGGTCGGCCAGATCAGCCGCCGGAGGTGAGGGCCGGATGAGGGCAGCACAGCACAGCGAGCGCGGCCGTTCGGCAGGGCTCACGGCCAAGGGGCTCAGCCTGATCGAGGTCATCATCATCCTCGCGGTGCTGGCGGTCCTGGTGGCGCTCCTGGTCCCCTCGTCGGTCCAGGTCCTCACCGGCGCCCGGCGAGACACAACGCTGGACGAGATGGAGAACTTGCAAATAGCGATGATCGGGGATCGGGACTTGAAGACGTCAGGCGTCCGGTCAAGCTTCGGCTATATCGGGGACATGGGGAATCTCCCGGCGGCCCTCGATGACCTCGTGACCCAGGGGGCGCAGCCGGCCTACGCCTTCAACAGCAGCCTGGGGGTCGGGGCCGGCTGGCGGGGTCCCTACATCACGCTGGGGCCGGGCAGCGACGCGGAGTCGCACAAGAAGGATGCATTCGGCAACGACTACACCTATGACGGCACCGACTACGTGAACGGCCAGGGGCAGACGGTCGATGCCAAGCTGGTGACCCTCGGCGCCGACGGCGTGGCCGGTGGGACCGGAAATGACGAGGACGTGACCCTCGAGACCTTGAAGTCCGAAACGACTGCGACCGTGATCGGATACGCCTTTGCCCCGGACGCAAGCCCCCTCGATGGGGCGACGGTGACCATGAACTTCCCGGCGAATGGCACCTTGACCACGAGCACCGCGACGACCAATAGCACCGGGTTTTACCAGTTCACCAACATTCCCTTCGGGACCCGGAGCGTCTCCTTCAACCCACGACTCCTCCTGGTGCCGGGAAGTGCCAGGACAGGAAGCGCAACCAATAATGTGGAGTTCCGCGTCGCCAATTTCTCATCCGGTGCCATCACCGTCCGTACCCTCCAGGCGTCCTTCACCCCCGTCGGAGGGGCTGCGTTCTATCGCGACGTCCTCTGGAACTCCGCGGCGGTGTATACCTGCTCTGGTAACAACCCGATAGGGAGTGGGGAGACCACCCCTAATTTTTCCTCGGATCAGACCGTGGCCGCTGATGCAAACCCCACCCCACCCCAGCGGGTTGCGGTCGATGCATCCAATGTTCAGGTGGCCGACATCAAGATCCTGGGATCGGGAACAGAGGCCACAATTGAGCTTGTGCAATTCCGATCGAGTGACGGTACGTGCGCTACCGGCGGCGGCCCGGGTGGCCAACCGAGGACTATGAGTGGGGCAACCTTCAGCGACGTGACGCTGCGCGATCCGTCGAACAACATCGTTGCCCAGTTCAGCTTCACGGTGCCGTAGGAGCAGCGGATGCGGTTGTTCAGCCCGCGGATTGTGGCTGTTGAGATCACCCCCGACCGGGTCAACATGATCGAAGTCGATCCGGGGAGGCGGCCGACCGTCCACGCCTGGGCGACGGTCGAGGGACCGTTCGCCGATCCATCGGCCATCGCTCCACGGATCCAAGCGGCGCTCAAGGAAAGCGGCTTCACCGCCCGGCGGGCGTACCTCGCCCCTCCCGTCACCGTCGAGCACCGACACGTCAGCTTCCCGTCCGTCCCGCGCCGGGAGTTGCGCCGGCTCGTCGAGCGGGAAGCGCGCCGGGACTCGACGATCCCACGCGAGGAGCAGACGTTCGACTTCGCCGTGGTCGGTGAGACCATCGAGCGGAGCGGCGCCCGGAAAAAGGAGATCCTCCTGGCCATCGCCCCGGAGCCCGAGGTGGAGCGGTATGTGCGCATCATCGAGGAGGCGGGCCTGATTCCGTGGCGGGTGACGTCGCGCCCCCTGGCCCTGATGGCCGCCATCGCTCTGCAGGAGGGCGGGGGAGGGCCGGTCGTTGTCGCCTATCTGCAGGGAACGTATCTCCAGGTCATGGTCGCGGAGGAGGGGGTCCTCCACTTCAGCCGCGAGATCACCCTGGCGGCCGACGTCGCCGCCGAGGGGGCGGAGTCCTGGGAGGCGGTGAGCACCGAGATTCACCGCTCACTTCTCTATTTCTTCGAGCAGTCCCCTCGCTGGCGGGTTGGACGGATTCTGCTCACCGGCGGCGGTGCGGAGAATCTCCGGGGACTGCAAGAGGCGTTATCCAAGGATGGACGGACGCGCGTCGAGATTTTTGATCCGAAGGACCGCGTGGAGCTCCGCGCCCCTACCGAGGCGGGGGCCCGGTGGCGCGCCGTCCTGCCGAGTTTCGCCGTTCCCCTCGGCCTGGCCAGCGGCCAGCCCGAGGCCGGCATCAATCTCTTGCCCCGGCAGGTCGAGGAGCGCAAGTGGGAGGCGATCCGGCGCGCCACCATAGGCGCGATCGGGACCGCGGCCGTCCTCATCGGGGCCGTCACGCTGTATAGCTTCTTCGGGGAGGAGCTATCGTTGCGTCGAGCCCTGGAGGCGCAGGTGACCAGGTGGCGGACGCTCGAGCAGCAGCTCCGGGACCTCGAGCAAGCCGAACGGGAGAGACAGATGCACCGCGCCCGCCTCGGCCTGCTCGAGGGGCGACTCATGGGCGAACCCCTCTGGAGCGGGGTCTTGCGCGAGATCAGCGTCCATGCCGCTGCCGACCTGCTCCTCCACACCATGAAGCTCGAAACGAACGCCGGTGGATACCGCCTGGTCCTCGGTGGGCAGGTCATTGCCAGGTCCCCGTCCGACGCCCATGTGGCGTTCAATCGGTTCTACGAGGGGCTGCAGCGGTCGCCCTTCCTGGCGACGGTGGCGCTCGTGCAACCCCTGCAGGTCAGCCGGTTGATGCCTCAGCCCGCTCCCGCGGCCGCGCCTGCACCTGCGTCCGGGCCGGTGCCGGACGGTAAGTCCCGGCTCGAGTTCACCCTGGCCCTGGCCCTCACTGCGGTGGCTCGGAGGTAGCGATGCTTGCGTGGTATCGGGGAATTTCAGCGCCGGTCCGGATCGCGATCCAGGTCTGCCTGATCATCGGCGCTCTCGGGCTGCTCGTCTCGCTCCTCCTGTCGCCGAGGATCCGAAAGGTGGCGAGCCTGCGGCCCCAAGTGGCGCAGATCGAGCGACAGATCGAGACGGGTCAGCGGCGGGTGACGGACGTCAATGCCCCGACGGACGTGGAGCGGCGGGCGTGGGACGCGTCGCGCGCCGAGCTGCTGGCGAAGCTGCCGCCGGATGACGACCTGCCGAAGCTGGTGGAGGCCCTCACGCTGCTCGCGGGCCGGAGCCGTGTCGTGGACCTGTTGATCACGACGGCGGGCCGCGTGCCGCTGAAGGAGGAGGCGCCATCCCCCCTCTTGGGCGAAGCGGCCCTCGCGAAGGCGCAGCGGGACCTCGGGGTGGGGCTGGGGTATTATCCGATTCAGATCACGTTCCGGGCGACGTACCGGGAGCTGGCGCGGTTCCTCGAAGGGCTGCAGCACCTGTCGCCGCTGGTCACGGTGACGTCCCTCGAGGTTCGCCGCGGGGTCCCGTACGTGGGAGTGCAAATGGGCTTGCGGGCGTATCATTCCGGGAGCGGTGGCCATGGTTCGGGGTAAGATCATCGCATTGGCGGTCGGCCTCCTCGTCCTCGGCATAGGGCTTCGCCTCTGGCTTGGGTCGCGCTCCGCTCCCCCGGCGGCGCCGCTGGCGGCCCCCGCGGTCCGGCAGGAGGCGTCCGGCGCACCTGCCCTGCCCCGCAGCGCTATGCCCGAAGCATCGGCGGCGCTCGAGGGCATAGCCAGCGGTCCCTGGGGACGCAATCCCTTTTTGACTCCGGCCGAGGAGGCGGCCCTGACCCGGCAACCCGCATCCGCCGATGCGTCCCCGGAGTTTGCGCCGAGGGAGGTGAGGGCGATCCTGGTCAGCGAGGGGAGACGGTTCGCGATGATCAACGGGCACATGGTGGCCGAGGGAGATTACATCGGCGGGGAGCGGGTCCTGGAGATCCGGCCGCGCGCGGTCGTCCTGGGCCGCGGGACGCGGACCCGGACGGTGGAGATGCGGTTCTCGGGCACTCCCATCCGATCACGCCCGGGGCCCATGGGCCCGCCGCAAGAGGGCGAAGGGGGGAGGACATCACGGTGAGCGTCTCGCGACAACAGCACGCCGTCTGGATCCTGGTGGCGCTACTCGCCGGCCTCTGGGGGTGCGCCACCCCGGAGCCGGCACGGCCGCGGAATCTGTCCCGGGTGGAAGTCCCGCCCAAGCCCCTGGAGCTGGAGGAGCTGCTGGTCACGCAGGTGGAGGAAAAGCGGAAGCTCGAGGAGCGGCTCCTCTCCTTCTCCGTGAAGGGGGTCGAGGTGAAGGAGGTCCTCCAGGGCCTGGCGCAGGCCAGCGAGCTCAACATCGTCTTCGACCCGGATATTGCGGGGACCGTCAGCGTCGATCTGAAGGATGTCACGTTGGCGGACGCCCTCGAGATTATCCTGACCCCGTTGGGACTGGAATATCGGCGGGACAAGAACGTCATCCGGGTCAAGAAGCCGCAAATCGAGACGCGCATCTTTAGCATCGACTACGTCAACATCACCCGCGGGGGGACGAGCAGCATGAGCGTGAGCGCGACAGCCGCCGTCACCGGAGGGGTCTCGGGGGGGGCGGCGGGCGGGGCTGCGGCCCCAGCCACGGCCGGAGTGGTGTCCGGGGGTGGCCTCAGCGGCGGAAGTGTCTCGGTCGATACCGAACAGAAAGATGCCGAATTCTTCAAAGACATCGGCGACGACCTGAAACCCCTCCTCTCACCGCAGGGGAGGGTGGCGATCAACAAGATTTCGGGGACCGTGGCCGTGACCGACTTTCCGGCGAATCTCCGGCAGGTCGCGGCGTTTCTCGAGAAGGTCACCGGCGCGGTGACGCGGCAGGTGGTCATCAACGCCCAGGTGCTCGAGGTGGCGCTGACCGACTCATTCCGGTTCGGGATCGATTGGACGGGCGTCGCGACACTCCTGGGGTCGCAGGGGACGTTCCTGCAGCGCCTGAGCCCCAACACGGGGCTCTTCCAGATCAACGTGACCGGCGGCGACCTGTCGGCGGTCATCGATGCCATCTCCACCCAGGGAGAGGTGAATGTCCGGTCCAATCCCAAGGTCGCCGCCTTGAACAACCAGAAGGCGGTCATCCGCGTGGTGCGGGATGATGTCTTCTTCCGGACGCAGGTCCGCATCGTCGAACAGGGAGGGCAGCTCATCGAGCGCGTCACCGAGACGATCCCGCAGGTGGTGAGCATCGGGGTGACCCTGGACGTCACGCCGCAAATCAGCGACGACGGGACGGTGACGATGCACATCCATCCCATCGTCACCGACAAGCTCGGGGACGCCGTGGCGCCCACGGGAGAGACCGCGCCGATCGTCAGCATCCGAGAGACCGACACGCTGGTCAAGGTCGCGGACGGACAGACGATCATCATTGGCGGCCTGATGGAGGACCGACTGGACGACACGGTCTCCAAGGTCCCCATCCTGGGGGATATCCCCCTCCTCGGTGGCCTCTTCCGTCGGACGGAAAAGACGGGACGCAAGAGCGAGCTCGTCATCCTCCTCAGCCCGGTCATCCTCGTCGGCGATCGGGTGCAGCAGACGGCCGCCGAAGTCACAGAGCGCGTCGAGGGCATGAAGCGGGGGATCCCCGCCTGGCCGCTCGTGCCCGGGAGGTAACGCGAGACGTGTATGAGCACCATTTCGGCCTCAAGGAAAAACCCTTCAGCTTGACGCCGGATCCCCGCTTTCTCTTTCTCAGCGCGCAGCACCGCGGCGCGCTGGATCACCTCCTGTACGGCATCACGCGGCGGGAGGGATTCCTGGCCATCACCGGAGATATCGGCACAGGCAAGACCACCATCTGTCGGGCGCTGCTCGAACGTCTCGATCCCGGGATCCGGACCGCCCTCATCCTGAATCCGCTGCTCGAGGAGAAGGAAGTCCTGGAAGCGATCCTGCAGGATTTCGGGATTCCCTATCCTCCCGGGGCCGGCCGCAAGGAGCTGATCGATTGCCTGAACGGCTTCCTGCTCGGGCAGGCCAGCCGGAACGGGGGGGCGGTGCTGATCATCGACGAGGCCCAGAACCTCTCCGTCCCTGTCCTCGAACAGATTCGCATCCTGTCGAACATCGAGACCCACCGGGAGAAGCTCTTGCAGATCATCCTCCTGGGGCAGCGAGAGCTGCGCGACAAGCTCGAGAGTCCCTCCCTGCGACAGCTCAATCAGCGGATCTCGATCCGGTACCACCTGAGTCCCCTGGGTCGCGACGAGACGGCCAGATACATCGAGCATCGCCTGACCGTGGCCGGGGCCAGCGGCGGGATCGAGTTCACCCCCGGCGCCTACGAGGCGATCTATCGCTACGCCGACGGAGTTCCCCGGCTGGTCAACCTGCTGGCGGACCGGGCCCTCCTCGCCGGGTATGTGGCGGGATCGAGCAACATCACCAAGGAAATGGTCCTCGAAGGGCACCGGAGTCTCGCCGGCGAGGGGAATGGGTCCCGGACAATGCTCCGGCCAGGGATGTTCCGGCATCTCAGGGTTTCGCTGCCTGCGGTCGGCCTCGCGTTCCTCTGCGGGGTCCTCTCCGTCGGCCTCCTGCAGTCGCTGTCCGGCGGTTCCGGGACGTGGTTGCGGGACGTCGGCGCGCGGCTCATTGCCCCCCTCACGGAATTGCGAGAGGTGGCCGGCTTGCCGGCGAGGGGGATAGGATCCGATCTCGGCCTGCCGGTCTTCGATCCGGATCCCGCTTTCCCCTATACGATTCGCGCGTTACCCTACCAGGAGGGCGAGGCGCTGCGCACAGCGGTGCGGCGTCTGCAGGAAGAGGAGCACCTGCCGGTCTTTGTCGCTGACGGATCGGTGTCGGGCGAACAGGCGCTCTTGATCGGACGGTTCGAGACGTTTGAGCAGGCGGAGGCGACCCTCCTCAAGGTACATCGGCTCGATGGACTCACGGATCTCGAGGTGATCCCCAGCGCGGGCGCTCGCTCTCGTTGAGAGGGAGAGATGAGCCTTATCCAGGACGCCCTGAAGAAAATCCAAGGAAGACAATCGGTGCGGAGCCCCGTGGGGGTGATCCGGACCCGAGGGGGCGGCATCGGCTCCCGGAAGCGGTCCCGGCGGCTGATCGGCGCAGGCGTGGCGGCGCTTGTCGTGCTCTTCGGCGTTGTCAAGCTCTCCCCCCTCCTCATTCCGCGGAGGGCGGTCGAGGATCCCGTACCGTCACCCCCGGCTGCGGCGACCGTCGTGAGAGACACCGGGACTCCGATCGTATTGCCGCCTCGCGAAGGGCCGTCGGGCGCACCTGTGGCGGGGAGCGTGCCGCCGTCACCGCTGCCTGCCCCGCCGCGAGAGGCGGGCGACGTCCTGCGCGGGGCCGGATCCGTCCCCGAGACCGAAGTGCTGCGCCCCGCCGTCCCCGAGCCTGAACGGCCTTCGGCGAAGGCGGCCGCGATTGCGGGGAAAGAGCCGCGCACCGCGGCGGAGCCCGGCGCGACGCATCAGGGGGAGGCCGACGCGCTCTCCGCGCCGTCAGCAAAACCCGTGGTGGATGGGAGGGACCGCTACCATTTCAACATGGGGCTTTTTTATCAGCGGAAGGGGGAGTACGCCCGGGCCGCCGAGGCGTACGAGAAGGCGGTGGAGATCAATCCCTTCCATGTGGAGGCTTACAACAACCTGGGGGTCCTCTACAAGGAGGTCGGCGAGCTGGACAGGGCCATCGTGCGGTACGGGAAGGCCCTCGCCATTGATCCCACCTACGTCAAGGCCTACAACAACCTCGGGGTCGCCCTCGTCGGCCAGGGCAAGCTGGAAGAAGCCACGGCGCAGTTCGAGCGGGCCCTCGAGCTGAACCCGAAGAACGTGGAGAGCTACACGAACCTCGGCGTCATCTACCGGCGGCGCAATCTTATCCCCGACGCCCATCGGGCGTTCCAGGCCGCCCTCAACGTTGACCCGAACCACGCAGAGACCCATTACAACCTCGCCCTCGTGATGGAGGGGCAGGGACGCATTCCCGAGGCCGTCGAACACTACCGGCGGTTCCTGACGTATGCGGAGCCCCGCCATCGCCCCGTGATCGCCCGCGTGATCTCCCACATCCAACGACTCACCCAGGGCACGGGCAGCGCCTCCGCCCCGAAGCAGTTACTCCAGCCGTAACCCCTCCGGTATCCTGTCTGTCCGCTTTCCGCTGCAGCACGCTGCGTGGCGTACCGCTCCGGAGGGGGTCGTATGTCCGTGATCCGGCTGATGCGCAGGGGGCAGGGCGAAAGGCGGGAGGGATCGGGTTACCGGCGGGACGTGCCCTTCTTCTCTTTCTCGAGCAAGGACGTCTCGACGGCGGAGAACGTCTGGCGGATCTGGGCCTCGAGCCGCCCGACATCGCCGAAGGGCTTGCCCGTTCCCGCGTCGTCGCCGTAGAAAAGGGCCACCACCTTGCCGGCGACGACGATGGGGATCAGCAGCGTCTCGCGCGGTTTTGTCCCGCCGAGCCGGTCCATGAAGTAGTCGTGCCATTTCCCGGCGCCGATCTTTCCGCGGTAGGTGGCCCGCCGCGTCGCAATGATGCTCAACGGGGACGGCTCGTTCAAGGGGATCGTGATGGGGCCGCGCCGGTCGTTCCCCATCTCGATCCCATCGGGGACTCCGAACTGGTCGAACGCGGTGAACCCGTCTTTGCGGACGGAGAAGAGGACGCCGCGGGTCACGACCTCGGAGGCGAAATTCATGATCAACACCCAGGGGGAGATGGGCGAGCTGAACGTGATTGCATCGGCGAGGGCCGACGCGGAGAGCTCCTGGGGCACCGGCTGCGGCGGGACCGGGGACGGGAGGATCCGCGGGACCGTCTCTGCATCGTGGCCGGCTGCTGTCCTGGGCCTCGGCGTTTCGGCGGCAGGCGGTGCGGAGACCGGCTCGGCCGTGGGGCGCGCGTCGACGTCCGCCACGGGCCGGGGGTCGACCCGCGGTAGATCCGGGTCCGGTTCGGGGATGATCCACGCGGAGGGCTCGACTTCACGCGGCTGAACGGGACGAGGGGCGGGGGGCGAGCCGACCGACATGACCTCGGCGAGCTGCGGGTCGCGTGTCTCCGGCTCCCACCGTTCATCGAGAGGGGACAGGGCCGGCGTGTCAGGGGGGGCGACCGGAGCGGGCTCGGGGACCCGCGGTCGGCGGTGGTCGGGCGCTCGCCAATCGTCGCGGAGTGAAGCAGCCGTCACGTCGGCGATCGGCGCCCGCGCAGGCGGCGGCGAGGACGGTGCGGAGACCGGCTCGGCCTTGCGCCGCTCGTCGAGACGGCGTGCCCCTTCGATCAGGAGCAACTCCGGCGCAATGCCCTTCTTGACGAGGAACTCGTTGGTGTCGACGGTGATCCCATCGCCCGCGGAGACGTCCATCATGTCGAACCGGAAGAATCCATCCTCCCACGTGAGGAATTCGGAGATGGCCTCCTCGATCTGATACCGGACCGCCTCCTGCAGGACTTCGGGAGTAACGAGGCCTTTCTCGACAAGGATGGCACCGAGCCGTTTGCTATCCGTCGACAGGTGCTGCAGCTCGAGGGCGGCCATGAGGGCGTCTTCACTCAGGTGCTGCTCACGCATGAGAATGTTGCCGAGGGTGTTCCGGCTCGAGTCGGAGCCGGCGTGAATGATCTTCCCGTCCCTGAAGTGGATCTCACCGGTGTTTCCCAGCCGGCTCAGACGCAGTTTCCCCGTCTTATTTGCCAGGCTCAGGATCTGGAGAATATCGGGAACGGTCAGTTCGAACCGCCCAACGAAGCCCATCCTGTCCCTGCCCCCTGTGGTGTTTCCGGGTTCCTGTGATCCTCTCCCATCCTGTAGCAATCATCATGCCAGGCGGGTACACCCCGTTCTCGCCGCCTGGAAAGTCCTGTAATGCTTGATACGCCGGGGGGCGCGGGGCGCTGATGTGGCCCTGCAGTTGTGTTCCGCCGGACGGGTGTGTTACCGTAGGAATTCCACCCGTTGCGGAGGCATGTCGTGATTGAAGCGATCACCTTTGATTTGTGGGAGACCGTGATCCGGGAAACCGCCGAGTCTGGCCGGAAGGTCAGGGAGGCGAGGGGCCGGAATCTCTACACGCTGCTCGATGAGCAGGGGTACCCGGGGACCCTCGAGCAGGTGGAGGCGGCCTGCGAGAAGGTGGGGGAGCGGCTGCGGGACATCTGGGCGCGGCATGAGGATGTGAGCGCCGAGGAACAGGTACGGATGCTCCTGGGTGCCTTGGATGATGATGACTGGCGCGCTCCCCGGGACCACATGGTGCTGGCGAACCTGGAATGGGCCTACGTCTCCCCGGTGCTGAGGTCCCTGCCCACTCTCACGCCGGGAGTCGGGGAGTTGCTCAGCGGGCTCCGGGCCCAATACCGGCTGGGTCTCATCTGCAACACCGGCCGCACCCCGGGAGCCATGCTCAAGATCGTTCTCCAGCGCCTCGGGGTCCTCGACCACTTCGACGTGCTGACCTTTTCCGACGTGGTCGGGGTCCGAAAGCCGGACCCGCAGATTTTCAGCCTGACGCTGGACCACCTGGGCGTTCCCCCGGATCGCGCGCTTCATGTGGGGGATGACGTGTCTACCGACGTGCGGGGTGCCCGCCAGATCGGCATGTGGGCCGTGCTCCTCGGTGGGCTCGACGCCTCGTTTCCCGCGGACGATCGGGTGCGGGCCATCGAGACATTGACGGAGCTTCCCCGCATCCTCGACCAGGTGACCGGACAGGGCGAACAGGTTCAGGGTTGATGGTTCATGGTTCAGGGTTTACCGATGACGACTGGCATGTCAATTGTTATTGGTCAATCGTCAATCGGTGCAGAGTGGCTCGGATCAACCATTGACCATTGACTATTGACGATTAACTGAGGGCACATACCGTGAACTGTGAACTATGAACCCTGAACCATGAACGGACAAGCGATGGAGCAGCAAGAAAACAGGACGTCCGGCCAGATGCTACGCGCAGCCCGGGAGGCTCGCGGAATCAGTCGGGAGGAGGCTGCAGAAGCCACGCGCATCCAAGCCGGCTTTCTGGCGGCCATGGAGGATGACGACTTTCAGCTCCTCCCCGATGAGCGGTACCTCCTCCGCTTTCTCGAGGAGTATGCCAGGTTCCTCGGGCTCGATTCCGCGAGGCTCCAGCGGCGGTTCGCGCAGCAGATTGCCCGCAACCACAGTTCACTGGCCGTCTTTCCCGTGCCGCGGACCGTGACGGTCTCGCTGCGCCGACTCGCTCCCCTGTTCCTGCTGTTGGCGTTGGTCATCCCCTCGTTCTTCATCGTGCTCTCGCTCTTGGCCAATCGCCCTCCGATGGTCCAGGGGCCCGAGCGGACTGGAGCGCCCGACGCGGCGACTCCGGGCACTGGGGCGCCCGACGCGGCGGATCCGCCCGCCGCGGGAACCCAGGATGCGTCCGAGTCGCCTGCGGCCTCCGCCGGGCAGGGGGCCCCTCAGATCCTGCGCGCCAGGGCCGGGGAGATGACCTGGATGCTGGTGACGATCGACGGCCGCGAGACCCGGGACGTCCTCCTCCGTCCCGGAGAGATCTGGGAGTGGCGTGCGCAGGAGGGCTTTGTCGTGACCGTCGGGAATGCCGGGGGGATCGAGCTTACGCTGAACGGCCGGCCGGTGTCGCGGCTCGGAGAGGCGGGCCAGGTGATTCGGGACCTGCACCTCCCCGCCGAATCCACCTCCACCCCCGACCTCCGGTAAACCCTTCCTCCCTTGAACCCTTTATCCCTTAATCCCTTCGACCCCCCCATCAGACCCAAGGCTTGGTGGCGAGAAACGCGACCACGTGGGCGGGGCGCGCCACCACTTTGCCCCGGTCCCCGGGGCCCAGGGTGAGGGCGGAGGGTTGGTAACTGTGGATGGTGGCGCCGGAGGGGAGCTGGACCACGACGAGGGTGTCCGGTC